>ERZ761602.5929-NODE-5929-length-14091-cov-3.257837_pt1 | contig 14091 bp, 12 predicted proteins | sample MGYA00512165_ERZ761602 | MGnify/ENA primary metagenome ERZ761602 (study PRJEB28899, sample SAMN02445085) | bioreactor sludge metagenome | biome: EBPR sludge; isolation source: Thorneside wastewater treatment plant | place: Australia: Brisbane, Thorneside...
TCGCAGCCGCCTCCGCCCGCGAGCGCCGGGGCCTTCTCCGCGCCGGTGCCGGTGCTACCCGCGCCTTTGCCGGTGCCGGCTCCCCCGCTGCCGATGCCGCCGCAACCAGCACCGCGACCAGCGCCGCAACCTGCGGTCGCGCCGCCCGCCCCCGTGCCCATGCACGGCAGCGCCGCCGCGCTCGGTGGCCTCGTGAGCGCCTCCAACGCGGCGGCCGATCCCCGGCTCTCTGGTCAAGCCGGCGCGTCGCGGCGTGTCATCGAGGGCGATGTCCTGCAGGTCGTTTGGTACCTGCCCGACATCCTGCCGCGGCTGCGCCGCAAGCCCGAGTGGAAACGCCTGCTCGACAAGATCGATCTCGTCAAATTCGACCCCGACCTCGACCACCCCGATCTGGCCGGCGATCCGGCCGCGCTCGAAGAGCAGCGCGAGGTCTTCGCCATCCTCTCCAAGGCCGCGTCCGGAGGCCAAGACGCGGTCGACGGTGCCCTCCTCGAGGCCCTTCGCGCCGACGGGCGGTTCGCGCCCCAGCTCCTGCTCCTCGCGGGAGAGCTCCGCTTCGACTTCGACGAGAACGAGACCCTGAAGGCGACCGTCACGTCGGCGCGGCCCTTCACCGACAATGACGAGCCGCTGAACAAGGCGGTCGAAAGCGCGTCGCAGTTTCTCAAAGCCGAAATGGTCGCGTCGCCCGACGTCGTGACCGCCATGACGGCCAAGGTGAGGGAGGCCTTCGCCAACGCGAGCCGCCCGGTGGCGGCGTCGTTCCTGGACGAGCAGACCGAGCGTGTCTTGCTCGAGAAACGCGCCCTGCAGAAGCGCGAGGTGTTCGGGGCGCCTCAGGCGCGCGGCGCGTTCCATTTCGCCGGGGGCGGGTCGGGCATCCCCACCTATCTCCCGTGGCCGGTCGCGCAGAAGCTGCCGCTCTTTCGCCGGCTTCGCGTCCGCGCCCTCTGCGAGGCGCATTTCCAGGCCGACCAATACGAGGCGCACACCGCCGCCCTGAAGGTCGTCGCCCTCGCCCGCGTCGTCCGCTGACGCGCTCGCGCGCCGGATCAGCGGACGATGCGGAGCTTGCCCCCGATGCGGGCGAGGAGCAGCGAGTAGGGGATCTCCATGTCGCCCATCGGGTTGTCGTCCTGGTCGGTGACGGCCTGGAGCATGCGGACGGGGTGGCTCCAGTCCCGGTTGAGCGGCTGCAAGATGCGATCGTCCGCGACGAGCCGAAAGTCGAACTGGGCGGGGTCGATAGGCAGGACCCGTTCGGGCTCGCGCTCGTAGATCGCGAGCCACCGCTCGAGCTGGGCGATGTCCTCGGCGTCGCTCGTCGCGCCGAACGCCTCACCGACCTCGCGGAACCTGATCTCGGCGAGCGCGAGGAGCTCGTTCGCTTTTCCGCGGACGATCGTGGACCTTACGTGATCGCAGATCACGCGAGCCTCCTCGAGCGTGGGCTCGTCGAGCACGAGCGCTGGCGCCGATTGCCAGGACCACGGGCCTCCGAAGCCCGCCCCCGCGTCGAACGTCAGCGAGACGATGCGAGGCGCCTCGTCGGACTCGTCTTTGTCGCCCAGCCACTCGCGGTACGCGACGATGTTGGCGGGGATCGGCAGCGCGAAGACAGGCCCGTTGCTGGGGAACCTGAGGACACGAATAACGGCCTTGGCCTCCTTGTTGGCGCGCTTCTCCCGGGGGCGCGTGCTCGCGCTCGGGCTCCCCGCGATGTCGAGGAGGAGGTCGACCCGGTTCATGCCGGCGATCACGAGGCCGTTGACGGGGATCGTCTGGTCGGTGGCGCCGAGCTCCTCGGGAACCGTGAAGACGGGCACCCCGTTGACACGCACCTCGCCGGTCACGTTCTGGAGGTAGAACTGGACGAAGAGCTTGTCGTGCACGGCCGCACCGTATCAGGTTGATGCTCGGTCACACGATCTTGCCGGTGCACTCCCACCAGAGCTTCTGCTCCACCAAGACGTGGACTTTGCCGTCACGCTGGCCCGTCCGCGAGTTCTCGGCGAGGAAGTACCACTGGATGGGCATGCTCCAGATCTTGACCGTCGCGTCGAGCTCGAACCCCTTCTCACCGAACTTCGACTTGAACCCGCCCTCGGCGGCGAGGCCGGCCTCGATGCCGATCTCGCGCTTGGTCGTGTAGATCCAGCTCTCGACGGCCGCGACCGCGAAGAGCCGACCGGACAGCTTGCCCTGCACGATGGCGTTGATCGTCGCGTCCTCGCCGCGCTGGAGCTCGGTCTCGAAGCCTTTGACCTCGATCGCGCCCGCGATCTGCCCGACCACACGGGCTTCGGCGCGGCCGACGATCGAGAAATCGATCAAGATGCCGAAGCTCGCCTCGACTTTGCCGGCGACCAGGGTGAAGCCCGCCGACAGCTTGCCCTTCCAGCCGATCGGGATGTACCGGTTCTCGGCCGCCTGCAGCACCTTCGAGTGTGCCTTGAAGTTCGAGCCCTGCGCGTTGGCGATGCTCGCCTCGAACACCCCTTCGAGGAAGCTGTACTCGGCCGCGAGCTTGAAGCCGCATTGCGGAAACTTCCGCATGAAGTCGAGGATGCCCGACATGAGGTCGGCCGCTTTCCACGCCCGGTACATCGCCTGGACCGTCATCGCGATGCCGAAACGGAAACCGTCGATCGCGCCGCCTACGCCGCGACCGACCCCCGCGAGGCTGTTCAGATCACCGAAGCCGACGCCCATCTTCATCGATGCGGCGGTGAGCTGCGCGCCGGTAGATGCGTAGTGCGCCCCGGCCTTCGCGGTGCTCGCTATCGCGCCGCCCGCCTGTTTGACCGCCGCGACCTGCTTCTGGTCCTTCTCGTCGTAGTAGAGATCCTGGCGCTTGCCGTCCTTGTTCAGGACCATGTCCTTCAGCTCGGTGACGTTGATCTCGACGTCGTTGAGCTTGAAAAACACAGAGAACTCGGTCGGCTTCGTCGTGCTACCGGCCGCGGTCGTCGTCGTCGTCGGGCTCATCGGGTTCCACACCGAGCCCTTCTTCGCCAGCGTGTCGGCCTCGGAGAGCACCGTGCCGCCCGGGATCGTCCGGCGCTCGTCGTACTCGCGCTTCTTGAACGGCGGGATCTTGATGCCGACGGCGAAAGACGTCTCGCGGTAGATGCGGACGAGCGCGTTCAGCTGAGCGGGGTCGACGGTCGTATTGGTCTTCTTGCCGCACGAGTGCAGCGTCACGTCCAAGTCGAGCGGCTTGAACGCCTCGATCCCCATGCAGAGCAGCTTGATGATCGACACGATCGGGTTGGCGACGGCGCGCGAGTCGAGCCCGATCGTCGGTGCCATGATGTCGACCAGCTCGATCTTGGCGGTGTTCTTGGGCCAGGCGGCCGACTGGAGCTTGTAGTTGGTGGCGTCGTAGCCGATGGCGGGCGGGCTCGAGCGGATGAACTGGACGCCGGTGTTCTTGTTCGGCTGCAGGGTCACGTAGTTGTGCTTGCACTCCGGGCAGGTGCCCTCGGTCGCCGCCTCGATCCTGAGGTCGACCGTGCTGACCAGGCGAGGGTTGCCGGCCTTGAAGGCGGCGTCGGTGTCCGCGTAGAACCCGGCGACCGTCTCGAGCACGAGGTCGTAGCGCTGCAGCAGCTCGAACGCCTCACGGTCCCAGGCCTTTTGCAGGCTGGCCTTGGTCAGCTGCCACTGCGCGCCGGGCGCCTTGCCCATGGCGTCCTTTTGGGCGGCCGTCGGCCCCTGCGGCCCGCTCACGCCCTTGAGAGAGCGCTGCTGGATCGCTTGCTGCGTCGCCGCCCTCGACTGGTCATACGCGTCTCGCGTCGCCTGTCGCGCCGCCGACAGGCCGTCGCCGACCTCTCTCTGGAAGCGCTCCTTCGCCACCAGATCCTCTGCCGGAGCCTTGATGCGGTTGTTGTCGAGGGTCGCCAGGAGAAATTTCTGCTTCTCGGAATAGGGCTCGGGCGGGGGCGGCTTGTTGGCGTCCTTGCTCGCCACCATCTTGCCCGCAACCATCGCGTTGCTCTCTTCGGGGGCGCCGTCGCGCTTCTTCGGGTGGACGGTGACCTTGAGCGATTTGACGTGGCAGGTCTTCTGCGTCTGCGCCGGACAGGTCGTCTTGTTGCCGTCGACGGTCGCGTTGTTCGATGTCGGAGGGCTCATGCGGTCAACTCCGGTTGGGTGATGTCGATTCGAGCGACTCGCGCGGCTACGCCTGCGGCCTCCTGCGTGCGGCCGACCTCGACGAGCCGCCGCGCCTTGCCGATGGCGACGTAGCTCCTGTCGGCCAGCACCTCACGAAACCAGTCGAGCCTCTGGTCGGCGTCGTCGCCGAAGAGCAACAGGAGGAGGACGAGCTGCGTCGTCTCGAGCTCGATCGCGAACCCATGGCTGGCGGCCTTGTCGACCAGCGCGCCGACACGCGCGGTCGGGTCGGGGGTCGCGGGGAGCAGGTCGGGGTAGTCGGTGCGGATGAAGTCGACGAGCCGCCGCACGTAGGCCTGCCGGCCCTTTCGACGGAAGTGATCCATCTGCTCCTTACGAATTCGGAACATGGTCCTCCTCGGCGCTCTCGGCTTTGTCGGGCTGGGCTTCGTCGTTGGCGGCCTCGGGGAGCGCTCCGCCGGCCACGTCGACCACCTCGCCGTCGGCACCCTCGTAGATGACGCGCGTGAATGGCGCGAGGATCTCGCCGTACTGGCGGCGCGTCGCGACCCCGAGGAACTCTCGGAGGACGCGCGGATCGTAGTAACGAAAATAGAGGCGCTCGAGCGACTCTTCGTCTTGGACGATGAGGTAGCGGCGGAAGTGCCGCCGGACTTCGCGGAGCGGCGCCTCGGACCGGTAGAACGTGCCCCAGGCCCGGCCCCAGCCGCCGATGAGCAGGCGCGACAAGAGCGACGAGCCGGGCGCGAAGCGCACGAGATAGGGCGCCACCGGGTCGAGTGCGCGCCCCGGTGTGCCCTCGTACAGGTTCTGGTGATCGTCGACCGACTCCTGCAAGAGCCGGAGGATGCGGTCGTCGCGGGCAGCGTCGACTACGGCGTAGAGGTCGCCGCCAGGGCCGGAGACCGGGCCGATCTGCTTTTGGACCGAGGCCGCCAGCTTGACCCGGGCCTCGGTCGGCGGCTCGTCGGTGGGCGGCGTCGACTCTTCGATGAAGAGCTGGAACGTCGTGGTCCCGGCCACCACGAACCCACCGTGGCCGATGCGCTCGCGCGGGACCATCGCGCCGTTGATGAGGGTGCCGCCGTGGCTCTCGAGGTCGCGGACGACCGCGCTCGCGCCCGCGAACCAGATCTGGAAGTGGAGCGCGCTCATCTCCGGGTCCTCGACGACGACGTCGGCCCGATCCGTACGCCCGAGCGTGAGGGCCTGGCCCGGGTCGATCACGATCTTGCGGAACGCGTGCTTGCCCCAAAGTATCTGCAAGATTCCTCGGCGCTCGGGCGGCTTCGGGCCTTGCATGGCGAGCATCACGCGCCCCACTTCCGAAGCTGGAAGCGGCGACGATCGGCGGCGTTGTGGACGTTGGCGGCGAAGAGACCGAGGTCGAAGTCCTCATCCTCGGCGAGCGAGCCGTCGAGGTCGGCGGGCGGGTTCACCGGGTTCGGGTACTGGTGGCTGAGGATCTCGCGGCCATCGCGTTCGACCGTCAAGCGGCGGAGGCCCTCGCCGGCGATCGCGACCTTGACGTCGCCCAAGCGCGCGACCTCGGGCCCGACGCGCAAGAAGAGATCTCCGCCGTGCGCGTAGAGGCAGGCCATCTCGCGCCCGAGCTTCATGAACGCGCCCGTCAGCCGCTTGCGCTCCGCGCCGGGCGGCGCCGGGCCGAGCTCGCCGGTCTCGGTGTCGAGCTCGGCGAACGCGCCCATCTTCAAGAAGCTCTCGACCAAGAGCCGCATCAAAGACCCCCGGCCGCGCCCGTGACCGCCGACGCGATCTGCTCTTTGAGCTTGTCGATGAGAGGCTTGAAGAACTGGCTCGTCTTTTCGTCCATGAGCCCCTCGAGGACTTTGTCGACGGCGCCCTGGCTCATCTCGCCGAGCTTCTCGGGTAGGTTGCCCTCGGCGACGGCGGTGATGACCGTCTTCAGGTGCTCGTTCTCGATGCCGTCGGTGATCGCGCCGAGCGCGAGCGACTTTGCCTGCTCCATGTCGCCGTTGGCAGCGGCGGCGAGCACGCTGCGTACTTGCTCGTTCGGCACGAGCTTCGCCGCCACGCCGTCGATGGCGAGCTTCTTCGCTTCGGCGAGGTTGCCCTTGGCGGCCGCGGTGACGACGCCGCGGATCTGCTCGTTCTCGAACAACTTGCCCGCCACGTGGTCGATCAGCTTCTCCTTCGCGCCGAGAAGGCCCTCTTTCAACCTGCCGTCGGCGGCTGCGACGACGAGCTCGCGGACGTGCTCGTTCTCGATCAGCTTGCCGGCGACCCGATCGATGAGCTCGGGCTCGAGCTCGGCGAGCTTCTCTTTCAAGTCGCCGCTCGCGGCGGCGTCGATGATCTCGCGAGCCGTCTTGCCCTTCTCGGAGAGCAGCCACTCGACCCGTGGGCCGAGCTTGTCTCCGAACTTGTCCTTGTTGCGCTCGTAGACGTGGCTGGCGACGTCCCAGTGGTCCTCGAGCTCGTAGCGGCTCATGATGGCGTCGCGCGCGGCGAGCGCCCACTTCGCCACCGTCTGCTCGTCTTTGCCCTTCTCGAGGAGCTGCTTGGCGAGCGGCTTGATCGTGCGAAGGAGTCGGTCGCGGTCCTCTTGCTCTTCGGGGAGCACCGCGTCGGCCGCTCGCCGCAGCGCCTCGAAGATCGACTTGCCCTCGCTGGTGACGATATCGGCCGACCCTGGGGGCGGCGCGTTCGGGGGCGGGACCTTCTCGGCCTCTTCGGCGAGCTTCTTGAGGCGCTCACACTCTTCGCAGAACGGCGTACCGTCGGCGGCGGCCCCGCGCAGCGTCGAGCCTTGGCCGGACTCGCCGATCAGCACGGTGGGGCAGCCGGCGACGAGCACGCCGCCGTGCACGGTCGGATCGCCGATTCGCGCGGCCTGGCGCCCGTTCACCAGCACCGTCGGCGACCCTCTCGAAATCTTGTCGATGGCGGGGACGCACACCAAGCTGTCGCCGACGCGCGCTTGCGGCATGTAGCCGACGATCACGTCGGGGCTGCCGGAGATGTCGGGGCCGCCCACGTGCGGGACGGGGCCCGGGTTGACCATCGGGCACGTGTGCATGTCGCTGATGCGTGAGGCAGGCGGCATGGTGGGCCCTCAGTCCTTGATGTCCTCGGAGTGGTCCTTGGGGAAGGCCTCTTCGGCGTCTTTTGGCGCGGTCGGGGCGGCCCCGCTGCCGGACGCGGCGCTGCCGCCCGAGTTGATGCGCACCACCGTGCCGACGATGTCGACGCCGCCGGGGTGGATGGCGACGAAGCCCCCCGCGCCCTTGATGGTGAGCTGCGACCCTGCCTCGATGACGACCTTGGTCCCCGCCTTGAGGTGGATCTCTTTGCCCGCTTCGAGCGCGTGCTTGTTGCCGATCTTTTCGTCTTGGTCGACGCCGACCGTGAGCGAGGTCGACTTGTCGATCTTTTGCATGCGATCGCCCACCACGTGGAGCTGATCGTTCTCTTTGATGAGCTCGGTCTTGTTCTTGACCACGATGAGGTGCTGGTTCTCGAGGATCGTGCGGTGGTGGTGCCGCCCGATGCGCTCGGTCCAGTCGCGCTTCACCAGCTTGTGCAGGTCCTTTTGGGCCTGCACGTAGATGAGCTCCTTGTTCGCCTTGTCCTCGATCTTGAGCTCGTTGTAGCCGCCCGTCGTCGGTGACGAGTGCGACTTCCACCCGCTGACCGTCTTGTTCTCGGGCAGCTTGTAGGGGACGGGCTGCACCGCGTTGTACGCGCGGCCGACGATGATGGGGTCGTCGGGGTCACCGTTCAAGAAGCCGACGAGCACCTCTTGCCCGATGCGCGGGATGCAGATCATGCCGTAGTGGACGCCGGCCCAGCCCTGCGACACGCGAATCCAAACGGAGCTGTCATCGTCGTTCTTGCCCTCGCGGTCCCAGGGGAACTGCACCCTCACCCGCCCGAGCTCGTCGACGTGGATCTCTTGCCCGGCGGGCCCCACGACGGCGGCGCTCTGCACGCCGTGGACCTGCGGCTTCGGGGTGACGCGTGAGGGGCGGTAGGGGTCGCCCTTGAACACGGCCCGCACCGTCATCTGCCAGTCGCCGTCGTGGTTGCCGGTGATCTCGAAGCCGGTCGCCATCAGCTCTTCGGCCAGCGACTCGTGCGGGTGCTGGTCGATCGAGAAGATGGTACCGGGGCCGAGATCGAGCGCGCTCGTGTCGAACTCGACGGTGCGCCGGCCGGTTCGGTCGCTGTGGAGCCACTTCTTGGCCTGGTCTTGGCCGTACTTGAGCTCGTAACGGTAGGCGCCCTTGTCGTCGGCGGTCGGCGTCTGGCCCGGCTTGCCCTCGATGAGGAAAGAGCCAGGGCGGTACTCGTATTGCTCGTAGAACCCGTCGGGGCCGGCTGATTTCTCGCCCGCGGCGAGCAGCTGCTTGTTCGGGTTGCGGAAGTCGTAGTCGACGACCGAGAGCGCCCCGGGGCGGATGTCGTGGTAGAGCCGCAGCGCGGTCGCGTACTCCTCTTGGTTGGCGTCGGCGCGCTGATCGAAGTACCGAATCGACCCGCTCTGGCGGAGCGCCTGCGAGGTGGGCGCGTCGGTGAGCGTCAGGAGCATCTCTCCGTCGGCGTCGACGTGCACGTAGGTGATGCCGGCCTCTTCCAGGAGCCGGCTGAAGAGCGAGAAATCGGTCTCGCCATACTGCGCCTTGTATTCCAGCTTGGGGTAGCTCGCGCGCTGGATCTTCCAGTTTATGGCGATGTTCCACTCACCGAGCAGGATGTCGATGATGTCGGGGATCGACTTGTGCTGAAAGATTCGATTGCCGGTGCGCTGTGTGAGCAACCACAGCCGCGGCACGATCCGCAGATAGTAGGTCGACAGCACGCTCGAGCCGTCGCGCCCCTCGAGCATCCCGCGCGATTGCTCGGCCCGCTGCACGAACCCCGTCCACAGCCGTGAGCCCTTGGCGACGTGGGTGAGGCCGGTCGTCAACCTGAGCGTCGCTGTGTTGTTCGCAATGGTGTCCAGATCGATGCTCGGGTCGCGCGACAGCGCGACGATCTCGATGACGAAGTTTTGCGACATCGCCTCGCGGACGCTGAAGCGGCGAACGTCGAACGGCGATCCAACGGCGCAGCTCAGATCGATGAAGGGCATGCGGGTCCTCCAGCTTCGATGCTACGCGGCTTCGGTGCGCGTGCTTCTCGAAAATATGGTCAGGCGATGTCGGCGATGCGGATGACTGGCAGCACATCGCCATCCTGGACGTGGCTACGTCCAGGGGGCACGACCGCGAGCGCCTCGGCCGACGCGAACGACGTGACGGCGCCGGAGCTCTGGTTGGGCGCGAGAACGAAATGGTCGCTCTCGATTCGGCCGCGCAGAAAATCAGTACGGCCCTCGGCGCTCTTGGCCCGACCAGCGACCCGGAGCGGGGTAGCGGAGGGCAGGCCGGTGACCTCACCCCCGAGGCGCCGGAGAAGCGGGACACCGAAAAGCAAAAAGGTGAGCGATGCCGACGCCGGGTTGCCCGGCAGCCCGAGCACCAGGGTGCCGCTTTCGTGTCGCCCGCAGAGGAGCGGGCGCCCAGGCTTGATGGCGATTCGGTGAAACACGATCTCGACACCAGCGGCTTCGAGGGCGGCGCGAACCAGGTCTCGGTCGCCGACGCTGACGCCACCGATCGTTACGACCAAGCGTGACGAATGGATCGCCGCTTCGATGGCGGCCTGGGTCGCGGCGAGGTCGTCGGGCACGAACGGCGCGAGCCGAGCGACCGCGCCGGCGCGTCGCGCGGTGGCCGCGACGAAGAGGCCGTTCGACTCCACGATCGTGCCCGGCCGGGGCGGGTCGCCGGGGCCACGAAGCTCGTCTCCCGACGAGAGGATGGTGACGACGGGTGGCGTGTGGCAGCCGAGGCTCGCCCGCTCGAGGGTTGCGGCGAGGGCGAGCGTCCCCGGGGTCAGGCGCGTGCCCCGCGCGACCGCGACCGCGCCCCCGGCTAGGTCCTCACCCCGGTGACGCACGTTCTGATCGGGCTCCGGTCGAGAGTGGAGGCGGATCGTGCCGCCGCCCGGCGCGGCGACGACGTTCTCTTGCATGACAACGGTGTCAGTACCATCCGGCAGCGGAGCACCGGTGAAGATGCGGCACGCCGTTCCGGGGCGGTAGGGCGGCACCACGCCGCCCGCGGCGCTCGTCCCCTCGACGGGGAGCTCGAGCGAAGCCGGCACCGAGGACGCGGAGAGCGCGTACCCGTCCATCGCCGAGTAGTCGAAGGCGGGGAGGGGAAAGGGCGCCACGACGTCCTCGGCCACGACGCGGCCGTCGGCCTCGAAGATCGAGACGCGCTCGACGGGGCCTGGGGTCGCGAGCGAGAGCGCGAGGTCGCGGGCTTCTTCGAACGAGAGGGCCATTCGGTTCTCGCAGGCTACGGCCTGGGGTGGGCGGTCCGCCCGCGAGCGAGCGCGACCATGTGCGCGAGCGTCGGTGCGATCAGCGCGTCGACGGCCAAATCCAGCGCCTTGGGGCTGCCGGGGAGGGCGATCACGATCTTGTCCTTGGCCACGCCCGCGGTGGCGTTGCTCAGGATGCTCCGCGCGCCCACCTGGTCCCACGAGAGGCGGCGGAACGCTTCACCGAAGCCGGCGAGCGTCTTGTCGAAGAGGGCGCCGACCGCCTCGATCGTCCGGTCGCGCGGCGCGATCCCGGTGCCGCCCGTTGTCACCACCGCGTCGACCTCGGGGACGGCGAGCAGGTCGGCGACGGCGGTCCGGAGCGAGAGCATGTCTTCGCGGACGATGCGGTGCGCGAGCACGTTGAACCCCGCGCCGGAGAGGAGCGCGCGCAGGCGAGCGCCGCCCTCGTCATCGGCCTCGGTGCGGGTGTCCGAGCACGTGACCGTCGCGACGCCGATCGTCACGCCGCGCCCCGCTCGTCGTCGAAGGTCTCTTCGATCATCGGCATGCCGAGCGCATCCTCGAGGCGCCCGCGATCGAAATCGAAATGGCGCAGGCGTATCGGTCGCTCCGGGTAGATCAGGCGCAGCCGAACCCCGGGCGGCCCCCGCGGCGGGCGCTCGCGCTCGAAGAGGATGGGCGAGACCGCGCCGCCGCCGTAGGGGGTCACGACCGTGATGTCGGTCACGCCGCGCTCGAGCAAGACCGAGAGGAGGGTGTTGTCGGCAGCGCCGCCGTCGACGTGGACCTCCCCGTCGAGGACGGGGAGCCGAGCGTAGAGCCCCGGGATGGTCGCGCTCGCCACGATCACCTCGTGCATGTCCGCGCGCTCGCGGTTCGAATGCACGACGAGCGCTCCCTCGGCCGCCGCCATCGCGCGCACCGGGCTCGGCGCCTCGAATGGGTAGGCGAAGCCCGTCGGCGCACCGGGCGGGCGGGGCGACGTGAGCGCGCGTGCTCGCTCCCACATGCTGCGGAGCAGGCGGCCGGCGCGGGTCGTCGAGACGAGGAGCTCGGCGTCCGACCCGGTGATGCGGTGCTCGGGGACGAAGCGCTCGAGCGCCTCGCGCACGATGGCGCGCATACCGAACGGGCTGCGCTCGGACCGCAGCCAGCGCGTCGACACGATGGGGGTGGTGGCGAGCGAGCGGAACATGTCGGGCCCCGAGGCGGCGAGGCCGGCCACCGTCACCGCTCCGCAGATCGCGCCGCTCGAGGCGCCGGCCACGACGTCGAAGCGCTCGCCTCGTTCCCAGAGGCGCTGCATCACGCCGAACTGGAACGCGCCACGACACCCGCAGCCGGGGAGGCAGAGCGCGCGCAGGGGACGTGTGGGGAGGCTCAACCGCTTATCGCTTTCGCGCTGGCTTCGTGTGCGCTAACTCGGTAGCCCGTGGACGCCCCGCTGATCCCGTATATCAAAATCCCCGAGATACCGCTGCCGTTCCCCAAGCCGTTCGACAGCATCAAGCCGTTCGGGCTGCTCGTGGCGACCGGCGTCTACCTCGGGTCGGTGGTGGCGATCCGGCGAGCGCGACAGCGCGGTCTCGACCTCGACAAGATGAACACGTTCATCTTCTACGTGGTCGGCTTCGGCTTCATCGGCGCCCACGTCTTCGACGCTATCTTCTACACCCCCGAGAAGCTGGCCGAGGACCCGCTCTACCTCATCAAGCTGTGGGCGGGGCTCTCGAGCTACGGCGGCTTCTTCGGCGCCATCGCGGGCCTGTTCATCTACAAGTACCGCTACAAAGAGGACGTCATCGGCTACGCCGACACCGTGTGCAGCGCGTTCCCGCTGGCGTGGGTGTTCGGGCGCGCCGGCTGCGCGACGGTCCACGACCACCCAGGGCGGCTCACCACCTCGGCGCTCGGCGTGCAGTACGGTCACCCCGACGTGCGCAACCCGGACGTCTGGGGGCTCTTGAGCGATCCGGGGCAGGTGCTCGGCCGCTTCGATCTCGGCCTCATCGAGATGGTGCTCACCATCCCCCTCGCGGTGGCGTTCCACTTCCTCTGGAAATCGCGCCCGCGCCCGTTCGGCTTCTTCGCCGGTTGGATGAGCATCGCCTACGCGCCGGTGCGCTTCGTCCTCGACTTCTTCCGCATCGAGCCGGGTGATCCGGTCCCCGAGGGCGTGCCGGTCGAGGCGCTCGATTCGTTCCGCCGCCTCATCGGCGCCGAGCACGACCCTCGACACTTCGGGCTCACCCCCGCGCAGTTCGCTTGCTTCGCGCTCCTCGCGATCGGGCTCCTCTTGGTGAAGTTCTCCAAGATGCAGCCGACGCCTGCGTCCTGGTCCGAGGTCACGCCTTGGGAGCCGCCGAGCGACGACGCCGAAGCCGCAGCCGCCGCAGACAAGAAGAAGAAGGCGGCCAAGTCGCCGGGCGCGTCCGCCGCGACCGAGGAGGCCCCTAAGAAGCGCCGCCGCCGCGGCGCCGCGACCGCCGCGCCCGCGCCGAAGAAAAAGCCCGCTCCGAAAGCGGACGAGGTGAAAGCCGACGAAGCGGCGAAGGACGAGGGCGAGCCCGAGCCGGAGAAAGCGGACGAGGTCGACGCGCCCAAGCGCAAGAAAGCCGACAATGCCGACGACCCCGAGAAATCCGGGGAGCCTTGACGCCCCCGGGGGGCAAGGTAGCTTCAAAGGCCCTGCGTCATGTTTCGTCGTCTGCCGACCGTGTCGCGCTCGCCGGCTGTTCGCCTGCGCGCGCGGGTTCCGAGCGTGCCCGCAGGTCCCTCGTCTCGATCTCGTTTCGCCGCTGAACCGGCGGCCCTTTTGAGCTCCGTTCGCGCCGGTTAGGCGCGAAAAAAAAGATTGTTCCGATGGCTGAAGATTCTCGCAAGCTGTTCGTTGCCGGTCTCCCCGACACTTTCTCCGAAGACGTCCTCAGGCAGTTGTTCGAGGCCACCGGCGGCACGGTCGCCGAGGTCACCCTGCCGCGCGATCGCACGACGGGCCGCCCTCGCGGGTTCGGCTTCGTCACCATGGCCACGTCCGAAGAGGCGAACGCTGCGCGCGAGGCGCTCCACGGCAGCTTCCAGGCGGGGCGCTCGATCTCGGTCCGGCCCTTCGAGTCCGATCCGCCGCGGCGCGAGGGCGGGCCGGGCGGCGGCGCTGGGCCCTCGAGCGGCGGGCCGCGCGGCGGTCCGATGGGCGAGGCCGACAAGGAGCGCAAGCTCTACGTCGGCAACCTGCCGTACGACGCGAGCCCGGCCGAGGTCGAGGCCGCCATCGGCGCGACCGGCGCCGGCCCGGTGCAGCGGGTGATTCTCCCCTCCGACGGCGAGGGCAAGAACCGCGGCTACGGCTTCATCCAGTTTGCGTCTGCCGAGGCTGCGCGTGCCGCGCTCGACGTCCTCCGGGGCGCCGAGCTCCGCGGCCGGCTGTTGCGAATCCTCCCCGCCCACGACAAGGGCGAGCGGCCCCCGGGCGGCCCACGTGAGGGCGGCTTCGGCGGCCCGCGCGAGGGCGGCTACAGCGGTCCGCCGAGCGGCGGTTTCGGCGGCGGCGGTGGCGGTGGTTACGGC
>ERZ761602.5930-NODE-5930-length-14088-cov-5.492411_pt1 | contig 14088 bp, 12 predicted proteins | sample MGYA00512165_ERZ761602 | MGnify/ENA primary metagenome ERZ761602 (study PRJEB28899, sample SAMN02445085) | bioreactor sludge metagenome | biome: EBPR sludge; isolation source: Thorneside wastewater treatment plant | place: Australia: Brisbane, Thorneside...
GTGCGGCGGCTCGCGCCCTGGGTCCTCGCGCTCGCCGCGGGCGCCGCGGGCGCGCAGTCCGGGACGCCCGCCCAGGGGCCGGCCGCGGGCGGCCTGCCGGTCTACACGCTGGACCCCACGCACACCTTCGTCAGCTTCGAGATCCGGCCGGCCGGCCTGTCGACCGCCCGCGGCCGCTTCGACCGCAAGCAGGGCCGGGTCGCCTTCGACCGCGCGGCGCGGCGCGGCGAGGTCGAGATCGAGGTCGCGACGGCATCGGTCAGCACCGGCGTGCCGGCCTTCGACGCGCTGCTGCGCGGCGAGTCGCTGCTGGCCAGCGAGCGCCACCCGACGGCACGCTTCGTCGGCGAACGCTTCGACTTCGAAGGCGACCGCGTCAGCGCCGTCGCCGGCACGCTGACGCTGCGCGGGCGCACGCAGCCGCTGACGCTGCGCGCGACACGCTTCGCGTGTTATGCCAACCCGCTGTTCCAGCGCGAGGTCTGCGGCGGCGACTTCGAGGCACCACTGCGCCACCGCGACTTCGGCATCGCGGCACCGGCCGGCGTGCCCGAGGAGGTTCGCCTCGTCGTGCAGGTGGAGGCGATCCGCCAGTGACGCCGGCGAAGCGCTCCGCCGTCCGCCGCCTGCTCGCCGCGGCTGCGCTGTGCACCGGTGCCGGCGCCGGTGCGGCCCCCGCGAGCTACGTGCTGGACCCCGAGCGCAGCTTCGTGCACTTCGAGGTCGTGCACTTCGGCACCTCGACGATCCGCGGCCGCTTCGGGCCGGCGCAGGGCAGCGTGCTGCTCGACCCCGGGGCGCGCCGTGCCGAGGCCGACGTGCGGGTGGCGACGGCCAGCGTCGACACCGGCGTGCGGCCCTTCGACGCGCGGCTGCGCCGCGACGACCTGCTGGCCAGCGAGGCGCACCCCGAGGCCTTCTTCGTCGCCCGGCAGGCGCGCTTCGACGGCGAGCGGCTGGCCGAGCTGCGCGGCGAGTTCACGATGCGCGGCGTCAGCCAGCCCCTGACGCTGCGAGCGCTGCACTTCGCCTGCCGCGCGGACGCCGCCGGCGAGGTCTGCGGCGGCGACTTCGAGGCCGAGTTGCTGCGCAGCAGCATCGGCGCCACCTTCGGGCTGCCGTTCATCGCCGACCGCGTGCGGCTGCTCGTGCAGGTCGAGGGGCGGCGGCGCTGACGCGGTGCGCCGCACACGCACAGGCGGCCCGGCGCATTCCGCGCGATTGGCGCTGCCGTGGTCAAAGCTGTCCATCGCGTCCGTGCAGCAAGCGTGGGGGAAATACCGCTTGCGGCGCCCTGGCGCGGCTCACATAGTCCTTCGCGAGTGCCGCCGGCCGGGTCACGTCTGCGGTGTCCGCAAGAAGCATCGAGTGCAGGAGACAAGCATGAGCGAAGCCAAGGTCACGCCGGATTCCGTCCCCCAGACAGCCAAGGAGTCGCGGCGCCGCTTCTTCGGCAAGGCCGCCACCGCCGCCGTCGCCGCGCCGCTGGCCGGCTTCCCGATGATCTCGGTGGCGCAGTCGCCGGTGGTGCTGAAGATGCAGGGCGCCTGGGGCCCGAACGAGATCTTCTCGGAGATGGCGCAGCAGTACGTCACGCGCGTCAACGAGATGGCCGGCGGACGCCTGCGCCTGGAGTACCTGCCCACCGGCGCGGTGGTCAAGACCTTCGAGATCATGGACGCGGTCAGCAAGGGCGTGCTCGACGCCGGCCACCATGTCTCGGGCTACTGGTACGGCAAGAGCAAGGTCGCGTCGCTGTTCGGCACCGGCCCGGTGACCGGCGCCACGCCCGAGATCGGCCTGACCTGGATCTACCAGGGCGGCGGCCAGCAGCTGTGGGACAAGCTGGTGGCCAAGCTCAACCTCAACGTGGTCGGCTTCTTCGCCTTCCCGATGCCCTCGCAGCCGCTGGGCTGGTTCAAGAACCGCCCGCCGCGCACGGCGGCGCAGCTCAAGGGCTTCAAGTACCGCACCATCGGCCTCGCCGCCGACCTGCTGCAGGAGATGGGCATGGCGGTGGCGCAGCTGCCCGGCGGCGAGATCGTGCCGGCCATGCAGCGCGGCGTGATCGACGCCTTCGAGTTCAACAACCCGACGGCCGACCTGCGCTTCGGCGCCCAGGACGTGGCCAAGTTCTACTCGATGGGCTCCTTCCACCAGGCGCAGGAATTCTTCGAGATCATCTTCAACAAGGACAAGTACAACGCGCTGGCGCCCGACCTGAAGGCGATCCTGAAGTACGCGGCCGAGGCGGCCTCGCAGGCCAACATGGCGCTGGCCCACGACCAGTATTCCAAGGACCTGCAGGAGCTCATCGTCAAGCACAAGGTGCAGGTCTCGCGCACCTCGGCCGACGTGTACAAGGGCCAGCTCGCGGCCTGGGACGTGGTCACCGCCAAGCTCGAGAAGGAGGTGGACATGTTCAAGGAGGTCAACGACTCCTTCAAGGCCTGGTCGCGGCGCGTCGCTTTCTACCACTTCACCAACGAGGCCGACTACAAGATGGCCTTCGAGCACGTGCAGAAGATCAAGCTGCCGGTCTGAGCCTCCGCACGGCGCGCCGGTGACGGCGTGACGCCCCGGCTGCCGGGAGCCTGCGCTCCCGGCAGTTTTTGTTTGCAGGCCGGCCGCAACCCAGAGACCGCCCCACCGCACCGCGAGCCACCCCCGATGGAATACTGGATCCGGGTCATCGACATCTTCAGCAAGGCCGTCGGCCACGCGTTCGCGTGGTGCGTGCTGGTGCTCACCGCGAGCACCTGCTTCGAGGTCTTCATGCGCTACGTGCTCAACAGCCCCACGGTCTGGGCCTTCGACATGAGCTACATGCTGTACGGCGCGCTGTTCATCATGTCCGGGGCCTACGCGCTGTCGCGCGGCTCGCACGTGCGCGGCGACTTCATCTACCGCAAGTGGACGCCGCGCACGCAGGCCAAGGTGGACCTGGTGCTGTACCTGATCTTCTTCTTCCCGGCCGTCTTCGCGATGGTCTTCACCGGCGCGCGCTACTCCTTCGAGGCCACGCGCATCCTGGAGTCCAGCGTCAACAGCCCGGCCGGCGTGCCGGTGTGGCCGCTGAAGCTGCTGATCTTCGTCGCCGGGCTGACGCTGCTGATCGCCGGCATCGCCGAGGTCATGCGCTGCCTGCTGTGCCTGCGCAACGGCCGCTGGCCGCCGCGCTCCGGTGATGTCGAGGAACTCGAGGTCGTCCTCGCGCAGCAGCACGCCACGGAGACGCAGAAGTGAGTGATCCCGTCATCGCCCTGCTGATGCTGGGCCTGTTCATCTGCGTCATCTTCCTCGGCTTCCCGATCGCCTTCACGCTGATGGCGATGGGCATCGGCTTCGGCTACTACGCCTACTACACGCCGGGCGAGGGTTTCTGGGACAACCGCATCTTCTACCTCTTCACGCAGAACACGTTCAGCGTGATGAACAACGATGTGCTGATCTCGATCCCGCTGTTCCTGTTCATGGGCTACATCATCGAGCGGGCCAACATCCTGGACCGGCTGTTCCACAGTCTGCAGGTCGGGCTGCGCTTCCTGCCCGGGTCGATGGCGGTCGCGGCGCTCGTGACCTGCGCGCTGTTCGCCACCGCCACCGGCATCGTCGGCGCGGTCGTCACGCTGATGGGCCTGATCGCGCTGCCGGCCATGCTGAAGGCCGGCTACGACCAGAAGCTGTCCAGCGGCGTCATCACCGCGGGCGGCACGCTGGGCATCCTGATCCCGCCGTCCATCCTGCTCATCGTCTATGCCGCCACCGCCAGCGTGTCGGTGGTCAAGATGTACGCGGCGGCCATCATCCCGGGCTTCGTGCTCGCCGGGCTGTACATGGTCTACGTGATCACGCGCGCGGTGATCAACCCGTCGCTGTGCCCCAAGCCCAAGGAGGTGCAGCACTACACCGTGCTCGAGAGCGTCCTGCTGGTGCTCAAGGCCTTCGTGCCGCTGGCGGCGCTGATCCTGGCGGTGCTGGGCTCCATCCTGTTCGGCCTGGCCACGCCCAGCGAAGCGGCGGCGATGGGGGCCCTGGGCGGCATCGTGCTGGCCGTCGTCTACCGCGCCTTCACCTGGGACCGGCTGCGCGAGTCGGTCTACCTGACGGCGCGCACCTCGGCGATGGTGTGCTTCCTGTTCGTCGGCGCGGCGACCTTCGCGTCGGTCTTCTCCTACCTGGGCGGCGAGCACCTGGTCAAGGACGTGATGCTGGGCATGGACCTGACGCCGCTGCAGTTCCTGCTGCTGGCCCAGCTGATCATCTTCATTCTCGGCTGGCCGCTGGAGTGGAGCGAGATCATCATCATCTTCGTGCCGATCTTCCTGCCGCTGCTGCCGGTGTTCGGCATCGACCCGGTGCTGTTCGGCATCCTGATCGCGATCAACCTGCAGACCTCGTTCCTGACGCCGCCGATGGCGATGTCGGCCTACTACCTGAAGGGCATCGCGCCCAAGGGGCTGGAGCTGTGGACCATCTTCCGCGGCTGCTTCCCCTTCGTGGGCATGGTGCTCGTGACGCTGGCGCTGACCTACATCTATCCGGCGATGGTGACCTACCTGCCCGACCAGTTCTTCAACCAGGCCAAGGAGATCCCGATCGACCCGAACGACGAGTCGGTGGTCAACCCGGACATCTTCAAGACCAACTGACCACGCGCGCGCCGTGAAGACGATCCAGGAGTTCACCGCGACCGAGCTGCGCGAGCACCTCGTCGCGGGCCATGCCGACGTCGAGGAGCTGTACGCGCAGTGGCTGGCCTTCGCGCAGGCCGCCGAGCCGCGCATCCACGCCTTCGCCAACCTGGACGAGCGTGTCGTGCGCCTGCAGGCGCAGCACCGCAAGGCCGAGCGCACGCGCGGCGAGCCGCCGGGGCGCCTGTGGGGCGTGCCGGTGGCGGTCAAGGACATCATCGACACGATCGACTTTCCCACCGCCTACGGCAGCCCCATCCACGAGGGCCGCTACGCGGTCGCCGACGCCACCGTCGTGCGCCGGTTGCGCGACGCCGGCGCGGTGGTCTTCGGCAAGACGGTGACGACCGAATTCGCCACCTTCACGCCGGGCCCGACGCGCAATCCGCACAACCCCGAGCACACGCCGGGCGGCTCGTCCAGCGGCTCGGCGGCCGCGGTGGCCGCCGGCTTGGTGCCGCTGGCGCTGGGCACGCAGACCAACGGCTCGGTGCTGCGCCCGGCCTCCTACTGCGGCGTCTACGGCTACAAGCCCTCGCGCGGCATGCTGCCGCGCACGGGCGTCTTCGAGCAGTCGCCGGCGCTGGACCAGCTCGGCCTCTTCGCGCGTTCGCTCGAGGACCTGGCGCTGGCCGCCGAGATCATGTCCGGCGACGACGGCTTCGACGCCGGCGCGCTGGCGCAGCCGCCGCGACAGCTGGCCTCGGTGTGCGCCAGCGAGCCGCCGGTCGAGCCGCGGCTGTGCTTCGTGCGCACGCCCTGGTGGGACCAGGTCGAGCCCGAGGCGCGCGAGGCCTACGAGGCCTTCGTCGAGCTGATGGAAGGGATCGTCGTCGAGGCCGAACTGCCGCCGGTCGTGACCCAGGTCGTCGAGTGGCACAGCCGCGTCAACGAGGCCGAGCTGGCCTTCGCGCTGCAGCGCGAGTGGCGCCACCACCCGCAGCAGCTGAGCCCGGGCCTGCGCGAGCGCGTCGAGCAGGGCATGCGCATGCCGGTGATCGACTATCTGGTGGCGCGCGACCGCATCCCGCATGTCGCCTGCGCCTTCGACGACTATTTCGAGCGCTACGACGCCATCCTGGCGCCGGCCGCGCTGGGTGCGGCGCCGCGCGGGCTGGCCTCGACCGGCAACCCGCTGATGCAGACGGTGTGGACCTTCGGCGGCCTGCCCGCGGTCTCGCTGCCGCTGCTGACGCTGGGCGGCGGCCTGCCGCTGGGCGTGCAGGCGGTGGGCCGGCTGCACAACGACGGCCGGCTGCTGCGCACCTGCCGCTGGCTCGTCCAGCGCTTCATCGAACGGGGACAAGCATGAAGAAGAGCGAACGCCTGGCCGGCGCGCTGGGCCTGCTGCTGCTGGTGGCGTTCTTCGCGCCCTACGTGGTCAAGCTGCCGCAGCTGGACATCACGCTGATCCTGCTCGGCGGGCTGATCCTGGCCGGCTACGACTTCTACAGCTCGAAGTAGGCCCGCGCAGACTAGAAGTAGAAGGACCGGCGGGCCCTCAGGCGCCCGCCGGTCCTTCGATGTGAGCGGTCACTGGCGCGCGAACGATCGCCCGAACGCAAAGACCGAATTCGGCGCCGTCGTGCGCACCGGCTTGACCACCGGCTGCGGCGAGATCGCGCGGCGCACCGGCCGCGACTCCACGCTGACGCCGGCGGCGACCTGCTCGTCGACCAGGCTCTGCAGCGAGATGGTCGCCATGTGCTGCAGCATCACCGCCGACAGCTGCTGCCACAGCCCGCGCGTCAGGCCCTGGCGGTCACCCTCGCGGTCGGCGTCCTCCAGCGGCTCGTCGACCGCCGAGACGATGTCGGCGACCGAGATCTCGGCCGCGCCGCGGCCCAGCGTGTAGCCGCCGCCCGGGCCGCGCGTGCTGGTCACCAGGCCCTGGCGGCGCAGGCGGCCGAACAGCTGTTCCAAGTAGGACAGCGAAATCTGCTGGCGTTCGGCGATCGAGGCCAGGGCCACGGGGCCGGCGCTCTCGCGCAGCGCGAGGTCGATGAGGGCGTTGACGGCGAACCGGCCCTTGGTGCTCATGCGCATGGGACTCTCCTTCCTGAGGCAACGCGACTGGCGCGGGAATGTGGCCAGGTGATCGACTCTACGGACGCGGCAGCTTCGCGTAAATTCGATATTTCGAGAAAATCACTTCGAGAAAATCGCATCGTGAACTTCAAGCACCTGCACTATTTCTGGGTCGTGGCCAAGGCCGGGGGCGTCGTCAAGGCGGGTGAGCAGCTGCACACCACGCCACAGACCCTGTCGAGCCAGATCAAGCTGCTGGAAGACCGTCTTGGACGCCAGTTGTTCCGAAAAAGTGGCCGCCAGCTCGAACTGACCGACGATGGGCGGGTGGCATTGCGCTATGCGGAAGAGATCTTCACATTGGGGCAAGACCTCGAGCAGGCGATGCGCGAGCGCCGGCATGGCGGCGGCGGACCGCGGGTGCTGGAATTCCGCGTCGGCGTCGCCGACTCGGTGCCCAAGCCGGCGGCCTACCGACTGCTCGAGCCGGCGCTGGCGATGGCGCAACCGGTGCGGCTGCTGTGTCACGAGTGGAAATTCGCCGACCTGCTGGCCGAGCTGGCGCTGCACAAGCTCGACCTGGTGATCGCCGACGAACCGCTGTCGCGCCGGGTCGCCGTCAAGGCGTTCAACCACGCGCTGGGCACCTCGCACATGAGCTTCTTCTGCGCGCCGTCGCTGCGCCCGGCGCTCATCGGGCCCTTCCCGCAGTGCCTGAACGGCGCGCCGATGCTGATCCCCAGCGCCGCCGCCTCGGTGCGGCCGCAGTTCGAGGCCTGGCTGACGCGCCACCAGCTGCAGCCGCGCGTGGTCGGCGAATTCGACGACGGTGCGCTGATGAAGGCCTTCGGCCGCAACGGCCAGGGCGTCTTCATGTCGCCGACCGCCTTCGAGCACGAGACCGTGGCGCAGTACGGCGTCGAGATCATCGGGCGCAGCGACGAGATGACCGAGACCTTCTACGCCATCTCGGTGGAGCGCCGCATCACCCACCCCTGCGTGGTCGCGATCACGCAGCAGGCACGCGGCACGCTCGGACCGGCGGCCGCTCCGGTGTCGGCCATGGCGCCGGCGGTCGCAGCGGCCGATGCCGCGCAGCCGTCCTGAGCCCGTGTCCCGCTCCGAGCCCCTGCCGTCGACGGCACGGCCCAGGCTGCTGCTGCGCGGCGCACCGGCGCTGCTGCCGGCCGCAGGGCCACCGCGGCCGCTGGCGGCCAGCGACGCCTTGCTGCTGGCCTGGCTGGCGCTGGAGGGCCCGACGCCGCGCGAGCGGCTGGCCACGCTGCTGTGGCCGGCGAGCGACGCGGCGAGCGCACGCAACGCGCTGCGCCAGCGCCTGTTCCGGCTGCGCCGCCAGGCGGGCGCCGACCTGGTCGACGGGGGCGCGCTGCTGCGCCTGGCCGCGGGCGTCGTGCACGACCTCGCCGCCGTCGACCCCGACGGCCCGCTGGAGGCCGCCGGCCTGCTGGCCGATCTCGCGCTGCCCGAGTCCCCGGCGCTGGACGACTGGCTGCGCCAGCAGCGCGCCGCGCGCCTGGCCGAGGCCCGGCGCGGCGGCGAGGCCCGCATCGCGGCGCTGGAAGCCGCCGGCGACGCAGCCGCCGCTTTGCCGCTGGCCCTGGCGCTGCTGCAGCGCGACCCGCTGTCCGAGGACGCGCACCGCCGCGTGATGCGGCTGCACTACCTGCGCGGCGACCGCGCCGCCGCGCTGCTGGCCTTCGACCACTGCGAGGCCATGCTCAAGCACGAGGTCGGCACCGCGCCGTCGCCGCAGACGCTGGCGCTGCTGCAGACCATCCAGGCCGAGTCGCTGCCGGCCGCGGCCTCGGCTGCATCGCCGGGCGCGGCCTTGCCGGCCTCGGTGCTGCGGCCACCGCGGCTGATCGGGCGCGACGCCGAACTCGCCGCGCTGCATGCCGGGCTGCAAGCCGGCACCGTGGTGCTGGTCGTCGGCGAGGCCGGGCTGGGCAAGTCGCGGTTGCTGCAGGCCGCTGGCCGCAGCGGATCCGGTGGCTCTCCCGCCACACTGTACGCCGCGGCCCGCCCCGGCGATGCGCTGGTGCCCTACGCCACGCTGGCGCGGCTGCTGCGCGCGGTCGCCGAGCGCGTGCCCGAAGCGGCCGATGCGGGGCTGCGTGCGGCACTGGCGCCGCTGTTGCCGGAGTGGACGCCGCCCGGGCCGCCGCCGGCGCTGGCGCGGCTGCCGCTGCCCCCGGTCGCGGCGCTGCTCCAGCGCGCCGCGCCGCGCCTGCCCGCGCTGCTGCTGGACGACCTGCACTTCGCCGACGACGCCACGCTGGAGCTGTTGCAGGGTCTGCTGATGGCCGGCCCCGAGCCGTCGCCTGCGCCGCCCGGTCCGGCCTGGGCGCTGGGCCTGCGCCCGCCGGTGCCGGGCAGCCCGCAGCAGTCGCTGCTGGAGGGTCTGGCCCGCGCGCGGCCCTGCGTGCAGCTGTCGCTGGCGCCGCTGGCGGTCGCGCAGGTGGCGGAATTCGTCGATGCGCTGGCGCTGCCCGGCGTGCAGGGCGCGACGCTGGCGCAGGCGCTGCACCAGCGCACGGGCGGCAATCCGCTGTTCCTGCTGGAGACGCTCAAGCTGGCCTGGCGCGACGGCAGCCTGGCGCGCGCGGACGTGCTGCCGCGACCGCAGTCGCTGGAGCAGCTGATCGCCGCGCAGCTGGCGCGACTGTCGGCCGGCGCGCTGCAGCTGGCGCGCGTGGCCGCCGTCGCCGGCGTCGACTTCGGCATCGAGCTGGCCGAGGCGCTGAGCGGCCGCAGCGCGCTGGAGCTCGCCGACGACTGGCGCGAGCTCGAGTCGCGCCAGGTGCTGCAGGGCGGCGCCTTCGCGCACGACCTGGTGCACGACGCGGTGCTGCAGGGCCTGCCGGAGATCATCGCGCGCCACCTGCACGGCCGCGCCGCGGCCTGGCTGCAGGCGCATGGCGGCGAGCCGGCGCGCATCGCCGCGCACTGGCTCGCCGCCGGCCAGCGTGCGCATGCGGTGCCCGCGCTGCGCGCCGCCGCCGACCAGGCGCACCGCGCGCTGCGCGAAGGCGAACGCATCGCGCTGCTGCTGCAGGCGGCCGACCTGGCCGAGGCCGGCGGCCGCGCCGACGAGGCCTTCGAGCTGGTGCGCAGCGCGATCGCCGGGCACATGAACACCATCCGCCAGACCGACGGCCTGCCGCTGCTGGACCGGCTCGATGCGCTGGCGACGACGGCGCTGCAGCGTGCGCGGGCGGCCGCCGACCGCGCCTGGTACAGCGCGGTGCTCGGCGACCTGGACGCCGCCATCACGCAGGGCCGCGCCGCGCTGGCCCAGGCGCAGGCCCTGGACGACGGTGCGCTGCTGGCATCGGTGCGCCAGCGCCTGGGCACGACGCTGGGCATGGCCGGCCGCTTCGGCGAGGCGCTGCCGCACCTGGACGCCGCCGCGCCCTGGTTCACCAGCCACGCCACGCCCGAGGACCGCGCCGAATTCGAAGGCAACTTCGCCGTGGTGCTGGACAACCTGGGCCGCCCGGCCGAGGCCGCGCTGCACCACCGCCGTGCGCTGGCGGCCGGCAGCCCGCCGGGCGCCGCGGGCGCGGGAGTCGCGCCGGGTGACGGCAGCACCATCGCCGGCCCGGGCGAGCTGACCGCAGTGACCGACCAGGCCGACCAGGCCGACCAGACCGACCAGACCGACCAGACCGACCAGACCGACCAGGCGGCGCGCGCGACGCTGCTCGCCAATTTCGCGGCCAGCCGCCTGGACGCCGGCGACCTGGCGCAGGCCAGCGAACTGGCGACGCAGGCGCAGCGCATCGTCGCCAGCTTCGAGCTCGCCGGCAGCAGCGCCGGCTTCGTCGCCACGCTGCTGGCGCAGTGCGAACGCGCGGCCGGCCGCTACCGGCGGGCGCTGCAGTGGTGCGACCGCGCCGAGGCCATCCTCGCCGCACGCCATCCGGCCCGGTTTCCGGTGGCGCGCCTGCAGCGCGCGCAGGTCTGGCTGGACCTCGGCCAGCATGCCCGCGCGCTGCAGCTGCTGGACGGCGATGCGCTGGCCGCGGCGCTGGCCCTGCCGCCGCGATATGCGGTGCGCGCCTGGCTGCTGCTGGCGCGCCTGCGGCGCCGGCTCGGCCAGGACGATGCCCAGCCGCTGGCGCAGGCCGCGGCGCTGGCACCCGCCGACGGCTGGCCCGAGCTGCGGCTGGTCGTGCGCACCGAACAGGCGCGGGCGCTGGCGGCCGCAGACCCGCAGGCCGCGCTGGCTGCGCTGGCCGCACTGCAGCAGGTGGCCGACGAGGCGGCGGCGAGCGGCCTGCACGGCGCCGAACTGGGGGCGCTGCTGCTGGCCGCGCTGGTCGCCGCCGAGGCCGCCGACCCGTCGGCCGCCGGGCTGGCGCGCCGGGCGCTGACCCTGGCCGGACGCGCCCATGCGCTGCACACCGACCGCGCCCTGCGCTGGTGGGCGCCGGCGCGCGCGCTGGCGGCGGCCGGGGCGCACGCCGAGGCCGACGCCGTGGCCGCGGCCGGGCGTGCGGCCCTGCAGCACAGCGCCGAGCACGAGCTGGACGCCGAATTCCGCGACGCCTTCCTGCAGCGCCACCCGCTGCACCGGGCGCTGCTGCACTGGCGCGACCTGCCGCGTGACGCGCCGTCGGCAGGCCGGGGCCCGCACGTCGGCCCGGCGTAACGCGGCCATAACGGGCGGCGGCCTACAACTTCGTCATCAGGGCGCCGCTGCCGGCGCCGAACGGAGTCCGATGATGTTTGCCACCTCACGCCGCCGCCTGGACTTCTCCGACACGCTGGCCGCGCTGCCGCCGGCGCGGCCGACCGAACCCGGCGACCTGCTGGAGCAGCTCGGCCGCGCGGAGCGCGCCGACATGGCGCTGCTGCGCCTGGTGCTCGGCGCGGCGGTCGCGACGCTGGCGCTGGCGCTGACGGCCAGCCTGCTCGTCTGAACGCTGCCGCGTTCAGCCGCGGCCCGGCGCGCTGGGCCGCGGCGCCGGCGCGGTCGGCCGCTCGGGCTGTTCGGGCCGTTCCGGGCGTCCCGCCTTCCGGTAATCCTGCGGCACGCGCATCAGCGCCGCGTCCGGCTCGCCGCGGCGCAGCTGCTGCAGGCGGTAGTTGACCTCGCCGCTGCGCGGGTCGAAGTCGCGCGAGCTCAGCGTCAGCATCAGGTCGGGCGCGGTCCAGACCTCGCGCACGATCTCGATCGGGCGCTCGTTGCCGACGCGCCCGGCCTCGATGGTCCAGGTCGTGCGTTCGCCATGCGCGCGCTGGCCCTCGATCTCCCGGGTGCCCAGCGGCTGCGTCACGCCCGGCCCGCGTGGGGCCAGCGCCTGCGCACGCCAGGCCACCGCGGGCGGTGGCCCGAATTCCATCGCCGGGGCCTCGCCGGGACGCAGGCGCAGCACATGGACCTCGGTCGCCGGGCCGGCACCGGCCTCGACCGGCGCCACGACGACCGGGGTCGGCGGCGTCGGCGGGGTCGGCGGCGTCGGGGGCGTGGGCGGCGTCGGTGCCGCGGCCGGCGCCGCGCGGGCCGACGCACGCGCCCGCTCGGCCACCTCGCGCGCCCAGTCGCGCATGCGCTCGCCGTAGTCGCGCCAGGCCGCGTGATCGGCCGCCGACAGGTGCATGCCGGGACCGTCGCGGCCGACGCGGCGCGCAGTCTTGCGCTCGGGGTCCAGCACCCAGCTCTCGCCGGCGACCGGGTCGTGCAGGTAGACCAGGCTGCGCCCGCCGCGCTGCACCTCCTGGCGCGTGCGCCCTTCGCCGTCGCGGCACAGCCGCGAGACCTGCTGGCGCACGATGCGGTTGGCCGCGCCGCCGGCGGGGTCGGGCAGCCACTGCACGGTCTCGTGCACCGCGTCGGCGCAGTACGGCGCCCCCTTGACGATGCGCCGCGGCGTCATCGTGTCGGCCGCGAAGCGCAGGGTCTGCAGCTCGGTGGCGATCTCGCGCGCCGCCTCGGCCTGCGCCAGCAGCAGCGGGTCCAGCCGCGTCAGCGCCTGCGCCAGGTCCCCGGCCTGCGCCGGCAGGGCGGTGGTCAGCGTGGCGCCCAGCAGGGCGCCCGCGGTGGCGCTCAGCGTGGCGCGCCGGGTGGCCAGGGTCAGCAGCTTGCGGTTCATCGTCGGTTCTCGCCGGTTGGGGTTCGGGGGGCAGGGACAGCTCGGGGCGGCGTCGTCAGCGCAACAGCCGCACGGCCAGCACGTCGCCGGAGGCCTGCATCAGCAGCTCGGCGCGCACACGTTCGCCGGCGCGCGCCGGGTCGTAGGGCAGGCCCAGGGCGGCCAGCCGTTCGCCGGACAGCTCGGCGCTGACCAGCCAGGCCGGCGCCACCTCGCCGCCGGCGGCCGGCCAGCGCTCGGGCGGCAGCAGCGGCACGAAGCCGGAGGCCAGCACGGTCTCCGGCACCGCCGGTGGCGCCGGCTGCTCCAGCATCAGCACCAGCGAACCGACCAGCACGGTAGTGCAGGCCAGGCCCCAGGCGGCACCACGCGGCAGCAGCCACGGCCAGGCCCAGGGCTGCCGCTGGCCGCGGCGGCGCGGTGCGGCCTGGCCGCCGCCCGCCGCTGCCGTGCCGGCTGTCGGCGTGGCCGTCGGCGTGGCTGTCGGGAAGGTCGTGGCCGATGCCACTGGCGCACCCGCTGCAGCATGTGCAGCAGGTGCAGCCGCACCCGCGTGCACCGCCTGCGCGGCGTGGATGCGCGCCAGCAGCCCCGGCGGCGGCAGCTCGCGCTCCAGGTCGGCCGCCGCGGCCCGCAATGCTGCGGCCAGCGTCTGCCGGTGCTCGTTCATCTCAGACTCCTTCGTCGGCGGCCAGCAGGGCCGCCAGCTTCAGCCGCCCGCGGTGCAGCCGCGTGCGCAAGGTATTGATCTCGACGCCGGCGATGCGCGCGGCGTCGGCGTAGGGCCGCTCCTGCAGGTCGACCAGCACCAGCGCCTCGCGCTGTGCCGCCGGCAGCCGGCGCAGCGCGGCCTGCACCTGCGCGCCGGTCTGCGCGCGCACGAGCAGCGCTTCCGGCGAGGCGCCGGCCGCGGCATCGTCGTCGGCGCCCTCGTCGTCGCCGGCGTCGGGCAGCGGCTCGTTGCGCCGCTCGGCGCGCCACAGCGCGAGCAGCGCCTGGCGGGCGATGCCGGCCAGCCAGGCGCCGAGTTCGCCGCGGGCGGCGTCGAAACCCTGCGGCCGGGTGGCTAGCGCGACGAAGGCCTCCTGCGTGGCGTCGGCCGCCCAGGCCGGGTTGCCCGACAGCGCCAGCGCATAGCGGTAGACCGGCCCGGACTCGCGCCGGTACAGCTCGTCCCGCACGAGCATCCGCTCGACGGCGCGCACGGCGGACTCGACCGCCGGGTCGTCGCCGAGTCCCGTCTGTTG
>ERZ761602.5931-NODE-5931-length-14083-cov-5.571999_pt1 | contig 14083 bp, 9 predicted proteins | sample MGYA00512165_ERZ761602 | MGnify/ENA primary metagenome ERZ761602 (study PRJEB28899, sample SAMN02445085) | bioreactor sludge metagenome | biome: EBPR sludge; isolation source: Thorneside wastewater treatment plant | place: Australia: Brisbane, Thorneside...
CGCCAGCCCCGGCGCCGCGCCGCCCCGCCCGGACCTCTACACGCCGATCCACAAGGCCCTGCGCGCCTTCATGGGCGACACGCTGCAGCGCGTGGGCGCGATGGACATCGACGACGACGAGGAGCGCGCCGCCACGCTGGCGCAGCTCGAGCAGCTGCTGGACGAGCTGCGCGGCCACCTGGGCCGCGAGAACCTGTTCGTGCACGCCGCGCTGGAAGCGCGCCGGCCCGGCAGCAGCGTGCGCATCGCCGGCGAGCACGTGGCGCACCTGGAGCACCTGCACAACCTGGAGGACCAGGCGCAGGCGCTGCGCGACGCGCAGCCGGCACAGCGTGCGGAATTCGCGCAGCGGCTGTACCGCCACCTGTCGGAGTTCGTCGCCGACAACCTGCTGCACATGGCCTGCGAGGAACGCGAGCACAACGCCGCGCTGTGGGCGCTGTACGGCGACGCCGAGCTGGTGGCGATGCACGACCGCCTGGTCGCCTCGCTGACGCCGGCCGAGCTGGCGCTGACGCTGCGCTGGATGGCGGTGGGCCTGAACGTGCAGGAACTGGCGGGTCTGTTCCGCGACCTGCAGGCCAAGGCGCCGCCGGAGGCCGTGCGCGCGATGCTGGACATCGTGCAGGCGCACCTGACGCAGCCGCGCTGGACCAAACTGGCCCGCGCCCTCGGGCTGCCGCCGGTGCCCGGGCTGGTCGCGGCCTGACCCGGCGCGCGGCTCAGGCGCCGGCGGCCGGCGGTGGTGCCGGCGGGGCCGGCGGGCCTGGCGCGGCTGCTGGCGCTGGCGCTGGCGCGGCCTGGGCCGCCGGCCCGGGCGCGTAAGGGGCCGCCGGCAGGTGGTGCACCACGCGCTGCGGGAACGGGATCTCGACCCCGAGCTCGCCGAACAGCTTCAGCAGCGCCAGGTTGACCGCCGAGCGCGGCCCGAGCAGGCCGTTCTCGGGGTCGCCGATCCAGAACGAGACCGTCAGCTCCAGCCCGCTGTCGGCGAAATGGGTCAGCAGCACGCCGGGCGCCGGCTCGGGCAGCACACGCGGCACCTGCAGCACGACCTCGCGGATGCGCGGCACCAGCGCCTCGACGTCGGTGCCGTACGCGACCTGCACCACGGTGGTGACGGCCAGGTTGCTGTCGGCGTGCGTCACGCTCTCCACGCGCTGCGTGATCATCTGCTCGTTCGGCACGATGGCCTCGCGGCCGCCGAGCTGGCGGATCAGCGTGTAGCGCGTCGTGATGTCGGTGATGCGGCCCTCGAAGCCGTCGACCTTCACGAGGTCGCCGATGCGCATGCTGCGCTCGGCCAGGATCACGAAGCCGCTGACATAGTTGGCCGCCAGCTTCTGCAGCCCGAAGCCGATGCCCACGCCCAGGGCGCCGCCCAGCACGCCCAGCGCCGTGAGGTCGATGCCGGCCGCCGACAGCGCCACCAGCAGGCCGACGAACAGCAGCAGCGCGCGCAGCGCGTTGGCCGCGATCTTGCGCAGCGACAGGTTGATCGCGGTGCCGGCGAGCAGCCGCGCCTCCAGCACCGCCGACAGCCACAGCGCCAGCACCAGCACCAGCACCGCGTTGACCGCGCCCTCCAGCAGGCTGCGCACCGAGACCTGCGTGGCGCCGAACTTCCAGCGGATCTGATCGAGTTCGGCCAGGATCAGCGGCAGCAGCCCGGTGACCCACAGCACGACGGCGATCCAGGCCAGCCACGACACGCTGCGCTCGACGACGCGCATGAGGTCCGAGTCGGGAAAGGCGCGGTGCAGCACGCGCACGGTCAGGCGGATCACGACCAGCGAGGTCAGCACCGGGATCGCGACGCGGAAGACCGCGATCGGCACATGCTCGGCCCAGCCGCTGGCCAGCACCCAGCGCGCCAGCAGCGCCAGCAGCAGCGCCAGCACCGGGAACAGCACGCCGTCGAAGACACGCTCGCCGAACCAGATCGAACCCGGCCGCGACTCGCGTCCGCGCAGCAGCCGCACGGCGGCCCAGGACAGCGCCAGGCAGCCGGCGACCAGGCCCAGCTCGACCAGCGCGCTGCGCTGCAGCAGCGCACCGGCGAGCCGGCCGAGCTCCTCGGCGGTGGACGCGGCGGCCACGGCCTAGTCGACGTCGGCCAGCACGCGCAGGTGCGCCGCCACGCTGCGCGCCAGCGCGCCCAGGTGGTAGCCGCCCTCCAGGCAGGACACCAGGCGGCCCTGCGCGTGGCGCCGCGCCAGCGCCAGCAGCTCGCGCGTGATCCAGGCGTAGTCGTCCTCGACCAGGCCCATCTGGCCGAGCTCGTCCTCGCGGTGGGCGTCGAAGCCGGCGCTGACGAAGATCATCTCGGGCCGGAATTCCGCCAGCGCCGGCAGCCACTGGCGCTGGATGGCCTCGCGCACCGCGGCGCCGCGCGTGTACGGCGGCACCGGCACGTTGATCATGTTGGTGCCCTTGGGCACGGCGCCGCTGTAGGGGTACAGCGGGTGCTGGAAGAAGCTGCACATCAGGATGCGCTCGTCGCCGGCGACGATGTCCTCGGTGCCGTTGCCGTGGTGCACGTCGAAGTCGATGATCGCCACGCGCTTGAGGCCGTGCCGCTCCAGCGCGTACTTGGCCGCCACCGCCACGTTGTTGAAGAAGCAGAAGCCCATCGCCTCGTCGCGCGTGGCGTGGTGGCCGGGCGGGCGCACGGCGCAGAAGGCATTCGCGGCGCGGCCGGCCAGCACGTCGTCGGTGGCGGCGACCGCGGCGCCGGCGGCGCGCAGAGCGGCGGCCAGCGTGCCCGGGCCGGCGACCGTGTCCGGGTCCAGCGCGCGCGTCGTGCCGCTGGCCGCCAGGCCCTGCAGCAGGTCCTGCAGCTGCAGCACGTAGCCGGCGCTGTGCGCGCGTTCGATCTGCTCCAGCGTCGCCGCCGGCGCCTCGCGGAAGTCCAGCGCGATGTCCAGGCCCACCGCGCGCAGGTGGTCGGCGATGGCGTCCAGGCGCTCGGGGCATTCCGGGTGCCCGGCCCCCATGTCGTGCCCGCGGCACGCGGGATGGCTGTAGAAGGCGGTGCTCATCGGGCGTTATCGGGCCTTATCGGCGCAATGGGCGCTGGCGCTTGGGGTATCGTGCCGCGCCATGGCTGTCTCCATGGATGTCTCGTCCGCACCGTCGCAAGCGACCTCGCTGGTGCGCCAGCTGGCAGGACTGGTCGATCAGATTAGCACGATCGTCGTCGGCAAACGGCCGCAGGTGGAGGACGCCGTGGCCTGCCTGCTGGCCGGCGGCCACCTGCTGATCGAGGACGTGCCCGGGGTCGGCAAGACCACGCTGGCGCACACGCTGGCGGTCTCGCTGGGGCTGGAATTCCGGCGCGTGCAGTTCACCGCCGACCTGATGCCCAGCGACCTGATCGGCGTCAGCGTCTTCGAGCGCGCCAAGGACGCCTTCGTCTTCCACCCCGGCCCGGTGTTCGCGCAGGTGCTGCTGGCCGACGAGATCAACCGCGCCGGCCCGAAGACGCAGAGCGCGCTGCTGGAGGCCATGGAGGAGCACCAGGTCTCGGTCGAGAACGAGACGCGCGCGCTGCCCGAGCCCTTCTTCGTCATCGCGACGCAGAACCCGAGCGACCAGCTCGGCACCTACCCGCTGCCCGAGAGCCAGCTCGACCGCTTCCTGCTGCGCATCACGCTGGGCTACCCCGACCGCCGCGCCGAGCGCGAGCTGCTGGTCGGCGGTGACCGCCGCGCCGCGGCGCTGAGGCTGGCGCCGGTGCTGCGCCCGGCCGAGCTGGTCGCCGCGCAGCAGGCGGTGCTGCAGGTGCGCGCCGCCGAGCCGCTGCTGGACTACCTGCAGGCGCTGATCGCGGCCACGCGCTCGGGTGCCTGGTTCGTGCAGGGCCTGTCGCCGCGCGCCGGCATCGCGCTGCTGCGCGTGGCCAAGGCGCGCGCGCTGATGGCCGGCCGCGACTACGTGGCGCCCGACGACGTGCAGGCCATCCTGCCGCAGGCCGTCGCGCACCGCCTGGTGCCGGTACCCGGCTGCGGGCGCGGGCCGGTCGAGCAGGTGCGCGCGATGGTCGAGGCGGTGCCCATTCCCTGACGGTGGCCCGCATGGCCGCTGCCGCGACGCAACCTGCCCGCCGCCACGGTGCCGCGGGCTTCTCGCCGCGTGCGCGTTTCCGCCAGTGGTGGCAGGCGCGGCTGCCGCTCACGGACACCTGGCAGCTCGGCCAGCGCAACATCTACATCCTGCCCACGCGCGCCGGGCTCACGTTCGCGCTGACGCTGCTGGTGATGCTGCTGGCCTCCATCAACTACCAGCTCAACCTGGGTTATGCGCTGACCTTCCTGCTCGCCGGCGCCGCGCTGGTGTCCATGCACCTGACGCACGGCAACCTGCGCGGGCTCACGCTGCACCTGCGCCCGCCGGCCCCGGGCTTCGCCGGCGAGCCGGCGCTGCTCGAGGTGGTGATCACCAACCCGGGGCGCGAGCGCCACGGCCTGGCGCTGCGCTTCGAGGACCGCGCAGCGCATGGCGAGACCGTGGTCTGGAGCGACGCGCCGGCGCTCGGCCAGGGCGTCACGCATGTCAGCCTGGTGCCGCCAGGCCGCGGCTGGCATGCGGTGCCGCCGCTGGTCGTCGAGACGGTCTTCCCGTTCGGGCTCTTCCGCGCCTGGACGGTCTGGCGGCCGGCCTCGCGCGTGCTGGCCTGGCCGCGGCCCGAAGCAGCGCCGCCGCCGCTGCCGGCCGGCGCCGCGCGCGCCGGCGACGAACGTGCCGCGCGCCGCAGCGCCGGCAGCGAACTCGACGGCGTACGCCCCTGGCGGCGCGGCGACACGATGCGCCAGGTGGTCTGGAAGAAGGTCGCGCGCAGCGGCGAGCTGGTCAGCCGCGAGACCACCGGCAGCAGCACGCGCGAGCTGTGGCTGGACTGGCAGGACGCTGCCGCCGGCGACGCCGAGTCGCGGTTGTCGCGCCTGGCGGCCTGGGTGCTGCAGGCCGACCGCGAAGGGCTCACCGCCGGGCTGCGCCTGCCCGGCCGCGAGCTGCCGCCGGCGCAGGGCGACGCCCACCGGCGCGCCGCGCTGGACCTGCTGGCGACCTGGTGACCGGGGCATGACCGCGCTGGCCACCTTCCAGGAACGTGTCGCGCACCTGCCGCGCGAGACGCGCGACACGCTGTTCCTGCTCGCCGTGATCGCGTGGACGATCGCGCCGCATGCGCTGCAGCTGGCGCCCTGGTGCGGCCTGATGGCGCTGGCGCTGCTGCTGTGGCGCGCGAAGCTGGCGCTGGGCGGCGGCGCGCTGCCCGGGCGCTGGACCATCACCGCGCTGCTGGTGCTGGCCGCGGCGCTGACCTGGTGGGGCGAGCGCACGCTGCTGGGCAAGGAGGCCGGCATCACGATGCTGGTCGTGCTGATGTCGCTGAAGACGCTGGAGCTGCGCGCGCGGCGCGACGCGCTGGTCGTCTTCTTCCTCGGCTTCTTCCTGCTGCTGACGCATTTCCTGTATTCGCAGTCGCTGCTGACCGGGCTGTGGCTGCTGGCCGCGGTGTGGGGGCTGCTGACCGCGCTGGCGCTGGCGCACATGCCGGTGGGCCGGCCGCCGCTGGCGCGCGCCGGCGCGGTGGCGGCGCGCGCCGCGCTGCTGGGCGTGCCGCTGATGGCGGTGCTGTTCCTGCTGTTTCCGCGCATCGGCCCGCTGTGGGGCCTGCCCAACGACGCCGCCGGGCGCACCGGGCTGTCGGGCTCGCTGCGCCTGGGTGGCGTGGCCTCGATTGCCGAGGACGACTCGATCGTGATGCGCGTGCGCTTCGCCGGCCGCGTGCCGACAGCGGATCAGATGTATTTCCGCGGACCGGTGCTGTCCACCTTCGACGGCCGCGAGTGGACACGCCTGGTGCCCAGCTTCCCGGCCCGGCTGCGGCCGCGGCTGGAACTGGAGCTGCGCGGCGAGCCGCTGCGCTACGAGGTCACGCTGGAACCCAGCCGGCTGCCGCTGCTGCCGCTGCTGGAGATCACGCCCGACCGCGACGACGCCGCGCCGCGCCTGGACGGCTGGCTGCTGACGCTGCGCCCGGACGCGCAATGGCAGGTCGACCGCCCGGTCAGCGAACGCATCCGCGTCGAGGCCGCGGCCTGGCTGGACCACCGCCACGCCCCGCGCGACCCGGTGCCGGGCCTGGTGGACCTGCTGCGCCTGCCCGCCGGCTTCAACCCGCGCACGCTGGAATGGGCGCAGGCGCTGCGCCGGCAGCCCGGGCTGGCACAGGCGGGGCCGCACGAACTGGCGGCGGCGCTGATGCGCCACATCGCGAGCGGCGGCTACACCTACACGCTGGAGCCCGGCACCTACGGCCGCGACGCGATCGACGAATTCTGGCTCGACCGCAAGTTCGGCTTCTGCGAGCACTTCGCGACCGCCTTCGTCGTCGTGATGCGGGCGCTGAACGTGCCGGCGCGCGTGGTCACCGGCTACCAGGGCACCGACCTCACGCCGCAGGACGGCTGGTGGATCGTGCGCCAGCGCTATGCGCATGCCTGGGCCGAATACTGGGTGCCCGGCGAAGGCTGGGTGCGCATCGACCCCACTGCCGCGGTGGCGCCGGACCGCATCCGGCTGTCGAGCAGCCTGCGCCCGGCGCCGGGTTTCGTCGAAGGCGCGCTGGAAGGCCTCAACCCGGCCTTCGCGGCCGACCTCAAGCGGCTGTGGGAGACCGTCAACAACCGCTGGAACCAGTGGGTGCTGAACTATTCGCGCGGCCAGCAGTTCGACCTGCTGCGCACGCTGGGCATCACGAGCCCGAGCTGGCAGGACCTGGCCACCGTGCTGATCACGCTGCTGTGCGGCGCTGCGCTGGCCGGCGCCGGCTGGGCCTGGTGGGACCGCCGCCGCCAGGACCCCTGGCAGCGCCTGCAGCGCCGCGTGCAGCAGCGCCTGGCCGCGCTGGGCGTGGAGGTGGCGCCGCACGACGCGCCGCGCCGGCGCGCCGAGCGCGTGCGCGCAGTGCTGGGCGCGCGCGGCGAAGCACTGGCAACGGCCCTGGAGACGCTGGACCGCCAGCGCTACGCGCAGGGCCGCCGGCTGCCGCACACGGGCTGGTGGCGCCAGTTCAGCGCGCTGGCCAGGGCGGTGCCCGGGCGTTGAAGGGCCACATCCCCGGTGCCCCTGCGGCCGCTGCGGCCGCTGCGGCGCCATGGCGCGCCGGCCGATAATCCCGCCATGCCCTTGCCCCTCGCCCGGCCCCTGCGCCGCGGCCTGCTGCTGGCGGCGCTGTACGGGGCTGCGGCGCCGGCCTGGATGCCCGCGGTCGCCGCGCCGCCGCGCCGTGACGGCCCGCGCTACGCCGGCCGTGCCGAGGTCGCCGCCTTTGCCGCCGAGGTCGCTTCGCGGCGCGGCCTGCCGCGGCGCTGGCTGCAACTGCAGCTGGCGCAGGCAAGGCGGCTGCAAGCCGCGCAGCGGCTGATCATGCCGCCGCCCACCAGCGCGCCGCCGGACTGGGAGCGCCACCGTGCGCAGTTCCTGCGCGCCGACCGCATCGCCGCCGGCGCGGCCTTCGCACAGGCCCACCGCCGCTGGCTGGCGGCGGCCGAGTCGCGCTTCGGCGTGCCGGCGCACATCGTGCTGGGCATCATCGGCGTCGAGACCTACTACGGCCGCATCACCGGGCGCCACCGCGTCATCGACGCGCTGGCCACGCTGGCCTTCGACTTCCCGACCGGCCGCAGCGACCGCAGCGCCTTCTTCCGCGGCGAGCTCGAGGAATTCCTGGTCTGGTGCGCGCGCGAGGGCGCCGACCCGCAGGCGCAGTTCGGCAGCTTCGCCGGCGCGATGGGACTGCCGCAGTTCATGCCCGGCAGCGTCAACCGCTGGGCCGTCGACTTCGACGGCGACGGCCACACCGACCTGCTGGGCAGCGCGGCCGACGCGATCGGCAGCGTCGCCAACTACCTGGCCGGCCATGGCTGGCAGCCCGGCCTGGCGACCCACCACGCCGTGGGCCTGCCGGCGGCCGAGGCCGACCTGCTGGCCCTGCTGGGCCCGGACCTCACGCCGCGCTGGTCGCCGGCGCAGTTCGGCGAGCGCGGCGCCACGCTGCCGCCAGCGGCCCACGAACAGGGGGCGCCGCTGGCGCTGGTGGAACTGCGCAACCCCGGGCGCGCCAGCCACTACGTGGCCGGCACGGCCAACTTCCAGGTCATCACGCGCTACAACTTCAGCCGCTTCTACGCGATGGCGGTGATCGAGCTCGGCGAGGCGGTGCGTGCCGAGTTCGACGCCTCGCCAGCGCCGGCGGAGCGACCGCCGGTGCCGCCGCTCAGCGCCGAGCGCGCCGCTGCGCCAGGTCGATGAAGAAGGCGTATTCGCGCGCAATCTCGGCCAGCATCTCGAAGCGCCCCGACGCGCCGCCATGCCCGGCGTCCATGTTGACGTGCAGCAGCAGCGGGTGGCGGTCGGTCTTGGTCGCGCGCAGCTTCGCGACATACTTGACCGGCTCGAAATACTGCACCTGGCTGTCCCACAGGCCGGTCGTCACCAGCATCGGCGGGTAGTCCTGGGCGCGGATGTTGTCGTAGGGCGAGTACGACAGGATGTAGTCGTGCGCCGCCTTCTCGCGCGGGTCGCCCCACTGCGTCCACTCGTTGACGGTGAGCGGGATCGTCTCGTCGAGCATCGTGGTCAGCGCGTCGACGAAGGGCACGTCGGCCGCGATGCCGGCGAAGCGCCGCGGCGCGACGTTGGCCACCACGCCCATCAGCAGGCCGCCGGCGGAGCCGCCGCTGGCGAAGACCTTGTCCGGCGCCGCGCGCTGCTGCCGCACCAGCGCCTCGGCGACGTCGACGAAGTCGTTGAAGGTGTTCCACTTGTGCAGCAACCGGCCGGCCTCGTACCAGCCCTCGCCGAGCTCGGCGCCGCCGCGCACGTGCGCGATCGCGACGACGAAACCGCGGTCCATCAGGCTGGGCCGGTTCGACGAGAACGCGGGGTCGTACGAAGAGCCGTAGGCGCCGTAGCCGATCAGCAGCAGCGGCGCCGTGCCATCCAGGCGGGCGCGGTCCGGCCGCCAGGCCAGCGTGACCGGCACGCGCGCGCCGTCGCGCGCCGGTGCCCAGAAGCGTTCGCTGCGGTAGAGCGCGGCGTCGTAGTTCGGCACCGGCTGGCGCTTGCGCAGCGTGCGCGCGCCGCTGGCCAGGTGGTGGTCCCAGGTCTCGGTCGGCCGCACCAGCGAGGTGACGGTGAAGCGCAGGTGCGCGGCACGCGGGTCGCGGTGCTCGCCCAGCGATGCGGTGCTCGCCGGCGCGCCCGCCACGGTCTGCCAGCGTCCGCCGCTGAACAGCCGCACGCGGCGGTCGGCCTCGACCCGCTCCTCGATCGCGATGCCGCGCTCGAACAGCGCGAAGCCCTCCAGCGTGGCCGTCGCGCGCGCCGGCACCAGCGTCTTCCAGCGGCGGCGGTCGTCGGGCGCGCTCTCGGGCGCCTGCACGAGGCGGAAGTTGGGCGCGTTCTCGTTGGTGCGCACGATCCAGCGCCCGCGCAGGTGGTCGGCGCTGTGGCGCACTTTGTCGCGCCGCGCCAGCACGACGCGCGGCGGCTCGGTCGGCCGCGCGGCCGGCACGGCCAGCGTCTCGGCGGTGTCGAAGCCGCTGACCGCGATGACGACGTAGCGCCGTGACGCGCTGAGGTGCACGTCGGTGAACAGGGTTGGGTCAGGCTCGTCGTAGACCAGCACGTCGTCGCCGGCCGGCGTGCCGACGCGGTGGCGCCAGACCGGGCCGCTCTGCAGCGTCACCGGGTCCTGGCGGATGTAGAACAGCGTGCGGCTGTCGGCAGCCCAGGCCAGGCTCTCGAGCACCCCGGGGATCGCACCGGGCAGGTCCTCTCGGCGCTGCAGGTCGCGGATGCGCAGCGTGTGCATGCGGCGGCCGGCGGTGTCCTCGGTCCAGGCGAGGTAGCGGCCGTCGGGGCTGACCGCCATCGAGCCGACGTTCCAGTAGGCATGGCCGGCGGCGCGCGCCGGTTCGTCCAGCAGCACCTCGACGCGGGCCTTCGGGTCCGGTCGCTCGGGGCTGCCGCGGCGGCGCTTGTGCACCGGGTATTCGGCGCCGGCGGCGTACTCGCGCCAGACCCACCAGCCCTGGTCGTAGACCGGCGGGCTGTCGTCGTCCTCCTTGATGCGCGATCGCATCTCGGCCACCAGCTCGGCCTGCAGCGGCGCCAGCGGCGCCAGCATCTTCGCGGTGTAGTCGTTCTCGGCCCGCAGGTGGGCCAGGATCTCCGGGCGCTTGGCCTTGGGGTCGTCGTCCCGCAGCCAGTGGTAGTCGTCGATGCGCTCGCCATGCGGGCTCTTCACCACATGCGGGTGGCGCGCCGCCACCGGCGGCACGGGCGCCGCCGCGGGGTCGTCGGTGGCGGCTGGGGCGGCAGGGGCGAGCATCGTCAGCGCAAGGAGCCAGGCACGGAACACGCCGGCGATGATAGGAGCGCCGCGACACCCCGGGGGGCAGGGTTGCTCGCCTTGCGCCCGGCCGGCGCAGGGCTTCAGAGCCAGAGGATCTTCTTGCGGTAGTCCAGGTCCGTCAGCAGCGGCTCGGCCGGGCCGGTGTGGAAGACCGCGCCGCGCTCGAGCGCGAAGACGCGGTCGGCCAGCGCCAGCACGAGGTCCAGGTTGTGCTCGACGATGACGATGGACACCTCGCCGCGCAGGCGGTCGAAGACCGTGAACAGCTCCTGCACGACCGCTGGCGCCAGCCCCTCGAAGGGCTCGTCCAGCAGCAGCAGCTTCACGTTGCCCGACAGCGCGCGCGCCACCGCGGCCATCTGCTGCTCGCCGCCGGACAGGTAGTCCGCGGCGACATGCATGCGCTCCTTCAGGCGCGGGAAGAACTCGAAGATCTTCTCCTCGCTCCAGACCACGCCGTCCGCGCCATCGGTGCGGCGCGCCAACCGGCCCAGCGCCAGGTTCTCGGCCACCGTCATGCCGGCGAACAGGCCGCGGCCCTGCGGCACGTAGCCGATGCCCAGGCGCGCGATGTCGGGCGCGGGCAGGCCGGCGATGTCGCGGCCCTGGAACTCGATGCGACCCGAGGCCGGCGGCAGCAGCCCGCACAGGGCCTTCAGCAGCGTCGACTTGCCGGCGCCGTTGCGGCCCAGCAGCGCGACGATCTCGCCCTCGCGCACGTCCAGCGACGCGTCGTTCAGGATGTGGCTCTTGCCGTAGAAGGCATTGACCTTCTCGAAGCGCAGCACCTGCGGCCGCCCGCGCGCGTCGCCGGCCACGCGGCCGGTCACCGGCGGCGTGCCGGTACCCGTGTAGACCTCCTGCACGCGGCGGTCGTCGCGCACCGCCTCGGGCGTGCCGCACATCAGCACCTCGCCCTGGTTCATCACCGTCACGCGCTGCGAGAAGCCGAGCACGCGGTCGATGTCGTGCTCGACGATCAGCACCGGCACCTGCTCCGCGATCGTGCGCACCAGGCGCGACACGCGCTCGCGCTCGGCGGCGGCCAGCCCGGCCAGCGGCTCGTCCAGCAGCAGCACCTGGGGCTTGGAGCCCAGCGCGATGCCCAGGTCCACCAGACGCTGGCCGCCGTAGCTGAGGTCGCCGCCCAGCGTGTTCTCGATGCCCTCCAGGCCCAGGAACTTCAGCAGCTCCGCGGTCTCGGCGTCGATGTCGCGGTAGTGGCCGACATCGCGCCAGAAGTCGTGGCGCCCGGCGTGCCGCGCCTGCAGCGAGAGGCGCAGGTTCTCGCGGATCGTCAGGCCCTTGAACAGGTTGGTGATCTGGAACGAGCGTGCCAGACCCTGCTGGCAGATGGCGTGCGCCGGCAGGCCGTGCACGGGGCGGCCATGCAGCCGCACCGCGCCGGCATCGGGCGCGAACAGGCCGGAGACGAGGTTGAAGACGGTCGTCTTGCCGGCGCCGTTGGGCCCGATCAGCGCGTGGATCTCGCCGCTGCCGACGGCGAGCGACACGCCCTGCACGGCGCGGATGCCGCCGAAGTGCTTGTCCACGCCCTTCACCTCCAGCGCCGCGCCGGCCGTCGCACCGGGTCGCAGGAAGGCCGGCAGCGGCAGGCCCTCGTAGATGCGGCGCCGGCTCATCGCCGCGCTCTCCTCGGGCGGCGGGCGCAGGCGGCGCCGCACCTGCTCGACGATGCCGGTCAGCCCGGTGGGCGAGAAAAGCACGAAGCCGACGAAGATGAGCCCGAACCAGAGCAGCCAGTTGTCGGTGTAGATCGAGAACAGCTCGCGGAAGAGCACGAAGAACAGCGCCCCCAGCGCCGGGCCGAGGAAGCTGCGCATGCCGCCGATGACGACCATCGCCAGCAGCTCGCCGCTGAAGGCGACGGTGGTCGACTCGGCCGCGGCCAGCCGGTGCAGGAAGACCATCATCGCGCCGGCCAGCCCGGTGACGGTGGCCGACAGCACGAAGGCCAGCAGCTTGTAGCGGTCGGTGGCATAGCCCTGGAAGGTGGCGCGCTGCTCGTTCTCGCGGATCGCCACCAGCACATGGCCGAAGGGGCTGCGCACGAAGCGGTGCAGCGCGAACAGCACGCCGAAGGCGACCAGCGCGACGAAGGCGTAGAAGTTGAAGTGGTCGTCGAGATCGAAGGGCCCCAGCGCGTGGCGCTCGATACCGCCCAGGCCGCCCTCGCCGCCGGTCACCGCGGTCCAGCGGAAGGCGATCGAGAAGCTCAGCGCGCACAGCGCCAGCGTCAGCAGCGAGAAGTAGACCCCCTTGCGGCGCAGGATCAGCGCGCCGACCACCGCCGCCGTATAGCCGCCGAAGCCGAACCACGCGGCATGGCCGAACGAGACCAGCCCCGTGTAGCCGACCAGCAGGTTGAGCCCCATCGCAGCCATCGCGAGGATGACGACCACGGTGGCGTTGTCGTAGGTCAGGCCGATGGCCTGCAGCACGACAGGCAGCAGCACCAGACCGAGCGCGCCGATCCACAGCGGGCGCATCTTGGCGTCGAGCAGCGTCTTCATCATTCGAAGCGCTCGATGCGTTCGCCGAGCAGCCCGCGCGGGCGGAACAGCAACACCAGGATCATCAGCACGTACATCGAGGCTTCGCCGGCGGCCGGCACGAAGTGGATGGTCACGCCGCGCACCACGCCGACCAGCAGCGCGGCCAGCACCACGCCCCAGAAGCTGCCGAGGCCGCCGATGACGACCACGACGAAGGCCACCGTCAGCACCTCCAGCCCCATCGCCGGGTGCACGACGGCGATGGGCCCGAACAGCGCGCCGGCCAGCGCGGCGCTGGCCACGCCGAGCACGACGACCGCGGTCATGTAGGGCTGCAGCCGGATGCCCAGTGCCGCCACCATGTCGGGCTTCTGCACGCCGGCGCGCACGACGCGGCCGAAGGCGGTCTCGTTCAGCAGCAGCCACAGCCCGGTCATCAGCACGAAGACGACGCCGAGCAGGAACAGCCGGTAGCGCGAGAAGAGGAACTCGCCGACCGTGACGTTGCCCTTGAAGGCCTCGGGCATGTTCGAGGCCAGCGGCGCGGCACCCCAGATCATGCGGATGCCCTGCTCGGCGACCATCGCCAGCCCGAAGGTGACGAGCAGCCCGAGGATGGGGTCGGCGTTGTAGAAGCGGCGCAGCAGGAAGCGCTCGAAGGCGATGCCGAGCAGGCCCACCAGCACCGGCGAGATGACGACGCCGGCACCCCAGCCCAGCCGCCGCCCGACCTCCAGCGACAGGTAGGCCCCGAGCGCATAGAACGCGCCGTGCGACAGGTTGACGATGCCGCCGACGCTGAAGATCAGCGACAGGCCCAGCGCCAGCAGCAGGTAGTAGCCGCCGAGCACGAGGCCGTTGGCGACCTGTTCGAGCAGGAAGACGATCTGCATCTCAGGAGCTCACGCGCGCGACGTGCGTGCTGCGGCGCGCGCAGAGTCCGCGCAGCGCGGACGGTGGCTTGCGGCGCGTTGTCGTCGTTCGCGGTGAAGCGTTGTTCGTGCGTGCCGACACTGGCGCAGCGAAGCCGCGTGGGGGCAACCCGCAGCGCCCAGAGTCCGGCGGTCGGCGCTGCGCGCCGACTGACCTGCGATGCTCGAACGCTTGGCCCGCCGCCAACTCACTTCGCTCACTTCGTTCG
>ERZ761602.5933-NODE-5933-length-14082-cov-4.877736_pt1 | contig 14082 bp, 10 predicted proteins | sample MGYA00512165_ERZ761602 | MGnify/ENA primary metagenome ERZ761602 (study PRJEB28899, sample SAMN02445085) | bioreactor sludge metagenome | biome: EBPR sludge; isolation source: Thorneside wastewater treatment plant | place: Australia: Brisbane, Thorneside...
GGAATTGCTGTGGCAATGGCCGCCGCAATCAAAGGGTATCGGATGATTCTGATCATGCCAGAGGATCTTTCGATCGAACGGGCGCAGACGATGAAAGCGTTCGGCGCCGAACTGATCCTCACTCCGAAAAGTGGGGGCATGGAATATGCGCGCGACCTCGCGGAAAAAATGGCTCGCGACGGGAAAGGACATGTACTGGATCAGTTCGCCAACGCCGACAATCCCCGCATTCATTATGAAACCACCGGTCCGGAGATCTGGGCTCAAACCAAGGGTCAGGTAACCCATTTTGTCAGTGCCATGGGCACCACCGGTACCATTACTGGCGTTGCGAAATATCTCAAGGAACGCAATCCGGACATTCGCATAATCGGAGCTCAGCCTCAGGACGGTTCGCGGATTCCGGGTATCCGAAAGTGGCCACCGGAGTATCTTCCTGGCATTTACGATCCGTCCGCCGTCGACGAACTGGTCTACGTATCGCAATCGGATGCTGAGGAAACCTGCCGACAACTGGCGCGTGAGGAGGGGCTTTTTGCCGGAATATCGGCGGCGGGCGCCTGCTGGGTGGCCCTTCATCTGGCCCGTCGGGTCGAAAATGCGACGATTGTTTTTGTGGTCTGCGATCGAGGGGATCGCTATCTTTCGACTGGAGTTTTCCCGGCGTGAGAGCGCCGAAGCAACCCTTTTCCGCACACAGGATTCGGTTCGCCGCAGATAGCTCGGCAGAGCGCCTGCGCTGGTGCCACCAGGCGCTTTCTCCGAGGGGGTTCGGCGTGGTGCAGGACGATGCCGTGATATGTCAGCGCGATGATGGGTCCATGATTAGAATCGGGCGCAAACGAATGGAAACGCCGGATGAACATCGACAAAGAGATTGACTGCCGTGGCTTGAACTGCCCGCTCCCTATTCTCAAAGCCAAGAAAGCGCTGGCTGAGATGAACAGCGGTCAGTTGCTCAGGGTCGTTGCCACCGATGGTGGCTCGGTTCGTGACTTTCAGGCTTTCGCCAAACAAACTGGAAATGACCTTGTCGATCAGCAGACCGGCGACAGTGAGTTCATTCACGTGCTACGCCGCCGCTGACGGGGGGCGATCTCGGACACTGGCGCATTCCCGAGCAGCCAATCAGAGCCGCAACGTCGAAAGATAGGTTTTGAAGTGGGTGCCCACCTGGGGGTGCCTCAGGGCCATTTCGACGGTGGCTTCGAGAAACCCCTCTTTGCTTCCACAGTCGTAGCGTTTTCCGCTGTATTGGAACGCGTAGACCGGCTCGTGGTGAATCAGCCGGGCAATGGCGTCAGTGAGCTGGATCTCTCCACCGACACCACGGGGCTGGATGCGGATTTCGTCAAATATTCGCGGGGTCAGGATGTATCGTCCGGCGACCGCGAGGCGGGACGGCGCCTCGTTGGGGGTGGGTTTTTCGACGACACGTTCCAGCCGGAGCATCTGTTCGGTGTGGGGCGCGCCCTGAACAATGCCGTAGCGCCGAACCTGATCAGCCGGGACCTCTTGAACCGCCAGCAAGGAACGGCCTGTCCGACCGTAGGCCTTGACCATCTGCGACAGTACCCCGGGCTCTCCCCTTGGACCGGTCATCAAATCGTCCGCCAGAACAACCGCGAATGGCACGCGCCCGACTAGGGGTTCGGCACACAGGACGGCGTGACCCAGCCCCAGGGAGCGGTGCTGGCGCACGTAGCTGACGGCCATATCATCCGGTTGAACCGAGCGGACGACGGCCAGCAAATCAGTTTTCCCCGCATTTTCCAGTTCGTGCTCCAGCTCGTAGGCGGTGTCAAAGTGGTCCTCGATGGCGCGTTTGCTGCGGCCCGTGATGAACACCATATGCCGAATACCGGCCTCGTAGGCTTCTTCTACCGCGTACTGAATCAATGGCTTGTCGACAACCGGCAGCATTTCCTTGGGCGACGCTTTGGTTGCCGGCAGAAATCGGGTTCCCAGTCCAGCAACAGGGAATACCGCAGTGTGGATCGTGTCGGTCGAAGTCATAGGTTGAGCATAGCGCAGGGGGCCGCGTTTCGGCCGGCTTTTCGTGCTCAGCCGGTATTGCGCAGTCCGGCCGCGATTCCGTTGATCGAGATATGGATTCCCCTTTGGATCCGTTCGTCGGCCTGACCGGCGCGATGGCGGCGGACCAGTTCAACCTGCAGATGATGCAGCGGGTCGATGTACGGGAACCGATGCCGGATCGATCGGGCCAGTGAGGTGTTCGCCGACAGGCGTTGGCGGTTTCCCGTAATCTGATTGAGCGCGTCGACGGTCCGATGCCATTCCGACTCGATCGCTGCGAAAACCCGTTTGCGCAGTCGCGCGTCCGGGACGAGTTCGCTGTAGCGCGAAGCGAGCGCCAGATCGCTCTTGGCAAGGACCATGTCCATGTTGGAAAGCAGCGTGCGGAAAAATGGCCACTGCCGGTTCATGCTTTGCAGCAAAGTCAGAGCGTCGCGCCGAGTGGCCGCACTCGGCTGATCAAGAAACGCCGCAACAGCGGAGCCGAATCCGTACCATCCGGGTAGCGTCAGACGGCATTGGCCCCAGCTGAAGCCCCACGGGATCGCCCGCAGATCTTCGATTCTTTGGCTGGCCTTGCGGGACGCCGGGCGCGAGCCGATGTTCAGGCCAGCGATTTCGCGTATGGGCGTGGCGCTGAAAAAGTAGTCGGTAAAGCCGGGTGTTTCATAGACCAGAGCGCGGTAGGCTTTCAGACTGGCGGCCGACAAGGCTTCGGCAGCGTCGAGATAGGTGCGGGGAGCCGGGCGGGTCGGCTGCAGCAAGGTGGCTTCAAGTGTGGCGGCCACCAGGGTTTCGAGGTTGCGGCGACCGATTTCCGGGTTGGAATACTTCGACCCTATGACCTCCCCTTGTTCGGTCAGGCGAATCTGGCCCCGCACTGTGCCGGGTGGCTGCGCAAGAATGGCTTCGTAACTTGGGCCGCCACCCCGACCGACCGTGCCGCCCCTGCCATGAAACATGCGCAGTGAAATCGGCTGGTGGCGAGAAATTTCGTCAAACAACTCGACCAGGGCGATTTCGGCACGGTACAGCTCCCAGTTGCTGGTAAAGATGCCGCCGTCCTTGTTGCTGTCGGAGTAGCCCAGCATGATGTCCTGCTCGGCGCCGGAACGGTGAATCATGGCGCGGATTCCGGGAAGCCCGTAAAACTCACCCATGATGGTGGCGGCCTGGCGCAGGTCGGCGATGGTTTCAAAAAGGGGCACCACAATGAGGTCGCAGCGCGCATCAAGGTCAAGCGTTCCTCGCAAAAGCCCCGCTTCTTTTTGCAGCAGCAGGACCTCCAGCAGATCGCTGACCGATTCGGTGTGGCTGATGATGTAGTGCCGGATGGCCTGCTCGCCGAAGCTAGATCGCAGGTCTCTGGCCGTGTCGAACACCTTGAGTTCCGCAACCGTGTGATCGCCGTAGGTGCCGCCAACCACGCGTAGCGAGCGGGCGTCGCAGAGCAGACCCAGAAGGAGGCTGCGGCGGGCAGTCTCGTCGAGCGCCATGTAATCGGGTTCGATGCGCGCTCTTGCAAGGAGTTCTGCAATCACGGCTTCATGCTGGTCAGAACTCTGGCGCAGGTCGACTGTAGCCAGATGGAATCCGAAAACCTCTACCGCCCGGATCAAGGGTTTGAGGCGGTGGCGTGACAGGGCTTGTCCGCTGTGGTGGGTCAGGGACTCGTCAATGATCCGCAGATCAGCCAGGAACTCGGCTGCTGATTCATAGGGGTTCTGAGGCGCCACGGCATGCCGGGCCGCCTCGGTGCCGGTCAGCTCGCGCAAGGTGGCGGCCAGCCGCGCATAGACCCCGGTCAGCGCACGCCGGTAGGGCTCGTCTTCGCGGTGCAGGTTCCGGTCAGGCGAGCGTGCCGCCAATGCCCGCATTTCAGAGGTTACATCAATCAGCATCGCTGACAGAGAGAGCTCGCCACCGAGTCGGTGCACCTCGGTCAGGTAGTGCCGCAGCGCCACTTCTCCCTGGCGCCGCATGGCCAGCGCCAAGGTATGGGCGCCGACGTTGGGGTTCCCGTCGCGGTCGCCGCCGATCCAGTTGCCCATTCTCAGAAAGCTCGCAACGGGCCGACCGTCCAGGGCTTGTTCGAGTTCGGCGTACAGGCGCGGAATCTCGCGCAGAAACGTCGCTTCGTAGTAACTGAGGGCGTTTTCGATTTCGTCGGCAACCGTCAGCTTCGTGAATCGCAGCAACCGTGTTTGCCACAACTGCAGAATCCTGGTACGCAAATGCGCATCGTTCGTCGCCAACTCGCGCGGTGCCAGGGCATCTCGGGTGACGGAGGCAGCGGCTGAACGGGCCAGGATTTCGTCGCGCTGCGTCAGAAGTGCTGCGATGTCGCGCTCGGCATCCAGAATGCTTTTCCGCTGAACCTCGGTCGGGTGCGCGGTGAGAACCGGCGACACGTAACTGACGGCCAAGGTACGTGCGATGGCGTCCGGCGTCAATCCGGCCCAGCGAAGTCGTTGCAGGGCGACATCGATGCTGCCTTCCTGGGTATCGCCGGCACGTTCATGGAAAGCGCGCCGCCGGATATGGTGGCGGTCTTCCGCCAAATTGGCGAGGTGACTGAAATAGGTGAATGCGCGGATGACGCTCACAGCCTGATCGCCCGACAGCCCCTTGAGCAATTTCTTGAGCGCGCGGTCTGCCTCTTCGTCGCTGTGCCGCCGGAACGCGACGGAGAGCTTTCGAATCTGTTCGACCAATTCGAACGCGCCCGGACCCTCCTGCTCGCGGATCACCTCACCGAGCAGGCGTCCCAGCAACCGGATGTCGTCGATCAGCGGCCTTTCACTGTCCCGGCTTCGCTTTTTGGGTGGTGACGGAGAATGAGTGTCTGTGGACATCGTCTTGGTGAGATGCAGGCAGTTTGGGACCGCACGGAGCAGGTTCGGGCGCAGGCCCATGCTAGCATCCTGCGTTGTGAAAAACCATCAAAAGCAGACCAATTTGATCACGATCGCCACCCGGGAGAGTCGGCTTGCCCTGTGGCAGGCCGAGCACGTGAAAGCCGTCCTCGAGGGCCGTGGTCACACGGTCGCTCTTTTGGGCATGACAACCCGCGGTGACCAGATTCTTGACCGCAGCCTGAGCAAAGTCGGTGGCAAGGGCCTTTTTGTCAAGGAACTGGAAGCTGCTCTGGACGATGGACGCGCCGACATCGCGGTCCACTCCCTCAAGGACGTACCGATGGAGTTGCCGTCGGGTTTTCTGCTCGCCTGTGTCATGGAGCGCGAGGACCCGCGTGACGCGTGGGTTTCGCCTCGGTACGCGCGCTTGCAGGACTTGCCCCCCGGAGCGGTGGTGGGGACATCGAGCCTGCGCCGAACCGTGCTGCTGCGGTCTTTGCGACCTGACCTTCGAATCGAACCACTGCGCGGCAACCTCGACACCCGCTTGCGCAAACTCGATGATGGCCAGTACGCCGGCATCGTTCTGGCGGCAGCGGGGCTGAAGCGGTTGGGGTTGGTCGACCGCATTGGCGAAATCTTCGATACCCGCGCGATGCTGCCGGCAGCCGGCCAGGGAGCCTTGGGTATCGAAATCCGGCAGGATCGGGCTGATCTGGTGGAAGCACTGCAACCGCTGTCGGACGCCACAACCTGGCTCGCCGTGGCCGCCGAACGGGCCGTCAGCCGAGCAATGGGCGGCAGTTGTTCGATGCCTCTGGCGGCCCATGCCACTGTTTCTGGGGGCTCGCTGCAAATTGATGCTGCATGGGGCGACCCCGATGGCGCGCCAGTCTTGCTGCGGGCCAGTTTGAACGGCCTCGCTCGCTCACTTGGCGAAGCGGAGCAACTCGGTGAACGGGTTGCCGGGCAACTGCGGGCTGCCGGCGCCCGCTAGCGCCGCCCCGAAACCAAAGTGGCCGGTGTGTCGGAATTCTCCGGTGGCAGCGTCATTGTGACTCGCCCGATGCCGGGCGCACGCCGTTGGGCGGACGCCCTGACGGAGGCCGGTTACCCGGTTTGGGTCTTGCCCTTGATCCGAATCGAGTCGCAGCCCGATCAGACAGCCACAGCGCAAGCCCGCGCCGAGTTGGGTGACTTTGGCGCCGTCATGTTCGTCAGTTCGGCGGCTGTCGAGCACTTTTTTGCACGAAATGAGTCAATACCCACCGGAAAATCGTGCTTTGAAGCTATAAAAACAAGAGCTTGGGCGCCAGGTCCTGGAACCGCGCGTTCGCTTCTGGCCTGCGGCTGGCCGGCGGATCGTATTGACACACCGGCGGCGGATGCAGCGCATTTCGATTCGGAATCATTGTGGGCGTGTGTCGAAGCCCAGGTTCAGCCGGGATTTCGCCTGCTGCTTGTGCGGGGGGCGGATGAGCAAGGCCGGTCGGCTGGCCGCGACTGGTTGTCGGATCAAGTGCAGAGCCGGGGAGGCGTCGTCCGGACCGTGGCCGTCTATCGGCGCTGCGCACCGGTATTCACCCCGGCGGAAAGTGCCCGGGCGCTTGCTGGCGCGATTGACGGCTCAATATGGCTGTTCAGCAGCAGTGAAGGTGTCAGCAACCTGATGCAGGCCCTGCCACAGGCTGGATGGATCCACGCTCGTGCGCTGGCAACCCATCCCCGGATCGCGCAGGCCGCGCGGCAGGCCGGTTTTGGCGAGGTTCGGCAGGCGAATCCGACCGTGGACGGCGTCCTTCGATCGCTAGAATCGGACGAATGAGTGAACAGCCAGGCAAGATGGCGCAACCAGGAACCGAGCCGCCACACAACGCGGGGGAAGAAGCCGTGGCGGCGGGCGCGCAAAACACGTTGCATGGATCGGTCGCTTCGGCCGAGCGTTTGATCTGGCAGGGACCGTGGCTTGTGGTGGCCTTGTTGGGGCTTTCTGGCTTGGGTGTTGCCAGCAGCGCGCTGCTGTGGCAAAAACTATCGCATATTCAGACGCAGCTGGCCCGCCAGAGCGCCGACAGCGGCCTACAGGCGACTGAGGCGCGGGCTTTGGCGCGGCAGGCGATGGACATGGCCCGCGAATCAGCGGCCCGGCAATCGCTGCTTGAAGCCCGAGTGAGCGAAGTCTCACTGCAGCGCACCCAGTTGGACGAGTTGATACAGAGCCTTTCGCGCTCGCGAGACGAAAATCTGGTCGTCGATCTGGATTCTTCGCTGCGCCTTGCGGCGCAACAAGCGCAGCTGACGGGGAGCCTGGAACCGCTGATCGCTGCGCTTCGGACCGCAGATCAGCGGCTGGCACGTTCAGCGCAGCCGCGCCTGGCATCACTGCGGCGCGCCGTCGAGCGAGATCTGGAGCGGGTGCGCACGGCCGTTGTCCCCGATATGCCCAATCTGCTATCGCGCCTTGACGAGTTGGTCCGTTCGTTGGACGAACTGCCACTTGCCAATGGCGCCCCGATGGTGGCCCCTCGGTCTGCGCGGCCGGCATCTTCGGCGCCCGCCGGCTGGTGGGAGCGTACGGTCAGTCTGCTCGGCGAAGAGGCTCGGCGCCTGGTCCGTGTGGGGCGGATTGAACAACCCGAGGCCGCGCTGATTTCGCCAGAGCAGAGCTTCTTCCTCCGCGAGAATCTCAAACTGAAGGTTCTTAACGCCCGCCTGGGTTTGATGGCGCGCCAGTATGACTCCGTGCGTTCAGACCTGACCACGGTCCAGGCACTTGTCGTGCGGTATGCCGACCCTGCTGCGCGAAAGGTGCAGCAGACCGTCACGACCGTGCAGCAATTGCAGGCGCAGTTGCGATCGGCGGAATTGCCTCGTCTTGACGAAACGTTTGCGGCGCTGGCCACAGCCGCCGCCGGCCGGTAGGACACCCCGATGGGAATGCGCGCAGCATTGTGGTTGCTGGCCCTGTTTGCCGTGGCGGCCGGTCTCGCGTTGCTGGCGGGGGGCAACCCCGGGACCGTGGCGCTGTTCTGGGCCCCGTGGCGCGTCGATCTTTCGCTCAATCTGGCCCTGCTGGCGCTCGCGGGCCTGTTTGTGGTCCTGCACCTGGCTTTGCGGGCATTGGCACTGTTTGTGCGGATACCTCAGCAAGCCCGCCGGTGGCGTGCTCGCCAGCGTGAACGTGTGGTGCAGGGGGCCCTGGTAGATGCGCAGGTTCAGCTGATGGCCGGTCGTTATGTCCGAGCGCGCAAAGCCGCCGAAAAGGCGATCGAACATGAACAGGCCGAACGCGAGGACGAGGACGACTTTGCACCATCGCCCTCGGTGCTGGCGCTTGCCCACCTCCTGGCCGCTGACAGCGCTCATGCGCTGCAGGACCGGACCCTGCGGGACACCCATCTGGCTCAGGCACTGGCGTTCTTGCCAACTCGGTTAGCGGGTGCCCTGGAGGGGGAGTTGAAAACCGGAGCCCGATTGCGGGCGGCGCGCTGGGCGATCGATGACAGGGATCCGCGCGGGGCGCTGGCCCGTCTGGACGAGTTGCCGCAGGGTGGCGGGCGGCGGACGGTGGCGCTGCGTCTGCGGCTGAAAGCCGCGCGACAGGCGGGTCAATGGTCCGACGCTTTGGAAACGGCGCGGCTGCTCGCCAAACACCGCGCCTTTTCCGGGGTCGCGGCGGACGGTATTGTTCGCGGCCTGACCCTCGCCTGGTTGACGACGGCGCATGATGGCGACCAGGTGCGAAGGGTCTGGGCCGCACTCGAGCGCCGGGAACGGGAAATGCCGGAAATCGTGCTGGCGGCTGTACAGCGATGGCTGGACCTGGGGGGTGACGGTGCCGTTGCCCGTGATTGGCTGCAGCCGGTTTGGGAGCGCGTCGCAGGCCAACTCCCGCTTCGCGGAGACGACCCGACCCGAATTGACCTGGCCCGAAGTCTGGAAAGGGCGCTCGCAGTGGGTCTTTCCCCCGAGGACGCGACCCAATGGCTCATGCGGATCGAATCCGCCTTGCGACAGTCCCCCCGCGATCCAGTTCTGCTGTACCTCGCGGGTGCTGCGTGCGCGCAGCAGCAGTTGTGGGGCAAGGCTCAGCAGTCGCTGAGTCAACTCGTCCAATTGCCCCACAGCCCTTTGCACGCGACAGCGTGGCGATTTCTGGCGCAGTTTGCCGAGCACCGCGGTGATACTGCGGCGGCTTCCACGGCCTGGAAATCGTCTGCCCTGGCCAGCCAGTCCTCGGCCGGGTCCCCGCTGGTGCGCTAGAACCCGGCCACCGGGCGGTCAGAACGGCAGATTCAGGTTGCGCAGGTCCTTGCGGGTTTCGACAAGGATCAACGGACCTTCATCAAGGACCACCGCCGGCGGGCGTTCGCGTGGCACATGCACAGGTTTGGGTTCCGCCGCGATGGCTGCCTGAACGGCGGCGATTTTCTCGGCATCCGAGTTCACCCACACCAACCCGCGGTCCAGCGCGATCCTTTCGAGTGCGTCTACCGGCAGGGTGTAGGCCTGCACGAGGGGCAGGGCCGCCTTGGCTGGCGTCGCGGGTGTCGGAGCGGCCGGTACCACAGACTTCGGCAAAGCGGGCGCGCCTTCCGCTGCGGTCGGGGCCAATTCGCTTGTGTCCGTCGTGCTGGGGGCTCCCCGGTTGAAATACGAGCGCAGCTGTGGCGCCTGCGTATCGCCGGCCGTTACGGGAGAATCCGCGGCTTCCCCATTTGCCTCGGCCACGGCACGGTCATCGCTGCGGTTGGCGGCATTGCGTTCCCGCCGGTCGCGACCGTAGCGATCACGCGAGCGTCGCTCGCGGCGCGGTTCCTCGCCCGGCAGGTCCTCGCGCCGGTTTTCCGGAGGCGCGACGCTTTCACCATCAAGCACCTGCGTATCTGGTGCAGCCGCCATCAGACCAGCGGCTGCCGCGACGGGTTCGATCGGAGCACTGGCAGAACCGTCTCCCTCGCGGGAGGAGACGCCTGGCCGGCGGTCGCCCCGCTCCCGGCGTCCATCGCCTCGCTCGCGTCGACCCTCCGGGCGATCGCTGCGGCTGGCGCGGGCCGACTCGGTCTCGCGGGCACTGTCGGCCGCGGAAACGTCGGCCGGATCGACTGCCTGGGTGGATACGGCAGGCTTTTCTCGGCCTGCGCCCCTTTCGCCACGTCGATCACTGCGGCCATTGCGCCCTTCACCTTCGGCGCGTGGGTCAGACCGGCGGCCCTCGCGGCTGCGGTTTCCTTCGCCATTGCCTTCCGTTCTCTCACCGCGGCGGTTGCCGGAGCGATCCCCGCGTCGTCCGTTGCGCTCGCCTTCGGTACGCGTCTTCGGCTCCTGTGTCGCGGCCGGGATGCTGGTCGATGCCGGCACCGGCGCAGGCGCCGCCTCCGGCTCGCCGCCAAACAGGCGCTTCAGCCAACCCATGAAGCCGCCCGTGGCGCTCCCTTCGGGCAGTGTCGCGCGGACCGGTGGGGCTGCAACCGGCAACTGCGGGGCCACGGCTGGAGCGGGCGCCTGCGGCTCGGCTTTCGGCGCGACTACCGGTGCCGGTGCATCCGGCAATACACCCTTGATCACCGGTGTTTGCCGGTTGGTGGGCTCCTGGGAGCGCCGGGTGACGGTTGTCGGATCTTCGATTTCTTCAGCCAGACGATAGCTGGCGTCAATGTGGTCAAGGCGCGGATCGTCGTGCTTGAGCCGTTCCAGACGGTAATGCGGTGTCTCCAGCGTCTTGTTAGGGATCAACATCACGCTGATGCGCTGCTTGACTTCTATCTTGGCAATCTCGGGGCGTTTTTCATTCAGCAGGAACGATGCAACTTCCACCGGAACCTGAACATGGACCGCCGCCGTGTTCTCCTTCATGGAGTCTTCCTGAATGATGCGCAGGATCTGCAGGGCCGAACTCTCGGTATCGCGGATGTGGCCAGCGCCGCCGCACCTCGGACAGGGAATGGACGCGCTTTCCGAAAGAGCCGGACGCAGGCGCTGACGGCTCATTTCCATCAGGCCGAATTTGCTGATCGAGCCGAACTGCACGCGGGCGCGGTCCTGGCGCAAAGCGTCTCGCAACCGGTTCTCCACATCGCGGCGGTTACGACTTTCCTCCATGTCGATGAAGTCGATCACGATCAGGCCACCGAGGTCACGCAGACGCATCTGGCGGGCCACTTCGTCAGCGGCTTCGAGGTTGGTGCGTGTCGCCGTCTCTTCGATGTCGCCGCCTTTGATGGCACGCGCCGAGTTGACGTCGACTGAAACCAGAGCTTCGGTATGGTCGATCACAATCGCGCCGCCCGAAGGCAAGGTCACGGTCCGGGCGTAGGCCGATTCGATCTGATGCTCGATCTGGAAGCGTGAGAACAGCGGTGCTGCGTCACGATACCGTTTGACCCGGGCCGAATGCTCGGGCATGACATGGCTCATGAACTGCTGGGCTTGTTCATAGATGTCGTCGGTATCGATCAGGATGTCACCGATGTCGCTGTTGAAGTAATCGCGGATGGCGCGAATGACGAGGCTGGATTCCTGGTAGATCAGGTAGGCACCCTTGCCAGCTTTGCCCGCTCCTTCGATGGCGGTCCACAGTTTGAGCAGGTAGTTCAGGTCCCATTGGAGTTCGGGTGCGGTCCGCCCGATACCAGCGGTGCGAGCGATGATGGACATCCCCTTCGGGTACTCGAGCTGGTCCATCGCTTCTTTGAGTTCGGCCCGGTCGTCGCCCTCGATACGGCGAGAGACCCCGCCGCCGCGCGGATTGTTGGGCATGAGCACAACGTAACGTCCGGCCAGGCTGATGAATGTGGTCAGGGCCGCGCCCTTGTTGCCCCGCTCTTCCTTCTCGACCTGAACCAGCAGTTCCTGGCCTTCGCGAATCACGTCGCTGATTCGGGCCTGGTTGACAGGCACACCTTCAGCGAAGTACTGACGGGAGATTTCCTTGAATGGCAGAAAGCCGTGCCGCTCTTCGCCGTAGTCCACGAAGCAAGCCTCCAGGCTGGGCTCGACGCGGGTTACGACTGCCTTGTAGATGTTGCCTTTGCGCTGTTCGCGCCCTTCGATTTCAGTCTCGTAGTCGAGCAGTTTCTGCCCGTCGACAATGGCCAGCCGGCGTTCCTCTGCCTGCGTAGCGTTGATCAGCATCCGCTTCATGATGCGCTCCTATCGTTTTCTGTTCATCACACGCCCGTGATGGGCGAACAATGCCAGTACTGACGCAACGAAACGACGGGAATTGCCGGCTATGCCGCATCGGTCCGGGTGCGAACCCGGTACCTTAGCGGTGGCGCATGGATGATGGCGAGGCCTGGTGTCGGCACTATTGCTGCAAAAATAAAAGCAATAAACGACGGGAATGCGCTGGGTATGGCCAGAAATCGACCGCATGGAATGGCAAAAAGCCACCGCCAGCAGAAGTTCAGGAAATTCCAGATCAGCACAGTGGCAACTTTCTCGCTTTGTATCCGTCCGCCAGCGCGCAGGCTGACGGATGTGGGTATTCCGTTCGGGGTTTCGATGTGTCGGTTTCTCCCCGAACACCTGTTCGCCACTGTGGGCTTTGGCCTGCAGTTTGCGGACAACGTGCCGGGAATGGCATTGACCTTCCGGTCGGCATCCAGTGGTCGGGTGGACTAAACTCCCCGGTCGGGAGAACGCCTCCATTGAAATCAACCACTTACCGCTCAGATCCGGATCGGACCATTATAGAGGGCAAGCCCAAGGCCGTGCCGCCCGAAGTGCGCTTCCTGGAGGTCGATGGCGAATCCGGTGGGCAGCGGCTGGACAATTTTCTCGCCCGACATCTCAAAGGCGTGCCCAAGACCCATGTGTACCGGATCATTCGCTCCGGGGAAGTGCGGGTCAACAAAGCCCGCGCGAGTGCGGATCAGCGTGTGGTGCCCGGGGACCTGATTCGCCTCCCGCCCGTGCGGGTCGCCGCGCCGCGAACCGAAGAACAGGTGGCCGCCGTACCGGGGCGGGAATTTCCGGTGCTGTTTGAAGACGAACAGATGCTGGCCATCGACAAGCCGGCCGGCACTGCGGTACACGGTGGTTCGGGCGTCAGCTTTGGCGTGATCGAGCAGATGCGCCGTGCCCGTCCGGCCCAGGCTTTTCTGGAACTGGTTCACCGGCTTGACCGTGAGACCAGTGGAATCCTGTTGCTCGCGAAACGCCGCAGTGCCTTGCGTCATCTGCAGGATCAGTTCCGGGAACGCGAAACCGGAAAGACCTACCTGGCGCTGGTACTGGGTGCCTGGCCAGAACGGGTGAAGGTCGTTGATGCGCCTCTGCTCAAATACCTGTTGCCCGATGGCGAGCGGCGCGTTCGGGTGGTCGGACGTGACGATCCCGACGGAATGCGTTCGATCACCCTGGTGCGAGTTCGCCAGCGTCTGGAGGGGTTTACGCTGCTCGAAGTGACGATCCGCACCGGGCGGACGCACCAGATTCGCGTTCACCTGGCCTCGCAGGGACACCCGATCGCCGGTGATGACAAATACGGCCGCTTTGACCGCAATCGCGAATTGGCTCAGGCTGGGCTCAGACGCATGTTTTTGCACGCGTGGATGCTGGCATTTGACCATCCGGTTGGTGCGCGACGCATCGAACTGACAGCGGCGCTACCCGACGAACTTTCTCGTTTCTTAAACCATGTCCAGTCGTCCTCGCCAGTTTGACCTGATTGCCTTCGACTGGGACGGCACCCTGTTCGATTCGACCGCCATCATCGTTCGCTGCATTCAGCAGGCGGTGGTCGATGTCGGCGGTGCGCGCCCCACCGATGATGCTGCCGCGTACGTCATAGGCATGGCCTTGATGCCGGCCTTGGCGCACGCGGCGCCTGACGTGCCTCCCGAACGGTATCCCCAGCTCGGTGAGAGGTATCGGCATTACTATTGGCAACACCAGAACGACATCAACCTCTTTCCCGGCGTTCTGGACTTGCTTGATGGCCTGAAGGCCCGTCATCATTGGCTGGCCGTTGCCACCGGGAAAAGCCGCCGCGGTCTGGACGAGGCCCTGGCGACCGCGCTGAGCGTCATCCGCAGCGCGTCGGTGCCGGTCGGTATCACCACGCCGGGCCAGCCCAACATCGCCTCCACGCAGTGGCGGACGATGGCGGACCAGCGCAACCTGATGTATTTCTTTGAGTCGGCGTTCAGCCCCTACTTGTTCTGGGTGGATCTCAAGAAAA
>ERZ761602.5935-NODE-5935-length-14079-cov-31.534940_pt1 | contig 14079 bp, 12 predicted proteins | sample MGYA00512165_ERZ761602 | MGnify/ENA primary metagenome ERZ761602 (study PRJEB28899, sample SAMN02445085) | bioreactor sludge metagenome | biome: EBPR sludge; isolation source: Thorneside wastewater treatment plant | place: Australia: Brisbane, Thorneside...
GCAAAAAGCCCAAACTTGCTACGGTTGCCGTCATTAGTACAGGTCGCAACCTTTCTTTTGTGCCGTCATATACCCGCTTCAGAATATCTTTTACTCCGTCTTTCTCTAATTGGTTGAAAGTTCCAATCAATACTATACCGTTCAGCACCGCCACTCCAAACAATGCAATGAAGCCAATTCCTGCGCTAATACTGAAAGGCATTCCACGTAGCATTAATGCAAATACACCACCTATGGCACTCATTGGGATTGCCGTAAAAATCAGGCTTGCCTGTTTGACCGAACGGAACGTAAAGTATAGCAATGAAAAAATAAGGAATAGCGAAATTGGTACAGCTATCATCAGGCGTTTGCTCGCTTTCTGCAAATTCTCAAACTGTCCGCCATAAGTAAAGTAATAGCCTGTGGGCAGTTTTATTTGTTCACTTAATTTCTGCTGAATATCTTCAACCACGCTTTGTACATCTCTGCCCGATACGTTGAAGCCGATAACAATTCTTCTTTTGCTTGCTTCCCGGCTGATTTGTGCTGGTCCCAACTTGTAGCTGATATTAGCTACTTGTGATAATGGTATCTGATTGCCTGTGTTGGTAGGTATCATCAAATTACTTACATCATCTATGTCAGTTCTGTATGTGCTGTCTAATCGTACCACTAAATCAAAACGCCTTTCATTTTCAAACACCTGTCCTGTGGTCTTACCTGCGAAAGCCGTACTTACCACATTGTTTACATCTTCTACATTGATGCCGTAATTGGCAAGGCGTGTTCTGTCGTATTCCACATTGATTTGTGGCAATCCGCTTACCCGTTCTACTTGTGGAGAAGTTGCTCCATTTACGCTTTGAATGACTTTGCTCACTTTGTTGGCATAAATGGAAAGGCTATCCAAATTTTCCCCGAAAATCTTAACCGCTACATCTTGCCTGATACCAGTCATCAATTCGTTGAAACGCATTTGTATTGGTTGGTTTTTTTCAAAGAATACGCCCGGAATTACTTCCAATGCTTCATTTATTTCATCGCCTAATTCTGTATAGCTCTTTTTTGTTTTCCATTCATCCTGCGGTTTCAAAATGACCATTAAGTCTGTGGCTTCGGGTGGCATTGGGTCTGTCGGCACTTCTGCTGCACCTGTTTTGCCAACCACCATTTTTACTTCATCAAACTGTTTGATAATCCTTGATGCCTGCATAGATGTTTCAATGCTTTGGTTTAAAGAACTACCCTGTGGCAATATGCAGTGAAAGGCAAAATCGCCCTCTTGTAATTGTGGTATAAATTCGCCACCCATTCTACTAAAAAGGAACAAGGTCAGCGCAAAAACCGTAACTGTAACACCCACTAACCAATACTTAATCTTAATCGCTTTTTGCAATAAGGGTTGGTAGATGCCTTGCAGGTAGTCCATCATTTTGTCTGAAAAGGTTTTCTTGTGCGAAACTTTCTTAGACAGGAACAAAGCACACATCATCGGTATATAGGTCAATGATAAAATCAATGCGCCCAAAATGGCAAAGCCAACTGTTTTCGCCATTGGCGTAAACATTTTGCCCTCAACACCCACCAATGTAAGTATCGGGATGTACACGATAAGGATAATGATTTCTCCAAATGCCGCACTGTTCCTGATTTTGGAAGCGGAAAGAAATACTTCATCGTCCATTTCCGATTGTGTCAATCGGTTCATTGATTTTCGCAAACCCAAATGGTGTACAGTGGCTTCTACTATGATAACCGCACCGTCCACAATCAGCCCGAAGTCAATTGCTCCCAAGCTCATCAGGTTGGCACTTACTCCGAAAATATTCATCATTCCCAATGCAAACAGCATTGATAACGGAATGGCAGAAGCTACAATTAACCCTGCTCTTAGGTTTCCAAGAAACAGTACCAAAACAAAAATTACAATCAACGCTCCCTCAATCAAATTCTTTTCTACGGTGCTGATTGCCCTGCCTACCAAATCGGTTCGGTCTAAGTAGGGTTCTATAACAACATCATCAGGCAAAGACTGCTGAATGACTGGCAATTTTTCTTTGATGCGTTTTACAACTTCGTTACTGTTCTCGCCTTTAAGCATCATTACCACACCGCCAACGGCATCAACTTCGCCGTTGTAGGTTAATGCTCCATAACGGACTGCATTGCCAAAACGAACATCCGCAACGTCTTTTATAAAAATGGGAATACTGCCGTTTGTGTTTTTTACAGCTATGTTTTTTACATCTTCCAATGATGTAACCAAACCAATACCTCGAATAAAGTAAGCGTTTGGTTTCTTATCAATGTATGCACCGCCTGTATTTTGGTTGTTCTTTTCAAGTGCATTGAAAATATCGGTAATACTTACACCCATTGCCTTTAGGCGGTTCGGGTTTACAGATACTTCGTATTGCTTTAATTCTCCACCAAAGCTGTTTACTTCTGCGATGCCTTTTGTGCCGTTAAGCTGACGGGCAACAATCCAATCCTGCATTGTGCGCAAGTCTTTGGCATTGTATTTACTTTCGCTTCCCTTTTTGGGGTGTATGATATATTGGTACACTTCGCCTAAGCCTGTACTGACAGGTGCTAATTCGGGTGTACCAATGCCTTTAGGTATCTTTTCTTCCGCTTCTTTCAACTTTTCATTGACAAGCTGCCGTGCAAAATAGATGTTGATGTCCTCGTGAAAAACAACGGTAATAACCGAAAGCCCGAACCTTGAAATGCTTCGGGTTTCTTCCAAATCAGGAAGATTGGCAATGCTCTGTTCAATGGGGAATGTAACCAACTGTTCCACTTCCTGCCCTGCTAACGTGGGGCAAAGTGTAATTATTTGTACCTGATTGTTGGTAATATCCGGTACGGCATCAATGGGTAAGCGGGTAACGCTCCAGCTTCCCCAAATGATAAGTAACAAGGTCATAACACCAATGACCAACTTGTTCTTTATGCTAAATTTTATGATACTGTCTAACACAATTCATTTGATTAATGATTAATACGAATGGATTTGAACTCTTTCTGTATGGCACAGAAAGAACAGTTAATGCACAAAATGACGATACACAGCGATTAACGCATAGCGTTATGCTTGCACCAATAGTACATTAGCCGATAGTATTAGGCATTAATCTTTGGCGGTTGCCAAATGTTTCCGTAGAAATTGGAAACTAATACAAAATCACGTCTTGGGAATGTGATTTTTGAACTTACAGGGGTTTTCTTTATACAAAGTTTATAAACTCCGAGATTTGTACTTGCCGTTGTACCACAACAAGTACAAGTACAAAACGGACTGCAAGTATCGTTATGGTCGCTCTTGTGGCTGTGAGCATCTGCACGTTCTGCAACTTCGGTTTTACTTCTGCAATCATTAGACGCATCACTACAAGGCATTACTGATAATGCCAAAATGTAAATGCTGAATATGTATGCAAAAAACTTCATTTGGTGGCAAAGTTAGTAAAATTCTGAAACGCTGTATTCAAAGCGTTGGAAAAAAGTGGCTCTTTTGGTTTTGCGAAGCGTTGGCGTTGTGTGTCGGGCAAAACCAAATGTGCCACTTGTGCGGTGGCAGAAAAACAAAAAAATGTGTGTTGGGCAAAAATTAAATCTTTGTCTTGTGTCATTGTCTGCTCGTTTTTTCTGTCCGTTTGGTCTTGGTAGTGTCGTCCGTTACCATTGCTGCCAACGGTCAAGTATAAGCGTAGTGCGGGATTTCGGAGCAATTCACTGTCCGCCCACCACAAAGTTTCTTAGGAGCAAAAATGCTCAAATTTAGCAGTTCAGCCCGCATTACGCTTATACAATGTTGGCGGTAGTTTTTTTTATTCAATTCTCCTTAATACCCCCTTTAATTTTGCTTCAACTCCAAGATTATCAAAAAGTTTTTCAGTCAATGTTAATGTCTTCTTGAAAGCTGTTTTAATATCTGTCGGATCTAATTCTGATGTTGTCTCCTGAAATAACGAATACCAATCTGGGTCTATGTCTTTTTCCAAGCTTTTTGTTGGACTTTCCCAATGTTTGGTTTGGTATGTTTCAATTCTTATTAACCAAAGTAAATATTTTTGAACATTTGATAAGCTTTGGTAAGCGTGAGCAAATTCCTGTCGTTTAATTAAGTTGCTTGTTGTAAGTAAAACATTCAACAATGATTGGCTCAACCACAGGATATTTTCATTTGTTGTTCGATCAGGTACTTTAGTTTTTATTTCTTTGAGCGTGTTAGTCAATAAATCTTCTTTATCTACTAAAATCATCTTGTCAAAGTCGCTAAACTCTACCAAACCGTCCCACGATTTGATAACTTCCATTTGGTCGTTTGTCAAAAAATGAAACTCCCCCCTTATCATATTTTCAAAAATGGCAACTTCACTTCCATACTCGTTGGTAAAATATAATGCCAAAGGATGAATTTGGCTTACCCAATTTTCAGCGGAAAAATTTTCTTTATCCTTCAAGAAGATGTAGAATTCAATATCTGAATATTTGTCCCCTTCATTTTTGGTAAATGACCCGTACATAAATACGGCAGAAATATTTTTATCATTTTTAGCTATTGACTTTGTTTTGTCAATCATTTGTAACTGTGTCATTTTCTAATTTTCTAATATTAACAATCGCCCTTTCTACTTTGCGTATTAAAGGATATTTCAATTCTTATTCTATCTTACAGTTACTTATAGCTTCATTTTCTTGAATGTTTTTCGTTGTTAATTGTTTCTTCAAATTACCGCCAACGGTTCGGGGCTTTGCGATGGTGGGGCAATCGAAGCACAAATCTTCAATTTTGCACTAAAGTTCAACCGAAGAACAACCGTTGAACTTTGCAGTTTCGCCCCACTATTGCAAAACCCTTGTTAGCGGCTGGCATTTTAGTGTGCTGCTGATTTTGAGAAAAAATTCATTACGATAACTCCTGTCACAATTAAAATAATTCCAATAATTGCTGGAATGTCTAACGATTGCTTAAATACCACAACCGAAATTATAGCTGTCAAGACAATTCCTAAACCACCCCAAATTGCATAAGCTATTCCCAAAGGAATGGATTTTAAAGCTTGCGACAAAAAGAAAAAGCAAGCAATATATGCCACAATTGTTATCGCTGTTGGCAATAATTTTGAAAAACCGTCTGATGCTTTCATAAAGCTCGAACCTACAACTTCAAGTACGATTGCTAATGATAAAAATAAATATTTCATTGTTCTTTTGTTTTAACTGATGCAAAGAAACAAAAATTAAAAAGTGCTTTTTTTGACAAATGTCAAAATCGTTATTTCTTTCTAATACGGCTCAATGTTTCTTGCGAAATACCCAAATAAGAAGCAATATGTCCTAAAGAAATTCTTTGCAAAGCTTCGGGTTGGTTTTTCAAAAGCCAATGATAACGCTGTTCTGCGGTATGTGTTTGTAATAAAAAAGAACGTTCCTCTAAAATTTTGCAATATTCTTCTGCCATTTTTCTACCAATCGTATTCATTTCCTGCGATGATTTGTAGAAACTTTCAAGGTCATTGCTTGAGATATAATATAAAGTGGTGTCTTCTAAAAACTGAATGTTTTCAATTGAAGGTTGGCTAAAAAATAATGGCATTACTGAACCTAAAATTCCGCTCTCAAAACCAAACCAAACATTAATTTCTCTTTCATTGATATTATAAAACGAACGAACAAGCCCTTTTTCAATTACGAATAAATTTGAAACAATTTGTCCTTCTTTGAGCAAAAAATCGCCTTTTTGTTTTATCAGACTTTTAATTTTTTCGTTAAGTTCTGTTTCGATTTCAGAGGTCAGATTTCCGTATTTTTTAAGTTGTTTTATGAGAGGGTTCATTCTTTGTACGGTGTTGGTTTATGCTTGCCGCTAACGGTTCTCGGCTTTGCGTAGTGGCGGACTTAGAAGCACTTCACTGTCAGCCTACCACAAATGCTGATTAGATGCACAAAGTTACAATTTTGCACTGAACCCGCCATTACGCAAAACCGATGTTGTGCCTTCGTTGTTCTTTTTCGTCCGTTATGTTGTCGGTCAATACTGTCAGCGTTGGGAAAGCCATACTCTTTGCCAAGTTTTGGTTTGCGTGTCGGCTCGTGCGACTTGGCAATGTGTTTGGCTTGTGTGTTGGGTTTAATAATTAATTGTTAGTCCTACTCCAAATCCCATATCACTGTCGTAATGTGTTCTGAAACCTAAATTTTTACTTGCGATATAATTCAGTCCAAACATATATTCTCTGTCCGTATTTCCCATAAATGCAGCCCTGAACCTTTTTGAAATGGGAATATCTTCACGTCTTAATTGTACTCTTACATTTCCATCGTGATAGACTTCTGTTTGTAAAATTACAAGCATTGGTAAAGTATAAGCCACTCCTAAACTAAACTGTGTTCGATTGTCCTTGGTGTTTGTCTGTCCGAAAAGATTTTTTTCTGGTGTTTCGTGTTTTCTGTATCGCCAATCAAAACCAATAAAAGGCATTAGCCATTGGTTTCTGCCAATGTATCGTCCTATGTGGGTTTCTGTTTCATAACCGTGTCTGTCGTGATAACCTAATCGCCATTCTGTTCCAAAACTCCAACGTGTATTTTGCAACATAGTCATACCATCATTGCCATTGTTGGCAAAGTCGTTTTGTAACATAAAATGAAGTTCGTTGCTTTCTCGTTGTAATTTTTTATAAGCCCATTTTTTGTCAGGCAACAAAGGATTGGGTTCTTGGTTTTCTGTACTAAACACACGGTTCATTCCTGCCATCATATGGTAGAGAATATGACAATGAAAAAACCAATCGCCTTCTAAATTGGCTTCAAACTCAATCACATTGGTTTCCATAGGCATTATGTCCAAAACATTTTTAAGCGGTGCATAATCGCCTTGCCCGTTTATAACCCTAAAATCGTGTCCGTGCAAGTGCATCGGGTGTCGCATCATCGAGTTGTTGTAGAGTGTTATTCTTACAATTTCTCCTTTTTTGATTAGAATTTTATCAGTTTCAGCAAGCACTCGGTTGTCCATACTCCACACATAGCGGTTCATATTGCCTGTTAATTCAAACCTTAATTCTCTGATAGGTGCATCTTTTGGCAAAGTGGTTTTGGTAGGTGATTTCAGCATTGCGTAGTTTAAGGTAACAATGTCATTACTGGGCATTGTATGATTGCTATGGTCTGAATGTTCGGATTTTTTGGGTTTATTTTCTCCTGTAATCTCAGGGTACATTACCGTATTCATATCCATTTGTTGCAATGACATATCCATACCCATATCGTTCATTGTGCCATCCATTTTCATCATATCGTTCATCATCTTCATACCTTCAAAGTATTTCAGTTTAGGCAATGGACTTGCCAACTGCTTAATACCTGAACCTATGTAAATAGATGCCGATTTAGTTCGGTCTTCGGGTGTTGCCAAAAATTCATAGGAAGTATTTTCTGCCGGAATGGTAACGATGACATCATAGGTTTCTGAAACTCCTATAATTAGTCTATCCACCACAACAGGCTCAACATCATTGCCATCATTGGCAACGACAGTCATTTTTCCACCTGCATACGTGAGCCAAAAATAGGAAGATGCACCACCGTTTGATATTCGCAATCTTACTTTATCGCCTGCTTTGAATTGAGAAAGTTGGCTTTCTGATGCTCCATTAATTAGGAATTTATCATAATACACATCACTCACATCCATTGCCAACATTCGTTTCCATTCGTTGGTCAATTTGGTCTTAAAATGTCCTGCTTTTATGGCTTCACCGTAACTCTGAACCGTGTTTTTCTTTATCGCAAACCAATCATTTGCATTGTGCAACATTCTGTGAACATTGTCAGGGTTATAGTCAGTCCATTCACTTAAAATAATGGGAACAGTTGGCAAATCGTCAATTCCTTTTCTAAAATTAGGGTCGTCTGCTCGTTTCAGCAAAATCATTGAACCGTACATTCCAATTTGTTCTTGCAATCCGCTATGGCTATGATACCAATGTGTACCGTTTTGAATGATGGGAAAACGATAAATGTGTGTGGTGTTTGGCTCAATAGGCATTTGGGTTAAGTATGGAACGCCATCTTCTTTATTGGGCAAATACAAACCGTGCCAATGCAACGATGTACTTTCTTTGAGCCTGTTGTGTACGTGAATTTCTGCTGTATCGCCTTCGGTAAAAGTCAAAGTTGGCATTGGAATTTGCCCATTTACGGCAATGGCTCGTTTCACTTTTCCTGTAAAATTGACAATAGAGTCTTTTACATAAAGGTCATATCGCACTACTTTCCCCGAAGTGGTCGGGACAAGTTGGGCGAATATATTTGAAGTCGCCAATAGCATTAAAACTATCGGCAACAGTTTTTTATAAATATTTTTTTGATTATCCATTTAAGAAATTTCATTTTTTAATTGCTTTGTAATAAGAAAAAGTACCAATAGCGGTATTAATTGATTTTGAAATGACCACATCTACAAAACCTGCCTTTGATATAAAATCTGGCATCAAGCCATTTACATTATCATTCGTGGTTTTGAAACCATCAAGAAGTTGAACCAATCTAAAAGTAAATCGCATCAATTTGTTTTGTGCTTTTCCCCAATCGGCAATAATGAGTTTACCGTTAGGTTTCAAAACACGATGCAACTCTTTAAGACAATTTAGTTTCGTTTCAGCATCTAACTGATGAAACACCAAGCAAATATAAACTTTATCAAAACTATTGTTAGCAAAAGGCAAGACACTACCATCATATAAATGCAATGGTATTTCATTATTGTTTTTTGCTAATTTATGTTCGGCTATCGCCTTTACTTTCGGATCTATATCCAATCCTTCCAATTTAGTATTTGGATTCGCCTTGTGTACCAAAAGCAAATTTTGACCTGTACCAAAGCCAAATTCTAAAATATGCTCATCGGGTTGCGGATTTATTTCTTCAACCAAAAGTTTTCTAAACTTCTTTTCGGGCATAGTAATTTTAATTGCCAAATCGTAATAGGCAGTTAAAAAGTCGTAACCCAAAGCGGGGATATATTTTTGCTGTTCCATATTACTAAATTAACCTTCTTACACTTGATTTATAATTCAAATAAACTTGCCCGTGTTCTTTCTGTAAAAATTCCTCTTCAAGCCTTATTTGAATTTGGATAAGTACATAGCTTAAAATTAAAAACAAACTTGTAAGTGCATTTGGGGTAACCAAAAAAAGTCCCATCACACTTAAAATCATTCCAAAAAAAATGGGATTTCTTGATACTTTAAATAGTCCTGATGTTATCAATTCAGTTTTTGTTTCTGTATCAATACCAATTCTCCAAGCATTTTTCATATGCTTTTGGGCAATTATGGTCCAAATTAAAGCAAAACATAAAAGTGCTAAACCAATATATTTTAATGCTGTAATTTCAAGCTGATTTATAGGCAAAAAAGTATTGTGTTGTTGGGGTAATATTGCAAACAAAACAACATAAACAAAAATAAAAATGATGGTCAGTTTAAAGTAGAGACCTATTAAGCCATAGGCACTGTCGTCTTTTGGCAAAACAACTGGGTTTTTACCAATGCTTTTTGCTGTTAAAAAACTTTTTAAAACAAAAGCAATTCCAAAATAAACGATGAAGTATGTTGGTAATATTAAACTTAATAAGATTTCCATTTTATTAAATTTAAAAAGTTAGTAAATAAATCATCCACCCACTCATTGCTATCATCAGTGCATCTTCAATAATGGTAACGGTACTCATTGGCAAATTGAAAACTGCACCCAAGCAAGCACATTGAATTTTCTTTTTGTTTAATACCGATTGCAATACCCCAATGATGCTGATGCTCATAACTAAGAATGTTACACTGTTGGTAATAAGGGGATTAAAATTGACTAAAAATGCTATGCCCAAAGCCAATTCTGTAAAGGCATAGATATACGCCCAAGCTGGTAATCGCTTTGCAACTACATCATACATTACATAGCTTTCGGCAAAGCCTTTCAGATTGAGCATTTTGAAAAACGAAAACACCAAAAAGAAACCCGCCATAAAATGCCGCATCCATTGCATTGTATCAAAATGATGATTGCTTAGTTGAATCAATATTGTAACTAAAGTAATGTAAAAGAAAATCAACAAAATAGGCTTATAGGTAGCGAACCAACTCTTTGTCTGCTCTGTCATTTCGTTGTGATGTAAGGCAGAAATCTGATACTTTGCGGGTAGTGCTTTTTGTAACTTACCCAAAGCAATATGTTTATCCATTGTGATAGTGGCTGAACTTTCATCTATTGAAACTTCAACGCTTACCACATTTTCCACCATCAACAATGATGATTTTACTTTTGCTTCACAGCTTTCACAGGTCATTCCTGTTACTTGATAAGTATGTACCATAATCTAAAATTTTATAGGTTAAAAACTATGGCACAAAGTTCCGAAGTTGTTCTCTCATAATTGTTGTAGTATTTTGGATATGTGTTGTAACATTTATAAGTCTTCAATTTGCTTACGTTTTTTGTCTTTCAGTTGCTTGTAATGTGAAGGTGAAAAGCCTGTTACCTTTTTGAACTGGTTGCTCAAATAGGCGACACTGCTGTAATTCATTTGAAAAGCAATTTCGCTCAAAGTCAATTCATCATACAAAAGCAACTCTTTAACTTTTTCAATTTTCTGATTGATAAAATATTTTTCAATGGTCGTGTCTTCTACCTCCGAAAATAAATTACTTAAAGATGAATAATCTTGTGCGAGATGTTTTGACAAATAATCCGAAAGATTGGTATTGAGCTGGGCATTTTGTTGATGTACTAATTCAATTATCAAGGTTTTAATCTTTTCAATTACACGGCTTCTTTTATCATCAATCAGTTCAAAACCAAAGATTTTTATGTGTTCAGCAATGTTACTTTTTTGTTCAGATGTAATTGGTTCTATGGCTTCCACTTCGCCCAAATCAACTGCAAGTAGTTGAAGACCGAGTTTTTCCAACTCGGACTTCACTACCATTTTGCAACGGCTACACACCATATTTTTGATGTATAATTTCATTTTTTCTCTTCAAAATAAAATTACTCAACTTTAAACTGCCCCATCATACCTGTATCTTCGTGCTCTAAGTTGTGGCAATGAAAAAGAAATATGCCCTTATGTGCATTGAACGGAATGATAATTTTTACTTTTTCGCCAGCCATCACTAAAACCGTATCTTTCCATCCGCTCTCCAATGGAGTTAAAGCTCCTCTGCCTCCAGTTCTATTTAATATTTGAAATTGTACACCATGCAGGTGCATTGGGTGTGGTTCATCACCTTTGGTGTTGTCAAAAGTCCAAATTTCTATGGCACCATTTTGTACTATTTCATCTATACGGTTCATATCAAATGCTTTACCATTTATTGTATGTTCCATCATGCCACTACCATGGCCACCATGACCACCATGACCACCGCTGTGATCATTTTGTATATCAAAATTTCTGCTCTTAGTTGCCAAACTTTCAGTGAGTACAGAGATTGATGATAGGGTGTTAGGAACTGTAAAATTATCAGTTACATGAGAAGTAACTATAAATTTCATTATTTTAAATTCTTGAGTTCCTTGAGCAGTTCCTCCATGTTCAAAGGTTTTGCTTATTAAATATATTTCTGAATTTATTGCCGATTGACTAAAATCAACTATTAAGTCTGCACGTTCTCCAGGCCCTAATAAGAGGCTGTTGACCTTTTGAGGGTTAGCCAAAAGTCCGCCATCGTTTCCAATTATGGTAAATATAGCATTATTGGAGAGTGCCAAATTGTAAATTCTTGCGTTTGAACCATTTAAAACACGAACTCTGTATTTTGCAGTCTTCACATTATGAAAAGGTGCATAGATTCCATTGACTAAAATATAATGACCCATATAGCCAGCCATCTGCTCCAAAATAATAGGAGCATAAGGAATACTACCTCCAGAAATACGCTTGTCTTGTATTACCAAAGGTAGCTCTCTATCATCTGACGGTAAGTTTAAGGTAGCTTCTTCAGCATCATTCACTACCAATAATCCAGCTAAACCTTTGAAGACCTGCATCCCTGTTTGCTCATGTGGGTGTGGGTGATACCAGTACATGGCTGCTCTTTGGCTAATTGTAAAATTATAATCAAAGGAAACACCAGAGCCTATGACGCTTTCTGGATGACCATCCATATCAGCAGGGATTTTCAATCCATGCCAATGAATATTCGTTTTTTCATTTATCTGATTTACTAACTTGAAATTAACAGAAGTGCCATCATTTACCTTAATTGTAGGTCCTAATAAATTGTTAGCAGTATAACCATATCCAGTTACCGACCCTAAACTACCAACATTTGCAGTTATATTTTGGGCAGTAAGTATTGTATTTGCTCCAGATATGGAGGGAAAAACTAAAGGGGTGTTAAAGTTTCCTTCTGTTACTGGTACAGGCATAGGATTCATACCATCCATATCATGTTTACCACACGACCAAATTGAGAGTATAAGAATTGATGCAACAACAATGTGAGCTAAAGAAATTATATTTTTCATTTTTTTAAATTTTAATTGTTTGAAATTCATTTAATTGTTTCAACCGTTTTGCCACATGTAAGCATTTTAGAACCATAATAAGGGTTCTTCACTGCATTTTCTTTGCTCAACCAATTTGCACCTTTGCCATTGTTTGCCATTGGGCAGTGTTGGTAATAGGTAGGTGTTTCCTGTTTGGAAACTTTCAAGAGTTGATACATATTGTCAGACAAAGTATTGAAATGGTCACGCTGATGACCCACATCTTTGGTTTCTTCGATGTGTTCAGTATCAAATTTCAGGTCTTTCATTACTTTCATCCAAACGGTATGTTCTTCATTAGAAAGTTTATTCATCTGCACAGCATTAAGAGCATTAAGCAATTCTTTAGCTTTGGCAGACGCCAAATTACCGTCAGACTTTACCAAAGCATCTTTAAGTGCGAAATAGTTTTCAAAAACTGATTTGAGTTGATTTACTTCTTGCTTTGTTTCTGTTGACTTGTCAGTTGCCCCACCGTGATTGTGATTAGAATGGTTGTCTATCGTTTCTACTTTTACCGTTTCCGATTTTTTCACACGGTCGTATTGACAGCATTCAGGAAGTTTCGCATAGACATCATCAGGTGCAAGAAATTTTTCGCTATCATAACCCGCCAATGCAATGCGTTTCAAAACTTCATCTTGATTGGTCTTGCTTGGGTCGTAAGTAAGAGTAGCCATTTTGGTATCTTTGTTCCAATCTACCTGAGCTACTTTCTTAATGTTTCCTGCTTTTTCAATGGTCGTTTTACACATACCACAGTTACCGTAAATTTTTACGCTTTCGGTTTTAGCGTTTTTGATTTGAGCGTTACACGCTGTAAACGATAGCAATAGTGTTATTGCCATCAATATTTTTATTGATTTCATTTTTTTAAAATTAAATGTTGAATGAAAAATTGTGATTGAAAGCTAATAATTGCGTTCAATTGGACAGACCTTTGGCTGTCAAGGCAAGAAATCAGCCTATTTTTGGCGGTAGCCAAATAGAAATGAAACCTGATGAATAAAAGCTATCTTGGTAATAAAAATTTGGCTTGTTGGGGATTAACTTAATTCCTGAAAATTTGATTAAGAATGGAATAGTAAAATTTGTATGGTTTGAAGGACAATGACAGTTTGAGTTGCCACATTTTCCATCACAATCTTTTCCGTGCTTATTGCATTGTCCTTTTTCTGTGTCGCAACACTCTTTTTTTTCCGCTTCGGTGTCGGATTGTTTGGTGCAATTATTTTCTATGTTTTCAGATTTTGACCCACAAGCATAGATGTCTGTTGGTGTCAGTAAGAAACCAATCAGGGTTAATAATGCTATGTAAATAAATCTTATCATACTGTTTCAAAACGCAAATTTACAAATTTTTTCGGTCAAGCGTTGGCAAAAAACAGCTCTTTTGGTTTTTAGGGTTGGCTTGCGTATCGGCAAAAACCAAATGTGCTGTTTGTGCGGTCGGCTTTTTACAATGAGGCACAACGGTTTTGGGCTTGGCGTTCGTGCGGGATTTCGGAGCACAAAACTGTCAACCCAGCACTAAAG
>ERZ761602.5936-NODE-5936-length-14078-cov-11.767026_pt1 | contig 14078 bp, 12 predicted proteins | sample MGYA00512165_ERZ761602 | MGnify/ENA primary metagenome ERZ761602 (study PRJEB28899, sample SAMN02445085) | bioreactor sludge metagenome | biome: EBPR sludge; isolation source: Thorneside wastewater treatment plant | place: Australia: Brisbane, Thorneside...
GCTATCACGCGGTGCGCGACGGCGTGCCCTACCCGGCGGTGATGGCCATGGTCGGTGTCAACGACATCCGCGTCGAGGTCTGGCAGTCGGCGAAGTTCATCGCGCGGGTAGCAGCAGCCACCAGCAGCGGCAAGCCGGTGCTCCTGCGCGTCGATGACCGATCCGGTCACACGTTTGCGATCGACAGCGTCCAGTTGGAGGAACGCCGGCAGGTGGAGGAGCGCACCGCCGACATGCTCACCTTCATGCTCTGGCAGTTCGGCGTGCCGGGTTTCCAGCCGAGGTGAGTTGGGCCATGCGGCGTCGTGCAGCGGGGAGCGCGGGCTGGGTGCGTCCGCAGGTGCAGGCAGCGATCGTCGACGGGGAGCGCAGGCAGGCCCGCTGCTGCGCGTGACTAGCGCAACGCGCGGTCCAGATGCACGTAGCCGCCATCCGGGTGGATCCACTGCCCGGTCGTGTGCGAGGACCGGGCCGACAGCAGGAACAGCACGGCGTCGGCGATCTCGGCGTCGGTCGTCATGCGCTGGCCGAGCGGAATGCGCGACGTGATGAGGGCCAGCGCACCCTGTGGATCGGGCAGCGTCTGCAGCCAGCGGTCGTACAGCGGCGTCATGACCTCGGCCGGCAGCACGGCGTTGACCCGCACCCCGAACGGCGCCAACGCGGCCGCCCACTCGCGCGTCAGGCCCAGCTGCGCAGCCTTCGCGGCGACATAGCCGCTGGTGCCGCCCTGGCCGGTGAGCGCGGTCTTCGACGACACGTTGACGATCGCGCCGCGGCGCGCCTTGAGCTGCTCGACGCACAGGTGCGCCATCACGTAGCAGTGGATCAGGTTCGCCTCCAGCGAGCGCACGAAGGCGGCACGGCCCGCGTCGAGACCGACGCCGTCGTTCGCGCCGGCGTTGTTGACCAGCGCGTCGACGCCGCCCAGCTCGGTCACCGTGCGCGCGACGCCGGCGGCGCAGGCGGCCTCGTCCTCGACGTCGATGCGCAGGAACAAGGCCCGCGGGCAGGCCGTGCGCAGCTCGCGTTCGAACGCCTCGCGCAGCGGGCTGCGGCCGAAGATCACCGGGATCGCGCCCTCACGGGCCAGCGCCAGGCTGATCGCGCCGCCGATTCCCGCGCCGCCGCCGGTGACGACGACGACCTTGTCGCGCAGTTCCAGATCCATCGGAGTCTCGTGGTGCAGTCGTCAGCCGCGGAACTGGAAGCGTTCGAGCGACGATCGCTTCATCTCGGTCGAATAGCCGGGCCGCGTCGGCGCGCGGTACGCCGCGCCGCGGACATCGCAGGGATCGACGAAGTGCTCGTGCAGGTGGTCCACGTACTCGATGACGCGACCGTCGCGGGTGCCGGCAATGGCCACGAAGTCGATCATCCCGAGGTGCTGCACGTGCTCGCACAGCCCGACGCCGCCGGCATGCGGGCACACGGGCAGGCCGTGCTGCGCAGCCATCAGCATCACGGCCAGCACCTCGTTGACGCCGCCAAGGCGGCAGGCGTCGATCTGCACGACGTCGATGGCCCCGCGCATCATCATCTGCTTGAAGACGATGCGGTTCTGGCACATCTCGCCGGTAGCCACCTGCATCGCCCCGGCGAGCGAGGCGCGGATCCGGCGGTGCCCCTCGACGTCGTCAGGGCTGGTCGGTTCCTCGATGAACCAAGGTCGCGCGAAGCGCAGCCGGTCGAGCCACGCGATGGCCTGGTCAACCTCCCAGACCTGGTTGGCGTCGATCATCAGCTGCCGCGACGGCCCGAGCACCTCGCGCGCGACGCGCAGCCGGCGCACGTCGTCCTCGAGGTCGCGCCCGACCTTCAGCTTGACATGGCTGTAGCCGGCGTCCACCGCGGCGCCGACCAGGCGGCGCAACTTCGCATCCTCGTAGCCGAGCCAGCCGGCCGATGTGGTGTAGCACGGGTAGCCGTCGGCGCGCAGCTCGGCCTCGCGCGCGGCCCGGCCGTCGGCACGAGCCCGCAACAACTCCTGCGCCGACTGTGGCGTGATGCAGTCGGTGAGGTAGCGGAAGTCGATGCAGCGCACGAGTTCCTCGGCCGACATGTCGGCCACCAGCTTCCACAGCGGCTTGCCGGCCTCCTTGGCCCACAGGTCCCACACGGCGTTGACGATCGCCGCCGTGGCGAGGTGGATCGCCCCCTTGTCCGGCCCGATCCAGCGCAGCTGGCTGTCGGCGGTCATGTGCCGCCAGAACCGGCCCGGATCCTCGCGCACCCAGTCCAGGTCGAGGCCGACGACGAGGTGGCGCATCGCCTCGATCGCCGCGCAGCAGACCTCGTTGCCTCGGCCGATCGTGAACGCGAGGCCGTGGCCCTCGGGCCCGTCCGGCCCGGTGGACAACACGACGTAGGCCGCCGAGTAGTCGGGGTCCGGGTTCATCGCGTCGGAGCCGTCGAGGGTGGCCGACGTCGGGAATCGCACGTCCCAGACCTCCATGTCGCGGATCGTGGACATCGCGCCCCCCCTTCAGCCCGCGGCGGCAAGCCGCCGCCCTTGCGACGTCTCGAAGTAGTGCAGGTGGTCGGTCGCCGGCCGCACGCGCACGGTCTCGCCGGGCCGGGACTTGAAGCGCTCGCGGAACACGGCCACGAGCTCGGTGCCGCGGCAGCGCATCAGTACCTGCGTCTCGGAGCCGGTGGGCTCGACGACCACCACCTCGGCATCGAGACCCGTGTCGTGGAGCTCCAGATGCTCCGGCCGGAAGCCCACCGCCAGCGGCGTGCCCGCCTCCACGGGTGGTCCGCCGCCGTCCACGGGCAGCACGATGCCCTCGGGCGTCACGAGCCGGGACGAACCGCCGTCCGCCGTCCAGGTCCCGCGCAGCACGTTCATCGCCGGCGAGCCGATGAACTGCGCGACAAAGAGGTTGGCCGGCTCGTCGTACAGAGCCAGCGGCGCGCCGATCTGTTCGACGCGGCCGGCGTGCATGACGACCACGATGTCGGCCATGGTCATCGCCTCGACCTGGTCGTGGGTGACGTACAGCGTCGTCGTGCGCAGCCGCTGGTGCAGCGCCTTGATCTCGGCGCGCATCTGCACGCGCATCTTGGCGTCCAGGTTGGACAGCGGCTCGTCGAAGAGGAAGACCTTCGGCTTGCGCACGATCGCGCGTCCCATCGCGACGCGCTGCCGCTGGCCGCCGGAGAGCTGGCGCGGATGGCGCTCGAGCAGCGGCTCCAGGCCGAGAATCCTCGCCGCCTCCAGCACGCAGTTGCGCACCTCGGCTTTCGGGGCACCGGCCAGCCGCAGCGCGAAGCTCATGTTCTCGGCCACCGTCATGTGCGGGTACAGCGCGTAGTTCTGGAAGACCATCGCGATGTCGCGGTCCTTCGCCTCGACGTCGTTGACCACGCGCCCGCCGACGCGGATCTCGCCGTCGTCGATCTCCTCCAGCCCCGCGACCATGCGCAGAAGCGTCGACTTGCCGCAGCCCGAGGGGCCGACGAGCACCGCGAAGGCTCCTTCGTCGACCTGCACGTCGATGCCGTGCAGCACCTCCACGGCTCCGAAGCGCTTGCGCACCCCCTGGATCGTCACACCGCTCATGCCCCGTCCCGTCACCGCCAGCTCAGCCCTTGAGGCCGCCGGCGAAGCCCTTAATCATGTGCCGCTGCAGCACGAAGAAGGCGATCAGGACCGGCGTCATCGCGACCAGCAGGCCGCCGAAGACCAGTCCCATGTCGCCCGACTCCTGGCCGACGAAGGTGTAGATCACCACCGGCAGCGTCGCCCAGCGCGAGCCGCTGAGGTACAGCAGCGGCGTGAGGAAGTCGTTCCAGATGAAGACGCCGTTGAGGATCACCACCGTGCCGGTGATCGGGCGCATCATCGGCAGCACCACGTGCCAGAAGACCTGCCACTGGTTCGCGCCGTCCATCGACGCGGCTTCCTCGTAGGAGCGCGACAGGCTGCGGATAAAGCCGGCGTACAGGAAGATCGTCAGCGGCAGCTTGAGGCCCGGATAGAAGAGGATCAGCGAGGCCGGCGAACCCAGAAGGCCCAGCTCGCGCATCGTCGAGTACAGCGGGATCAGCGCGAGCTGGAACGGCAGGATCATCCCGGCGATGAAGAACAGGTAGACCCCATAGCTCAACCGGCCTACGCGCCGCGCGATCCAGTAGGCGGCGAGCGCGCCGAGCACCACCAGGATGACGGTGCTGGCGACGACGACCAGGGCGCTGGTGAGCATGGCGCTGGCCAGGTGGGCCTGCGTCCAGGCCGCGGTGACGTTGCCGAAGAACAGCTGCGTCGGCAGGCCCAGCGGGTCGCTCGCCCAGCTGGACTGCGGCTTGAGCGCCAGCGTCAGCAGCAGGTACAGCGGGAAGGCGAACACCACGCCGGTCAGCAGCATGCCGGTTTCCAGCAGCGCGGCGCGCAGCGCGAAGCCCCGTGCCCTAGCCATGCTCGAACTCCCGCCGGCGCAGCACGTGCAGGGCGGCCAGCACCACCGCGGCCACGGCAAACGTAAAGACCACCGAGATCGCCGATCCGTAGCCCGTCTCGGCGAAGGTGAACGCGGTCTTGTAGATCAGCGTCGACATCGTCTCGGTGGCGTAGCCCGGGCCCCCGCCGGTGAGCACGTAGATCTGGTCGAACAGCTTCAGGCTGGTGATCAGCGAGTTGACGATGGTCACCGTCATCGCCGGTGCGAGCATCGGCAGCGTGACGAAGCGCAACACCTGCCAGGGTCCGGCGCCGTCCAGGCGCGCGGCCTCGGTCAGCTCGGCCGGGATGCTCTGCAGGCCGGCCAGGTAGATCACCATGGCCAGTCCGACCGACTGCCACAGCGTCGCGATCACGATGCTGGCCACCGCCGGCATCGGGTCGCCGAGCCAGCTCAGCTGCCAGGCGCCGAGCCCGGCCATCGCGAGCACCGTGTTCAGCGGCCCCTGCGTCGAGAAGATGTACTTCCAGAGGAAGGAGATGATGAGCGGCGTCAGCACGACCGGCATGAAGAACAGAAGCCGCAGCGGATCGCGCAGGCGCAGCCGCTCGTTGAGCGCGAGGGCGAGCGCCAGGCCGAACAGGTTCTGCAGCAGCGCAATCGCGATCGCGAAGACGAAAGTCATCTTCAGCGACGACACCGCCTGCGGGTCGCCAGCGAGCCGGCGGAAATTGGCCAGCCCGACGAAGCGGTAGTCGGGGTCGAGCCCGTTCCAGTCGGTGAAGGCGTACCAGATGCCGGCCAGCATCGGGTAGACGATCACCAGCACGTAGATCGCCAGCGCAGGCGCGAGGAACCACCACGCGACGCGGCGCACCGCGCGCCGGCGGCGCGGCGCGCGAGACTGCGCGGGCCGGCCGCCGAGCGACGCGGATTCAGGCGTCATACGCCTCGTCCATGCGGCGCAGCACGTCGTCCACGGTGGTCTTGCCGGCCAGCAGCTCCTGGATCCCGGCATTGTGGATCTGCTGCGCGCGCGGGTTCGGCCAGGTGAAGTCGGGGTACGGCGTCGTGCGGCCCGCGCGGAACAGCTCGGACCAGGACCTGAAGATGCGGTCGACCTCCGGGTTCGGCGCCGACGGCAGGACCGTCGGGCTCACCGCCGCAGACGCGAACACATTGACGCTGTCGGGCTCGGCCAGGAAGTTCATGAATGCTCGCGCGGCCTCGGAGCCCGCCGCCTTGGCGTTGATCGCGTAGCCGGTCGATGCCGACGCGGTGGTCCAGAACTTGTTCGCGTCGCTGGAGGCCGGGATCGGCATGATCGCGAAGTCGCGATGGCCCGCGAACTTGAACATGTTGGCCAGGTTGCCCGAGGTGACGATGGCCATCGCCGCCTTGCCCGAGGCGACCATCTGCAGCTGCTCGTCGATGGACGTGCCGTTCGGGTTCGGGCTGAGGAAGCCGAGCTTCTGCAGCTCGAGGTACTTGTTCAGCGCCTCCTTCCAGCCCGATGTGGCGAACTTCACCTTGCCGGCGCGGCGGTCCTCGTTGAAGTTCGGGTTGTCGGCGTAGACGATGGACGGCAGCAGCGCGTAGGTGATGAGCTGGTTGACCCAGTTCGTCCCGTTGCCCGCGGCGATCGGGATCATCCCGCTGGCCTTGATCTTTTCGCACAGCGCGAGGAACTCGGTCCAGGTGCGCGGCAGCGTCCAGCCCCGCGACTCGAAGGTCTTCGTGGGATAGATGCCGCCGATGGTCGACAGCACGATCGGCAGCATGAGCAGGCGGCCGTCGAACCTGACCAGGGCGTCCAGGCTCTTCGGGATCTTCGGCGCGAAGGGGAAGCCCGAGAGGTCGCCGATGAAGCGGTTGAGCTGCCCGATGGTGATCGGGTTGCCGTTGCCGGGCTGCACGGTCAGCACCTCCGCTGCGGTGCCGGCCGCCAGCGACACGCGCGTCGAGGTGTACAGCTGGTCGATGTCGGCCGCGGTCATGTTGACGCTCGAGCCCGGGTACTTCGCGACGAACCGGTCGATCACGGCCTGCGCCGGGATGCGCTGCGCGCTCAAGGCCGCCAGTCGCAGCTGGTATGACTGTGCGGCCGCGCTGCGCGGCCACCCGGCCGCACCGAGCGCGAGGCCGGCGCCGAGGGCCTGGAGCGCCGTGCGGCGGCTCGTGCCGGCCCTGCGGGCCTGGGAATGGGGATCTGCGGCGGTCATGGCGTTCTCCTTGCGGCGCGTTGCCGGTTCGTTGCAGCCGAGGGGGCTGCGCCCAGGGTCGCGACGACGCGCGTTTCGACCCATCATGTCAGGCGGTAGATGCGCTCGGCATTGCGGCTGAACAGCTGCTGCGCCTCGGCGGGGCTCGCCTGCGCGATCACGGTCTGCGTGGCCTCCAGCCAGGCCGCGAGGGTGCCGGCCGGCGTGCACACCGGCCAGTCGCTCCCCCAGACGACGCGGTCCCAGCCGAAGCTGTCGATGGCGTGCTCGATGGCCGGTCGCAGGCCCTCGACGGTCCAGCCCTCGGGCAGCGCGCGCGTGATCAGCCCGGAGAGCTTGCACACCGTATTCGGCAGCTCGGCGAGCCGGCGCAGCGCGCTGCGCCAGGCCGGGCCCGGCTGCGGGAGCCGGGGGTTGCCGCAGTGGTCGAGCACGAAGGTGACGTCGGGGCAGGCGCGCGCGAGTGCCGTGCCGATGGCCAGCTGGTCGGCACGCAGGCACAGGTCGAAGCTCAGGCGGTGTTCCGCGACGCGCCGCAGGTGGGCGGCGAAGGCCGGCGCGGCGGCGAGCTCGTCCGGTTGCGTGTGCAGCACACGGCGCAGTCCGCGCAGCTTGGGGTTGGCGACGATGCGGTTGAGGTAGGCGGGGAAGTCGCGCGACTCCGGCCGGCAGGCGGCGACGACGCCGACGATGTCGTTGCCGAGCGAGGCGGCGAAGGCCGCCTCCGCCTCCATCTGTGATTCCTCGACGTCGGCTTCCATGTAGACGATGTCGGAGACGCCGGCCGCGCGCGCCTGCACGAGGTAGTCCTCGAACACGAAGTCGCGGTTCAGCGGCGGCACCTGCTGCAGCCACGGGTAGTCCAGGCGGCTGCGGTAGATCAGGTGGCAGTGCGTGTCGACGAGGCGCGGGCGGCCGCCGCACGACTGCGTCAGCTCGGCCGCCGCGGCGCGCACGAGGCCGAGCGCAGCCTGCACATCCGGGAAGCCGCTCTCGACCGGCGTCACGTACGGCAGGGTGAGCACGGCGATGGCCTGGCCGTTGGGGCCGACCACCGGCGCCGACAGGTTGACGACGCCGCGCACCTGCATGCTCTCCATCTGCTCGTAGCCGTGCTGGCGAACCAGCCGCAGCCGCTCGGCGAGGTCGTCCGACGCCGCCGCCTCGCCTGGCACGAGTTCGTGCTCGCGGATCATGCGCTCGCGTTCGCGCTCGCTCGTGAAGGCCAGCAGCACGTGCCCGGAGCCGGTGTTGAACAGACCGATGCGCGCGCCGACGCGGATCGACAGGCCATAGTAGGTGGGCGACTCCTGCTGGGCCACGACCACGACGTGGCCGCGGTCGAAGATCGCGAGGTGGCAGCTCTGCTGCGCGCGCCGGCTCAGCTCGCGCAGCACCGGGGTGGCCAGTGCGACGAGCCGCCTCATCGGCGCATGCTGGTGGGCCAGCGCGAACAGCTTGAGGGTCAGCTCGTAGCGGTCGCCGCTGCGGCGCACGTAGCCGCGTCGCACCAGCCGGTCGAGCATGCGGAAGATCTCGTTGGCCGAACGGCCCAGGGCCTTGGCGATATCCGCCTGTGCGAGACCCTCGTCGGTGGCCGACAGCAGCTCGACGATGTCCAGGCCCTTGTCGAGCGCCGGCGCACGATAGCCCTCGCCGCGCGGTGCGTCGGGGGCCAGGGGCAACTTCGGCGGGCGTGCCATCGGCGTGCGGCTCGGGTGCAGCGTGGGCTCAGGCGGCGTCGCGCCAGTCGATCACGATGGCGTTGAGGGCGTCACGTTCCGCCGTGAACAGGCTCTGGTAGAGCGGGAGCACGTTCGACCAGTGCAGTTGGTGGCTGATCAACGGCTCCATGCGGAACGCGCCGGATTCGATCAGGCGGATCACGCCGAGGCGCAGCGCGTGCTTGCCGATGAACCACGGGAAGTGGACGCACAGCTCGCGCCGGTGCGCGACGTCGAACGGCAGTTCGATGCGGCCGGGGTGGTAACCCATGATCGACAGCCGCCCGGCCTGGGTGCAGCAGTCCACCGCCTCGGCGAGCACCGAGCCGACGCCGGTGGTCTCCAGCACCACCGAGAAGCCGTTCGGGAAGCGGGCGGCGGTCTGCGCGGGCAGCGGCCCGGCCGCGGCATCGAGCACCCAGTCGGCACAGTGCCCTGCAGCGATCGCGCAGCGCGTGGGCGACAGGTCGCTGGCCACGGTCAGGCAGCCGCGCAGCCGCGCCAGCTGCGCAGTGGCCTGGCCGATCAGGCCCTGTCCTATGACCAGCACCGAGTCCTCGGCCATCACGCCGGCCTGGTCCAGCGCGTTGGCGCCGACACAGGGCTGCACGTACAGCGAGGTCAGGTGCGACTTCGACGGGTCCCCGAGCCGGTGCACGCGGCCCACGGGCGCAGCGGCATAGCTCGCGTGCGAGCCGCGGCAGAAGATGGCGACGTGCTCGCCGACGGCGTAGCCCTCGGCGCGCGGCCCGAGCGCGACGATCTCCCCGGTGGCCTGGTAGCCGGCGACGAAGGGCAGCGCGAGGTTGGAGTGGCGCCCGGTGCCCTGCAGCATCTCGGTGCCGATGCTGACCCCCGAGTAATGCACCTTGATCAGCACGCCGTCCTCTGGCACTGCGGGGCGGGGCGTGCGCGCGAGGGCGGCTCGGCCGTACTGCTCGATGACCAGGGCGTCCATCTCGGTGCTGCTCACGGGGATCTCCTTCGAACGGCGGGGCGCTCAGGCCTCGCAGACGCTGTGGCGTGGATGGAAGCCGATGGCTTCCTGCAGTCCGCGCATCGAGTAGACAGGGCCGCAGGACGCTCCGTCGGCGGCGAAGCCCGACAGGTCGAGCGCCGCCGCCCGTGCGCCCAGGCAGGCGTGCAGGAAGCCGGCCACGTTGCCGCGGACGCGCAGGTCCGGGCCGACGAGGTGGTGCACCCGTGCGCCGGGCCGCGGTGGGGCGCGCAGCACCGCCGCGATGCCGTCCAGGACGTCGGCGGCCGCCACCTGGCCGAGGTAGAGGAAGGGCAGGGCCGGTGGCGGCTCGGCGGCGTCGCACCAGGGCATCTGCGGCCGCGAGCTGTACATCACCCAGCCGAAGCGCAGCGAGGTGACCTCGCAGTCGGGGACCGTGCGGGCGACGTAGCCGCCGAGCTCCTCCAGCATGGCCTTCGACAGACCGTAGGCGTCGCGGGCGAGGCAGGGGTGCGCGGTGGCGATCGGCAGTGCGGCCGGGACGAAGCGCGGATCCAGGCAGCCCGCCGCCGCGATCGAGCTGGCCAGGACGAAGCGGCGACAGCCGCGGTCGGCCAGGTAGCGCATCAGCCGGCGGCTGCCCAGCACGTTGACACCCAGTGCCGCCTCCTCCGTGGCGCCGCCGGTCTCGCCGGCCAGGTGCACCAGCGCGTCGATGGACAGGGCGTCGAGCCGGCGCAGGTCCTCGAACGAGGCGAAGTCGCCGCGCAACCATTCGCCGTCCGTCACCGCGGGCGCCTTGCGCGACAGCGCCACGACACGCCAGTCGCCCGCGAGTTGCGTGACGAGTCGACTGCCGAGGAAGCCGCTCGCGCCGGTGACGAGCACGGTGGGCATGGGGGGTCTCCGGTGGATGGGGCCTTGGCGGCTCAGTCGTGGTGGAACACGGCCTGCATGGGCGCCCACCACTCGCCCTCGCGGCGGCTGGGCAGCGGCTCCTGGCAAGGGCCGCAGACAGCCCACCAGCGTTGCGTGACCGGATCCGCGGCGATCGCGGCGGAGTCGGCCGCGAAGTCGCTGCCGTGGTACTCCCAGTAGCCGAAGAGCAGGTTCTCCGGCTCGCGCAGGAAGATCGTGTAGTTGCGGATGTTCGAGGCCGAGATCCGTGCGAGCACCTCGGGCCACACCGCCGAGTGCAGCCGTTTGTACTCCTCGATCCGCTCCGGGCGCACCCGGATGCACATCCCCATCCGTTCCACGCGTGCTCTCTTCGGCGGGACTCGCGACCCGATGGCGGCATGGTCCGCGCCGGGCCCGGGGGGGTCAATCCGGGTTTTCATCAGCGCGATGCTTTCTCATGTATGAGATTCTCGCGACGGCCGCGGGTCGTCCGCGGCGGGGACAACCGATGACGACGCTGCCGTACCGCCAGGTCCACCTCGACTTCCACACCTCCGAGCACATCCCGGAGATCGGGGCGTCGTTCGACGCCGACCGCTTCGCGGCGACGCTCGTGCAGGCGCGGGTGGATGCCATCACGCTGTTCGGGAAGTGCCACCACGGGTGGAGCTACTACGACACGCAGGTCGGCCTGCGCCACCCGCAGCTCGGCTTCGACTTGCTGCGGGCGCAGTTCGAGGCCTGCCGGCGTGCCGGCATCGCGGTGCAGATCTACGTCACCGCCGGCTGGGACGAGCGCAACGCATTCGTGCACCCCGAGTGGCGGCAGATCGCGCCGGACGGCACCTTCCGCTGCAGCCGTGGCCGCAATCTCGTGGAACCGGGCTGGAAGGACATGTGCTTCAACACGCCCTACCTCGACCAGGTCTGCGACCAGGTGCGCGAGGTCGCCCGTCTGTTTCCCGATGCGGACGGGATCTTCCTGGACATCGTGCGCGCCGAGGACTGCTGCTGCAGCCACTGTCTGGCCTCGATGGCCAGGGCCGGTCTCGACTGGACCGATCCCGCGCACCGCCGCCGCCAGGCGATCGCCACGCGTGACCGCTACTACCAGGCCACGACGCAGGCCGCGCGCAGCCTGCGGGGTGGACGCGCGCGCGTGTTCCACAACACCAGCCATCTCGCGCCCGGCGACCGCAGCGTGCTCCAGCACTTCACGCACTTCGAGCTCGAGTCGCTGCCCACTGGCGGCTGGGGTTACGACCACCTCCCGTTGTCGGCGGCGTACGCGCGCACGCTGGGCAAGCCGTACCTCGGCATGACCGGCAAGTTCCACACCTTCTGGGGCGAGTACGGCGGCTTCAAGCACCCCGACGCGCTGCGCTACGAGTGCGCGCTGATGCTCGCGCTCGGCGCGCGCTGCAGCATCGGCGATCAGCTGGACCCGACGGGCCGGCTCGACGACACCACCTACGCCCTCGTCGGTGCCGCCTACCGCGAGGTCGAGGCCAAGGAGCCGTGGTGCCGCGACACCGAGGCGGTCTCGGACGTCGCCCTGTATTCGCCGAGCGGCCACCTGCGGCCCGGCGCGACGGACTGGGAATCGCGACGCCACCCGATCGACGCCGGCTGTGCCCGCCTGCTGTGCGAGAGCCACGTGCTCTTCGACGTGGTCGACCGCGCGTCGGACCTCTCACGCTACAAGCTGCTGATCCTGCCGGACGTCATCCGCCTGGACGACGAGCTCGCCGGCATCGTCGAGCGCTACCTCGCCGGCGGCGGCAAGGTGCTGATGACCGGCGAGAGCGGCCTACGGGCACAAGGCGACGGCTTCGCGCTCGACGTCGGCGCCGAACACCACGGCCGCAGCCCGTACGACCCCGACTACCTGCTGCCCGCGCCGCAGCTGAGGGCCGACTTCGTCGCCAGCCCGATGGTCATGTATGCCGCATCGCAGCGCATCCGCGTGACCACGGGGGAGTCGCTGGGCCAGGTCCACGACCCGTACTTCAACCGCACGGCCCGACAGTTCTGCAACCACATCCACACGCCGCCGCGGCCGCAACCCTCGGGTTTCGACGGCGGCGTGCGCCGGGGCAACCTGATCTACCTGGCGCATCCGGTCTTCGCGATCTACCGCGACAAGGGCGCTGTCGCGCTCAAGCAGATCGTACGCCGGTGCATCGACCTGCTGCTCGCCGGCGGCCGCTCGGTGGAGTGCGCGCTGCCGTCCTTCGGCCGCGTGACACTGCGCCGCCAGCCGTCGGAGGCGCGGGACATCGTGCACCTGTTGTGCGCCGCGCCGATGAACCGCGGCACGGTGATGGACAAGCCGATCGACGTCGTCGAGGACGTGGTCACGCTGCACGATGTCGAAGTGCGGCTGCGCGGGGGGCCGCTGTACACGCACGCGACGCTCGAGCCGCAGGGCGACGCACTCCCGCTGCACCAGGACGGCGACGGCGTGTCATTCAGCGTTCCACGCGTCGCGGTGCACCAGATGGTGGCGCTGCATCACCGGCGCTGAGGCGCTTCACGGACTATCGGGAGACTCGAGACATGAGTTCACGGCTGGCCGGCAAGACGGCCTTCGTCACCGCCGCGGGTCAGGGCATCGGCCGCGCCATCGCCGCCGCCTTCGCCAGCGAAGGCGCGGCGGTGATAGCGACCGACCGGAACGACGCGCTGCTCGAAGCGCTGAAGTCGCCATCGATCACGGCGCGCCGGCTCGACGTGCTCGACGCACGCGCCATCTCCGAGGCTGCCAGAGACATCGGCGCAGTCGACGTGCTGGTCAACGCGGCGGGCTTCGTCCACGCGGGCACTGTGCTCGACTGTACCGAGGACGAGTGGAGCCTCGCCTTCGACCTCAACGTGCGTTCGCAATACCGCACGATCAAGGCCTTCCTCCCAGGCATGCTGGCCAACGGGGGTGGCTCGATCATCAACGTCGCGTCGGTGGCGGGCAGCATCAAGGGGGCGCCGAACCGCTTCGCCTACGGCAGCACCAAGGCGGCGGTGATCGGATTGACCAAGGCCGTGGCTGCCGACTTCATCACCAACGGCATCCGCTGCAACGCGATCTGCCCGGGTACGGTGGAGTCGCCGTCACTGCGCGAGCGCATCGCCGCACAAGCAAGTGCCAGCGGCCAGACGCCGGAGCAAGTCGAGGCCGCCTTCATAGCCCGTCAGCCGATGGGACGACTCGGCCGCGTCGAAGAGATCGCGGCGCTGGCCGTGTATCTTGCGAGCGACGAGTCTTCGTTCACGACCGGCACCGCCCAAGTCATCGACGGCGGCTGGTCCAACTGACCCGACCGCAGGGCCACCCGGGGCGAGGCAGCAAGGCGCGAGAGGCGCCAGCAAGCACGTCTGGCTCGACGCCCGGAGATCCCCCCTTCCGTCATGCCCGGCGCCGCGGAAGGACTCCGGGCCGATCGGCGTCGATGAACGGCCTCAGCACAACCCGTGGTCCGTCACGTCGAAGCCCAGCGTCGCAGTTCGGACGATGTGCGCGTCGAGGGGTTCGTGCTGAACGGGCAGCCGTACCGGCGCCTGCCGGAGCACCGCCACGGGCGGAGCGTTTCCCGGTCGTGACTCCGCGCGCATGCGGCCGATATCGGCACGGTGGCGATACTGCGGGCGGCACGGTGCACTCGTCACGGCCACACGCGGCCCACCATCCAATGGGAATCTCGTCGACCAGGGGCGCTGATGGTCCGTCAGACTCCAAACACCACACTCATGGGGCCGCTTCCCTGATGTGACTCGTACGTCACCTTGCCCCCATAGACGAACGGCGCCGCCTTCCCGCCCGCTAGGAGTCTGCGCGGCAGAAGCCGCGCCGCCTCCTAGCCTGCGGCTTTACGCA
>ERZ761602.5937-NODE-5937-length-14074-cov-8.042942_pt1 | contig 14074 bp, 4 predicted proteins | sample MGYA00512165_ERZ761602 | MGnify/ENA primary metagenome ERZ761602 (study PRJEB28899, sample SAMN02445085) | bioreactor sludge metagenome | biome: EBPR sludge; isolation source: Thorneside wastewater treatment plant | place: Australia: Brisbane, Thorneside...
CCGGCCACTTGATACCACGCACCGCCATGTTGATGGCCCCACCCTGGGCCAGTACCTGCTCCAGCCCGTCCTTGCGGATGTCGCCATCCTTGATGGAGTTGGTGGCGATGAAGGCAGCGAAGCCGCCAGGGCGCAGCAGTCCGTAAATGCGGCGGACGAAATAGACAACCAGATCGCTCAAACCCGTCGGCGCGTATTCCCATTTGACGTATTGGCAGAATGGATAGCCATAGGTACCGCTGAGTTGCTTGTCGCCGAGATAAGGCGGATTTCCGAGAATACAGTCAAACCCACCCCGCTCGATGATTTCCGGGAACTCCAGGAACCAGTGGAAGAAGCGCTTGCGCTCCGCTATCGCCCAGGCTTCGGCGGTCGCTTTCTCTGGTGGTCGAACCTCCCCCTTCCAGTAGCGACGGAAGGCGCCGTCCGTGATGAATCGCTGCAGGTTATCCGCCGTCTTTGGAAGATAGAATTGAGCGATGGGGATGGCGACAATCTCACGCAGCAGCCAAGCATCGGTGCCCTGGCTGAAGGCAAGGTAGCGTGCCTTCTTGGCTTCGATCTGATCGGGAGTATGTTCCGGCAGTGTGGCGAATTCGCACCAGCCGCTCAGGAGGTGATCGAGCTTCTCTTGTAGCCTGGGCGACAGTGGCAACTGACCGGACTCGTGGTCCTTGCGCTCCTGCTTGTTGAGCTTTCTGAGCAACGCGGCGGTGTCCTTGTCGTCGCCCGGCAGAGTGGCGAAAGCTTCGTCAGGTACGCCGCGTTCGGCCTCCTCACGCCTGGCGAAGCCGACGATGGCGTTGCCGCACTTGATGTGGTGGTCGAGAAAATTGAGCGGTTCGCCGGGGTTGTGGGCTTCGAGCCAGAGGGCGACCTTGCAGAGTTCGACAGCGAGCGGGTTCAGGTCGACGCCGTAGATGCAGTGGCGGATGACGTCGCGGAGGGCGCTGCGGAAAGCCGAGGGCGAGGGTTGTTCCTCGCCGGTGCGAACAATGGCGAGTTCAATGGCGATGCGACGGGCTGCGGCGAGCAGGATGTGACCGGAGCCACAGGCAATGTCGGCGACGCGCAGGTCGAGCAGCGCTTTGGCGGGATCCGGGGCTTTGAGTTGGTCGGCGATCAGATAGTCGAGCGAGTGCCTGATGAGGGGCTGAACGAGGTCGTCCGGGGTGTAATGGGAACCGGTGGCGGCGCGCTGGTCGCCCTGCGCGAAAGTGAATTCGATGGCGCGCGTCCCCGGTCCATCTCCCTGCGGACGCAGAGAGTGATTCAGGAACACCGGCTGGTATTCGAGCAGACCTTCATAGACCGAGCCGAATTCCTCGACGTTGAGGGCTGCGTAGTTGACGCGGATGGTCTGGCCGCGCGTTTGCCCCTTCTCCGGATGTTGATAGAGGCCCAGGGCGCGCAGGCAGCCGAGCAGGACGTCATTGCCCAGCGTGCAGCCGGCAAGCGGACCGATGGCTGCCGGGTTGAAGAGGTCGCCGGCCAGAGGTTCAAGCCCAAGGGTCTGACCCGGTCCGTGCGCTTCGAAGAGGCGAAAGTTGGCAAGCATCGCTAGCCAGAGGTCGTGATGGCGTTTGTCGGCGAGATGGCGTTTTTCAGAAAGCCGGCGCAGGCGATCAAGGCTGTAGTAGCGCCGGTAAATGTCGCGTTTGCGGATGGTTGCCGCGGGCGGGAAGACGAGATCACGCTCTTCGATCACCAGCAGGAAAAGTAGCCGGTAGATGAGGCGCAGCAGGTGCTGATAGTAGGCTTCGGGCGGCAGACGGCCTTCGTTGATGGTTTGACGCAATGCATCATTGGCCGGATGGGCGAGAAAACCGTTGGCGAAGTCGCGAATGGCCTGTTCCACTGCCTTGGCGAGGCCTTCGCGGATGCGCGCGCCGGAATCGAGGGAATCCTGGTGATAGCGCTCGATCAGGCTTTCCGCCGCGGCTTCAGGATTGGCTGGCAGGCGAGTGACGTGCAGCAGGCGGTAGAGCACCGCGAAGTCGGCAAACAGGCCGTCGCTGAAGATGCGATCGAGGTCGAATTCCAGGTAGCTTAGTTTGATGAGCCGGGAGCTGTCGCGCAGCAGGCGCAGGATGCGGCCGTTGGTGACCAGGCCGTACAGCTCGTCGTGCAGGTTGAGGTATTCCTGCACCAGTGCGTGCGCGGACATGCGCGGGGCGCCGAATGTTGGCCGGAGCGGCGCGCGCTCCGGCTTGCGGTCCAGCCCGGCGGCTTCGCGGTAGCCGATGATGTGGATCGGAGTGCGGCCGCGATGGGTGGCGCGGTGCGAGATGGGGTAGGTCTTGCCCTTGAGTTCGACGCCCTTGGCCTGGAATTCGATCTGGTAGCCGAAGAGGCCAAGCAAGGGGATAACCCAGAGGTTGCGGGTTTCGGTGGTGGCCGGAGTCTCCGGTTTCAGGGTGTCGAGCTTGCGCTGAAAGATGCGCCAGTAATCCTGGGCGTCGGCCCAGGCACGGGCAATTTCATCCTTGACCTTGCCGCCGCCGTCCAGGCCGAAATCGGCAGGACGCTGGCCGTGAGCGTCTTCGAGGCGGCCAAGGATGTCCGGCGAGAGGATAGCGCCTTCAATGCGGATGCTGGGGTAGGTCATGCTCGATAGCCTGCCATGAAACAGGCTCGAACAACGGGCGGCGAGGGCAGTCGCTTAAATAAACAAGGTGTTGTTTTCAAGACAGTTTCTCGCTAAAGCTCAGAGTCCTGAGGGGCATCGCTTTAATAAGCTCACGCCCAGAACGGAAGATAGCGGGCGAACTTGCGCGAGGCGCCTACGCGTTCATCCGGCTTGATCTGTCCCGTCTCCAAAGTAGCTGAAATCACCTGGGAGACGATGGCGCTCTTGCTTTCCGGCAGGCCGAAACGCTCGCGCAGAGATTGGTTGGTCATCCGCTCCGACATCACCCATTTCAGGGCGCAGTGCTGGTAGCAGGCACGGACTCGATCCTCCCGGTCCATATCCTCGAACGGTCGGGGGCCATAGAGGGTGACCACGGTTCTCCGGTGCCCGGCGCGAAAGTCCGGGGCGGGTAACTGGTACATCTCGGCAGCATGGACCACCTTGTCGATGCCGCTGCTTTTCTCCTCGCAGATGTTCATTCGCCGCATCAGGTCGGCAAGGCGCTCGTTGCGGGATTGATACCCGTCGATGAAGCGCTCAACCGGGACGATCGGTTCGCCAGGGTTCGAAATCTCCACTCGGTTGCTGAAGATCTCGATCATCACCGATGCGCCGGCCATGGCAAGGTCCTGATGAATGAGGGCGTTGGCGACCAATTCGCGGATGACGATGTGAGGCACCAGCTTCATCTCCTGGCGCAAGGCGTTCTCGACGACCTCGTTCTGGGGAAGCTGGCTCATGACAAAGCCGATCAAATCCTGAAATCCGACCGAGTAGCCCTTGGGCGCGGTGTAGTCGAGTCGGGTTTCGAGCTTGGAATTGCCGGTGTAAACCACGACTCTCGGCGCCTTACGTTCGAGGTCTGGAAAATCCACCAGGTGTTTAGCCAGGAGTAGTGCCCCCAGGCGCCGAATGGCATAGCCGTTGATTGTCTCATCGACCAGGCGCTCACGTTTCAGGCGGTCGACTACGCCTGACCGATCGGTCGGATAGGGTTGTTTGAGGAGTTCAAAAAAGCCTTGCGTATCCAGCAGTTCGACCACCGCTTCGCCATCGAGATCTGTCCTGGAGTGTTCCTCCAGCCAGTCGGGTTCGCCTTCCGAGAATATCCGGCGCAACTGGTCCTCACTCATGGGCACCAGCTCCTCACCGGATCGCATCAGGTAAGCACCGTCCAGGTGGTAGGCCGTACCGCGTGGCCGGGATGGGATATGGAAAACCAGCACGCGTCCGTCTGGATGGGCAACTTCTTCGATATCCACCCGGAAGCCCAGAGCCTGAAACAGCTTCTCGACCGTCCCGATGGTGTCGGCAAAGGCCTGGGTACCCACCACGATACGGGGTGGTTTGTCGGCGATGCCGAGCAGAAGATGGCCGCCGCCTTCGTTGGCAAGCGCCACGCAATATTTGAGAAGTTTGCGAAAGTCGTACTGACCCTTGGCTTCCTTGAACTCCAGTCGCTGGGTTTCGGAAGGCAGTTGCCGCCAGAGATCGATTTGTTCGACTGTGGTAGTCATTGTTGGGCCTTCTATTCCGGCAGCAGGATGTAGATGCCGAGGAGGTCCACGGGCAGAACGGGGTAGACGACCTGGAAGTGCTTGCCATCCATGAGGGCGCTGAAGCGTTCGTGGGCTTCGACCAGGTGCCGTGATTGCCGCTCCGCGACGCTGGCGAATTCGGCCTTGAGGACATCGAGGAGCTTGATCTCGTTTTCGAGGAAGCTCGCGCGCGCCTGCGGGCTGAGGTCGGAAGTGGCGCGCGCTTCGGCCAGCAGGGCCTTGGCTTGCGCGTGGTCGAGAAACTCCTTCTGTTGTGGCGTGCCACGCCAGCCCCAGAGGAGCATTTCCTCGGCGACGATCCGGTGATTGGCGCGCGACTGTTCGATGACGTTGCGGCAGCGAAAAAGCATCAGCGTCGTCTTGATGGCGACCTGGCGGGTGCGGATGACGGCCGCACGAGCGGCGCGCTTGTCGGCGAGTGCGAGGGTGTTGGCCATCACGAGCTGGCAGAGCTGTTCGACGAAACGGTGGTTGCGGCCCAGGTAGTGATGACCTTCGGGGGTGGGCGACTGGAAGCTGATCCTGATGGGGTCGCCGGCAGGGAGTGTAGGGAGGAGGTCGCGCAGTTGCGGCGGCAGGTTGCCGGGAGTAATGGCGTATTTTCGCGCATCCTTGTTGTTGCGGACGACCTGCACGCCGAGCAGGTTGTTCAGAGTGGTCGTCACGAAGGATTCCACCGCTTGCGGGTCGCCAATGGCTTCGTCCACCTCGCGCAGGTCGGCTTCGATCTCGTGGGCCTTGATCGCGTGTTGGGCGAAGATGCTGCGGGAGGCTTTCTCACGCGCGGCGGCTTCATCGACCTTGCGCGTGATGTTGGCCTTGGCACTGGCGGCTTCGTCGAAGTCGCCAAAATCGAACTCGATCTGTTGCTTGCCAACGCGCTTCTTCTCGATCTGGCGATTCGGATTGAGCAGCAGCGCCTGGGTAATGGTGTCGATGATGCTTTGCGAGTCCTCCGGGAAGGGCACGTTGATGCCGGTGGCGCGTTTGATTTCGCGGACCTTGCGCAGCAACACATCGAGAACGATGCCATCGATCGGGTTGTCGGCGCCGTAGAGCAGGCAGGCTTTGACTTCGGGAGCGTTCTGTCCGTAGCGGTCCACGCGGCCTTCGCGCTGTTCGAGACGATTGGGGTTCCACGGCAGATCGTAGTGCAGAACGGCGGTGAAGCGGTCTTGCAGGTTGATGCCTTCAGACAGGCAGTCGGTGGCTACCAGCACTCGCGGGTGGGTAATGTCGATTTCCTCGATGCGTTGCTTGCGCAACTCGTCCGGCAACTCACTGGTGATGACTTGCAGGTCGAGTTGGGGAAATTTCTTCTTGAGCACGGGTGCCAGTTGCGCACCCACGTAGTTTGCGCTGGCGATGTAGCGGCAGAAGACGACGGGATGGAATCCCTGCTTCACCCAGTCTTCAATGATCAGTTCGGCAGCGGCGAGCTTCTGGTCGTCCTTGAGGTTGGCCAGCTTGCCGAGTTGGTCGGCAAAAGCCCGCAGTTGGCTCTTCTGATAGGCGCTCCAGTCGTTGCGCTCGACAACCTGGGTGGGCGTGTTGTCGGCATCAAAACCGCATTCGGTATCGCCGACAGGGTTGTCTTCGGCGAGCAGTCCGGAGTCAGCGGCGAGCAGCTCCGCTTCCCCTCCTGCGCGACTGGCTTGTGGCTCACCGTTTGCCAACCGCGCATTGAGCATTTCCATGCCGGCGGCAGGGCTGGACATGACGCCACGCAACAGGGCAAGAGCCGTCCAGTACTGGACGCGGTGCTTGCCGCCGCGGCCGTTTCCGGAAGCGATGAGCTGGCGGGCGAAATCAAGGATCTGCTCGAAGAAACCGGCATAGCCTGCTGCCAGGTCATAGGCCCATTCGAAGGCATCGCGTTTCGGGAAAGGCGTGTCCTCGCCCAGCCACTTTTCGACATCGCCGCGCTTGCGCTGGACGAAATGGGTGGCCAGCTCCCGGCGCTGTCCCTGGCTGGAGTTGGGCAGGTCGAGCGTCTCGAAATGCGGCTTGAGCAGGCCCAGCAGGGACTGGAACTCTTCGGGTTTGCCGCTGTGGGGCGTGGCGGTGAGCAGGATCAGTTGTTGCCCGGCTTTGGCGGCGAGGCGACTGACCAGATGATAGCGCTGTTGCTGGGTATTGGAGGCACCGCTGGGGCGGGCGCAGGTGTGGGCTTCATCAACGATGACCAGTTCCGGGCATTGCTGGATGAACACATCGCGCCGCACGTCGGACTTGATGAAGTCGATGCTGATGACCTGGTAGGGGTAGTAGTCATAGACGCTGGTATCGCCCTGGATCTGCCGGTCGAGCCGGGCCTGGGTGTTGGAGCGGATGACGACCGCCTCGATATCCAGCTTGTCGCGGATTTCCGATTGCCATTGTTCGCACAGGTGGGGCAGGCAGATGACGGCAAAACGCTTGATCTTGCGACGTTCCAGCAGTTCCTTGACGATCAGCAGGGCTTCAACGGTCTTGCCGACGCCGACGTCGTCGGCGATGAGCAGGCGTGGCACGTCCTGCCGGAGGGCCATGATCAGCGGCACCATCTGGTAGGAGCGCGGACGGAAAGAGAGTTTGGCCAGACTGCGAAAGGGGCCGGCGCCGTTGCGAAAAGCGAGGCGGGCTGAGTCGTAGAGCAGACGGGCGGTGCTGATGTCGCCCAGGTCAGCGGCGCTCGGCTCCTGGAAGCGCGCATCGACCGGCCGGTCGCCTGCCATATCCAGTGGCAGGAAGATGCCGGCGATCTCGTCATCGGAACCGCCCAGCGGCTTGACGACCAACAGATCCGGGTCCTCGGAGGGCAGCACGATCCAGTCGCGCCCGCGCAGGGAGACGAGTTTTCCGGGTTGCAGGGCGATGCTCATTTCACCTTCCTGAAGATGTCCGGGCGCGCTGCGACTTTTTCGGCGAGGTTGTCCCGGTAGCAGTAGACCCAGACTTCATCGCCCTTGGCCATGATGGCCTGGCGCTTGGCTTCATCGCTTTCCTGCATCGCCGGTTCGTCGTGCGGGGTGCCGTCGCAGAATACCCAGATGCGCGGCTCGTAGTAGAAATCCGGCTGAACGTAGAGGCCATCCACCCGCTTCTGCGCCGCATCGGGCAGTCGAAGGCCATTCTGGTAAAGATGGTCAATGAACCTGCGCTCGGTGGAGGAATTGGGATCGAGGTCGCGCAACAGCGCCTGATGCTGTTCCTCGTAGCTGGCATAACCGGCGTTGGTCTGAATCTCGATGGTGCAGATGCGCAGCTTTTCCAGGGCGTTCTGAATGAGGTGGCGGTCAATGATCTTGTGGTCGCGCTGGTTATAGTAGCTGAGCAGGTCGTCGTAACTCGCCGGGCCTTTGTAATCGGGGTCGTCGAAACGACAAATGGCCTGTGCTTCTTCAACCACCTTGTGAAAGATGGTGACGTCTTCAACGAACTGCGAAAGGATGCCGAGGCTGCCTTCAGCCGCCTCAAAGATCAGGATGTTGGGGGCTTCGGGATCGCCCACGGCCACGACGCCGATTTCATTGGGTTCGATCTGGAAAACGCCTTCGATGGCCCGTTTGAGGGCGTGTTGCAGGGTGATGACGCCATCCGGCTTCAGCCCCAATGGCTGGATCGGCTCGATATAGAGGGCATCGGCCAGATTGGAGGTCCACAACTTCACCAGTCGAAATTCTTCCCGGAGATTACTGTCCGCTCCCGGCATGGCGCTGCGCCAGTCCCCGGAGATCAGACCGATGGGGAAGCCTTCATCCTGGCGAGCACGCCATTGACGGTTGACGTGCACCAGGCGTGCCGCCGGAATGTAGCGCAGGTTGAGCAGGACGCTTTCGTTGGATCGCGCCACAGCCTTGTGGATCCGCTCCAAATGGCCGCCATCCACCGAAAAATAGGTGCGAATGCTGTAGCCACGGGAACGGCGCTCTTCTTCCTCGCAGGTAATACGCTCGATCTCCTCGGCACGAGACTCGGCCATTTCCATGAGATTGTGCAGATGTTCCTTGTGGGCGGCATCGCTTAGATTGAGACCGGAGAATGGACAGATTTCCAGATCCTTCTGGTCGCCAGTAAGAAAGTAGCCCGATTTGATGCTGAGTTTGGCTTCGGTCAGCGCCGACTCTGCGTCCTGAACCACCAGTTGGCAGACCCGGTATTTGCGGCCGTTGTGATAGATGATGTTCTGTGGGCCGAACTCGCGCAGGGCGATGGAGCGCGGGCGCGAGATGAATTCGCCGGAGGTGTCGTTGCTGGGCAGGAAGACGCGAATCGGCAAGCGCGTGAAGTTGTAGCCGGGCAGGAAACCTTCCGAAGCGAAATAGCGATACGGGTAGAACTCGGAAAGTTCGGCGGATTTGCCTCTCAGATCGTTGCGCAGCAGATCGAGCTGACGCGTGGCCTGGTCCTGGTTGCGCTTGTGCTTGCGGTATTCGTCGCTGCCCAGGCTGAGGGTGCCACTTTCAATCTGCTGGGTGGCGCGACTGAGGATGGTGCGCGCGGATCGGTATAGCCGCCGCCAGCGGACCAGGGCGTCATCCAGGTGATCGGCGATCTTGGCAAGATTCTGTTCGATCCACTGGTCGGAGTACCAGCTCGCAGCCGTGGCAAGCTGAGGCTCGAAATCCTTGATGACACGTCTGAAGGTGGCTTTCAGTTCGCTGAACTGGGTCGGTGCAATGGCCAATCCGGCGCGCACTTCAGAGGCCAGCGGCATTTTGTCGTTGTCATCGACTACCAGCCGCATGATGGACGGGCTGAGGCCATTGCCGCCTTCAAGGCCGGGCAAGCCGAGAAGGGAGATCGCCAGGGCATTGAGGTGGGAAGCCAGCAGTTCGCGGTTGCACAGGTCCAGCCTGGGCGCCATGACGGCGCCAGCCACCAGGGCTTCCTGTTCCTTGAAATAGTGGCGGTCGTGCGGGGCGTAACTGGAGCAGTAGGTGAAGATCAGGGCACCCTGGCCACTACGCCCGGCGCGTCCGGCGCGTTGAGCGTAATTGGCCGGATTGGGTGGGGCATTGCGGAGGTGAACGACGCTGAGCCCACCGATATCGATGCCCAGTTCCATCGTGGGCGAACAGAACAAGGCACTGATCAGACCCTGGCGAAAGAGATCCTCCCGCTCGATACGGGTTTCGGTGCCGAGCTGGCCGGTATGATCCTCGCCACGCAGCCGTTTGGTTTTCGAGAAGTCACGTTGGTACAGCGCCTGGAAGAATTCGTTCGGTCGCGGTGCCTGATCCTTGTACGAACGCTGTTTGATGACGTCGGCCTTGATACTCTTGCCGTCGCCGAGCTTCCAGATGATCTTGTTGAGGCGCAGGCGGTAGACCGGGACTTCCTCGTTCCTTTCATTCCGCGCCATTTGTGACTTGAGGTAATCCGCCTGTTCCAGCATGCCCATCAGCTTGAGAATGAAGTGGCGGTAGTGCTCACCCTTCAGATTCAGATCCGTCAGGTTCAGTTTCTCGGCGCCCTCCTGGGCGCGTTGACGGACATAGAGCTTGATGAATTTCCCCAACGCGCTGGCCGGCCCCATGCTCTTGGACGACATCCGGGCAGATTTGTGCAGCGGGTCCAGGCGAATGAAGAAGGGGTCTCGTAGCTCCTCGTTGCGATCCAGTGTCCAGGGACTGCGCAACAGATCGCCAAATCGCTTTTCGTTTTCCTTGATCCTGGACTGGGTCAGGTAGGTCTCGCTTTCCATGGCGTATTCGAGGCGGAAGAAATCCAGAATGGTGGCGATGAAGTCTCGCCGCTCGGCATGCTCCAGTTGATTCAGCAAGGGCATGGCCAGCCAGAACGTATCGGTAGCGGCGATTTCGTCCAGATCCGCGTAGTCGATGGTGAGCAGTGCACACTGCTCAAGGTTGGGCAGGACAATGCGCCAGCTCCGGCGCAGGTCGGCGATGGCGCGGTAAACCAGGTATTCCTGAAAACACTGTTCGTAAGTGCGCTTGACCGGAGCGAGCGTGGGTTCTTCGTTTTTGTTGGCGAAGTCCAGAAAAGGCAGGTTCAGGGCCAGGCGAACGGCTTCGCCAATGTTGGCGAAATTCAGCCTATTGCCGGATGCCAGCGCCAGGGCCTTGCGGATACCCGCCCGCAGGCGCACCACCTGAACGAAGTCATTGAAGTGGCCGGCCTGGAGCGCGGCGTCCTGGCGATTGTCGGTAAAGCTCAGGAGCTTCTGGTCTTGCTGTTGATAGCCCGCGTCGTCCAGTTGGTTGAGGATCGAGAAAGCGGTGATGGTGGTCGAGGTGCTGCGCCCTTCGCTGCCCAGCTTGGTGAGCTTGGTGCCTTCGTTGGTCTTGGTGTCATAGAAAACGCCACCTGTCGGGTCGAACAGCAACGGAGATTTCATGAACCAACCCCACCACTTCAGGACTTTGGTCTCGGAGCAAAACCCGGTTTCATCGAAATGAAGTTTTGTTGGGAAAAAAGCTTTCTTGCGTGAGTCCGGTACGGGACCCGACTTGGTCATCCGCAGCCAGGATTCGGGCAAAAGTTCCATGTCTTCGAGCGGATCCCACACTTCGCTGCCAACAATCAGATAGCCGTCGGTGGTGTCCTCGTCTTCCTCGGACAGCTCGCGAAACTCGCGCGGTTCCAGCCTGTCGCCGATACGCGCGACGCAAATGAAAGCGTAGCCACTGGCGCGGCTGAATACGTTGGGGAAGATCGGCTTCTTGTCCGCATCGTCCTTGAGGTACACGCCCGGCTCCAGCGTGATATGGCGGTTTTCGTCCTGGTCGAGCGTGGTGTAGACCGAGCCGGTCTGGGAAATGAACTGGTGGAGCTTGAAGGGCAGCAGGGTGTAACGCTGGCCGGCGTTTTGCAGGCGCTGATTGGCCAGGCTGATCCACTGCAGCAGGGCTTCAAGGTGCTGGCGGCAGATTTCCGAAGGCTGCTCGGCAGCGGCCGCGAGGTCTGTGACAATTTCCGATATCCGCCTCGGTTTGCCGCGAAACAATACGCCATCGCGGCTATCGAGAGCGACCTGATTTTCCAGCCAGATGGCGACCGGGTGGGCCTTGAGCAAAGCAAGGTCCGCATCAAGGTCGATCCCGGCGACGATGGCAGCGCCCAGTTCTGATTGGGTGGGAAGCCGGCCCTGATAAGCCAGGGATCGATCGAGGGTCTCGTTGATGATCTGATTCGGCGCGAACGGCTTGCCAAACAGCGTGGTCGCCACCTTTGCCACCTCGGCGCGCTGTTCGGCCAGGGAACCCACGGAGACCATGGTCGCGGAGGTGCCGATACACACCACCGGTTGTCCGCACTGCGCGCGAATGCGGCGCATGAGCATGGCCACGTCCGCCCCTTGCCTGCCGCGATAGGTATGCAGTTCGTCGAAAACCAGGAAGCGAAGATTCTGGTAGATGCCGTCCCGAATCGGCCGCTCGCGCAGACGAGTCAGTAACAGTTCCAGCATCATGTAGTTTGTGAGGAGGACCTGGGGGGGCTTGTCGCGCATCCCGGCACGCTTGTCTTCGTTCTCCTGCCCGGTGTACTGGCCGAAGCTGATCGGAAAAGGCTTGCCGGTGCTTTCTTCGTAGTTCTTCTGATAGCGCTCGAACTCATCGAACTGGGAGTTGATGAGCGCGTTCATGGGATACACCACCACCGCCACCACGCCATGAGCACCCGGTTTGGAAAGAATGTGATGAAAAATCGAGCCGATGTAGGTCAGCGACTTACCCGAGCCAGTGCCCGACGTGACAATAAAGTCCTTGCCAGCGGTGCCCAACTTGATGGCGTCGACCTGGTGGCGATAGAGAGAGTAGCCCTTGAAGATGTCGCGAATATCGGGGTGAACATTCCCCGTCTGCGCCAGCTTGTCGAGGCTGCCGTACATCTCGAATGAGGGGTTGAACTGAAGTAGTGGTTCCGGCCAGAGCTTACCCTTGCTCAATTCCCCCTCCACCACATCGCGTATCTGGGGATCGGCGATCTTCAGGAAGCTGCGAATGTAGGTCGCGTAGTCAGATACGATCCGCGTGTGAGTCTGAAAGACATTCATGATTATTGTTCTGATGTGTAATTTTTCTGCTCGTCAGATCAGCGATGAATTGCCCAGATGCTCTCGTTTGCACCTACTCCCCGAGGGTGTACAGAACGCTCTGGCGGATTATGACGGTTTCCGCCCGAATCCGGCGATGCGCGCGAGAACAGAGATGGCCGTTCTGCCACCGATGCCGTACTCAGTCATCGGCCGAACGAAGAATAGTCGCCGCTCAGTTCCCAACCGTTTCCTTGGAGGCACCTTTGCGGCCAGCGTGGTGGTGGCTTGCGGAGTCGCCGGCCAGGGTCTCCTGGCGAATGCCGAGGTGCACGCCGATGCCGCCTGCCGATGACCAGCTGGTCGCCGGATTTCAGACGCGCTCGATGACCATCGCCACGCCTTGCCCAACGCCAACGCACAAGGCGCACAGCGCGTAGCGGCTGCCGCGGCGACGCAGTTCCCAGGTTGCGGTCGTCACCAGGCGTGCGCCGGTCATACCCAGCGGATGACCGACGGCAATCGCGCCGCCGTTCGGGTTGACGTGCTCGGCCTGGTCGGGGATCGACAGCTCGCGCATGACCGCCAGGCACTGCGCGGCGAACGCTTCGTTGATTTCGATGACGTCCATCTGGTCCAGCGCGAGCCCCGTCGTCGACAGGACCTTGCGGATGGCGGGGACCGGGCCGAAGCCCATGAGCCTGGGTGCGACGCCCGCCGCGGCCATCGCCACGATCCGGGCACGCGGCGTCAGGCCGTGCTTCAATGCCGCCGCTTCACTGGCGATGAGCAGCGCGCAGGAGCCGTCGTTGATTCCCGCCGAGTTGCCGGCGGTAACGCTGAGTGCCGGGCCGTTGATCCCTTCGCGCGTCGCCAGTCGGGCCAGGGTCATTTCCGGACGCGGGTGCTCGTCGGTATCGATGACCATCGCCTTGCCCTTCTTCGGGCTCATACGTACCGGGATGATCTCGTCGGCAAAGCGCTCGGCTTGGTTCGCTGCGCCCCAGCGCTGCTGTGAGCGCAGCGCGAAAGCGTCCTGGTCGGCGCGCGAAATGTTGAACCGGGCGGCGACGTTGTCGGCCGTTTGCGCCATCGAGTGCGTGTCGTGGAGCTTCTTCATCAGCGGGTTGACGAAGCGCCAGCCAAGCGTCGTGTCGTGGATCGCGGCCGTGCGCGAAAAGGCGCTGTCGGCCTTGGCGATGACGAAGGGCGCGCGCGACATGCTTTCGACCCCGCCGGCAATCATCAGCTCGGCCTCGCCGGCCTTGATCGAGCGCGCGGCCAGGCCGACTGCGTCGAGGCCCGAGGCGCAGAGCCGGTTGACCGTCGTACCGGCGACCTCGACCGGCAGGCCGGCGAGCAGGCCGGCCATGCGCGCGACGTTGCGGTTGTCTTCACCGGCCTGGTTGGCACAGCCATAAATGACGTCGTCGACCAGCGACCAGTCGACGCCTGGATTGCGTTCGATCAGCGCGCGGATCGGCAGCGCTGCAAGGTCATCGGCACGGACGCCGGACAGCACGCCGCCATAGCGTCCGATCGGCGTTCGGATGGCGTCACAGATAAAGGCTTCGTTCATTTACGGCATTCCTTGCGGTGGTCGAGCAGGTGCGCGGTTGCGTCGACGTGGGGACGGGGAGTGGTCGCCAAGGCTTCATGCGGGTTTCCTTCAAGCGCGCTGGCCGCGGTGCCCGCCGCCAGCGGGTCGCCGTCGTCGCGGCCTCTAGGCCGGCGATCAGTTCACCGGCGATGCGATACGACTTGCTGCGGAAGAGTGCGATCACCTGGCCGTGATGTTTGCGGATGGTGGTGTCGTAGACGCCGGTCCGTCCCGAAAGCGATCGTTTCTCGCACTCGGCTTCGAGCACTTCGCCCTCGCGTGCCGGCCTGAGGACGTCGATG
>ERZ761602.5938-NODE-5938-length-14073-cov-11.657512_pt1 | contig 14073 bp, 12 predicted proteins | sample MGYA00512165_ERZ761602 | MGnify/ENA primary metagenome ERZ761602 (study PRJEB28899, sample SAMN02445085) | bioreactor sludge metagenome | biome: EBPR sludge; isolation source: Thorneside wastewater treatment plant | place: Australia: Brisbane, Thorneside...
CGCGTTTTGGCCCGTTCGATCTCGAGGGTGGCGATCTTCAGATCCCGGTTGTTCGCAAAGGCGAGCGAGACGGCCTTGTTGCGGGACAGCGCGACCGGGTCATCGGCGTGCAGAACAAAGGTAACCATCGAGATAACCGCGGCGACTGAGGTGTTCGAAAGAAAGGTTTGTTTCATTGGATCATTGAAGCAGGAGAGGATGGGGGGGGCAAAAACCGATTGTTTTGAAAGGCAAGCTCGGACTGGGTCGCCCGTAAGAGACGGATCACCTCTCCCGCCCATCGTGGAGTTGCGGCAACCAGTAAACCGCCCGGGAAGTCACCCAAGACTGAGGAGATGGGTTGTGTTTCGTGCATGAATCAATAGAATTCCGGTGGGTTGAATGCCGATAAGAACCAATGCCCCCGAAACTTTCGAAAAATATTCCTTCGCAGAAACCACCCTGCATTCCTTTCGGGACAATCCTGTTGAAAGGCTCCTCCCGCTAACAACCGTTGGCCGGTGCCCCCTTCTATATGCGGTGAAATTTTTTTGGGGGATATCCCGGGGATTGGCATTCTACCCGATGAGCACCCCCCCTTTTTTAAATCTCGCAAACTTATGAAAAAGTCAGATTTTGATCGGCATCTCGAAAGAGCGACAGAACAGCTCCGGGCTGAACCGGCAGTGGACGGCCTCCACGACTTCGAACGCAGGGTCTGGGCCGAGATCGCCCTGCATGACGAACGATGGCCGAGCCGGATCGCACGGTTTTTTCGCGAAGGTCTTCCCACTCTCCCGGTTCCCGCAGTGGCTGGCTCTGTTGCCACGGCACTGGTCGTCGGTGTTCTGACGGCTCTCGTTCAGGCGAAATCCTACGGGGAAACCCTCTCGGATTCGATGGAAGCACGCTACGTTTCGACGATTCACCCCGTTCTTCGTAGCGAGAGCGAAGATCACCGGCACCTTTCCCCCAACCGCTGAGAAGGCGGTGTTCACCACCCGGTCACCATGCGTTCCCTCCCTACCACCCTGATTCTCTCCGCCATCGTCGGGCTACTCGCGTTCGGCGGAGTTTTCCTGTGGAAGAAGAGCCAGATTGACCACCGCCATGAACACCTAGATGCCTTTGAGTGGTTTTGCGAAGAGTTCAAGGTCGATGGAGATCAGAGGGGGAAGATCGAAGCGCTCCATCTTGCTTACTTTCCGGAGTGCGAGGACCACTGCGTCCACTACGCCGATACCAAGCAGACCCTATCCGAAATCACGAATGACCCCGGTCTCGACCAACACCCCGAACACGCGAAAGCCGCCGTCGAACTCGCTCTTTTGAAAAAAGAAGCGGACAAGAAATTCATCGATTTCATCTACAGTGTCGCGGCAGAGATGGACTCCGATTCCTCGGAGGGCTATCTGCAGCGCATGAAGGGCTGGCTGGAAAAGACCACCTCGATTGCGGGTGAGTAAAATTCATCCGATCTTTCATGGACGATGATGACGACAAACGCACCATTGAGCGTCTCCAGCAGGGGGACGAACTCGCATTAAACGATCTCATGGCCCGTTGGAAAGAACCGCTCGTCACCTACTGCCTCCGCTATACGGGAAACATTACCGACGCGAAAGAGATCGCCCAGGAATCCTTCGTGAAGGTCTACCAGTCGCGTCATCGATACGAACCCAGGGCCACCGCTTTTTCCACCTGGCTCTTCCAGATCGCAACCAACCTTTGCCGGATGCGCAATCGGTGGAAAAACCGCCATCCCGAACTGCTCGAAGCTGACGCGTTCTCTTCCGCCCCCCAAGATTCCAACCGGCTGTCTGAATCCGGCATTCCCTCCGACGAGGCGGACAGGCGCTCTCTGGCGACCGATCTGGATTCCGCAATCCGGCTCCTCCAACACGATCTGCGAACGACTTTTATTCTCAGTCAGCTCGAAGGGAGATCACATCGGGAGATCGCAGTCATCGAGAACTGCACCGAGAAGGCGGTCGAACGACGCCTCGCCCGGGCAAAGGAAAAATTGCGGTCCCTGCTGGAAAACCGATGGATCATCCATGCAAAGGGCTTTTGAGCAAAACGGAAAAGCAAGGGTGCGACGGTGATGAATCGTGCGTAAACGATCATGATCTCGGGAGCGGCTTTGGGAAAATGTCCGAAGTCATCTCATCGCTCCTTTTGCGGGGTGTCTCCGAGCGCTTTGCCTCCTTGCCTATCAGGATTGCCCTGGTCAAGTGCGACGGCAGTTGGCGACTCTCCCCGTGATGCCTATTCCCAAATGAGAGGAATTTTCTGAGAGGGGAACCTCTCGAAGCGGCATTTAACAGGAATATGTTAAATCTCAAAAACTCCAAGCAGCAGCACTCCAGTCGCTCAAACCAACATCGCTCCCTCAACGGAGTTGTGATCGGTGCCAGTTTCATCGCCGTCTTTCTCGGAACAGCCTTCTGGTCGATCATCGAATACTTCATGGGAGCAAGTCCTTCGTGGTCGGAATTTCTTGGGCATCACCTCATCCCCTCTCTAGTTACGGGCTTGATTATCTGGGTGATCCTTTCAGCACTGTTGCACCGAACTGTAACCGAACCCTTGAGACATCTTTTCGCCCACCTCTATCGTGTTGGTTCCGGAAGATTGGAGCCTATTTCACTGGACACGGGGGTCGCAGAGATCCAGACGATCGTGGAAGGAGTCAACCTTCTTGTCCACCGACTCAGGGCGACTTCTGGAGCTCCGGCCTATACCCAGGCGCAGGATCGCCTCAAAAGAATACGAAACAAAATTCGGTCGATGGCCGATGCCGCCGGACCAGACAGCCCGATCTTTCTCGACCTCGTCAAGGAATTGAGAGCACTGGAGGGAGATGTCCTAGCGCTGGGGTCATCCGGCGGAAAATCCGTGGAGGGTGTCGAACAGCTTCTCTAGGCCAGAATCCGCTGCATTGCCGGCTTGTTATCCTCAGACTCTCCTTCAAGGAGGAGTTTCTGGATCAGCGTAGCTGGTGCTACTTCGAATACACGGATGACGAGCGAGTCCTCGAAAACACGGCTTTCTCGGTTTCGTTTGATGCCTCGCTCCGCAGCCCTCCCCTGCCGGAAGAATCGAGTTCTCCCGACAGGAAGCGCTAGGGCGAATCTTCACTCGTCGCAGGTGCAGGCGTATTCGGGGTTGCCGCAGGGGCCGCCGCCCAATCCAGATAGGAGTAGGCCAGCGCCGACATCAAGGAACTTGCCGTCATCGATTTGGGTATACGGCAACTCCGGCGACTCAGCCAGAGTATCGGCGCCTCTCTGCGCGAACCCCGTCCTCTACCACGAAGCCGACGACACCAGCGTGCCCATGGCCACGGCCACACTTGAAGCCGTCAAAGGATGCGGATTCGATGGCCAGGCCAGGACCAGAGAACTCAAAGCCGCCTGCCTCTTCACCCAGGCCAGTCCCGACTAGAGAGACCGACTTCGGCGCGACGAGGGTTCCAGCGGAATGTCGATCTGGCCGAGTCTCGGTTGGAATCCATCCTCGCCGCGGTCAACGAGGATCCGGCGCGGATAGCCCCTCCTCTTCAGCCGCCACCGAGTCCGATGTGGAAGAAAATCGCCTGCCTCGAGATCCACAAGGGTCGCATGGGCTAGGCCCGCTATCGCCGGGAGAGACTCTTAGTCGGATCAGGCATCGTCGAGGCCGTCTGCAAGAAGGTCATCGAACAGCGCTTCAATGCCTCCGGTATGTTCTGGAGCGAACCGGAGTCACGGAACCTCCTCCACATCCGAACCGCCCTCCTCTGCCCAAACCGCTTCAACGACTTCTGGAATGCTCGTGCCGTCGTCTGAAACTCCACGGTTACTTTTTTGTCCCGCACCCGGTCGGATCGTCTCTTCTGAAAACGGGTTGACATTTTGTTCGAACCCTCGACCCGTGTCAGAGTGTCTTTATTCCGTAACCAGTTGATAAGAACTTTCCTCGCCGCCTCCCTCTTGGTGGCGTGGGCGGGTTCGTATCATCACGACACGTGGCTTGCTTTCGGTGGGGTGGATCATCACCATGAGCATGAGCATCATCCTGTAGGCGATGCAGATCATGGCTATACACCTGTTCCGCACGGAGACGAGAATCACCACAAAGACTCGGTTCCACTCGCTGACAACCATTCGACCGTCGTGGTTGTTGGTGCCAAGAAAATATCAGTCTCCGCCCCGAACCTCGTAGGAGATTTCACGGCAGTCATTCCTTCACTCTCGGTCACCATCGGACGCCTGTTTTCTGATGGATCGAAAGATCTTCCAAGCGGTGTCGGCTGGCCGGGACTCGTCCCGTTGCGACATCTGATTTTGGCCGACCGCGTTCAAGCGAACGCCCCGCCCTCGATGGCATAAGGAACCGCGTCACCTCGTTCGGTGACTCCGTTCTTCCCGCGTCGGAAGGTTTCGAGGTGATCGATTCCCCGTACGCTTCACGCCTGCACACCTCTGGTCTCGGCGTGCCTACACGACATCCATCCAACCGTTTAATCCTATCATGTACAAATTTATCTTTCTATTCGCAATTCTCCTCGTCTTGCGCACCGGGCAGGCAGCCGGGGGCACGCTGGAGCTTGCGACCGCCTTTCGAGAGGGGTTGCAGAACCATCCCGATATAGTTAACGCCGACTCGGACCTGCAGGTGCGTCTCGCCGAGGCGATGCTCATCACCGAGGTTTCCAATCCGCGTCTGGAGACCGAGTTCCGCGCACTCACCGACGATCCGGTGATCGAGGTGAAACTAATGCAGCCGATCAAGCGGAGTTATTTCGGCCTTCGCAAGCACTACGCCATGATCGAGCGCGGCTCCGCCCAAGCCGATGCCGGGGCTCAAGTCGCCGGGGTTCTCAACGATGTCTTTACCCGCTATGTTGAGCTATGGACGGTGCAGGAGTTGCAACAGCTCCACTCGCGGAACCGGGGAGATTTCGTCTCGCTGCGGGACGATCTCGACCGAGCCGTGAAAGCGGGCCAGGGCAATGCGGTCGAACTCGCCTTGCTCGACGCCGAGATCGCGAATGCCGCGGCGGAGCGCACCGCCCTGGAGACGACACGGTTCTCCCGCAGCGCGGCGCTGGCGAGCCGGATTGGTCGCAAAGACGGCGAAGTCATCACCGTCGAACCTCCCTCGGGATTGCCCATCCCGGCCGAGAGCGGATCGCTGGTCGATTTCGCGGTTCGTCGCACTCCCTTGCGCCTTGCCCTGATCAAACGGGAAGAGGCGGCCCTCGCCCGGCTCGCGGTGGAACGGGCGGATCGGTTTGGTCCGATGGAGGCGGGGCTGCTCGCCGAGCACGACAGCCGCGACGGCGGTGTTTTGGTGGGCGTCGGTTTCACTTTTGATCTCCCCGTCTGGAACCGCAACGAAGCCGGCATTGCCAGGGCCGAGGCAGGCGTTGGGGTGGCGAGGAACGATCTCCGACTACAGGATCCTGATCGTGTTGCCGCGATCGTCCGGCTCCGTCACCGCAGCGCCCTTTCCGCCGAGGAGGGTGCGAGAAGATTCTCGAGAGAGGTCGTGCCCTTGTTCGAGACGGCGCTCTCCCGGGCGCGTGACGCCATCGCCAAGGGACAAGGCAGCCCGAATCAGATCCAGCCCATCATCAACCGCCTCGCCGAGGCACGGATGCGGGCTTTCGAACTCTGGATCGGCTCTCTCGAAGCCCGCGCCGAACTCGAGGGCGTCCTCGGCGGTCGCCTCGAAGAAGCACTCGGTGCCGCCGTCCGCTAAACCCGCTCGCGGCCCCATCTTTACTCCCTACCCATTTCTCTTTTCCTGAATCATGAAATTTTTCAAACTGTTTCTAAAAATCGTGGCCGTTGTCGCCATTGTTGCCGGGGGCCTCTATGTGGGCCGTCTTATCCTCAGTGAATCGCCACCCGTCGCCGCCGTCGGCGAGCATGGCGAAACTCCCGCCGCCGATTACGAACGCGGTCCTCGGGGCGGACGGATGCTGCGGGATGGAGACTTCGCCGTCGAAGTGACCATCTACGAGCCTGACATTCCGCCGCAATCCCGCGTGTATCCCTTCGTTAACGACAAACCCGTCGACCCCTCTGAGGTCAACCTAACTATGGAGCTTCATCGCTTCGGTGACCGGGTCGATACCTTCACCTACGAGAAGGAAGGCGATTATCTGATGGGCAGCCGCATCGTCGAAGAGCCTCACTCCTTCGTGGTGAAAGTCTTCGCTGAATATGAAGGCCGAAAATCCGAATGGAGCTACGACTCCTTCGAGGGCCGCGTCGAGATTTCGGAAAAGGCGGCGGCGGGCGTGGGCCTGAAGTCCGAGGCGGCGGGTCCGCAAAAGATCCGCACCCTGGCAGAGATGAGCGGTCGCATCATCCCCGATGAGAACAGCATCGCGAGGGTATCGCCGCGTTTCCCGGGTATCGTGAAGGAAGCTGGTAAGAAGATCGGTGATCGCGTCGCAGCGGGAGAAGTCCTCGCCATCGTCGAGAGCAATCAGAGCATGACGACCTATGAAGTCACCGCCCCGATTTCCGGAACCATCATTGCCCGAGACGTGGCCCCCGGTGCCGCCGTTACCGCCGAAAGGACGATTTTTACCATCGCTGATCTGACGGTCGTCTGGGTGGATCTCAAGGTCCGTCACGAGGATCTCCCCTCACTCGAGGCAGGCCGTGAAATCACGATCACCGACGAGGTATCGGGCGAGTCGGCTGTGGCAACGCTCTCCTATCTCTCGCCCTTCGGCAGCCAGGAGACCCAGACGCTACGGGCGATCGCATCGCTCCCGAATCCCGATGGCAAATGGCGCACCGGACTCTTTGTCCGCGCCGGGTTGGTGATCGAGGAAAAGGAAGTCCCCGTGGCGGTGCGATTCGACGCGCTCCAGACCTTCCGTGATTGGGACGTCGTCTTCATGAAATACAACGATGTCTATGAGATCGCCATCCTCGAACTCGGACAGCGCGACGGCGACTGGATCGAAGTCGTCAGCGGTCTCGAAGCCGGCACCCTCTATATCACGGAAAACGCTTTCGTCGTGAAGGCGGATGTCATGAAGTCCGGCGCCAGCCACGACCACTGAGCCTCATCACCCTCTACGACCATGCTCGAAGCCATCCTGCAATTCTCGATCCGCCACCGGTGGTTCATCCTCCTCGCCTCCGCCACCGTCGCGGTGCTGGGTGCCTACAATTATCGCAACCTCGCGATCGACGCCGTCCCTGACATCACCAACGTCCAGGTCCAGATCAACACAGAAGCGCCCGGTTACTCCCCGCTGGAGACCGAGCAGCGCATCACTTACCTCGTTGAAACGGCACTCGGCGGATTGCCCTCGCTCGATTACACGCGCTCCGTTTCCCGCTACGGCCTCTCGCAGGTCACGGTGGTGTTCAAGGACGGCACCGACAAGTTCTTCGCCCGGCAACTCGTCGCGGAGCGCTTGCAGGAGGTGAAGGGCAAACTCCCTCCCGAGATCAGTCCGTCCATGGGCCCGATCGCGACCGGACTGGGTGAGATTTTCATGTTCACCGTGAAACCGGAACCCGGTGCAACCAACCCCGACGGCTCGCCGGTAACTCCCACCGACCTGCGCACGATCCAGGACTGGGTCATCAAACCCCAGCTCCGCAATGTCCCCGGTGTCGTCGAGGTCAACACCATCGGCGGTTATCAGAAGGAGTTTCACGTCACTCCTGATCCGGCCCTGATGCTCACCTACGATCTCGGGATCGAGGAGATCATGGCGGCGCTGGAGGAGAACAACGCCAACGTCGGTGCCGGCTTTATCGAGCACAACGGCGAACAGTATCTGATACGCGCACCCGGCCAGTTGCAGGATCTCGATGCCATCCGCCGCATCGTCGTTACCACGCGCGGGAACGTGCCCATCACCATCGCCCAGGTCGCCGAGGTGAAGCTCGGCGAGGAGCTCCGCACCGGTGCCGCCACGGCCGACGGCGAGGAAGTCGTCCTCGCCACGGTTCTCATGCTTGCCGGTGAGAACAGTCGAGTGGTCTCCAAACGGGTCGCCGAGCGGCTCGAGGAGATCAACCGGACCCTGCCCGAGGGAATCGTCGCGCACACCGTCTATGACCGCACCACCCTGGTGGACGCCACGATTGAGACGGTGAAGAAAAATCTCTTCGAGGGAGCCGTCCTCGTCATCGTCGTTCTTCTGGTTTTGTTGGGCAATGTCCGCGCCGCGATCATCACCGCGATGGTCATCCCGCTTTCCATGCTCTTCACGATCACGGGAATGGTGAGCACGAAGATCTCGGGAAACCTCATGAGCCTCGGCGCACTGGACTTCGGCATCATCGTCGATGGTTCCGTCATCATCGTGGAGAACTGCATCCGTCGCCTCGCCGAAGCCCAACACCGGCTCGGACGACTCCTCACCTTGGAAGAACGCATGAAGACCGTCTTTGAAGGTACCAAGGAAGTCCGCAAGGCCACTATGTTCGGGGAACTCATCATCATGGTCGTCTACCTCCCCATCCTGACTCTCACAGGAGTCGAGGGAAAGATGTTCCATCCCATGGCTTACACCGTCCTTCTCGCCCTCGGTGGTGCGATGATCCTCTCGGTCACCTTCGTGCCCGCCGCCATCGCCATTTTCATGCGCGGTAAAATCGCGGAAAAGGAAAACTTCCTCGTCCGGGGTGCGAAGGCGCTTTACCTGCCGATTCTGAGGCTCTCCGTCGCGAACCGCCACATCGTCGCCATCGCCGCCGCCGTAGTGGTCGCCCTCAGCCTCCTTCTCGCCAGCCGCATGGGCAGCGAATTCATTCCCAATCTCGACGAGGGCGACCTCGCCGTCCACAGCTTGCGGGTGCCGGGCACCGGCCTCGCCGCGGCGATCCACCTGCAGAACACCGTCGAGAGCGAGTTCAAGAAATTCCCCGAAGTCGCCGAGACCTTCTCGAAGATCGGCACCGCCGAAGTCGCGACCGATCCCATGCCACCCAGTGTCGCCGATGGCTTCGTGATGCTGAAGCCGCGCTCCGAATGGCCCGATCCCAACATGAGCAAGCAGGAACTCTTCCGGAAGATGTCGGAAGCGCTGGAACAGGTTCCGGGCACGAAATACGAGTTCCTCCAACCCATTCAGATGCGCTTCAACGAACTCATCGCCGGGGTCCGCAGTGATGTGGCCGTGAAAGTCTTCGGGGACGACCTCGACGAGCTTCTCGAAGCAGGGAAAGCCATTGGCGAAATTCTCGAAACGATCCCCGGAGCGCAGGACATCGGCGTCGAGCAAATCACCGGTCTGCCTCTCCTCAGCATCAACATGAAACACGAAGTCCTCGCCCGCTACGGACTCACCGTTTCCGAGGTTCAGGAAGTCGTTGAAATCGCCATTGGGGGAAAACAGGCGGGCCAGATCTTCGAGGGCGACCGGCGGTTTCCTCTCATCCTCCGTCTCCCCGAGGAACTCCGCACCGACATGGACGCATGGCGCGACATACCGGTTCGAATCAGGGCGGATTCGCAGGCGCCTGTCCTCGCGACACCCTCCACCGACATGCCTCTATTTGTTCCGCTAGGCGAACTCGCCGACTTCGAACTCGGCCCCGGCCCCAATCAGATCAGCCGTGAAAACGGAAAACGCCGTGTCGTCGTCACCGCCAACGTCCGTGGTCGAGACCTCGGCTCTTTCGTCGCCGAGGCGCAGGAAAAGACCCGCGAAGTCGAACTGGCCCCGGGGAACTGGATCACTTGGGGAGGCACCTTCGAGCAACTCATCTCCGCCTCGGAGCGGCTGAAAATCGTCGTTCCCGTCGCCCTCATCCTGATCTTCTCCCTGCTCTTCATGACCTTCGGCAACACCCGCGATTCGCTGCTCGTTTTCACCGGCGTGCCTCTCGCATTGACCGGCGGCATCGTCGCCCTGTGGCTCCGCGACATCCCCCTGTCGATCTCCGCGGGAGTTGGCTTTATTGCCCTGTCAGGCGTCGCGGTCCTCAACGGCCTCGTCATGATCTCCTTCATCAACGACCTGAGGAAAGGGGGCATGGCTCTTGATGAGGCCGTCGTCGAGGGTGCCGTCATGCGCCTTCGTCCCGTCCTCATGACCGCACTGGTCGCCTCTCTCGGCTTCGTCCCGATGGCACTCGCCACCGGTACAGGCGCGGAAGTCCAGCGCCCACTCGCCACCGTTGTGATCGGAGGAATCATTTCGTCGACCCTCCTAACTCTCGTCGTCCTTCCAGGTCTCTACCGCATCTTCCGCAGCAGGGAAGCTACAGAAGTCGAACTTGAAACCGTATCCTCATGAACTCCTTCACTGACTACCTCTCCAGCGGCCACGCGTGGCTCTACGTTCCCGTCGCCATTCTCCTCGGAGCCCTGCACGGACTGGAGCCGGGACACTCCAAAACGATGATGGCCGCCTTCATCATCGCCATCCGCGGCACCGTCTGGCAGGCCATTCTGTTGGGCCTCTCAGCGGCCATTTCCCACTCACTGCTCATCTGGGTGCTGGCGGCACTGGCCCTCCATTACGGAGGGCAATGGAATGCCGAGCACACCGAGCCCTACTTCCACCTCGCCTCCGCCGTGCTGGTCTTCGGCCTCGCGGTGTGGATGTATCTCCGCACGCGCCGCGAAGTCGCGGAAGCTCATGCCCACGATCATCGCGATGGTCGCGATCACGGCCACACGCACGAACACGACGTGCCGCCGGTCAAAACGGATGCCCCCGATCCATGGCAGGCACATTCGCACACCAATGCCACCAGTCCGCGTCTCCTCGCTGGTGAATCCGTGACCCAGAGCGGCCTCATCCTCCCCGCCGGGATGAGCACACCCTCCACCGCTCCGACCCACAGCCTCAAACAAGGCCCGCACGGCGGGATGTTGCTTGATACCGGCCACGGATGGCTGGAGGTCGGCATCTTTGAGACCGGGGTGCCGCCGCGCTTCCGCATCTATCCCTGCAAAGCCAACGGCGATCCCGTGCCCTTGCCCAAAGGCACGCAACTCGGCATCGAGACCGCCCGGCTCGACGGCCGCGCCCAGAAGTTCGCCTTTGAGCCACGGGACACCTTCTGGGAGGCCACCAGCGAACTGCCCGAACCGCACGAATTTCTCGCCACGGTCAGCCTCGGCCACAGCGACCACGCCCACACCTATCGCCTGCGCTTCACCGAGGAGCATCACGGTCACAGCCATGCCCCCGTCGCCGTCGAGGAACCCGAAGACGACGGCATCGAATACCAGGATGCCCACGAGCGGGCACACGCGCAGGACATCGCCAAACGTTTCGCCGACCGCACCGTCACCACCTCCCAGATCGTGCTCTTCGGCATCACCGGGGGTCTCATGCCCTGTCCCGCCGCCTTCACGATCCTGGTCGTGTGCCTGCAAATCAAGAAAGTTGCCCTCGGCTTTTCCCTCGTCGCCGCCTTCAGTTTCGGCCTCGCCCTCACCATGGTCACTATCGGTGTTTTCGCCGCATGGGGAGTGCATCATGCGCATCGCAAGATACGTGGCTTCAGCGAGTGGATGCGCCGCGCCCCCTACTTTTCCTGTGCCCTGCTCGTGATCCTCGCCGCCTTCATGGCTTGGCAGGGCTGGCAGGGGCTTTCTCAGCCGCATTCGCATTGATACGCCAGCCTGCACAAAACCTTTCGAGATCCAAACCCTCTGCCCATGAGAGTCTACCGCGCCGCTTCCGACCTTCCCCTCAACCGACGTGCCAAGGCCATGGCGGGAAACATTCTGAAGTTCCTTCGCCCCGGCCTCGCGAGACAGGTCGATGAAAAGCCTTTCAGCGGGGAGTGGGGTTTTGCCGGAAAGCTGATTCGCAACGCCGACCTCGCCGACGCCGTTGAGTCGGGTGACCACCGTGCCCTGCAGCGCTTCCATCAGGACTTCTGGTCATCGACGGCGGCGGAAGCGGACTTCTTCGATCGTTTCGCGAACCGTTTCGAGGATCTCTTCCTGCGTCATCATGCCGGCATTGTCGACCGGATCGCGGAGGTGGTTTCGGTTTGGGGCGGTGGAGCGCGGGTCGTCGAGGTGGGGGCCGGTGACGGTCTTGTCCTCGTCCATCTAGCCTCCCGATTGTCCGGGCTCGACTCTTTCCACGGTATCGACCTCAATCCGGGACAAGTCGCCGCCAGCAACGCAGCCCATTCGGCGGATCCCCGCCTGCGGTTCGGGGCCGCGAACATCATGGACTGGCTCGGCAACAATCCGGCACCGAAGAGCCTCCTCTTCACCAACGGAGGCGTTCTCGAATACCTGCGACGCGACGAGCTTCTTTCCCTTTTCCGCGAACTCAAGGAAGGCGGCCTGCCCTGCGCTGTCGCCCTCACCGAATCGGTCGGACTCGATCATCACTTCGACACCGAAACAGCCTCCTATCCCTACGCCCTCGAGTGCGCCCTTTCCCACAACTACGCAGCGATCCTGCGCGAGGCCGGGTTCGAAATCCGCTGGGAACGCGACCGCTTTACCGAAGCGGGCGAGGAAAATCATCCGACCCGCTGGTTCCAGATCGTCGCGGAAGGATGAGGCGCTTTGCCAGATCATGAGTATCGAATCCGACAAAGGCCTCTGGTCGAACCGCATCTTCCAGAAACTCTACTGGGCTCATGTCATCAGCCTCGTCGGGTCCGGCATCAGTTCGATCGCACTCGGTCTTCTGGCGCACGCCCTCGTCGGAGCCTCCGCCTCGGCGGTGCTGGGTTACACGCTCGCGATCCGCATCGCGGTTATCGTGGTCTTCTCGCCCTGGGCCGGGCAGCTCGCCGAGCGGTTCGGGGCGAGGGCGACCCTGATCTGGAGCGATCTGCTCCGGGTCGGGATCGTGGCCGCGTTCTTTTTCGTGGATGCGGTGTGGCAGATCTATGTCCTCGCCTTTTTCCTCAATCTCGGTTCGGCGATCTTCACCCCCGTCTACAAGGCGGTGATCCCCGGCGTGGTCTCGGACAAGGACTACCCAAAAGCCCTCGCCGCCGGGTCCATCGCCTACGACACCTCCAGCATCCTCGGCCCCGCCCTCGCTGGCCTGCTCATTGCCACGGTCGGCTTTCGCGGCAGCTTCCTCTTCGACGCGGCGACCTTCCTCGTCAGCGCCCTGCTCGTGATCGCCCTGCCGCGTGCCGCCATCGAAGCCCCGGCGACATCACGGACTCCGCCATGGCATGGACTCGGCGCGATGTTCGGGCGGGCGCCGCTTCGCGAGTCGCTCCTCCTCGCCCTGCAAGTAAGCGTGGCCGGAGCCTTCGTGCTCGTCGCTACGGTCGATTTCGTCAAAAACGACCTGGCCCTGCCGGATCGCTTCTACGCGTGGGCGATGGCCATTTACGGTGTCGGTTCGGTCTGCGGCGCGATTGCCTACTCACGTGGTGGAACAGCCTTTCGCAATGGCCTCGTCACGTTTGGAGCACCCGCCATGATCTCGGTCCTGGCACTCGTCGGGTATTTTCAGTCCTTTCCCATTCTCCTCGTTGCCTGGGCCGTCATTGGTGCCGTGCAGAGTCTCCTCGGCATCCGGGGCAGCGAACTGCTCGCCGCCAACAGCAACAAAGAGGAACGAGCCCACATCTACGCCGCTCATTTTGCCCTCAGTCATGCGGGTTGGGGACTCACTTATCCCTTGGCAGGAGTCCTGACATCGCGACTAGGATTCGTCCACGCGGACTGGATCTTCGCCGGGTTGGTGACGGCGGTGGCGATTCCGTATTGGATCCTCCACTTTCGCCGCAGGACTCCCGCAGCGAACCGCTGACGCGGGTTAGTTCAGAACATGCCGAAACGTGACCGCTTCATCGAAAAGCCGGTGGTGCATTCTTGACCACTGGGGGATTTGCGAGGGCGGTAGAACGCCGCACCCGACATTCCCGAATGCGTGAAGGAGGTCCGTCAGCCGAGAAAACTCATGCCTCGCAAGGGTGGGTTTTCTTTTAGCTATCAGTTCACCCGCACCCTGCGGGTTAATCGCCGGGAATTTCGTGGCCCGTCGGGTCCCAGCCCAGACAGGAGAGGGCATAGAGCAGATCGCCCCCTGCGGGGTAATGAGCGAAATCGGGCTACTTCCCCCCGGCCATGAGGTCATCGAGGGAAGCTTTCAGCTGCCTCTGGGAAGGAAGT
>ERZ761602.5941-NODE-5941-length-14070-cov-5.749411_pt1 | contig 14070 bp, 10 predicted proteins | sample MGYA00512165_ERZ761602 | MGnify/ENA primary metagenome ERZ761602 (study PRJEB28899, sample SAMN02445085) | bioreactor sludge metagenome | biome: EBPR sludge; isolation source: Thorneside wastewater treatment plant | place: Australia: Brisbane, Thorneside...
GCGCCGCAGGGCGACACCTACGCCGACCTGCTGTTCACGATGATCGAGCGCCGCGACCGCCGCCCGCCGGTCACCTACAGCACCTTCCAGGCGCGCGACCTGGGGCAAGACACCGCCGAGCTCTTCAAGACCGCGGCACGCGAGGCCTACGAACGCTTCCGCCCGCAGGCCATGCTGGTCGGTGCCTCGTGCACCGCCGAGCTGATCCAGGACGACCCCGGCGGCCTGGCCGCCGCGCTGGCGCTGCCGGTGCCGGTGGTGCCGCTGGAGCTGCCGGCCTACCAGCGCAAGGAGAACTGGGGCGCCGCCGAGACCTTCTACCAGCTCGTGCGTGCGCTGTCGCCGCGCCGCGAGGCGGTGCCCAGGCGGCCGGCGCGCGAACGCAAGTGCTGCAACCTGCTCGGCCCCACCGCGCTGGGCTTCCGCCACCGCGACGACGTCGCCGAGGTCACGAAGCTGCTCGCGCTGCTGGGCGTGGACGTGCACGTGGTGGCACCGCTGGACGCCAGCGCGGCCGACATCGCGAAGCTGCACCAGGCCGACTTCAACGTCGTGCTCTACCCGGAGACCGCGTCGCAGGCCGCCAACTACCTGCAGCGCGCCTTTGCGCAGCCCTTCACGCGCACGGTGCCGATCGGCCATGGCGCGACCTGCGAGTTCGTCGCCGAGGTCGCGAAGCTCGCCGGCGTCGACCCCGCGCCCGCGCTGGCGGCACCCGGCGCACGCTCGCCCTGGTATGCGAAGTCGGTGGATTCGACCTACCTCACGGGCAAGCGCGTCTTCGTCTTCGGCGACGCCACGCATGCCGTCGCCGCGGCGCGCATCGCGGCGCGCGAGCTCGGCTTCACGGTCGTCGGGCTCGGCACCTACAGCCGCGAATTCGCGCGCGAAGTGCGCGAGGCGGCGAAGCTGTACGGCGTCGAGGCGCTGATCTGCGACGACTACCTGGAGGTCGAGCAGCACATCGCCGATGCCCAGCCCGAGCTGGTGCTGGGCACGCAGATGGAACGCCACGTCGCCAAGCGGCTGAAGCTGCCCTGCGCGGTGATCTCCGCCCCGGTGCACGTGCAGGACTTCCCGGCGCGCTACTCGCCGCAGATGGGTTTCGAGGGCGCCAACGTGCTCTTCGACAGCTGGGTGCACCCGCTGATGATGGGCCTGGAGGAACACCTGCTGGCGATGTTCCGCGAGGACTTCGAGTTTCACGACGGCGCCGCGGCCTCGCACCTGTCGCACGCATCGGCGCAGGCGACCCCCGCCGAAGACACGCCTGCCCTGGTCGCCGTCGCGAGTGCCGGGACCGGGCCCGCGGCGGCGCCCGAGGTCGCAGCGCCGGCCGCGGCCGCGGCCAACGCCGATGCCGCCTGGGCCCCCGACGCGCAGAAGGAACTGCAGAAGATCCCCTTCTTCGTGCGCGGCAAGGCGCGCCGCAATACCGAGCGCTTCGCCGTCGAGCGCGGCGTGGCCCTGATCACCGTCGAGACGCTGTATGACGCCAAGGCGCACTTCGCTCGCTGAGCAGGCGCTGCCCGGCGTCCCGCTCGCGGCCCGCGGCGCCCGCGCGGCCGCCGCGGCGGCGACGCCGCTGCGCTTCGTCGTCGTCACGATGGACACCCACCTGGCCAGCGCCACCGAACGCGCGCGCGCCGCGCTGAAGCGCGAACTGCCGGGCCTGGTGCTGACGCTGCACGCGGCATCCGACTGGTCGGCCGACGAGGCCGCGCTGGCGCGCTGCCGCGAGGACATCGCGCGCGCCGACATCGTCGTCGCGACCATGCTGTTCATGGAGGACCACTTCCTGCCGGTGCTGGAGGCGCTGCGCGCGCGCCGCGACCACTGCGACGCGATGGTCTGCGCGATGTCGGCCGGCGAGGTGGCCAAGCTCACGCGCATCGGCCGCTTCGACATGAGCAAGCCGGCCAGCGGCCCGATGGCGCTGCTGAAGAAGCTGCGCGGCAAGGCCGGCAGCGACAGCAAGGGCGGCGGCTCCGGCGGCGAACGGCAGATGAAGATGCTGCGCCGCATCCCGCAGCTGCTGCGCTTCGTGCCCGGCACCGCGCAGGACGTGCGGGCCTACTTCATGACGCTGCAGTACTGGCTGGGCGGCTCCGACGAGAACGTCGCCAACCTGGTGCGCTTCCTCGTCGACCGTTATGCCGCCGGCCCGCGCGAAGGCCTGCGCGGCCGCGCCGCGCCGGCCGCGCCCGTCGAGTATCCCGAGGTCGGCGTCTACCACCCGCGGCTGCAGGGCAGCGCCGGGCGCATCGGCGAACGCGCCGACGCGCTGCCGCTGCCGCCCGGCGGGACCGCCCAGGGCCGCGTCGGCCTGCTGCTGCTGCGCAGCTACCTGCTGGCCGGCAATGCGCGCCACTACGACGGCGTCATCGCGGCGCTGGAGGCGCGCGGCCTGCAGGTCGTGCCAGCCTTCGCCGCCGGGCTGGACGCGCGCGCGGCGATCGACCGCTTCTTCATGGCCGAAGGCCGCGCCAGCGTCGACGCCGTGGTCTCGCTGACCGGCTTCTCGCTGGTCGGCGGACCGGCCTACAACGACGCCGAGGCCGCGGCGACGGTGCTCGAGCGGCTCGACCTGCCCTATGTCGCCGCACACCCGCTGGAATTCCAGACCCTGGCGCAATGGGGCGGCTCCGAGCGCGGGCTGATGCCGGTGGAGAGCACCATCATGGTCGCGATCCCCGAGCTCGACGGCGCCACCGGCCCCACCGTCTACGGCGGCCGCGCCGGCGCGCCGGGCACGCAGTGCCAGGGCTGCCATCGCGGCTGCACCTTCGGCGACGCCGACACCGCGCACGACATGGCGCCCTGCCCCGAGCGCGCCGAGATGCTGGCCGCGCGCGTCGAGCGCCTGGTCGCGCTGCGCCGCGGCCGGCGCAGCGAGCGCCGCGTCGCGATCGTGCTGTTCAACTTCCCGCCGAATGCCGGCCATGTCGGCACCGCCGCCTTCCTGGGCGTCTTCGAGAGCCTGTACGAGACGCTGCGCGGCCTGCGCGAGCAGGGCTACACGGTGGCGCTGCCGGACAGCGTCGACGCGCTGCGCGAGGCCGTGCTGCACGGCAATGCCGAACGCCACGGCAGCGATGCCAACGTCGTCGCCGCGATCCCGCTCGCCGACCACGTGCGGCGCGAACGCTGGCTGGCCGACATCGAGGCGCAGTGGGGCCCGGCCCCCGGCCGCCACAACACCGACGGGCGCTCGATCTTCGTGCTCGGCGCGCAGTTCGGCCACGTGCTGGTCGCCGTGCAGCCGGGCATGGGCTACGAAGGCGACCCGATGCGGCTGCTCTTCGAGCGCGGGTTCGCGCCCACGCATGCCTTCAGCGCCTTCTACCGCCACCTGCGCGAGGACTTCCGCGCGGACGCCGTGCTGCACTTCGGCACCCATGGCGCGCTGGAATTCATGCCCGGCAAGCAGAGCGGCCTGGCCGCCGCCTGCTGGCCCGACCGGCTGATCGGCGAGCTGCCCAACCTGTACCTGTACGCGTCGAACAATCCGTCGGAAGGCGCGATCGCCAAACGCCGCTCGGCCGCCACGCTGATCAGCTACCTGACGCCGCCGCTGACCCAGGCAGGCCTCTACCGCGGGCTGCAGGACCTGAAGGCCAGCGTGCAGCGCTGGCGCGGCCTGGCCCCCGACGAGGCGTCCGAGCGGCGCGAGCTGGCGCTGCTGGTGCAGGCCCAGGCCGCCGAGCTGGCGCTGACCGACGCCGAGCCGGCCTGGGACCCGGCCGAGGCCTCGGGCCGCATCGCCGTGCTCGGCCAGCGCATCCAGGAGCTGGAGCACACGCTGATCCCGCATGGCCTGCATGTCGTCGGCCGCGTGCCCAGCGCCGAGCAGCGCACCGAGCTGCTGCTGGCGATGACCGACAGCGGCGGTGACGCCGACCGGGGCGCCCAAGGCTGCGCCGGCCTGGACCGCACGACGATCGCCGCGCTGGTGGCCGGTGCCACGCCGGCGCAGGCGCTGGACGCGGCCGGCCGCCCACGCAATGCCGGCGCGCTGGCGCGCCTGGCCGAACTGGCCGAGGCCGACCGCCACCTGCGCGGCAATGCCGAGCTCGAAGGCCTGCTGCGTGCGCTGGACGGCCGCTTCGTGCCGCCGGCCCCCGGCGGCGACGTGATCCGCAACCCGCAGGTGCTGCCCACCGGGCGCAACCTGCACGGCTTCGACCCCTTCCGCATCCCCAGCGCCTATGCGCTGCACGACGGCGCCCGGCTCGCCGAGCAGCTGCTGGCCCGCCACCGCGCCGACGGCCATGCGCTGCCGGAGTCGGTCGCGCTGGTGCTGTGGGGCACCGACAACCTGAAGACCGAAGGCGCGCCGCTGGCCCAGGCACTGGCCCTGATGGGCGCCGAGCCGCGCTTCGACAGCTACGGGCGGCTGGCCGGCGCGCAGCTGAAGCCGCTGGCGCAGCTGGGCCGGCCGCGGGTGGACGCGGTGATGACGCTGTCGGGCATCTTCCGCGACCTGATGCCGCTGCAGATCCGCATGCTGGCCGAGGCCGCCTTCCTGGCCGCTTCGGCCGACGAGCCGGAGGCGCTGAACTTCGTGCGCAAGCATGCGCTGGCCTACCAGCGCGCCCACGGCTGCGACCTCGAGACCGCCGCACTGCGCGTCTTCGGCAATGCCGAGGGCGCCTATGGCTGCAACGTCAACCACCTGGTCGAGAGCGGCCGCTGGGACGACGAGGACGAGCTGGCCGAGTGCTACACGCGGCGCAAGGGCTTCGCCTACGGCCGCGCCGGCCGGCCGCTGGCGCAGCCGGCGCTGCTCGCCAGCGTGCTCGGCGACGTCGAGCTGAGCTTCCAGAACCTGGACTCGGTGGAGCTCGGCGTGACGACGATCGACACCTATTTCGACACGCTGGGCGGCATCAGCCGCGCGGTGCGCCGCGCGCGCGGCGGCCAGGCGGCACCGGTCTACATCGCCGACCAGACGCGCGGCGAAGGCACCGTGCGCACGCTGGACGAGCAGGTGGCGCTGGAGACGCGCACGCGCATGCTCAACCCCAAGTGGCACGAGGCGATGCTGGAGCATGGCTACGAGGGCGTGCGCCAGATCGAGGCCCACCTGACCAACACCATGGGCTGGTCGGCGACCACCGGCCAGGTGCAGCCCTGGGTCTACAAGCAGCTCACCGACACCTTCATGCTGGATCCGGCCATGCGCGAGCGGCTGGCGAAGCTGAACCCGACCGCGTCGGTCAAGGTGGCCAACCGGCTGCTGGAAGCCTTCGAGCGCCGCTACTGGCAGCCCGACGACGCGACCCTGCAGGCGCTGCAGCGCGCCGGCGAGGAACTGGAAGACCGCCTCGAAGGCGTCTACGAAAAGGCCGTTGCATGAACGTCACCGAGATTCCCGTCGGCCGCATCGGCCGTGGCGGCCGCACCGAAGGCGGCAACACCCGAGGCCTGGACGGCGAAGGCAGCGTGCAGGTGCAGCTGGACCCGGCCGTGAAGATCGGCACCGCCAAGGTGTTCGCGATCTACGGCAAGGGCGGCATCGGCAAGAGCACGACCAGCTCCAACCTGTCGGCGGCCTTCAGCAAGATGGGCAAGCGCGTGCTGCAGATCGGCTGCGACCCCAAGCACGACAGCACCTTCACGCTGACCAAGAAGCTGATGCCCACTGTCATCGACGCGCTCGAACAGGTCAACTTCCACGCCGAGGAGCTGCGTGTCGAGGACTTCGTCTACCCCGGCTACAACGGCGTCATGTGCGTGGAGGCCGGCGGCCCGCCGGCGGGCACCGGCTGCGGCGGCTACGTCGTCGGCCAGACGGTCAAGCTGCTCAAGGAGCACCACCTGCTGGAGGACACCGACGTCGTCATCTTCGACGTGCTCGGCGACGTGGTCTGCGGCGGCTTCGCGGCGCCGCTGCAGCATGCCGACCGCGCGCTGATCGTCACCGCCAACGACTTCGACAGCATCTTCGCGATGAACCGCATCGTGCAGGCGATCGGCGCCAAGGCGAAGAACTACAACGTGCGGCTGGGCGGCGTGATCGCCAACCGCAGCGCGGCCACCGACCAGATCGACAAGTACAACGCGCGCACCGGGCTGAAGCTGGCCGGCCACTTCCCCGACCTCGACGCCATCCGGCGCAGCCGCCTGAAGAAGTGCACGCTGTTCGAGATGGAGTCCAGCCCCGAGCTGGAGGCGGTGCAGAAGGAATACCTGCGCCTGGCGGCCGCGCTGTGGCTGGGCCCGGACCCGCTGCCGGCGGTGCCGCTGAAGGACCGCGACATCTTCGACCTGCTGGGTTTCGACTGAGGGGCGCACGATGCATACCGCGACCACCGGCACCGCCAGCAGCTACCTGCAGCGCCGCGAGCGCATCGAGACCTATTTCGACCGCACCGCGGCGCAGGCCTGGGAGCAGCTGACCTCCACCGCGCCGGTCGGCCGCGTGCGCGCCACCGTGCGCGCCGGGCGCGACCGCATGCGCTCGCTGCTGCTGGCCTGGCTGCCGGCCGACCTGGAGGGCGCACGCATCCTGGACGCCGGCTGCGGCACCGGCGCCTTCGCGATGGAGGCAGCGCGCCGCGGCGCCGCGGTGGTGGCGATCGACCTCTCGCCGGCGCTGGTGGACGTGGCGCGGCGCCGCGCCGCGGAGCATGCCGAGCCCGCCTTCGCACGCATCGACTTCCGCAGCGGCGACATGACCGACCCGGCGCTCGGCGGCTTCGACCATGTCGTGGCGATGGACTCGCTGATCCACTACGAGCGCGCCGATGCGCTGCGCGTGCTCGACGGCTGGGCGCAGCGCACGCGCGGCTCGCTGCTGTTCACCTTCGCGCCCAGCAGCCCGCTGCTGCGCACCATGCACCTGGCCGGCAAGCTGTTTCCGCGCGGCGACCGCTCGCCGGCCATCGTGCCGCTGGCCGAGCGCGGCCTGCGCCGTGCACTGCACGACGCGCTGCCGGCCTGGCAGGCGACACGCTGCGAGCGCGTGGCCAGCGGCTTCTACACCTCGCAGGCACTGCAGCTGCAGCGCGGCTGAACGCCGACGACGCCGGTCATGAACATCCCGCTCTGGCGCATCGACTGGACCCGCGTGGCGACACGCTGGCTGCCGTTCGCCGACGCGGCGACGCCGGACCTGCCGCTGCCACGGCTGGTGCGGCTGTCGCTGTTCCAGGTCTCGGTGGGCATGGCCACGGTGCTGATGGTCGGCACGCTCAACCGCGTGATGATCGTCGAGCTGGGCGTCGGCGCCTGGCTGGTCTCGCTGATGGTCGGCCTGCCGCTGCTGGTGGCGCCGCTGCGCGCATTGATCGGCTACCGCTCGGACACCCACCGCTCGTTCCTGGGCTGGAAGCGGGTGCCCTTCATCTGGTTCGGCACCGGCCTGCAGTTCGGCGGCCTGGCGATCATGCCCTTCGCGCTGCTGCTGCTGTCCGGCGAGACCGCCCTGCAGCTGTGGGCCGGCCACATCGCCGCGGCGGTGGCCTTCCTGCTGGTCGGCGCCGGGCTGCAGACCACGCAGACGGCCGGCCTCGCGCTGGCCACCGACCTGGCGCCTGCGTCCGCTCGGCCGCGTGTCGTCGCACTGATGTACGTGATGCTGCTGGTGGGCATGGTCGGCTGCGGCGCGCTGTTCGGCCTGCTGCTGGCCGACTTCACGCCGACGAAGCTGGTGCAGGTCGTGCAGGGCACCGCGGTCGCCACCGTGCTGCTGAACCTGGTCGCGCTGTGGAAGCAGGAGCCGCGCAACAGCGTGCGCCGGCGCGGCGAGCCCACGCAGCCCGCCGAGGGCTTCGCCGCCACCTGGCGCCGCTTCGCCGGCCAGCGCAGCGTGAAGCGGCTGCTCGTCGCGCTGGGCCTGGGCACGGCGGCCTTCAACATGCAGGACATCATCCTCGAGCCCTACGGCGGCGAGGTGCTGGGCCTGACGGTCGGCGCGACCACCGTGCTCAGCGCGCTGATGGCCGCCGGCGCGCTGGCGGCCTTCGCGCTGGCGGCGCGCCTGCTCGGCCGCGGCCACGATGCGCACCGCATCGCGGGCTACGGCGCGCTGGTCGGCCTGTTTGCCTTCAGCGCCGTCATCTTCGCCGAGCCGCTGGACGCACCCAACCTGTTCCGCGCCGGCGTCGTACTGATCGGCTTCGGCGGCGGCCTGTTCTCGGTCGGCACGCTGACCGCGGCGATGAACCTCGAACACGGCGGGCTCAACGGCCTCGCGATGGGCGCCTGGGGCGCCGTGCACGCCACCTGCGCCGGCGTCGCGATCGCGCTCGGCGGCGTGCTGCGCGACCTGGCCGGCTCGCTGGCGGCCAGCGGCCTGTTCGGCAGCACGCTGGTCAACGCGGCCACGGGCTACGCCGTCGTCTACCACCTGGAACTGCTGTTGCTGTTCGCCACCCTGGTGGCCATCGGGCCGCTGGTGCGGCCCTCCCCCCCGGCGCGCGAAGCGCCGGCCAAGTTCGGTCTGGCCGAGTTTCCCGGCTAGCGAGCGTCCCGCCCCCAGGCACCTGCCAGGCACCCACAAGAGGAGACCACTCATGGGAACCGGAGCCATCACCACCAACGTCGACGTTGCCCAGCTGGTCCTGTACCTGTTCTGGATCTTCTTCGCCGGCCTCGTCTACTACCTCGTGCGCGAGAACCACCGCGAGGGCTACCCGCTGGAGACCGAACGCGGCACCACCGAGGGCTGGCCGGCGATCCCGGCGCCCAAGACCTACCGCATGGCCGACGGCAGCACGATCCAGGTGCCGCGCCAGGAGGCGCCGGAAGTGGTGGCCAACGCCGAGCCGACGCAGCGCTGGTTCGGCGCCCCGATCGAGCCCACCGGCAACCCGTTGACCGCCGGCGTCGGTCCGGGCGCCTGGTGCCACCGCGCCGACGTGCCCGACCACGACCCGCACGGCAAGGCCAAGATCGTGCCGCTGCGCGTGGTGCCGGACTACGGCGTCTCGGCCAGGGACCCCGACCCGCGCGGCAAGCCGGTCTACGGCGCCGACGGCGAGGTCGCCGGCACGGTGAGCGACCTCTGGGTCGACACCTGCGAGATGATGTTCCGCTACATCGAGGTCACGCCCACCGGCGCGCCGTACCCGGTGCTGCTGCCGGTGACCTTCGCGCGCATCAGGGCCGACCGCATCGAGGTGCACGCGCTGATGTCGGACCAGTTGGCCGGCGTGCCGCGCACGCGCCACCCCGAGCAGGTCACGATGCTCGAGGAGGAGAAGATCCAGGCCTACTACGGCGCCGGCACGCTGTATGCCGAACCGTCGCGGGCGGAGCCGCTGGCATGAAGGCCGTCGTGCGCGAACCGGCCGGCGCCGGGCGCCGCCACGAGCACGAGTTCGAGCCGCAGTTCGGTCTGCCCGAGAAGCTGCCGGAGGGCGAGCGCATCCTGTGGCAGGGCGCGCCGGACTGGCGGGCGATGGCGCTGCGTGTCTTCCACCTGCGCAAGCTGGCGGTCTACTTCGGCGTCATCCTCGCGCTGCGCGCCGCCAATGCGCTGTACGACGGCGGCGGTGCGCTGGCCGCCGCAAAGTCGGTCGCCATCGCGCTGCCCTGGTGCCTGCTGGCGCTGGCGCTGTTCGCCGGCCTGGCCTGGCTGAGCGCGCGCACGACGGCCTACACGCTGACCGACCGCCGCGTCGTGATGCGCGTGGGCATCGTGCTGTCGCTGACCTTCAACCTGCCGCTGCGGCGCCTCGAAGGCGCCGGGCTGCGCCTGGGCGCCGACGGCGTCGGCGACATCCCGCTGCAGCTGCTGCGCGGCGAGCGCATCGCCTACCTGCACCTGTGGCCGCATGCGAGGCCCTGGCAGCTGAAGCAGCCCGAGCCAATGCTGCGCTGCGTGCCCGAGGCCGAGGCGGTGGCGCAACGGCTGCGCGACGCCTGGGCCACCTGCACCGGGGTCGCTGCGGTGCCCGCCACCACGCAGGCCCAGGCCAGTGCCACGCCGCCGACCACGCACGGCCACGCGCAGCCGGCACTGGCCGGCCGCTGAGCGCGCGCACTTCGCGAACGAGGAGACCCCGCGATGGACCTGCAACGCCAGACCATGCGCCCCGACCCGGTGCCGCGCGCGGTGCTGCTGGGCGGCGCCGCGCTGCTGCTGGGCACGCTGCTCACGGTGGGCAGCGTGCGCATCGGCGGACAGAGCGTGCGCGCGCCGGACGCCCCGGCGGCCGAGCAGCGCGCGCTGCGCTTCGAGGACCGCCCCGACGGCGGCATCGCGGTGCTGGACGGCGCCAGCGGGCACCTGATCGAGACCGTGCACGGCGAGCAGGGCTTCCTGCGCGGCGCGCTGCGCGGCCTGGCGCGCGAACGCTGGCGGCGCGGGCTGGGCGCCGAGCAGCCCTTCGAGCTGGTCGCGCGCACCGACGGGCGGCTGACGCTGCTGGACCCCGCCACCGGCGAGCGCATCGACCTCGAGTCCTTCGGCCCCGACAACGCCGGCGTCTTCGCGCGCTGGCTGCGTGCCGGGCCGGCCCTGCCTTCCAAGGAATAGCGCAAGGAGTCATGCCATGAGCCCCGCCGCCACGATCGCCGCCCCGCAGGACGCCATGGAGCGCGCGCGCGCCAGCACGCTGCTGAGCCCGCGGTTCTACAGCACCGACTACGCGGCGATGGACCGCATCGACGTGAACCCGCTGCGTGCCGAGTGGGACCGCATGCTCGCCGAGTACGAGGGCGACAACAACCACGACCACTTCAAGCGCGACGAGTCCTTCGCCGCCGAGATACGCGAGCTGCTGCCGGCGCTGCGGCAGGAGTTCCTGGACTTCCTGGTCAGCTCGCTGACCAGCGAATTCTCCGGCTGCGTGCTCTACAACGAGATCAAGAAGCAGGTCACCAACCCCGACATCAAGTCGCTGATGGGCTACCTGGCGCGCGACGAGTCGCGCCATGCCAACTTCATCAACATGGCGCTGAAGGACTACGGGCTGGGCGTGGACCTGGGCGCGCTCAAGCGCAGCAAGGCCTACACCTACTTCAAGCCGAAGTACATCTTCTACGCGACCTACCTGTCGGAGAAGATCGGCTACGCGCGCTACATCACCATCTACCGCCAGCTCGAGCGCCACCCCGACAAGCGCTTCCACCCGATCTTTCGCTGGTTCGAGCGCTGGTGCAACGACGAATTCCGGCATGGCGAGAGCTTTGCGCTGATCCTGCGCGCCAACCCGCACCTGCTGCGCGGCGGCAACCTGCTGTGGATCCGCTTCTTCCTGCTCGCCGTGTACGCGACGATGTACGTGCGCGACCACGCGCGGCCGCTGCTGCACGAGGCCATGGGGCTGGCCTCCGGCGACTACGACCACGAGGTCTTCCGCATCACGACCGAGATCAGCAAGCAGGTCTTCCCGATCTCGCTGGACACCGACCACCCCGCCTTCCGCGCCGGGCTGGACCGGCTGGTGAAGCTGCAGGCCGGCATCGACGCCGGCAAGGCGCGCGGCGGCCTCGTTGGCCGGCTGCAGCAGGCCGGCAATGCGGCCGCTGCGGCGTGGACCTTCGCGCGGCTGTACCTGCGGCCGGTCAAGCGGCACGAGCTGCCGGCGCAGATCCGCGTCGCGCCGAGCTGGTAGCGACCCGATGCTCGACCTGGCGCTCGCGGCCGGCTTCGCGGTCTTCGCGTGGTGGTTCAGCACCGGCCTCGTGCTGCTGCTGGACGGGTTGCCGCGGCGCTCGTTCCGCTGGAGCCTGCTCGTCTCGTCGCTGATCGCGCTGGCGGCGCTGTTCGGCGTCGCCGAGACCGCCGCGCGCACCGACGCCACGGGCGCCTACGTCGCCTTCGTCTGTGCGCTGCTGGTCTGGGGCTGGGTCGAGCTGAGCTTCCTCACCGGCTGGATCACCGGGCCGCGCAAGACCGCGGCGCCGCCCGGCGTGCGCGGCTGGCCGCGCTTCGTGATGGCGGTGCAGGCCATCCTGTGGCACGAACTCGCGATCCTCGCCGCCGGCGTCACCGTGTTGGCACTCACCTGGCAGGCCGCCAACCCGGTCGCCGCCTGGACCTTCGTCGTGCTGTGGGCCCTGCGCACCAGCGCCAAGCTCAACCTGTTCTTCGGCGTGCGCAACCTCAGCGAGGAATTCCTGCCGCCGCACCTGGCCTACCTGCAGAGCTACTTCCGCCGCCGCGCGATGAATGCCTTCTTCCCGCTGTCGGTGGCGCTGGCCGGCTGGGCGCTGGCGGAGATGACGCTGGCCGCGCAGGCCGCCGATGCGGTGCTGCGGCTGTCGCTGACGCTGGCCGGCACGATGCTGGCGCTGGCCATCGTCGAGCACCTGCTGCTGGTGCTGCCCTTCCGCAGCACCGCGTTGTGGCGCTGGGCGCTCGCGAAACACGATGAGAAGCTCCAGCACGCCCGCTGAAGGCGGCGGCGGCCACGGACCCCTGGGCGGCAGCGTGCACGCGCCGCTGGCCATCGTCATCGGCAGCGGCTTCGGCGGCCTGGCCGCGGCGCTGCGCCTGGCCTGCCGCGGCTGGCGCGTGCAGGTGCTGGAGAAGCTGGACGCCCCGGGCGGCCGCGCCTACGTCTTCCGCCAGGACGGCTACACGTTCGACGCCGGGCCGACCATCGTCACCGCACCCTTCATGCTGGAGGAGCTGTGGCAACTCGCCGGCCGGCGCCTGGCCGACGACGTGACGCTGCGGCCGCTGGACCCCTTCTACCGCGTGCGCTTCGACGACGGCACGCACTTCGACTACACCAACGACCCGGTGGCGATGGAGCGCCAGATCGCCGCCATCGCACCCGCCGACGTGGCCGGCTACCGCCGCTTCGTGCAGCACGCCGAGCTGTGCTACCGGCTCGGCTTCGAGAAGCTGGGCGGCGTGGCCTACGAGACCGTCGGCGACCTGCTGCGCGCCGCGCCCGACCTCGTGCGCATGGGCGGCTGGCGCAGCCTGCACGCCGAGGTGGCGCGCCACATGCGGCATCCCAAGCTGCGCACCGTCTTCAGCCTGCAGTCGCTGCTGATCGGCGGCAACCCGTTCGCGGTGACCGGCATCTACAGCCTCATCAACGCGCTCGAGCGCCGCTACGGCGTGCACTGGGCGATGGGCGGCACCGGTGCGCTGGTGCGCGGCCTGGTCGGCCTGCTCGAGCGCCGCGGCGTGACGCTGCGCTGCAACGCCGAGGTGCGCCGCATCCATGTCGATCGTGGCCGCGCCACCGGCGTCGAGCTGGCTAAGGGCGAGCGCATCGCCGCCGACATCGTGGTCAGCAACGCGGACACGGCGTGGACCTACCGCCACCTCGTCGACGAGCAGCCCCGCCACCACTGGACCAACCGCCGGCTGGCACGTGCGCGCTACTCGATGAGCCTGTTCGTCTGGTATTTCGGCAGCAACCGCCGCTACGACGAGGTGCCGCACCACACGATGCTGCTGGGCCCGCGCTACGAGGGCCTGCTGGACGACATCTTCCGCCGCCACCGGCTGGCCGAGGACTTCAGCCTGTACCTGCATCGCCCGACCGCCAGCGACCCCGGCATGGCGCCGCCCGGCCACGACGCGTTCTACGCACTGGCGCCGGTGCCGCACCTGGCCAGCGGCGACGACTGGCGCGCCATCGGCGAGCACTTCCGACAGCGTGTGCAGCAGCGGCTGGAGAGCACGCTGCTGCCCGGCCTCGCCCGTCACCTGACGGCGTCGCGGCTGCTGACGCCGCAGGACTTCCACGACCGGCTGCTGTCCTACCAGGGCGCCGCCTTCGGCATGGAGCCGCTGCTGCTGCAGAGCGCCTGGTTCCGCCCGCACAACCGCAGCGAGGACGTGGAGGGCCTGTTCATGGTCGGCGCCGGCACCCACCCCGGCGCCGGCGTGCCCGGCGTGCTGATGTCGGCCAAGGCGCTGGACCAGGTGGTGCCCGATGCCCGGGACTTCGTGGCGCAAAGGCGCTGAGATGGGCATGCGGTTGCCACGGTCCGCTTGCAGCGAGTTGCGGACGTTGGCGCAAGCCGTTCGAGAAGCGCGGCGGCTTGCGCCGCTTGGCCTGCCCTGGTCTGCGCATCGCGCCAGGCGGTACCCGCGGCCGGCTCAGGGTTCCGCGGTCGCCGCCTGCGGCGGCGACTTCCCTGCGCTGCTCG
>ERZ761602.5943-NODE-5943-length-14062-cov-11.153423_pt1 | contig 14062 bp, 3 predicted proteins | sample MGYA00512165_ERZ761602 | MGnify/ENA primary metagenome ERZ761602 (study PRJEB28899, sample SAMN02445085) | bioreactor sludge metagenome | biome: EBPR sludge; isolation source: Thorneside wastewater treatment plant | place: Australia: Brisbane, Thorneside...
AACAGGAAGGCTTCTTCGATCGGCGCAAACGATCGGCTGCGCGTCCGCGCCAACCCGCCCAACAGCGCCTGCGCGAGATCCGCCTGCCAACACTCGACCTCGGCCGTATCGCGCCCGAGGTAACGCAACGCGGCAATACGTCGATAGCCGTCGATCAGGATGAACGCGTCGCCCTCGCCGGCGACCGCAATGCAGGGAACCAACTGACCATCCGCCGCGATCGATCGGGCCAGACGCGTGATTGCCGGCGGGTCCGGCAGGCGAAGCGATGCGTAGCGCAAATCGAGACGGTGCAGGTCGAGGCTGAGAACGGCAGCGGCAGACGACGGATTCATGCCAGAGAACCTCCTGTTGGACCCAGAATACCGGCCCGGTGCCGCCAAGGCGAGCAAGTCGTCTTTTGCAATTCCCTCAGGGCGAGGCGCAAGCCGCTGTAATGACAGTGATTTCGACCATCCACGCGTCACTCTTTGCAAGCGACGCGTCCACCACCGGGGACAAACAGTAAGTGCCGGAAAGAATGGGCATTTCAGCCTTTGACGCGTTCATCTTTGCAATCTGCCCGGCCTTGTCCTGCGCGCGTTGCCGTTGCTGGGCGCGGTTGCGCTCGGCGTACTCCGGGTGTTGGCGTCGATAGTCCCGCCAATAGCCCGGATGGCGCTCTGCCCAGGCCTTCTGTACCCGCTTCTGGTCCTCGCGATAGTCCGGATCGTTCTGGCGCCTGCTTGCTTGCCAACGCCGTCGCCGTTCGCGTTGGCAGGCGGCAGCGGAACAAAAGCCTTGCTCTGCAACTTGCGGGCGTGGCCGAAAGGGGGCCTGGCACGCCTGGCATTGCCGGAATTCCAGAGCTCGTTCTCCCCGCACGAGGTCGTGATGTCGTGCGGGAAGATACGGCGGCCGGCGTGATTCCTCCCAGTGGGAGGGCTTATGAGGTCCGGGAGGGATCTGTTCGGGAAAACGGCGCCACTAGGGGGTGCCCGGCCGCACCGTTCGGAAGACGCGCCTTCGGACTGAGGTGCCGTCGCTCCAGGCCACCGGCGGCCACCATCAGACCCGCGGTCGTTGAACCTTGAGGCACGTCTCTCGCCTTCTCACCCGTCCAGCAACGTACCCCTGTGGCGCGACCCTTTTCTCTCCTTCACATGCCACCTGGCAACCCCGGGCAGTGGGTCCGGTCTGGTGAGCAGAAACGGGTCAATTCTGGTGAGCGCCAAGGCCATCAAGAAGCTTGGTCGAAGGATATGAGATCCAACGCTACTTTCGCAAGTATTTAAGGCTCTGAGCCCAGTGGTGATTCAGAAGCAGCGCACCGACGGACCCAGATGCTTGCAATGCCGGTGCGACCGTCGCTCGATGACCACCGCCGACGCGCGCGAGTGGCGCCCTGATCACTACCTCCTTTATCGTCCTGCTTCGCCGGCAGCGAACGGGGCGACGAAATGCTGCCGCCAGCAGTAACGAAGCTGCGCACAAACCGCTTCACGCCGAAGTATTATTCGCTTGCTTGGCGCGCCGAAGGACAACTGAACACCGCCAAGCTGGCGGCACGGCGACGATAAAGACCGGCACGCGCCAGGGAACACGTCAGAACGGGGAGAACGATGCAGGAGACGAAGGAATTCGGCGCGCCGCGAGGTTGCTGGCGTGCCGCTTGAGCGCCCGCCGCTACGCATCTTCCTGTCTTCGCCCGGCGACGTGGCGGAGCAGCGCGAGCTCGTGCGCCGGACGATCGCGGCGCTCAACGACGACCCGCTGCTCGCTGGGCGCGGTCGCTTCGAGGTCGTCGCCTGGGACACGCCGGGCGCCGCCGTCCCCTTGAGTGCTGGCCGGCCGCCGCAGGATTCGGTCAACGCCTACCTGCCGCTGCCGCGCGAATGCGACCTGACGATCGTCCTCCTCTGGGGGCGGATGGGCACGCCGCTGCCGCCGGCCAACCGGCGCGCCGACGGAACGACCTACGCCTCGGGAACCGTCTGGGAGCTGGAAGACGCGTGCAACGGCGGGCGCGAGGTCTGGATCTACCGCTGCGCGCGCAAGCCGACGATCGAGCTCGACGACCCCGACGAAGACGACAAGAAGGAACAGTATCGGCGCGTCAAGGATTTCGTCGCCACTTCGCGCGCAGCCGACGGCTCGCTGCGCTTTGGCGTCAACGACTTCCAGCACGATGCGCAACTGGCGCAGCTCGTCGAGCAACACCTCAAGCAGTTCGCTCGCCGGGCGCTGCCGCTCGCCGAAGCGCCGCCGAGCGCGCCGCCGGCGGCGCCCGTGCCCGTGCCCGCGCCGGCGCCCGACGGCGCCGGGCAGGGCAACGCCCTCGAGCTGCTCGACCGCCTCGGCGAGCTCATCCAGCTTTGCGACCGTGAGGACCCGCGCGACCTGCTGATCAATACGATGCGCCGGCGCGCGACGCTGGCCAAGGGCAGCGCGCTCTTCTGCATCCTGCCCGGCGGCGCGCGCCAGGGACATTGCGGATTCCTCGAACGGGTACGCGCCTACGAGCTGCGCTACCAGATTCCCGGCGTCGCGCCCGGCCAGGTGATCCTCGTCCCGCGCGTCGTCCGGCAGAACCTGGAGACGCCCGAGAAGCTGGGGGCGACGATCCTCAGCGCGATTCGCGACGGCGCGCGCGACGCCGGGCTCGATTCGTGGCCCAAACTGCAGCGCTGGATGAACGGCGGCAAGCAGCGCATCTTCATCGTCGCCCTCGAACCGCCGAGCGACGCGCTGTCCGGCCGCGAGCACCTGTTTCTCACCAACGCGGCGGCCTGGCTCGGCCGCTGGGTCGCCGCCCCGGCGCGCCAGATCTTCGTTCTCGTCGCCTGCCTGCGCCACGCCGGCGGCGAGGGCGAAGGCGAGCGCGTGCGCCGCATCGTCGACGAATTCGTCGCCGATTTCAGCGCGCCCGTCGACTTGCCGCCGACCATCGTCCCCCTGCCCGAACTGGCGTCGATCACGCACTATGACATCGAGCGCTGGTGGACGCACGACGCCGTCAAACCCGTCCGCAACGCGCGCCTGAAGGCAAGGCTCGACCAACTCTTCGCCGAGCGCGCGCACTGGGCGATGGACGACCTGCGCGACCGGCTCGCCGCGTCGTTCTGACCCGCAAGAAAGGAAAGCTGATGACCCTCACGCAAACGCCGGCAGAGCGCTACATCTCGCACGCCAACCTCGACATCGCCGCCGAAGTCGCCATCCAGCTCGAACAGCCCTTGCTGCTCACCGGCGAGCCGGGAACCGGCAAGACGACCTACGCCCGCCATCTGGCGCGGACCTTCGGCGAGCAGACCGGCGAAGGCGAACTGCCGCTGCTGATGTTCGAAACCAAATCGACCAGCGCCGCGCGCGACCTCTTCTATCACTTCGACCACCTCGGCCGCTTCCACGCCGCGCACGACGAGACGATGGCGAGCGACAACCGCGCCTACCTGACCTTCAACGCGCTCGGCGCAGCCATCCTCCGTTCGCGGCCGGCGGCCGAAGTCGCCGACCTGTTGCCCGAGCATCGGCGGCCCTGCCGCTGCGTCGTCCTCGTCGACGAAATCGACAAGGCGCCGCGCGACTTCCCGAACGACATCCTGAACGAGATCGAGCGCCAGTACTTCCGCATCCCCGAGCTCGGCCTGCGCACCATCGTCGCCGACCCCGACTACCGGCCGCTCGTCGTCCTCACCAGCAACAGCGAGAAGAACCTGCCGGACGCCTTTCTCCGCCGCTGCGTCTTCTACCACCTGCCATTCCCCGACCCCGCGGCGATGCGCCGCATCGTGCGCGCCAACCTCGACGGCGAACCGGCGCTCACCGCCGACGCAATCGACTTCTTCTACGCGCTGCGCACGCTCGAACTCGACAAGCCGCCGGCCACCGCCGAGCTCGTCGGCTGGCTGAAAGCGCTGCGCGGGCGCGGCGCATCGTCGGCCGGCACGCTCGCCGAAGTCCGCCAAATCGTCCAGGGAACGCTCGGCGTCCTCGCCAAGACCGCCGAAGACCTCGAGCGCGTGCGTGCCCACGCCAAGGAAAAGCTCGGCGCACTGGCGGGCGATGCTCAGTACTGAAGCACTCGTCGAGCTCGCCGGCGAGCTCAGGCGCCAGGGTTTCGCCCCCGGCGCGCATGAGCTGACCGCCGCCGCGCAGGTGCTCGCCGGCCTCGCCGGCCGCGCCGAACCGCCGTTGCCGCGCGAGCTGGCGCCCTACCTGGCGCCGATCTTCTGCCGCACGCCGGAGCAGCAGCACCTCTTTCCGGCGCTCTTCGCCGACTGGATCGCCAGTTGGGACCACGATCCGCCCGCTGCCGCAGCGCCCGCGCCCGGCGCCTCGGCCACGCCGCCGCCGCCGCCGCGTCCGCCGCCGCCGCGCCGCCCGCCCGACTGGCTCTTCGGCCTCCTCTTCCTGCTCCTGCTCGGCGCGCTGGTCGCCGCCTGGTGGTGGCTGCGACCGCTCACCGTGGCGGTGCGCGTCGTCGACGAAGGCGGCGCGCCGGTCGCCGGCGCCGTCGTCGAAGCGCCGGCGAGCGGCCAGCGTTTCCTGCCGACGGCCGCCCAACCGGCCGCCCCGCCGACTGCCGCGCCATCCGGCCAGTCGCCGGTTCAGCCGGCGGTCTCGCCCTCCGGCGAGCCGCCCGCCGAGGCGCTCGCCACGGTCCGCTATTCGCGCTCGCTGCTGCCGCTGACCTTGCGCGGCGAAGCCCCCGGCTTCGTGCCCGGCGAAACCACGCTAGCCGCGCCGGGCCTCGCCGCGTCGCTTCCCGAGCAGGTGGCGATCGTCCTCGCGCCGCTGCCACGCGAATCGACGCCCGACATCGCCCCACGCCCGCCGGCGCCGCCCGGTTTCGCCTTCGCCGCCGCCCTTCCGGCGCCGGCGCCGGAAACCTTGCCGCCGGAGACCGGCGAAGAAACGCATTGGGTCGTCGACCACCTCATCTTCGCCGCCGCCGCGCTGCTCTTCCTCACCGCCGTGTGGACCTGGAACCGGCTGCGCCGGCGCGGCTGGCTCGAACGTCTGCCGGCGACCGGCAGCGCCGCCGAAAAGCGTCTCGACGCCGACGACGGCCGCTTGCGCGGCGCTTTTCGCGGCGAGCGGCTGCGCCTTCTGCGCGCCCTGCGCCGACGCCACTGGCTGCCGTCGAACGAACTCGACGGCGAGCGCAGCGTCGCCGCGACGCTCGCCGCCGGCGGACTGTTCACACCGGTCTTCGGATCGCTGACTGAACCCGAATTCCTCGTCCTCGTCGACCGCGCCAGCCTGCGCGACCACCTGGCGCTGACCGTCGACGAGCTGCTCGCCGGCCTGCAGTCGCGCGGCCTGTCGGTCGAGCGTTTCCACTACGCACGCGACCCGCTGCGCTGTCGCCATCAGCCGTTCAAGCGCGGCGCCGGCGACCTCGGCGGGCAGGATCTCGAGCAATTGGCGGCGCGTTTCGCCGCGCGCCGCCTGCTCGTCTTTGCCGACGCGCGCGAGCTGATCGATTCCTACAGCGGCCGCCCGGCGGCGAGCGTCGCCCGCCTGCTGGCCTGGCCGCAGGGGCAGCCGCTGCTGCTCACGCCGCGTCCGCGTCGCGCCTGGGGGCGCAGCGAATGGCTGCTCGAACGCGCCGGCCTGCGCCTGCTGCCGCTCGACGCGGCCGGTTTGCGACTGCTCGGCGAAATCGTCGGTCAGCAGCGCGTCGTCGCCCCGCCCGCCGTTCGCCGCGCCGAGCGCCCGCGTCCGCCCTACCTGCGCGACCTCGACCGACTGCTCGGCGGCGAAGATCCGGGTGCGGACTTCACCGCCCGCGTCGTCGACGCGCTCGCCGCCGACCTGCCGCCGCGCGTCTTCGTCTGGCTGGCCGCCTGCGCCGTCTATCCCGAGATTCACTGGCCGCTGACGCTGCGCCTCGGCGACGGCCTGATCGCCGACGAACGCCAGCGCGCCGACGCCTTGCCGCAACTGGCGCAGCTTCCCTGGCTGCGCCACGCCTATCTCCCTGACTGGCTGCGTCGCGCGCTGCTCGCCCGTCTGGCGGCCGGACAACGGACGCCAGCGCCGACGGGCAGGGCCGCGGCAGCCGACCCGGCAGTCGACCCGGCGGCTGACCTGGAGGCGATTCGCCAGACGCTGGCCGACTTCCTCGAGCAATTGCACGAAGCGCCCGCCACCCCGGGCGCGCTGCGTATCGCCGCGCCGGCGCGCCGCTGGTCGAGCTTCGCCGATGTCCGGCGCGGGCTGCGCGCGCTCTTCGCCGGCCAGGCGGCGGGCGAGCATCCGCCGGCCGTCGAGGATCGCGTCTTCCTGCGTTTCATGAGCGCCCCGTCCAACCCGCTCGGCGTGCGCGCTTCCGAGACGCTGCGCCGCATCTTTTACCGCGACGCGCTGCCGCTCGCCGGGCTGCGCGTCGTCCCGCTGCTCGTCGTCGGCGCGCTCGCCGTCGGCCTGCTGCAGCACTTCTTTCCGCTGCGCGCGCAGCGCACGCTGGTCGGCCCGACGCCGCCGCCCATCGTCCGCACGCCGAGCGCGCTGGCGCTCGACAGCGACGGCCGCGGCCTGCTCGTCGGCGATAGCCACCGCGGTCTGCAGGCGTGGCAGGAGAGCGAAAGCGGCTGGCAGAAAGTGGCGGCCGAAACCTCGCGCACGGCCGGGCCGCTCGCTGCCGTCGCCCTCGCCCCCGGTCGCCTGCTCGGCGCCGGCGCCAGCGGTCTGCAGATACGCCCGGCGGCGGTCGGCGGGCCGGCCGAGACGGGGCTCGACGGCCGCGTGCAGGCCGACCCGGTCGTTGCCGCCGAGCGCTATGGCGACGCGCCGGACGGCCAATTCCAGTTGCAAGGCGCGGCGGCGGCGGGCGGCGCGATGTCGGGCGCCGTGCCGGGCGCGCCGGCGGGTGCGCCGCTGTGCATCGCCATCGACGCGGCCGGCGGGCGGGCGTTTGCGCTCGGTGCGGAGTTTCTCGCTGCGCGCATCGGCGGCGGCGAGACGGCGGTGGACTGCGCCGTCGCGCACGGGGGGACGCAGTTGGCGGTGTTGGGAAAACGGGTGCACGTCCTGCCGCTGCGCGTACGCGCAGCGGCAGGACGTGCACCCGTTTTCCCAACACCGCCAACTGCGTCCCCCCGTGCGCGACGGCGCAGTCCACCGCCGTCTCGCCGCCGCCGATGCGCGCAGCGAGAAACTCCGCACCGAGCGCAAACGCCCGCCCGCCGGCCGCGTCGATGGCGATGCACAGCGGCGCACCCGCCGGCGCGCCCGGCACGGCGCCCGACATCGCGCCGCCCGCCGCCGCCGCGCCTTGCAACTGGAATTGGCCGTCCGGCGCGTCGCCATAGCGCTCGGCGGCAACGACCGGGTCGGCCTGCACGCGGCCGTCGAGCCCCGTCTCGGCCGGCCCGCCGACCGCCGCCGGGCGTATCTGCAGACCGCTGGCGCCGGCGCCGAGCAGGCGACCGGGGGCGAGGGCGACGGCAGCGAGCGGCCCGGCCGTGCGCGAGGTTTCGGCCGCCACTTTCTGCCAGCCGCTTTCGCTCTCCTGCCACGCCTGCAGACCGCGGTGGCTATCGCCGACGAGCAGGCCGCGGCCGTCGCTGTCGAGCGCCAGCGCGCTCGGCGTGCGGACGATGGGCGGCGGCGTCGGGCCGACCAGCGTGCGCTGCGCGCGCAGCGGAAAGAAGTGCTGCAGCAGGCCGACGGCGAGCGCGCCGACGACGAGCAGCGGGACGACGCGCAGCCCGGCGAGCGGCAGCGCGTCGCGGTAAAAGATGCGGCGCAGCGTCTCGGAAGCGCGCACGCCGAGCGGGTTGGACGGGGCGCTCATGAAACGCAGGAAGACGCGATCCTCGACGGCCGGCGGATGCTCGCCCGCCGCCTGGCCGGCGAAGAGCGCGCGCAGCCCGCGCCGGACATCGGCGAAGCTCGACCAGCGGCGCGCCGGCGCGGCGATACGCAGCGCGCCCGGGGTGGCGGGCGCTTCGTGCAATTGCTCGAGGAAGTCGGCCAGCGTCTGGCGAATCGCCTCCAGGTCAGCCGCCGGGTCGACTGCCGGGTCGGCTGCCGCGGCCCTGCCCGTCGGCGCTGGCGTCCGTTGTCCGGCCGCCAGACGGGCGAGCAGCGCGCGACGCAGCCAGTCAGGGAGATAGGCGTGGCGCAGCCAGGGAAGCTGCGCCAGTTGCGGCAAGGCGTCGGCGCGCTGGCGTTCGTCGGCGATCAGGCCGTCGCCGAGGCGCAGCGTCAGCGGCCAGTGAATCTCGGGATAGACGGCGCAGGCGGCCAGCCAGACGAAGACGCGCGGCGGCAGGTCGGCGGCGAGCGCGTCGACGACGCGGGCGGTGAAGTCCGCACCCGGATCTTCGCCGCCGAGCAGTCGGTCGAGGTCGCGCAGGTAGGGCGGACGCGGGCGCTCGGCGCGGCGAACGGCGGGCGGGGCGACGACGCGCTGCTGACCGACGATTTCGCCGAGCAGTCGCAAACCGGCCGCGTCGAGCGGCAGCAGGCGCAGGCCGGCGCGTTCGAGCAGCCATTCGCTGCGCCCCCAGGCGCGACGCGGACGCGGCGTGAGCAGCAGCGGCTGCCCCTGCGGCCAGGCCAGCAGGCGGGCGACGCTCGCCGCCGGGCGGCCGCTGTAGGAATCGATCAGCTCGCGCGCGTCGGCAAAGACGAGCAGGCGGCGCGCGGCGAAACGCGCCGCCAATTGCTCGAGATCCTGCCCGCCGAGGTCGCCGGCGCCGCGCTTGAACGGCTGATGGCGACAGCGCAGCGGGTCGCGTGCGTAGTGGAAACGCTCGACCGACAGGCCGCGCGACTGCAGGCCGGCGAGCAGCTCGTCGACGGTCAGCGCCAGGTGGTCGCGCAGGCTGGCGCGGTCGACGAGGACGAGGAATTCGGGTTCAGTCAGCGATCCGAAGACCGGTGTGAACAGTCCGCCGGCGGCGAGCGTCGCGGCGACGCTGCGCTCGCCGTCGAGTTCGTTCGACGGCAGCCAGTGGCGTCGGCGCAGGGCGCGCAGAAGGCGCAGCCGCTCGCCGCGAAAAGCGCCGCGCAAGCGGCCGTCGTCGGCGTCGAGACGCTTTTCGGCGGCGCTGCCGGTCGCCGGCAGACGTTCGAGCCAGCCGCGCCGGCGCAGCCGGTTCCAGGTCCACACGGCGGTGAGGAAGAGCAGCGCGGCGGCGGCGAAGATGAGGTGGTCGACGACCCAATGCGTTTCTTCGCCGGTCTCCGGCGGCAAGGTTTCCGGCGCCGGCGCCGGAAGGGCGGCGGCGAAGGCGAAACCGGGCGGCGCCGGCGGGCGTGGGGCGATGTCGGGCGTCGATTCGCGTGGCAGCGGCGCGAGGACGATCGCCACCTGCTCGGGAAGCGACGCGGCGAGGCCCGGCGCGGCTAGCGTGGTTTCGCCGGGCACGAAGCCGGGGGCTTCGCCGCGCAAGGTCAGCGGCAGCAGCGAGCGCGAATAGCGGACCGTGGCGAGCGCCTCGGCGGGCGGCTCGCCGGAGGGCGAGACCGCCGGCTGAACCGGCGACTGGCCGGATGGCGCGGCAGTCGGCGGGGCGGCCGGTTGGGCGGCCGTCGGCAGGAAACGCTGGCCGCTCGCCGGCGCTTCGACGACGGCGCCGGCGACCGGCGCGCCGCCTTCGTCGACGACGCGCACCGCCACGGTGAGCGGTCGCAGCCACCACCAGGCGGCGACCAGCGCGCCGAGCAGGAGCAGGAAGAGGAGGCCGAAGAGCCAGTCGGGCGGGCGGCGCGGCGGCGGCGGACGCGGCGGCGGCGGCGGCGTGGCCGAGGCGCCGGGCGCGGGCGCTGCGGCAGCGGGCGGATCGTGGTCCCAACTGGCGATCCAGTCGGCGAAGAGCGCCGGAAAGAGGTGCTGCTGCTCCGGCGTGCGGCAGAAGATCGGCGCCAGGTAGGGCGCCAGCTCGCGCGGCAACGGCGGTTCGGCGCGGCCGGCGAGGCCGGCGAGCACCTGCGCGGCGGCGGTCAGCTCATGCGCGCCGGGGGCGAAACCCTGGCGCCTGAGCTCGCCGGCGAGCTCGACGAGTGCTTCAGTACTGAGCATCGCCCGCCAGTGCGCCGAGCTTTTCCTTGGCGTGGGCACGCACGCGCTCGAGGTCTTCGGCGGTCTTGGCGAGGACGCCGAGCGTTCCCTGGACGATTTGGCGGACTTCGGCGAGCGTGCCGGCCGACGATGCGCCGCGCCCGCGCAGCGCTTTCAGCCAGCCGACGAGCTCGGCGGTGGCCGGCGGCTTGTCGAGTTCGAGCGTGCGCAGCGCGTAGAAGAAGTCGATTGCGTCGGCGGTGAGCGCCGGTTCGCCGTCGAGGTTGGCGCGCACGATGCGGCGCATCGCCGCGGGGTCGGGGAATGGCAGGTGGTAGAAGACGCAGCGGCGGAGAAAGGCGTCCGGCAGGTTCTTCTCGCTGTTGCTGGTGAGGACGACGAGCGGCCGGTAGTCGGGGTCGGCGACGATGGTGCGCAGGCCGAGCTCGGGGATGCGGAAGTACTGGCGCTCGATCTCGTTCAGGATGTCGTTCGGGAAGTCGCGCGGCGCCTTGTCGATTTCGTCGACGAGGACGACGCAGCGGCAGGGCCGCCGATGCTCGGGCAACAGGTCGGCGACTTCGGCCGCCGGCCGCGAACGGAGGATGGCTGCGCCGAGCGCGTTGAAGGTCAGGTAGGCGCGGTTGTCGCTCGCCATCGTCTCGTCGTGCGCGGCGTGGAAGCGGCCGAGGTGGTCGAAGTGATAGAAGAGGTCGCGCGCGGCGCTGGTCGATTTGGTTTCGAACATCAGCAGCGGCAGTTCGCCTTCGCCGGTCTGCTCGCCGAAGGTCCGCGCCAGATGGCGGGCGTAGGTCGTCTTGCCGGTTCCCGGCTCGCCGGTGAGCAGCAAGGGCTGTTCGAGCTGGATGGCGACTTCGGCGGCGATGTCGAGGTTGGCGTGCGAGATGTAGCGCTCTGCCGGCGTTTGCGTGAGGGTCATCAGCTTTCCTTTCTTGCGGGTCAGAACGACGCGGCGAGCCGGTCGCGCAGGTCGTCCATCGCCCAGTGCGCGCGCTCGGCGAAGAGTTGGTCGAGCCTTGCCTTCAGGCGCGCGTTGCGGACGGGTTTGACGGCGTCGTGCGTCCACCAGCGCTCGATGTCATAGTGCGTGATCGACGCCAGTTCGGGCAGGGGGACGATGGTCGGCGGCAAGTCGACGGGCGCGCTGAAATCGGCGACGAATTCGTCGACGATGCGGCGCACGCGCTCGCCTTCGCCCTCGCCGCCGGCGTGGCGCAGGCAGGCGACGAGAACGAAGATCTGGCGCGCCGGGGCGGCGACCCAGCGGCCGAGCCAGGCCGCCGCGTTGGTGAGAAACAGGTGCTCGCGGCCGGACAGCGCGTCGCTCGGCGGTTCGAGGGCGACGATGAAGATGCGCTGCTTGCCGCCGTTCATCCAGCGCTGCAGTTTGGGCCACGAATCGAGCCCGGCGTCGCGCGCGCCGTCGCGAATCGCGCTGAGGATCGTCGCCCCCAGCTTCTCGGGCGTCTCCAGGTTCTGCCGGACGACGCGCGGGACGAGGATCACCTGGCCGGGCGCGACGCCGGGAATCTGGTAGCGCAGCTCGTAGGCGCGTACCCGTTCGAGGAATCCGCAATGTCCCTGGCGCGCGCCGCCGGGCAGGATGCAGAAGAGCGCGCTGCCCTTGGCCAGCGTCGCGCGCCGGCGCATCGTATTGATCAGCAGGTCGCGCGGGTCCTCACGGTCGCAAAGCTGGATGAGCTCGCCGAGGCGGTCGAGCAGCTCGAGGGCGTTGCCCTGCCCGGCGCCGTCGGGCGCCGGCGCGGGCACGGGCACGGGCGCCGCCGGCGGCGCGCTCGGCGGCGCTTCGGCGAGCGGCAGCGCCCGGCGAGCGAACTGCTTGAGGTGTTGCTCGACGAGCTGCGCCAGTTGCGCATCGTGCTGGAAGTCGTTGACGCCAAAGCGCAGCGAGCCGTCGGCTGCGCGCGAAGTGGCGACGAAATCCTTGACGCGCCGATACTGTTCCTTCTTGTCGTCTTCGTCGGGGTCGTCGAGCTCGATCGTCGGCTTGCGCGCGCAGCGGTAGATCCAGACCTCGCGCCCGCCGTTGCACGCGTCTTCCAGCTCCCAGACGGTTCCCGAGGCGTAGGTCGTTCCGTCGGCGCGCCGGTTGGCCGGCGGCAGCGGCGTGCCCATCCGCCCCCAGAGGAGGACGATCGTCAGGTCGCATTCGCGCGGCAGCGGCAGGTAGGCGTTGACCGAATCCTGCGGCGGCCGGCCAGCACTCAAGGGGACGGCGGCGCCCGGCGTGTCCCAGGCGACGACCTCGAAGCGACCGCGCCCAGCGAGCAGCGGGTCGTCGTTGAGCGCCGCGATCGTCCGGCGCACGAGCTCGCGCTGCTCCGCCACGTCGCCGGGCGAAGACAGGAAGATGCGTAGCGGCGGGCGCTCAAGCGGCACGCCAGCAACCTCGCGGCGCGCCGAATTCCTTCGTCTCCTGCATCGTTCTCCCCGTTCTGACGTGTTCCCTGGCGCGTGCCGGTCTTTATCGTCGCCGTGCCGCCAGCTTGGCGGTGTTCAGTTGTCCTTCGGCGCGCCAAGCAAGCGAATAATACTTCGGCGTGAAGCGGTTTGTGCGCAGCTTCGTTACTGCTGGCGGCAGCATTTCGTCGCCCCGTTCGCTGCCGGCGAAGCAGGACGATAAAGGAGGTAGTGATCAGGGCGCCACTCGCGCGCGTCGGCGGTGGTCATCGAGCGACGGTCGCACCGGCATTGCAAGCATCTGGGTCCGTCGGTGCGCTGCTTCTGAATCACCACTGGGCTCAGAGCCTTAAATACTTGCGAAAGTAGCGTTGGATCTCATATCCTTCGACCAAGCTTCTTGATGGCCTTGGCGCTCACCAGAATTGACCCGTTTCTGCTCACCAGACCGGACCCACTGCCCGGGGTTGCCAGGTGGCATGTGAAGGAGAGAAAAGGGTCGCGCCACAGGGGTACGTTGCTGGACGGGTGAGAAGGCGAGAGACGTGCCTCAAGGTTCAACGACCGCGGGTCTGATGGTGGCCGCCGGTGGCCTGGAGCGACGGCACCTCAGTCCGAAGGCGCGTCTTCCGAACGGTGCGGCCGGGCACCCCCTAGTGGCGCCGTTTTCCCGAACAGATCCCTCCCGGACCTCATAAGCCCTCCCACTGGGAGGAATCACGCCGGCCGCCGTATCTTCCCGCACGACATCACGACCTCGTGCGGGGAGAACGAGCTCTGGAATTCCGGCAATGCCAGGCGTGCCAGGCCCCCTTTCGGCCACGCCCGCAAGTTGCAGAGCAAGGCTTTTGTTCCGCTGCCGCCTGCCAACGCGAACGGCGACGGCGTTGGCAAGCAAGCAGGCGCCAGAACGATCCGGACTATCGCGAGGACCAGAAGCGGGTACAGAAGGCCTGGGCAGAGCGCCATCCGGGCTATTGGCGGGACTATCGACGCCAACACCCGGAGTACGCCGAGCGCAACCGCGCCCAGCAACGGCAACGCGCGCAGGACAAGGCCGGGCAGATTGCAAAGATGAACGCGTCAAAGGCTGAAATGCCCATTCTTTCCGGCACTTACTGTTTGTCCCCGGTGGTGGACGCGTCGCTTGCAAAGAGTGACGCGTGGATGGTCGAAATCACTGTCATTACAGCGGCTTGCGCCTCGCCCTGAGGGAATTGCAAAAGACGACTTGCTCGCCTTGGCGGCACCGGGCCGGTATTCTGGGTCCAACAGGAGGTTCTCTGGCATGAATCCGTCGTCTGCCGCTGCCGTTCTCAGCCTCGACCTGCACCGTCTCGATTTGCGCTACGCATCGCTTCGCCTGCCGGACCCGCCGGCAATCACGCGTCTGGCCCGATCGATCGCGGCGGATGGTCAGTTGGTTCCCTGCATTGCGGTCGCCGGCGAGGGCGACGCGTTCATCCTGATCGACGGCTATCGACGTATTGCCGCGTTGCGTTACCTCGGGCGCGATACGGCCGAGGTCGAGTGTTGGCAGGCGGATCTCGCGCAGGCGCTGTTGGGCGGGTTGGCGCGGACGCGCAGCCGATCGTTTGCGCCGATCGAAGAAGCCTTCCTGTT
>ERZ761602.5945-NODE-5945-length-14061-cov-6.188705_pt1 | contig 14061 bp, 9 predicted proteins | sample MGYA00512165_ERZ761602 | MGnify/ENA primary metagenome ERZ761602 (study PRJEB28899, sample SAMN02445085) | bioreactor sludge metagenome | biome: EBPR sludge; isolation source: Thorneside wastewater treatment plant | place: Australia: Brisbane, Thorneside...
AGTACGTGCTCGAGGTGAACACGCTGCCCGGCATGACCGAGACGAGCCTGCTCCCGAAGATCGGCGCGGCCGCTGGCTACGACTTCCCTGCGCTCTGCGAGGCGATCCTCTCGACCGCGCGCCTGCACAACGCCCGCGTCCGCCGGGCCTCGCGCACGAGCTCCGGCATGTGGGCCGCCGACGGGACGCGCCTGCGCCAGACCGCCTGAACGACGCCTCGCGCGTCGCGCACACGAGAGCCCGGGCCGCTGGCTCGGGCTCTCGCCCTTCCATCGCTCTGGCGCGGAGAGCTCAGACCACGTCGAGGCGCGCGCCGAGCGCGCGCAGCGAGCCGACGAAGCGCGGGAAGCTCGTCGCGATCGCGTCGACGCCGCGCACGCGGCTCGGCCGATCCGCGACGAGGCCGAGCACCGCGGCGGTCATCGCGATGCGGTGATCGCCGCGCGCGTCGACGTCGGCGGCGTCGAGCGGGGCGCCGGGGCGACCCTCCACGACGAGGCCGTCGGGGCGCTCTTCGCAAGCCACACCGAAGGCGCGCAGCACCTCGGCCATCGCGCTCAGTCGGTCGCTCTCCTTCACTCGCAGCTCCGCGGCGCCTTCGAGCACCGTCACGCCGTGCGCGCGCGCCGCCACGCCGAGCAAGATGGGAAGCTCGTCGATCGCGCGCACGACGAGCTCGCCGCCCACGCCGAGCCCGCGCAGCTCGGCGTGGGAGACGGCCACGTCGCCGATGGGCTCGCCGAGCGCGTCACCGCTCGAGCGCATCACGAGCTCGGCGCCGAGCTGCCGGAGCAGATCGTAGAAGCCGGTGCGCGTCGGGTTCAGGCAGAGGCCACGCACGCCGACCTCGCTCTCGGGCACGAGCAAGCCCGCGGCGATCAAGAACGCCGCCGCCGAGGGATCGCCGGGAATCTCGAGCTCGAAGCCTGGCAGCTCGCCCGAAAAGCGCGCGGCCTCGAGGCGCACGATGCCGCCTACGCGCGACAGCGGCACGCCGAGCGAAGAGAGCATGCGCTCGGTGTGGTCGCGCGAGATCACCGGCTCGCTCACCGTCGTATCGCCGGGTGAATAGAGGCCCGACAAGAGGAGCGCGCTCTTCACCTGCGCGCTCGGCACGGGCAGCTCGTAGGCGAGCTCCGAGAGCACGTTGGGCGGCGGCAAGGGCCCGATCTCGAGCGGCGCGCTGAGGCTGCCCGGGCGGGCCGGGTCGAGCTGGCCTTCGATGCGCGCGCCGCGCGCCCGCAGCGGCGCCACCACGCGCGCCATCGGTCGGCGCGAGAGCGACGCGTCGCCGACGAGGCGGGAGCGGAAGGGCATCGCGGCGAGCAGCCCCGAGAGCAGGCGCATCGTCGTGCCGGAGTTGCCGCAGTCGAGCTCGGCGCTCGGCGGGGCGAGGCCCGAGAGGCCCACGCCCTCGACCTCGATCACGCCGTCGATCAGCTCGCTCCTCGCGCCGAGGGCGCGCATCGCCGCGAGCGTGCTCCGGTTGTCGTCGCCCATGCGAGGGGCGACGATGCGCGAGCGGCCGCGCGCGATCGACGAGAGCAGGATCGCTCGGTGCGCGATGCTCTTGTCGGCCGGCGCAGGCACGTAGCCTCGCAGCGGGGTGGTCTGGGGGTGCACGACGAGATCGCTCACGGCGCCCTCCCTTAGCACCGGGGCCGCGAGGCGCCTCTCGCCGCGACGAGCGGTGGCGTGGTGGCCTGCGCGGTACGGCCGCGGGGCGTTCGTGCTAAGAGCGTCGCCGTGCGGCAGCGAGCGCGTGTCCTCGTCGCGATCGATGGCCCCGCCGGCGCGGGCAAGAGCACGGTCGCCCGCAAGGTGGCCGAGCGGCTGGGCTTCGTCTTGCTCGACACGGGGGCGCTCTACCGCGCCGTGGCGCTGGCGGCGCACCGCGCGGGCGTCGGCCTCGATCGCGACGACGAGGTGAGCGAAATCGCCGAGGACATCGCCGCGAGGAGGCGCCTCGGCGTCGAGCCTGGAGGAGGCGACGAGGGCAGCGGGGTGCGTGTCCTGCTCGACGGCGACGACGTGTCGAAGGCGATCCGCACGCCGGAGATGAGCATGGGCGCGAGCCGCGTCTCGGCGCTGCCGCGGGTGCGCGCCGCGCTGCTCGCCTTGCAGCGCCAGGCCGGCGAGGCGGGCGGCGTCGTGCTCGAGGGGCGCGATATCGGCACGGTGGTCTTCCCGGACGCCGAAGCGAAGTTCTTCCTCACGGCCTCGGCCGAAGAGCGCGCGAGCCGCCGCCACGCGGAGCTCGTCCAGAAGGGCCAGATCGCCGACCTCGACGCCACCTTCCGCGAGGTCGTGGCGCGCGATCGCGCCGACACGGAGCGGCCGATCGCGCCCTTGCGACAGGCCGACGACGCCGTGCTCGTCGACTCGAGCCGGCGGAGCATCGACGACGTCGTCGAGCAGATCGTCCGCGAGGTCACGCGCCGCGAAGAAGAGCTCGCCCGCGCAGGTGGCGGCGGCGATGCCTCGGGCTGAGCTCGCGGGGGCCGCGGTCGCAGCCGCGCTCGCGCTGCTCGGCTGCGGCGACGAGGTGCCCGCGGGCGGCGTGCCGCGCGTGGCGCTCGAGGCCCCCGCGCGCAGGCTCGTGCCCGACGAGCTGGTGCCCGGACACCTCGAGCTCGTCGTGCGCTTCGATCTCGAGCGCATGCACGTCGCGCTGGGCGACGACCCCCAGAGCGCGCTCGGAGCGCGCCTCGGCGACGAGCCGCTGGTGCTGCGCGCGCTCGGCAAGGCCCGCAGCGCCTTGCTCGCGCTGAGGAGCGCGAGCCTCGAGGCGGGCGATCACGTGCTGGTGCTGGAAGGTGACTTCGCCGGGCTCGCACCCGACGAGCAGGTCTACGCGCCGGTGCCGTCGAGCGACGAGCGTGTGCGGCTCTACCTCCGCCGCTCCTCGGCGCGACGCGCCGGGACCGAGGCCATCGTGGTCGTCGGTGGGCGCATCCTCGCCTTCGCGAGCCCGCTCGAGGCCGACGCGCTCCTGCGCGTGGCCCAGCGTGGGCCGGACGCCGCGCGCGGAGCGCCCGTCGCCGAGGGCCTCGTCAGCGTCGACTTCCGACCCAAGCGCCTCGATCCGCGCCTCGAGCGGCGCTTCCCGTCGGTCGCGAGGCTCGTCGCGCAGACCGAGCGGGTGCGCGCGAAGCTCGGCGCGAAAGACGACGGCCTGCGCGTCGAGGCCGAGGTGCTCGCGAGGGCCGAGCCCGGCGCAGAGCGCATCGCGCGTTTCCTCGAGGCGCTGCGCGCGGGCGCCACGGGAGAAGCCGGCGCGAGCTCCGAGCTCGGCGCGCTCGTGATCGAGCCCGTCGGCCGCACCGTGCACCTGTCGATGCCGCTCGACGCCGCCGCCGTGCTGCGCGCCTTCTCGGAGCCTCGCCCCGAGCGCTGAGCATGCTCCGCGGCGCGTGGCATACTGCCGGCCCATGCCCGGAACGATCGTGATGGACGACGAGCACGGCGGCCGCCCCACGGAGCCGGACGTGCACGACCCCGGGCGCCCCACGCTCGACGCGGGTGAGGACCTGCACGCCCACGGCGCCGGCGAGGACGAGGCGCTCGACGACGACGACTCGACCCAGGAGCCGCAACCCGAGCCGCCGAGCCCGAGCAAGACGCGCAGCCTCGCGTGGTTCGTCGTGGGCGCGCTGCTCGTCGCCTCGATGGTCGGCCCGCTGGTCTTCTACTTCCTCGTGTGGCGCTACCAGTCCACGGCGCTGCACCACGTTCCGGCCGGCACGACGATGGCCGCGCGCTTCGACGGTCGAGAGCTCTACCTCTACGAGCCGTTCCGCAAGAACGTGCTCTCGGTCTTCGAGGACGCCGAGGGCACGAAGAGCCGCGCCGCACGCCTCGAGAAGAAGACGGGCATCAACCTGCTCACCGACGTGCGGGAGCTGGTCCTCGCGACCGTGGACGGCAAGAGCTGGGTCGCGCTCGTCGGTGGGCGCTTCCACACCCCTCGCCTCCATCGCTCCGACTTCGTCGAAGGGCTCGCGAGCTTCCTCGCCGAGGAGGGCGTCGACGGCTTCGCGCTCGAGGGCTCGGTGCTGAAGGGCCCCGGCGGCGTGCGCATCGCGCAGGCCGAGGACTCGACGCTCGTCGTCGCGAGCGACGACGCCATGCTCGGGGCGACGCTCGAGCCTTCGAAGCACTACCTCGAGCTGGGCCTCGCGAGCTCGGGCGCGCTGTCGCTCGTGGTCGACGGCCCCGCGCTCGCCGCCGTCGCCCGCACCCTGCCCTCCTTGGACGGCGCCGAACCCATCGCGAAGACCGCGCGCGTCACGGGCTTCCTCGACTTCCGCCGCAAGGGGCCCGAGCTCGTGCTCGACGTCGTGCCCAAGAGCGGCACCACGCCCGAGGCGCTCGCCGGCGAGCTCGAGACCGCGCTCGGCGCGATGCGGCTCGTCGCCTTCATGCTGCCCGACGTCGGTGGGAGCAAAGAAGCGCTCGGCAGCGCACAGGTGAAGCCGCGCACCGCGAGCGTGCTCGTGCAGGCGAAGTGGCCCGAGGAGAAGCTCGCCGAAGCGACCGTCGCACTCGGCGGGGCCCTGCGCGCGGTGCTCGGCGGGGGCTGAAGGCCTGAGCCGCTCCGTGGAGCTCGACGCGCTCAGCTCGTGGCGTGCGCCTCTTCGTAGACCTTGAGGCCGTACTTCTCCGCGCACCAGAGCACGCCGATGAGCAGGCTGCGTTTGTCGTCGACGAAGCTCGGCTTCTTGCCTTCGAAGTAGTGCCCGGCGAACTGGAAGCCCCAGCCCACCGTGAAGAGCCCCGCTGCGAGCGGGAGCCCCACGAGCGTCGCCCCGATGGGTAGGCTCGCGACGATCATCGGGATGCCGATCTTGTGACAGGCCTGGTTGCGCGGGTCCTGGTGGTCGGACTTGTACTTCTCGACGAGCTCGGTCCACTCGCGGTTCAGTCGGATCATGCGGGCGGAGCTGCCACGATCGCTCGCCCACGTCGAGCCTGCCCGCTCCTGGGCCCCTCGGCTCCGCTGCTCCAGCAACGAGATATGGGTTCGAAAGTGAAACAGAATTCCGCGAGAGCACCTACACTCCCAGGTCTTGGACTCCACGCTCGGAGACTCGGTGCTGATCACGCAGGCGGCGCCCGAGGTGCTCGCACTCGGCGTCGTGCTGCACCCTCGCTCCGAGATGATCGGGACCCTGCTCCCGCTGCGCTCGGGCGAGCGGCTCGTGCTCGGCCGTGAGCTCGCAGAGCTCGCCGCGGAGAACGATCGGCGGCTGTCACGCCGGCACCTGGCGATCCAGGTCGAACCGGACGGCCTGCTGCTCGAGGATCTTTCGAGCCGCAACGGCAGCTTCGTCGACGGCGAGCGCCTCACGGAGTCGAAGCGTGTGTCGACGGGCGCAACCATCGCCTTGGGTTCGCTCCTGCTGCTGGTGACGCACGCGCCACCCCTGTTCGCGTCACCGGAGAACGCACGCTTCGCGGGAGCCTCTGCGGCGCGTGCCGAGCTGCTCGAGCAGGCGACGCGCGCGGCGCGATCGACGCGTCCGATCCTGCTCGCTGGGGAGACCGGCGTGGGCAAGAGCCTGCTCGCCGAGGAGATCCACCTGCTGAGCGGCCGAGAGGGGCGCTACGTGGTGCAGCCGGCCGCTTCGGTCGCGCGCGCGGAGGCGCTCGAGCGGCTGAACGGCGCCGGAGAGGTGCCGGGGCTCTTCGAGCTCGCCGAGGGCGGCACGCTCGTGATCGACGGCGTCGAGCACGCCTCGAACGAGCTCTGCGCCGCGCTCGTCGCCTACCTCGATACGCGCGAGACGCGGCGGGTCGGAGCGCTCGACGCCAGGACCTCGGACGTGCTCCTGGTGATGACGACGCGCTCCGAGCTCGGGGACCTGCGCGAGCAGCGCGCCGAGCTCTGCGCCAGGGTCAGCGGCTGGACCCTGCGCGTCCCTCCGCTGCGAGAACGACGCCTCGACGTCGTGCCGATCTTGCTGCAGCTCGCGGGGCGCTGCGACGTTCCCGAGCTCGTGCCCACCCAGGCGCTCGCCGAGGCGCTGATGCGTTCGCCGCTCGTCGGGAACGTGCACGCGCTCGAGAACCTCGTGTCGCGCGCGGCCGTGGAAGCACCGGGCGAAGCGCTCGACTTCGAGGCATGGATGCCGCCGATCCTGGGGCTCGAGCGGGCTTCGAGCGAGGCCGACCGAGCCAAGCTCGAGCAAGCACGACCCACGGCGTGTGCGGTGGTCTTTCGGATCGAACGCGGTGGAGCGTGGTTCGAGCCCCCGGGTGGAGGCAGGGTCACGCTCGAGCACCGCAAGACCCTGCAGACCCTGCTGCGCACGCTCGTGGAGGCCTCGCAGGCGACGACGCGACGGGCGCTGTCGGTCGAGGACTTGCTCGCCGCCGGCTGGCCCGGCGAACGGGTCCTGCCACAAGCGGGCGCGAGCCGCGTCTACGTGGCGATGACGACGCTGCGGCGCCTCGGTCTGAGAGCGCTCATCGAACGAGGGCCCGATGGCTACCTGCTCGCGGGGGACTTCGCCGTGGTCGACTGAGGGCGTGGCGCTCGCCGCGCGCGCGGCGCCTCAGCCCGTCGCGAGGATTCCAGGCAGGATCGAGGCTGCCAGGCGTCGCGGCGCGACGATGCGCTCCCGCTCGAAGTGCGCCGTGGCCCGATCGAGGGCGCTCCGACCGGCGTGGCCGAGCTCGACGAGCCCGAGCAGCGCCGAGGCCTCGAGGAGCGTCAGCCCGTGCGCGGCGCCGATCGCGGCGCCCCGCTCCAGCGCACGGCGCCTGGGCTCGGCTCGGCCTCCGAGGTGCTCCACGCAGGCCTCGAGCAGGGCGCCCATCGCGAGCGCGTAGCTCACCTCCTCGCGCCCGAGGAGCAGCGCCAGCGTGCGTGCGCCGAACCCTGCGCGCCTGCCGCCCTGCGATGCGCGCGCGACGAGCAGCCGTCCGTGCAGGAAGCGCGTGAGCACGCGGATGCGCTGCAGGCGCGACAGCAGCGAGCGCTCGACCCCGAGCAACTTCGGCCCGAGCTCGAGCGCCGCCGTCGCGCCGGCACCCTCGTAGAGCGCGATCTCGCCGAGCGCGTCGAGCTCGATCCAGTGCTGCACGTGCATGCCCTCGTCGCTCGAGACCCAGCTCGAGCGCTCCAGCGTGCGACGAGCGGCCGCGGGATCGTCGTCGCAGAGACAGACCCACGCCCCTCCCCGCAGCAAGGTCGTCTCGAGGTATCGATCGGCGCGACGGGCGGCATCGGCGAGCAGCTCTGGGAGCTGCTGACGGAGCGCTCGGGCCGAACCGAGCAGCCGCAGGCTCAGCAGACGCACGAGCAACATGCTGTCGATCGCCCAGGTGTTGCCGGTCGGGCTCTCGCGGAAGGCGCGCTCCACGCGCGCGAGCTCGGCTTCGGCCTCCGGGCCACGGAGCTCGAGCGCGCCTCGGGTGGCACGCGCCGCCTCGACCCAGAGCTGGGGCTCGTCGGCGCCGGAGCGCGACGCGAGGCTCTGCGCCAGCTCGAGCAAGGGCTCGGACGCGCGCCTCGCGCTCGAGCTGGTCGAGCCTCGGAAGATCGACTCGATCGACAGCGCGATCGACGCCTTCGACGGCTCCCCGAGGTCGAGCGCGGCCCGCACGGCCCTCAGGTGATAGAGCGACGCTCGCAAATTGTCGCACATGCCGAGCCCGATGGAGGCGCCGCGCAGGAGCCCCACCTTCTCGTCGAGCTCGGCGCGCGCCTCCGGGAGCGCGGGCGGCGTCGCGAGCGCGAGCCTACGCCGCGCGAGCGACGCGCGCTCGACCAGGATCGCGACCAGCGTGCTCGAGGGCGTCGGGGGCAGCGGAGCACCGACGCGCTCGAGCAGGCGGCCCAGCAGCGCCTTGCCTCGCGCCAGCTCTCCGGCGGCGAGCAAGAGCTCCGCCGCCTTGGCTTCGACGCGGCGCTGCTCGGCGCCCGGGAGCCGAGGCGCGACGCGCACGAGCTGCTCGGCCGCGTCGATCGAACGGTGCGCCCACTCGAGCAGCTCGGCCCGACGAAGCGAGACCTCGAGCTCTGCCGCGTCGTCGAGCCCGCCCCGCGCGAGCACCTCCGCGAGCAGCTCGGCGGCGTGCTCGAAGGCGAGGCTCGACGCCGCGCGGTCGGCGAGCCGAAGCAGGATCTCGGACGAGCGAAGCTGCTCACCCGCCCCCGCGAGGTGGTGAGCGACCGCCGCGTCACGCCCCGTGCGCTGCTCGAAGGCGCGAGCGAGCTGGGCGTGCAGCGCGGAGCGCTCGGCGCGGGCGAGCGACGCCGCGACCGCCTCGCGCACGCGGTCGTGGAAGACGTCCAACGCGGGCCCCTCGGGCGTCGACACTCGACGCACGAGGCGCGCTGCGGCGAGCTCGTCGAGCTGTCTGGGAGACAGCGCCCCGTCGGCGGGAGTGAGCCTCGAGAGGAGCGCTTCGTCGAGCGGCTCGGCTGCGAGCGACAAGAGCTCCACGAGCCGTCGTCGTCGCGGCTCGAGCGCACCCACGCGGTCACGCAGACGGTCGTCGAGGCTCGCCGCGTGGAGCGCGGGCGACGAGCCCAGCGACTCGACGAACCACAGAGGATGCCCGCGGCTCTCGAGCGCCGCCGCTTCGCACGCCGCCGCGTCCAGCTCCTCGATGGAGCACGATCGCAGCTCGGCGGCGAGCTGCCGGAGCGACGGGAGCTCGAGCGGTCCGAGCTCGATGCGCAGCGCCCCCCAGGCCACCGGCAGCACGTCGTCGCCATCGTTCCGAACGCGCCGCGACGCGATGAGCAGCACCCGCTCGGGTCGCCGCTCCACGAGGCCCGCGAGCAAGGCGCGGCTCTCGGTGTCCGCCCAGTGGAAGTCGTCGAGCAAGAGCGCCAGCGGGGCTCGACGCCCCTCGTCGCGCAGCCAGTCCGCGATGGCGGCGAAGGCGCGCGTCCTCTGCTCGAGTGCTCCAGAGCGCCCCGACGGCGAGGGCGACGCGACCTGGCCGAAGACCGGGAACACCCTGGCGATGTCGCTCCGGGCCGCCACCGGAGGGAGCTCGAGCGCGCCCTCGCGCGTGAGGCGTGCGAGCTGGTCGATCGCTGCGTCGAAGCCATTGTAGGGCACCGCCTCACGCGGACTGCAGCGAGCGCGCAGCACGTGGAACCCGAGCGAACGGAGCTCCACCTCGAGCGCATCGAGCAGGACGCTCTTGCCGATGCCCGACGGGCCCTCGACGCTCACGCACTCGAAGCGGCCCTCTCGAGCTCGACGAGCGCTCGCGAGCAGCGCCTCGAGCTCCTGCTCGCGCCCCACGACCCTCGCCGGCCGAGGCGCCCTCCCCGACCCCGTCGACGCTCCTCGCCCCGCGCCCCACCGCGACAGACGGTCCGAGATCTCGGCGCAGCCCGGGCGCCTCGAGGGGTCGCGCTCGAGCATGCGCGCGACGAGCTCGCAGAGCTCCTCGGGAGCGCCGTCCACCAGCGAGCCGAGAGTGGGCGCGCTGCGCTGCGCCTTCTGCGCGAGCAGCCGCTGCGGATCCCCCTCGAAGGGCCGCCTGTCGGCGAGCGCCTCGAAGAGGATCACCCCGAGCGCGTACACGTCGCTCGGCTCTCGGGCGGGCTCGCCGAGCGCCTGCTCGGGCGCCGCGTAGGCGGGTGTGCCCTCGAAGCCTCGCGCGCTCGTGCCACACGCGGCCGCGAGGCCGTAGTCGAGGATTCGCACGCCTCCCCGTGCGTCGACGAGCACGTTGGAGGGCTTGAGGTCGCGGTGGACGATGCCACGTGCGTGCAGCGCTGCCATGCCCTCCACGAGCTGCGTCGAGACGGAGCCGAGCCGCTCGAGCCTCGGACCCAGCGACGGGGCCTTCACTGCCCCGTGTGGCGCCCCGAGCTCGCCGCCGAGCTGCGCCGCGCCGACCGAGGAGAGCTCCGCGTGCATCGGCTTCGCGCGCGCCTCGCCCAGGTCGCCGCGAGTCTCGCTCGGGTCGAAGCGCGCCATCTCCCCCCCACGCACCCACGAGAGCACGTCGACGCCCACGACGAGCTCCATCGAGAAGCAGGCTTCGCCCTCGTGCACCCACAGCTCGTGCAGCGCGACGAGCCTCGGGTGCACGACGTCCGCGAGCGCCCTGAACTCGGCCTTGAGTCGACGGAGCCCGTCGGGTCCGAGGCGCTTGAGCCGCTTGAGGGCCACGCGCGCCCCGCTCTCGCGGTCGACGGCCTCCCAGACCTCCCCGAAGCCTCCCTCGCCGAGCAGGCGCAGCGGTTCGAAGCGGGCCCGCGGCCCCCAGCCACCTTGCGATGTGCACTTCACGGATGCGAGGCCTCGGGTCGGTCGGGTCGGATCCGCGAGGCTCCAACCGACAGGTCGTTACGGGCTCTGAACCCGAAAGTCACCTGAAGCCGATCTGAAACGCACGCCCACGAGACACGTGCGAAGCGCGGCCACCCCGTGGGGCGCCGCGCTTCGTGTCCACCGTCGCGATGTCGACGCGGCCCGTGCCGCTAGCAGCTCACCAACCGGCCCTGCGGATCGCCCGGTAGGCCGAGGTCGCCGTGCGGTAGCCCTTCACGCAGCCCGAGGAGCAGCCCTTGCACTCGTAGGCGTACATGGAGCCCCAAGGATCGCCCTTCTCGTAGACGAAGATGTGCCCCGAGCCGCCGCTCCTGTAGTTCATCGCGTCGGCCTTCTTGAGGTTGCCGCGCTGGATCTGCGACCACTGGCTCGTGTTCTTCGCGAAGTCGGCGGTGCTGTAGGGGTGCGAGTCCTTCGTCAGGTCGGTGTTCGTCGAGGGCACCTGCCACACCTTCGCGACGTAGCCCGAGCAGTCCCCGCCGTAGGAGCCCGAGTGCGAGCAGTTGGGGCAGCTGCCCGTGCACTTGCCCTTGGTGGAGCTGGTCGGACCGTTGGGGTGGAAGCGGCCGTGACCCCACCAGTACGAGAAGCCGACGCCTGCCTGGGCGCGCTGCATCGCGGCGTCGCGTGCGTTGCTGCTGGATCCACCCGAGCTGCCCGAGCTGCCCGAGCTGCCCGAGCCCCCCGAGTCGCTCGAGCCCGAGCTCGCCTTCTTCAGGTACGAACCGTAGGCCCAGCCGATGACGCCGCTGTGCTTCACCTTGTAGTAGCCGTTCTGCGGGCTCGACTGCTGCACCACGACGCTCGCGCCCTCCGGGATCACGTGCAGCACCGAGTACCCGGTCGACGGCCCCTTGCGCATGTTGAGCCCCGCGGTGGCGACCAACGTGGTACCGACCGCGACCGAGCCGCTGATACCGTCCTCGCGCGAGGCCGTCGTCTCGTCTGCGCCGGTGAGCTCCTCGCTGTCGGGCTCGGGCGTGCCGGGCGCGCAAGCGCCAGCGATGAGCGCCAGCGAGAGCGCGATGGCGGTGACTACGGCGTGTCGGAGAGTGGACGACATCGTTCTTGCTTTCCGTGGGAGTGGACGTGACGGCGTCCCCTTCACAACGAACGTGCCAAACCCTCGGCAACATGGGCAAATTGGAGAGTGCATGCGCAGAGGTACGACAGCGATTCTCGGTGTGGCAGCAGGGGCGACAGCCCTGTGGATCCTGGCTCGCTCATGCAGCGATCAGGCATCGAACAAGCCTGATCCGGCCTCCGCAGCGCTCAGCGCGAGCGCTCGCCCGCCCGTCGTCGGCACGAGCATGGTGCCTCGCGCGAAATCCCCTCGCAGTTCCAAGGGTTTTCCAACGGCGAACCCACCTCGCGACCCGAACCGTCCGTGGGTGGATGTTTTTTCGCCCTGGGGCGGACAAGACGAGCACCTGGGAAGGGAGCGACCAGACGAGGGGAGCCCAAGTGGGCCGATGAGCTTCGTTGTGGATGCAAGGGGGAGGATGTGGGTGCTCGACCAAGTCAACGGGCGGCTCGTGCGCTATGGCGCCGACGGCAAGCTCGAGTCGACGGTGCCGATGGATCGCGCCAACGCGCAGGATCTCGCGCTGGGAGCCGACGGCTCGATCGCGGTGCTCGATCGCTACGGTGAGGCCGACGTGGCGATCTACGGTGAGAACGGCGAGCTCGCTGGCACGCTGCCGCTCGTCGGCGAGGGCATCGAGTCGGCCGGCGACGTGACCGGCGTGTTCGTCGACGGCACCGACGTCTACGTCGAGGCCGAGCACGGCCCGCTGTGGAAGGTGGGCGACACGACGGGCACGCCCGCCGACCCACGCGAGCAGATCCCGGGCAGACCCACGCGTGACGGCAAGTCGTACATCAAGGCCGGGATCACCGACGCACAGGCCGGCCGCACCTACGTGATCGCCAACGAGCGCCCTTCGGGCGATCACCGCTTCACGCGCGAGCTGCGCTTCGAAGCGCCGGTGTGGTCGATCGTGCTGCTCGACAGCGACCTCGCGGGCACCATCTACTTCGCGGCGGAGGTGCAGGTCGGCAGCGAGGGCGTCGACGCGAACGTCGTCGTGCTCACCTGCCTCGACCCCATCACCGGCGTACCGCGCGGGGTCGCCGAGCTGCCCGCGAACACGATGCCCGAGGAGAGCTTCCGCGATCTGGTGGTGCTCGACGAGGGCGGCGTGGTGCAGTCGCTGCGCACCGAAGAAGGCGTGAGCTACCAGCGCTACGACTGCGATTGATCGAGAGCGCGACGAGGGCGCGCGACGCGTGACGCGGCAGAGGTACGGATGCTCAGGATCGCTCCTGCGCCGGCCTGCTCGCGTTGACAAGCCACGGCCCCGAGACTAAGGCCCGCAGGGCCTCGGCGTGGAAAGCGCCGAGCAGAAGGAGTTTTCAAAACCACCACATGAGCAACCCCAACCCCGACAGCATGGGCGAAGGCATGGACAGCTTCGCCGCACTGTTCGAGCAGAGCATCACCGAAGGCGACTTCGGCAACGAAGGCGAGATCGTCCAGGGCACCATCGTCGCCATCGGACGCGATCACGTCGTCGTCGACATCGGCGGCAAGAGCGAGGGCAGCATCCCGCTCCGCGAGTTCACCGACGCGGGCGGTCCGCCCATCAACGTCGGCGACACGATCGACGTCTACATCGAGAGCCGTGAGAACGACGACGGCCTTGTCACCCTCTCCAAGGAGAAGGCCGACAAGATGAAGGTGTGGGATGAGATCTCGGCGGCCTGCGAGGCCGACGAGCTCATCGAAGGCACCATCAGCCAGCGCGTGAAGGGCGGCCTCTCGGTCACGATCCGCGGGGGCGTCAAGGCGTTCCTCCCCGGCTCGCAGGTCGATCTCCGGCCGATCCGCAACCTCGACAAGCTGATCGGGCAGACGTACCGATTCAAGGTCATCAAGTTCAACAAGAAGCGCGGCAACATCGTGCTCTCGCGGCGCGTGCTCCTCGAGCGCGAGCGCGATGAAATGAAGCAGAAGACCCTCGAGACCCTCACCGAGGGCATGGTGGTCAAGGGCGTCATCAAGAACATCACCGAGTACGGCGCCTTCGTCGACCTCGGCGGCATCGATGGCCTGCTCCACATCACCGACATGTCCTGGGGCCGCGTGAACCACCCCAACGAGGTGTTCCAAGTCGGCGACGAGGTCACCGTCAAGGTCCTCAAGTACAACGCCGAGACCGAGCGCGTGAGCCTCGGCCTCAAGCAGACCCAGGAAGACCCGTGGAACCACGCCGAAGAGGCGTACCCCGCGGGCAAGAAGGTCCGCGGCAAGGTCATGTCGATCACCGACTACGGCGCCTTCGTGGAGCTGGAGCCGGGCGTCGAGGGCCTCATCCACGTCAGCGAGATGAGCTGGACCAAGAAGGTCAAGCACCCGTCGAAGCTGCTCGAGGTGGGTCAGGACATCGAGTGCCAGGTGCTCGAGGTCGACGCGCGCGCCAAGCGCATCAGCCTCGGTCTCAAGCAGCTCGAGCCCGATCCCTGGATGCTCTTCACCGAGAAGTACAACCCGGGCGACAAGATCGGCGGCAAGGTCCGCTCGATCACCGACTACGGTGTCTTCGTCGGCATCGAAGAGGGCGTCGACGGCATGGTGCACCGCAGCGATCTGAGCTGGTCGGTGCGCGTCAACAACCCGGCGGACCTCTACCACAAGGGCGACGACGTCGAGGCCATCATCCTCTCGATCAACCACGACGAGAAGAAGGTG
>ERZ761602.5946-NODE-5946-length-14058-cov-10.139899_pt1 | contig 14058 bp, 8 predicted proteins | sample MGYA00512165_ERZ761602 | MGnify/ENA primary metagenome ERZ761602 (study PRJEB28899, sample SAMN02445085) | bioreactor sludge metagenome | biome: EBPR sludge; isolation source: Thorneside wastewater treatment plant | place: Australia: Brisbane, Thorneside...
ACCCCAGACGGCGGCACCCCAGACGGCGGCACCCCAGACGGCGGCACCCCAGACGGCGGCACCCCAGACGAGCTCTCGGCGATCACCTGGCGGGTCAACGAGACCGTCGGCTCGGTCCTGCACGTGTCCTGGCAGCAGCCCTCCGCCGCGACCAGCTGGCTGGAGTTCCAGATCGAGGGCGAAGAGTGGCGGCAGAGCCCTCCGCGCGACCGCGAGGCTGGCCTCCAGGAGGAGCTGATCCTCGGCGTCCCCTACGACACGACCATCCTCTTCCGCGTCGTGGCCGGCGAGGAGACCAGCGAGGACCAGGCCGCCACCACCGATCCGCTGCCCGCGGGCGCCCCCGTCCCCTCCCTGCTGCTGGCCGAGCCCTCCGCCTGGGGCGAGGAGGATCGCTGGCTGCTGCTCGGCATCAGCAAGTCCAACGACGGCTTCGAGTCCGCCGGCTTCTTCAAGTACATCCTGGACCGGCAGGGCCGCATCGTCTGGGCCCACGAGACCCCCGACGGGCTGCGCACCATGTACATGCAACCCTCCCAGGACGGCAGCGAGCTGCTCTGGGACCAGACCACCTTCTGGACCACCTTCGACGAGGGCGCCGCCTCCGTCGTCTACCGCTGGAAGATCGACGGCACCGTGCTGGAGACCATCCCCACCCCGGGCCTGCATCACACCTTTCGCCAGATGCCCGACGGCACCCTGGCCTGGGGAGGCTTCGACGGCACCGACGAGGTGCTGCGCGAGCGGGCCCCCGACGGATCGGTCCGGGTCGTCTGGAACTGTTCAGAATACTGGGCGGCGATGGGCTCCCGGATGCAGTGCGACGGCAACGCCATGACCTACAACGTCGACGACGACACCTGGTACTACTCCTCCGACAACGAGAACACCGTCGTCGAGATCCAGCGGGAGACCGGCGAGGTCATCCGCAGCTTCGGCCAGCTCGCCGGCAGCTACGCCTTCAGCGAGGGTTCCGGCAACTTCTGGAAGCAGCACAGCCCCTCCCGGACGCCCGAGGGCACCCTGCTGATCTCCACCCACGAGAGCCAGTCCAGCCGCGAGATGCGCGCCCGCGAGTACGAGATCGACGATGCCACCCGCACCCTGCGCGAGGTCTGGAGCTGCGGCGACGGCAGCGGCATCGAGGCCCCCTTCATGGGCGAGGCCCACCGGCTGGAGAACGGCAACACCCTGCTGAACTATGGCGGAGGCGGCGCCATCCGCGAGGTCACCCGCGACTGCGAGGTCGTCTGGGAGCTGCACTGGGGGGACCGGAACATGATCAGCCGCTCAGTCTTCCTGGCTGATCTGTACGCCTTCGCCCCCTGAGCTCACCAGCCCCGCCCCGCCGAGCGCCGCCAGCAGGTGCTCCTCGGTGTCGAACACGCAGATGAAGCAGTTCTTGTGGCAGAAGCGCGCGCCGGGCACCCCGCAGGCGGCCACCAGCTCCTCGTCCACCAGCCCGGCCCAGGCCTGGGGCAGGGGCCGCTTCTTGCCGAAGCTGCCCTCGGTCGGGGGGATGGCGATGGCCCGCGCGCTGCCGTCCAGGCCGGGCATCACGACGAATTCGGTCGGGTGCGTCTCACCGCCCATGGCGAAGTAGGCCGGCTTCCAGCGCACATAGCGCGGCAGGCGCAGCAGGTTGCTGCCCGCGCGCTCGGCCTCGTCCATCGCCGCGCGCACCACCGTCCGCGCGTCCTCGCGCTCGTCGTGCTCGCTCTTGAGGCCCTCCACCAGCAGGTCCGCGACCCTCACCGCGTCCAGGAAGCGCCGATCGAAGTCCTCCAGCTCCTCGGCCCCCTGGTTGCAGAGCTGGACGATGCTGGCGAAGCAGGGCACGCCGGCCTTGGGCTCGACCCGACCGTTGTCCACATCGTCGACGTACTCGACCAGCCGCACCCGCAGCTCCGCCGCCAGCCCGGAGTCGATCTGGCTGCTCTCCTCCAGCCAGAGCAGCACCATCCCCGCCGCGCTCAGCGGACCCTGGTACTCCTTCTGGTGATGGTCGAAGCGCCCTCGGCCGGGATCGTAGACCCCGCCCACATCGACGACGACATCAGCACGCTCCCAATCCTGAGGAGAGCGGCTGCGAACGACCTGGGCCTCCCCGTCCACGAAGGCGCGCAGCAGGGAGACGGCGAGCACATCGTCGGCGTGAAAGGCGCCGTTGTGGGTGGCGATGAGCAAGGACATTTCAGGCCTCTGTGGGGGTGGGTACGGCAAGGGGCGCCCGGTGAACCGGATCGAAGCCCAGGACCCGCGCGCTGTCCAGGATGCGTTGGAACTCCAGGCTGATGGTCGCACCGGCCTTCTGCGTGACCTCGTCCTCGGTCGGCAGGTCGAAGTCGTCGGCGCCGTAGCGCAGGCCCAGCAGGGCGTCCTGGTTGCGGGTCAGCACGCTGGTCCGGATGTGACGGAAATTATCCAGGAAGATGCGGCAGATCGCCAACCAGCGCAGGTACTCGGGCGTGCCCAGCTCGGCCCCGCCCAGCTCGGTGTTCCAGGGCTTGTAGGTCCAGCACAGGAAGCTGGCCAGCCTCCTGCCTTCTTCGTCCTGGAAGCGCCGCAGGCGCTCCAGGTGCTGCAGCCGCTCCTCCAGGCTCTCGTCGAAGCCGATCACCATCGTCGCCGTGCTGCCCATCCCGGCGTCGAGCACCGCCCGCTGGGCGTCGTAGAAGTCCTCGACCTTGTACTTGCCCGGGCTGTGGCGCAGCCGGAAGCTGTCGGCCAGCACCTCGGCCCCGCCGCCGCTGATCCAGCGGGTCCCGCTCTCGTAGAACCGCCGGGCCCCCTCGGCGTAGGAGATCCCGGTCCGCTTGCAGACGAACATGAACTCCGCCACCGTCATCTCGTACAGAGTCAGATCGTCGGGGAAGCGGGCCCGCAGCCCTTGGAAGAGGCGGGTGTAGTCCTCGATGCGCAGGTCGGGGTGGAAGCCCCCGTTGAAGCTGACCATCGTCCCCCCCAGGGAGAGGATGCCGGCGATGCGCGCGGCGACCTGGTCCTCGCTGAGAAGGTAGGTGTCGGGCGCCCCGGGGAACCGGTAGAAGGCGCAGTAGTCGCAGCGGGCGACGCAGACGTTGGTGTAGTTGACGATGCCCATCACCAGCCAGGTCGCCCGGTCCGGCGGGTGGAAGCGGGCCCGCACCGTCGAAGCCAGGGCCTGCAGGGTCGTGTCGTCGGCCTGCTCCCACAGCCAGCCGGCCTGCACGGCGTCGATGCGGCCGCCCTGGTCGATGATCTGGGTGATGCGGTCGAGCACGGCGCCTCCGGAAGAGGCCGAGGCTAACCCGTTGGTGCGTTAGGCTGGCATCCCAGCGCCCCAGGTCCGGGAGGCCCGATGAGCCGCGACAAGACCCTCGTCCCCATCGACTTCACCGGCGGCGCCTACGAGGTCGTGGCCACCGCCGCCGACATCGCCGGCCGCCTGGGCAACGACGTCGTCCTGCTCTACGTCGTCAAGCTGCCCGCCGGCCTGCCTCCGGGCGCCCGGCTCCACCCCCACGGCAGCCCCGGCGCCGTCGACGCCCTGCAGTTCCTGGACGACGACGCCCGCGCCCACCTGGACCCCTTCGCCCTGATCTTCCAGGCCGCCGGCTGCAGCGTCGAGATCACCCTCGAGCACGGCGAGGTCAGCGAGGCCATCCTGGCCGCCTGCGCCCGCATCGGCGCCGGCATGATCATCATGGGCACCCATGGCCGACGGGGCCTGCGACGCCTGGTCGAGGGCAGCGTCGCCGAGCAGGTCATCCGCCGCGCCGACTGCCCCGTCCTGGTCGTGCGGACGAAGAAGCCCGACGACCACCCCGGGCTGAGCGAGGCCCAGGAGCAGGCCCTGGCCGAGAGCTCGGGCTGAGGGCCCTGCACGGCGCGACCCTCGGCTACCATGCGCTCCTCCTCGGAGCGTCCGTGCCTCTCCTCCTCCTCCTCCTCCTCGCCCCCCCGCTCGCCCGGGCCGAGCTGCCCCTGCCTCTGCAGCCGGAGTGCGGCACCCCCGACCGCGCCGATCTCTGCCCCGAGGACCTGGCCTGGGACTGGGCCCTGCTCTCCTTCGTGCCCACCGACTGGCAGGCCAACGTCCGCCCCGAAGAGCTGGCCACCGGCACCGGCGTCGGCGCCGACCGCGCCTGGCGCACCAGCACCGGGCGCACCGACGTCGTGCTGGCGGTGCTGGACAGCGGCTACCTCTGGGACGACGCCAGGGTCCGCGACAAGATCGCCCTGAACACCGGCGAGCTGCCCCTGCCGCAGGACGCCGAGGGCGTCGGGTCCTGGACCTACGACTACGACGGCAACGGCTTCGTCAACGTCGACGACTACAGGGACGATCCCCGGGTCCAGGGCTCCCTGGGCAACCCCGTCGCCGCCCACCAGCTCGACGCCAGCGACCTGCTGGCCGCCTTCAGCGACGGCGTGGACGACGACGGCAACGGCTACGTCGACGACATCGCCGGCTGGGACTTCTTCGACGACGACAACGACCCCTACGACGACACCCGCTACGATCACGGCACCTTCGAGGCGCGCGAGGCCGCCAACAAGGGCAACGACGGCGAGAGCGGCATCGGCCCCTGCCCCAACTGCTTCATCCTGCCCCTGCGGGTCGGCGACAGCTTCGTGGCCGATGGCAGCCACTTCGCCCTGGCCACCCTGTACGCCGTCGACAACGGGGCCTCGATCGTCCAGGAGGCCCTGGGCACGATGAACCACCCCAGCTGGGCCAGCGCCGCGATCGACTACGCCTGGGACAACGACGTGCTGGTCGTCGCCAGCGCCGCCGACGAGACGGCCCACCACCCCAACGCCCCCGGCTGGGTCCAGCACACCCTGTACGTGCACGCCGTCGGACCCGACACCGACGCCGAAGAGGCCAGCACCTACATGGCCTACAGCAACTGTACGAACCACGGGGCCCGGCTGGACATCTCCACCTCGGCCTGGGGCTGCTCCTCGGGGGCCACCGCCATCAGCGCGGGCGTCGCCGGGCTGGTCCTCTCCGCCGCCCGCGACCAGGGCGTCCAGCTCTCCGCCTCCGAGCTGTACCAGCTCATGGTCGGCTCGGTCGACGACATCGACGTGCCCGAGAGCCGCGAGGAGGGCTCGGCCTACTACCCCAGCAAGCCCGGCTGGGACCGCTACTTCGGCGAGGGCAGGCTCTCGGCCTGGAAGGCGGTCGAGGCGGTGGCTGCGGGTGAAGTCCCGCCCGAGGCGGATCTGTTCACGCCCGACTGGTTCGACGTGGTCGACCCGGCCGACGGTCCGATCGAGCTGCACGGCCTCGCGCGGGCCCCCCGGGGCGAGGTGGACGCCTGGGTCCTGGAGGTGGGCGAGGGGGTCGACCCCGACGACGACGCCTGGACCGAGCTGGCCCGGGGCGCGGGAGAGGCCGAGGGCCTGCTGGCGAGCTGGGATCCGTCCACCGTCAGCTTCGACCCGGCCCTCAGCATCGGCGACCACCCCTGGGGAGACGACCAGGTCGACCGCGAGGAGCGGGTCAACCGCAACACCGTCACCTTCAAGCTGACCGTCACCGACAGCCAGGGCCGCAGCGCACGGATGCGGCGCGCCGTCTATGTGATCGGCGATCCCGACGCCCTGCCGGGCTTCCCGCTCAAGATCGGCCCCAGTCTGGAGGCCAGCCCCAACCTGATCGACCTCGACGGCGACGGCGTGCTGGACATCCTCTTCGCCGACGCCGACGGCTTCGTCCACGCCATCCGCGGCGACGGCAGCGCCCTGCCCGGCTGGCCCGTGCGCCTGGGCACCCTGCCCGAGGTCGACCCCGACAACCCCCTCAACCACCTCGCCGCCCCGGGCATCTCCGCGATCGGAGCGCAGCTCTCCAGCTCGATCGGAGCGCAGCTCTCCAGCTCGATCGTCGGCAGCCCCGCCGCCGGCGATCTGGACGGGGACGGAGACGTCGAGGTGGTCGTCGGCACCCTGCGCGGCGCGCTCTACGCCCTCGACCACCAGGGGCAGGTCCTCAGCGGCTTCCCGGTGCAGCAGCGGCCCAAGGCCGCCACCAACGAGACCCGCCTCTGGGACGACGGCTTCTTCTCCTCGCCCGCGCTGGGGGACATGGACGGGGACGGGGACCTGGAGATCGTCATCGGGGGGATGGACCAGCTGGTCTACGCCGTCCACCACGACGGCAGCGATCTCACCGGCTGGCCGGTCTGCGCCTGCTGGGGCACCGACGGCGCGGCCGATCCCGACAGCTTGAGCGCGGGCAGCCGGATCGTCTCCTCGCCCGCGCTGGGCGATCTGGACGGCGACGGCGTGCTCGACGTGATCATCGGCAGCCAGGAGACCCTCTCCAGCACCACCGGCCCGATCTACGCCATCTCCGGCCTGGGGACGAGCGATGCGCGCGGGGCCTTCCTGCCGGGCTGGCCGCAGAGCGTCTTCGGCGCCTACACCCAGGCCCTGCCCTACGTCGGAGAGGGGGTGCCGGCCAGCCCGGCCCTGGCCGATGTGGACGGTGACGGCGCCCTGGAGCTGAGCGCGCACACCCTCGCCGGCGACCTGCCCGTCTTCAAGCCCGACGGCAGCCTGCTCTGGGAGGCGGTCCTGGCCGCCGACGGCTTCGGACCCGGCAGCAATATGAGCGACGCCAGCCTCTTCCCGCTGATCAACAGCAGCAGCTTCGGCGACCTGGACGGAGACGGGGTGGTCGACCTCGTCACCGGCGGGGTCGGCGCCGGCTACGCCATCAGCGCGCTGCAGGACGGCAAGCGCATGGCCTTCGACCACGGCGTCGGCGCCTGGAGCGGCCAGACCGGACAGTACCTGGACGGATGGCCGCGGGTGATCGAGGACCTGCAGTTCTTCATGAACCCGGCGATCGCCGACCTCGACGACGACGGCAAGCCCGAGGTGATCAGCGGCTCGGCCGGCTTCGTCGTGCACGCCTGGAACGTGAACGGTCAGCAGCCCGCCGGCTGGCCCAAGTTGACCGGCCACTGGGTGCTGGCCAGCCCCGCGGTCGGCGACGTGGACGGAGACGGTCGCCTGGACGTGGTCGTCGCCACCCGCCAGGGCTGGCTCTTCGCCTGGCGGACCGCCTCTCCTGCCGGGGCCAAGGTCGAGTGGGCCGGCTTCGGCCACGACCCGCAGAACACCGGCAACTACCACCACCCCCTGCCCGCCGGCTACAACACCGACGCCGCCGCGCCCGAGGCGACGGCGGGAGGCGGCTGCTGCAAGGGCGGCAAGGGCTCGGCGGCCCTGCTCCTGCTCCTCCCCCTCGTCGGCCTGCGTCGCGCCCGGAGAACCCCATGATCCTGCTCCTGACCCTGCTCGCCTGCGGCAAGACCCCCGCGGACACCGGCACCGACCCGGGCACCACCGACGGCGGCGGCACCACGCCCCCCGGCTGCACCGGGACCGCAGATGGCGCGCTGCCCGAGGGCAGCATCGAGCTCTCCTGGGACGACGGGGTGCCGACCGGCAGCCTCATCGGCCAGGGCTGGTCGATCGCGGAGACCTCGCTGGAGGACTCCCTCCTGCACCAGTGGGTGCGCTTCGAGCCCCAGGATCGCGTGCGGGTGGTCGGCGTCTCCGCCATGCTCGTCAACCTGCCCGAGGATCCCGACGCCCTGGTCCCTCTGACCCTCTGGCCGGACTTCGGCGCCAACGGCTTCGACGCCTGGCACGAGGGCCCGCTGTGGAGCGGCACCCGCTGCGCCGGCGAGCTGAGCGAGGGGGAGTGGCACACCTGGGTCCTGGACGAGCCCGTCGAGGTGGCCGCCGGCAGCCTGGTCTACGCCGGGCACCGCCGCGAGCGGCCCGACGACCCGGCCATCCCCTTCGACGCCGCCAGCGCCGGCGACGGCAGCTGCGCGCTGTGGGACGACTGCCGCTCGGCCATGAACCTGCCCGATCTGACCTCCTTCGTCTCGGGCGGCTACAGCTACTCCTTCTGGAAGGGCTACAGCTTCTCCTTCCAGTACGACCTCCTGGTCCGGCTGCACGTCGAGGTGGTCGAGCACATCCCCGACGAGGACAAGCAGTTCACCCTGGACAGCGACCTGCCCACCGGCAGCCGCCAGGCCTGGGGAGACTACGACGACGACGGCTGGGACGATCTGTACGTGCCCGGCGCCCTCTACCGCAACGAAGGGGGCAGCTTCCGCGATGTCACCGACGAGAGCGGCCTGACCGGTCTCGCCAGCAGCGGCGGGGTCTGGGGGGACTACGACAACGACGGCTGCCTGGACCTCTTCGTCTTCGCCGAGAGCTACACCGTCGGCGACACCCTGATGCGCAGCACCTGCGATGGCGGCTTCCAGGACGTCACCGTCGCCGCCGGGCTGGACGACAGCCTGGACGGCAGCGACGCCTGCGCGGCCACCCACCGCAGCACGGCGGCGGCGGCCTGGCTCGATCTGAACGGAGACGGCCTGCTGGATCTGTACAGCGCCAACTTCCTCTGCTGGACGGACTACTCCGACTATGTCGACCAGCTCTGGATCAACCAGGGAGACGGGACCTTCCAGGCGATGAGCAGCGAGCAGGGCCTCTCCACCTCCTCCCAGTCCGGGCGAGGCGTCAACCCGGTCGACGCCGACCTGGACGGAGACGTGGACCTGTTGGTCAACCACTACGTCCTGCAGCGGAACTGGTTCTACGACAACCAGGGCGACGGCACCGTGATCGAGCTCGCCCGCGAGGTAGGGCTGGGCGGCAACGGCGTGCGCTACGAGCTCTCGACCACCTTCTACTACGGGCACACGATCGGCACGGCCTGGGGAGATCTCGACAACGACGGGGACTGGGACAGCGTCCAGGCCAACCTCGCCCACCCGCGCTTCTTCGACTTCAGCGACAAGACCCAGGTCCTGATGCAGGAGGACGGGGCCTGGTCCGACAACGCCGGCGACTGGGCCGACCCGTTCCCGGACAACGGCCTGCGCTACCAGGAGACGCACTCCGTCCCGACGCTGGGCGACTTCGACAGCGACGGCAACCTCGACCTGGCGATCACCGCCGTCTACCCCGGGCGCCCGACGGACTTCTACTGGGGACAGGGCGACGGCACCTTCCGAGACGGCTGGCAGCAGGCCGGCATCCTGACCGAGGACGGCTGGGGGATGAGCGCCTCGGACCTGGACAACGACGGGGACCTGGACCTCTCGATCAGCGGCGGCACCTACCGCAACCAGGGCCCGCAGGGCAGCTGGATCCAGGTCCGGCCCCGCGGGGTCTGGAGCAACCGCGCCGCCATCGGGGCCATCGCCTTCGTCGAGACCGCCGACGGGACGGTGCGGATGCGGCAGGTCCAGGGTGGCACCGGCCAGGGCGAGCAGGACAGCGCCTTCTTGCACTTCGGGCTGGGCGAGGCCACCGAGATCAGCCGCCTGACGGTCTCCTTCATCGGCGGCGAGACGGTGAGCTGGGAGGGCCCCTTCGAGGCCGGACAGCGCCTCTGGGCCCACGAAGACGGCGACCTCGTCGCCGGATGGAGCCCCGAGGGCTGAGGAGGGGGGATAAAGCCCCGGCCATGACGCCCCCTCCGCGCCGCCGCCTCCACCACCCACCACGCGACGCCCGGGGCGCCGTCCTGGTCCTGCTGGCCCACCCCGATCTGCGCCGCTCGCGGGCCAACCGCCGCATGGCCCAGGCCCTCGCGGACATCGATGGCGTCACGGTCCACAACCTCTACGAGGCCTGGCCCGATCTCGACATCGACGTCCCGCGCGAGCAAGCCCTGCTCTCGAACCACCAGGCCCTGGTCTGGCGGCACCCCCTCTACTGGTACAGCACGCCGGCCATCCTCAAGCAGTGGCAGGACCTCGTGCTGGAGCTGGGCTGGGCCTATGGGCCGGGGGGCGAGGCCCTGCGCGGCAAGCCCTTCCTCCAGGGCATCACCACCGGCGGAGGCGAGGCCGCCTACCAGGTCGACGGCTTCCACCAGCTGACCATCGGCCAGCTCCTGGCGCCGATCACCCGGATGGCCGGGCTCTGCGGGATGCAGGCGCTGGAGCCCTTCGTGCTCTACGGCACGCACCGCCTGGACGAGCCGAGCCTCGACCGCGCCGCCCTGGCCTGGCGCACCCGCATCCTCGCCCTGCGCGACTCTCTCACCGGCTGAGGCCCCATGGATCACTCCCTGCTCGGCCAGGCCGTCGTCTACCTCGCCGCCGCCATGATCATCGTGCCCCTGGCCAGCCGGCTGGGGCTGGGCAGCGTGCTCGGCTACCTGCTAGGCGGGGTGGTGATCGGGCCGCACCTGCTCAACCTAGTCGGCCAGGCCGACGACGTCATGCACTTCGCCGAGCTGGGCGTGGTGATGATGCTCTTCCTGGTCGGCCTGGAGCTCGAGCCCTCCCGGCTCTGGCGCCTGCGGGGCCCGATCTTCGGCCTGGGCGGGCTGCAGCTGCTGGGCACCGGCGCGGTCCTGCTGCCGATCGGCCTGCTGCTGGGCCTGCCCTGGCAGCAGGCGCTGGCCATGGGGCTGATCCTGGCCATGTCCAGCACCGCCATCGCCCTGCAGACGCTCAGCGAGAAGGGCCTGATGGGCAGCGATGCGGGCCAGAAGTCCTTCTCGGTCCTGCTCTTCCAGGACGTCGCCGTCATCCCGATGCTGGCGCTCTTCCCCCTGCTGGCGACCCTGCCCGGTAGCGCGGGCGATGGCCACGGCGACAGCTTCCTCGACCAGATCGGCGCGCTGGAGCACACCCTGCTGGTGCTCGCCGCGATCGCCGTCGTCATCTCGGCCGGGCGCTTCCTGGTCCGCCCGATGATGCGCGCCGTCGCCCGCACCGGCCTGCGCGAGCTCTTCACCGCCGCCGCCCTCTTCATCGTGCTCGGCGTGACCCTGCTGATGACGGCGGTCGGCCTCAGCCCCGCCCTGGGCACCTTCCTGGCCGGGGTCGTCCTGGCCAACAGCGAGTACCACCACGAGCTGGAGAGCGACGTCGAGCCCTTCAAGGGCCTGCTGCTGGGCCTCTTCTTCCTGGCCGTCGGCGCCAGCATCGACTTCCCGGCGGTGGCGGCCCAGCCCGTGCTCGTCGCCAGCCTCGTCCTGGGGGTCAGCCTGATCAAGGCCCTGGTCCTGCTCGGCCTGGGCCTCGCCTTCCGCGCCCGCCGCGACCAGGCCGTGCTCTTCGCCGTCGCCCTCTGCCAGGTCGGCGAGTTCGCCTTCGTCCTGCTCAGCTTCGCCCGCGGCAGCGGCGTGCTGGCCCCCGAGGTGGCCACCGTCGGCGTCGCCGTCACGGCGCTGTCGATGGCGCTGAGCCCGGTCAGCTTCGTCCTGGTCGAGCGCCTCGTCCTGCCTCGCCTGCTGGGCCCCGCCTCAGCCCCCCGCGAGGCCGACGCCATCGACGAGCACAACGAGGTCATCGTCGCCGGCTACGGCCGCTTCGGCCAGGTCGCGGCCCGCTTCCTCAGCGCCAACGGCCACGCCGCCACCCTGCTGGATGTGGACAGCGACCAGATCGACGTGGTCGCCCGCTTCGGCGGCAAGGTCTTCTTCGGCGACGCCAGCCGGCTGGACCTGCTGAGCGCCGCCGGGGCGGGGCACGCCAAGATCCTGGCGGTGGCCGTCGACGACCCGGTCAAGGTCAAGGAGATCGTCCACCTCGCGCGGGTCCACTTCCCGCACCTGGCCATCCTGGCCCGGGCCCGAGGGCGAGGAGAGGCCTACGAGCTGGTCGAGCACGAGGTCGAGGGCGTCTACCGAGAGACCTTCGACAGCGCCCTGCGCGCCGGCGTCGACGCCCTGCGCCTGCTGGGCACGCCCGCGGCGATGGCCTGGCGGGCGGCGCGCATCTTCGCCCGCCACGACGAGGAGTCCATCCAGGTGCTGGCCGAGCACCGCGGCGACCAGGCCCGGCTGGTCCACGGCTCGCGCGAGCGCACGTTGATGCTGGAGGCCGCCCTGCGCGCCGACCGCGGCATCGAGCCCGGCGAGCCCGAGCAGGCCTGGGACAGCGAGGGCCTCCGCCGGTTGGCCCGCGGGGACGGAGACTGATCGTGCCGATGATCGACCGCTCCACCCTGGTCAAGCTGGCCCTCGGCGCCCTGCTGGTGCTCCTGGCGGCCGGGCTGTCCGGGGTGCTGCTGCGGGAGCCCCTGATCCGGTGGGGCGAGGCCTTCATCGGTCGCTTCGGCCTCGTCGGTCTCTTCTTCGGCGTCATCTTCGCCGACAGCAGCATCGTGCCCCTCTCCAACGAGCCGCTGGTTCTGCTCGCCCTCAGCGCCGGGGTCTCGCCCTGGACCGCCTTCGCCGTGACCGCTGCAGGCAGCGTCGCCTCCGGCCCCGTGGGCTGGTGCTGCGGCCGCCTGCTGGGCGCCCACACCAGCATCGTCCTCCGCCTCGCCCGGCGCTACCCCCAGGTCGCCGCCATGCTCACCCTCTACGGGTCTCGCTTCGTCGCCGCCGCAGCCCTGCTGCCTTTTCCCTTCGCGGTCGCCACCTGGCTGTCGGGGGCCTCGGGCGTCCGCTTCTCCCACCTGCTGCTGGCCAGCCTGCTGCGCATCCCCAAGACCGCGTTCTACGTCGGGCTGCTGGCGGGGGGCTGGGCCCTGGGCGGCTGAGCCGGTCGGGGGCACCCCGCTCCGCAGGAGGCAGCTACTCCCGATCCCAGGTCAGCTCGTACAGCGAGGGGAACCAGGCGACCCGGTACTCGCACCACTCCGAGGTCTCGCACTGCATCCGCCAGCGCTCCTCGCCCTCGGGGTAGCTGACCTCGATCATCGTGGCGCCCTCGCCGTCCAGCGCCATCACCCGGTCCTCGCCCCGCAGCAGGACGGTGTTGCCGCAGGTCGAGCTGAAGAACCAGTCCGGGTCCCGGGAGTTGTCGCTGCCGTAGCTCCAGTCCAGGTCGGCCTGCCCGGCGTCCTCGTCCACCTCGACCTGCAGCATCCGGCTGTAGGCCAGGTCGTAGCGGTAGCGACGCCCGTCGTAGCGGGGGTAGCCGTTGTCGAACATCAACAGGTGCAGGTTGTCGTCGCCTTCGTCGACGAAGACCATGCCGTGCTGGTGGTAGAACCAGTCCAGCGCCGACAGGGGGGAGGGCGAGGCGGCGTCGACGTCGTCGACCAGCTCGAAGTCGCCCAGGTTGCCCAGCCGCCAGGCGATCTCGTCGCTGTCCGGGTAGAGCTTGACGATCCAGTCCTGGGACTTGAGCGAGAGCAGCAGGTACTCCCGACCGTCCGGGTCCGAGGCGTGCAGGATCGTGTTGGCGTGGATCCAGTCCTCGGCGTAGTCGCCGCGCCCCTCGCTGCTGTAGGGAACCGCCTCGTCCATCGCCTCGCCGTCGCCGAGCTCGCCGTGGAAGCTGTAGTCGTACAGGAGCTCGTCCGTCAGGGGATCGTAGACGATCAGGCCGTTGCCGAGCTTGTAGGATCCGTCGGGGAAGGACTCCACGGTCGCCGTGAGGACGGCCAGCGCGCCCTCCCAGGCCCCGGAGTCGATCTGGATCATCTCGTGCGAGTCGATGAAGGTGTGCTCGAAGCGGGCATCCGGCGAGAAGTAGGAGGGCGAGAAGGCCGCCGTCTGGGCGCCGGCCTCGTCGAAGAGGATCACCCGCGAGCTGGTGAAGGAGGTCGAGGCCCACCCCCCGCCCTTCAAGGGGCGCATCGACATCATCGAGTCGTTCGAGCGGCTGCGCATGGAGTGCACCGGCTCGCCGTCGTAGTCGGTGCAGAAGTAGAGGTACTGCCCGGAGTAGGTCACGCCCTGGGTGCAGACCACCTCGTCGGGGTCAAAGCTGCTGCGCTCGGCCGTAAACGAGGGGGTGCAGACCGGGAAGCCCGCCGGGAGGGGCTCCGTGCGGTGGGCCAGGGCCTCGCTGGTCCAGGTGGACTCGCCCTGCCACGCCTCGACCTGGACCTGCCAGTCGGTGTCCGCCACCAGGCCCAGGACCACGATCCGGGCCTCTTCTCCGGCGACCACCTCCCGATCGGGGGTGCGGTGGGTCAGGGCATGCTGCCCGTAGGAGACCGCGACGCTGGCGTCCTGGTCGAGCTGGACGGTGACGATGGCGCTGAAGGGGTTGTCGGGGTTGGCCTCGACCGAGGCGCTGCCCGTGATGACCACCAGCTCGGTCCCCC
>ERZ761602.5948-NODE-5948-length-14056-cov-5.577102_pt1 | contig 14056 bp, 12 predicted proteins | sample MGYA00512165_ERZ761602 | MGnify/ENA primary metagenome ERZ761602 (study PRJEB28899, sample SAMN02445085) | bioreactor sludge metagenome | biome: EBPR sludge; isolation source: Thorneside wastewater treatment plant | place: Australia: Brisbane, Thorneside...
CTACCGGACATTTCTGCTTGGCAGGAAAGCGGACATCTGTGCTTTGGATTGACATACGGCCCGGCCGGTCGTGGTGCCCGGCAGACAGGTGGTCAGGGCCAGGCACGGCCGCCCCAGATCATGCGCCGGGCGACGAAATGACGCAGCGGCGGCAGCAGGTCGAGAGTCAGCAGGCCCAATCCGCGGGCGACCCGCAGCGGTGCCAGATCGTTGGAAAAGAGGCGCACGATACCATCGGTGAAGGCCATGCTGGCGCGCCGGTCGATCTGGCGGCCGCGGGCGTAGGCGGCGAGGGTGGTGGCGTCGCCGGGATCGCCGCCGGGAGCGGCGAGCAGGGCTTCGGCCAGTTCCCAGGCATCGCGCAGGCCGAGGTTGAAGCCCTGGCCGGAGACCGGGTGAAGCGTTTGCGCGGCGTTGCCGATCCACACCTGGCGGGCGGCGGTGATCTGTCGACGCACGCGCAGGGCGAGCGGGAAGCTGGCGCGCGGGCCGCTGGCGACAAAATCGATGCGCTGGCCGAACTGGGCGCGCAGTGCGGCGAGAAAGGCGGCCTCGTCGAGTGTCAGCAAGCGGCTGGCCTTGTCGGGCGGGACGGTGAACACCACCGAGTAATCCTGGCCGAGGGGCAGCAAGGCAAGCGGGCCGTCCGGGGTGAAGCGTTCCCAGGCGCGCTGCGCATGCGCCGGGCGCGGACGGACCTCGGCGACCACCGCATGCTGCTGGTAATTGCACACGGTGACCGCCGGATCATCGTCCGGGCTGCCCTCGGCGTGGACGACGAGCCGGGCACTCAGACTGCGGCCGGCTTCTGCGCCGGCCAGCGGGAGGGTCGCGCAGTCGCGGTCGCCGTCGACTTCGCCGACGGTACAGTTCTCCAGGAACAGCGTACTGGCGAGGCGGGTATCGAGCGCCGCGGCGAGATCGCGGTAGCGCAGCACGTAGCCCAGGGCCGGCAGGTCATGCTCGCTCGCCTCGATGACGGTGCGCCCGAAGCCGCCGCGTTGCGAGACGTGGATGGCGCCGATCGCGGTCGCCGCGTTGGCGTGCCAGGCGCCGAGGCTCTCGAGGAGCTGGCGTGTGCCGTACGACAGGGCCAGGGCACGCGGGTCGTTGTGCCAGGCAGTGCGCGCGCGGCGGTCGATCAGCAGCACCCGGTACGGGCCGCTGGCCAGGGCCAGGGCGAGCGTCATGCCGACCGGGCCGGCGCCGACGATGGCGATATCGATCGCGTCGGGGTGTTCAGTCATGGCGCATCACTTCCTCGATTTCGGCCACCGTTTTCGGCGCGCTGGTGTAGACCGTGCAACCTTCGGCGGTGACCAGCACGTCGTCCTCGATGCGCACGCCGATGCCGTGCAGGTGCCGGGGGACCTCGGCGCCGGGGCGCAGGTAGAGGCCGGGTTCGACGGTCAGGGTCATGCCGGGCGCCAGTCTGGTCCAGGCGTCGTCGGCCGTGTTGCTGCGGTAGTCGCCCACATCGTGTACATCGAGCCCCAGCCAGTGGCCGGTGCGGTGCATGTACCAGGGTTTGTAGGCTTCACTTTCGAGGGCGCCGTCCACGCTGCCGGCAAGCAGCCCGAGATCGATCAGACCCTGTGTCAGGACGCGCAGGGCGGCCTGGTGATAATCCATGAAGGAAGCAGCGGGACGCACCGCCTCGATCGCCGCCTGCTGCGCGGCGAGGACGATTTCGTAGACCTCGCGCTGCTCGGCGCTGAAACGGCCGCCGACCGGGAAGCTGCGGGTGATGTCCGAGGCATAGCCGGCGAGCTCGCAGCCGGCGTCGATCAGGACCAGCGAATGCCTGGCCAGCAGCTTGTCGTTCTGGACATAGTGCAGGATGCAGGCGTTGGTGCCGCCGGCGACGATCGGTGTGTAGGCGTGTCCGTCGGCGCCGCGGCGGCGGAATTCGTAGCTCAGTTCGGCCTCGAGTTCATACTCGGCCATTCCCGGCCGGCAGGCACGCATGGCGCAGGCGTGGCCGGCCGAAGCGATGTCGGCGGCGCGGCGCATGAGGTCGATCTCGTGCGCGTCCTTGATCAGTCGCATCTCGTCGAGCAGGCCACGCATGTCGCGGATTTCGCCCGGCGCGCGCGTGCCGCTGCGGCTGTCGGCGCGTACCGCGTTGAGCGCGGCGGCGATCCGGCGGTCCCATTCGGCGTCGTGGCCGAGCGAGTGCCACAGGGTGCCGCGATTGGCGATCAGTTGCGGCAGTTTCTCGTCGAGACTGGCGATCGGATGGGCCTCACTGAAGCCGAAGGCTTCGGCCGCGCTCGCCGGCCCATGGCGGAAGCCGTCCCAGATTTCGCGCTCTTCGTTCTTCTCGCGGCAGAAGAGGATCGACTGCGCCTGCTTGCCACCGATCAGCACGATCACCGCCTCGGGTTCGGGGAAGCCGCTCAGGTACCAGAAGTAGCTGTCGAAACGGTAAGGGTAATGCGCGTCGCGGTTGCGCAGCCGCTCGGGTGCGGTCGGGATGACGGCGACGCCGTCGCCGAGACGGTCGAGTACCTGCTGGCGACGCCGGGAGTAGGGCTGGTGATTCATCGGGTTGGCAGAAGCTCCCTGTCCAGTTGGGCGAGGCGTTCGCCGGTTCCGACGTCGACCCAGCGCCCACCATGCCGTTCGCCGGTGACGATGCCGCGCCGGATGCCGTCGTCGAGCAGCGGCCGCAGCTTCATCACGGCGCCCGGGGCGACGCCGGCAAAGAACTCGGGCCAGAAGATGCCGATGCCGGCGTAGGTCAGGGCCGGGTCACCACTGCTTGCGGCGCTGCTGGACAGCGTCTCGCCAGTCAGGCGAAAGTCGCCGTCCGGGTGGTGCGGCGGGTTGTCGACCAGAATCAGGTGCGCCTGCCGCCGGTCTCCGGCTTCCGCGACGTGTCGCGCACGTGCAAAATCCCAGTCGCACCAGACGTCTCCGTTCACCGCCAGAAAGGCCGCTCTGCCGAGCAGCGGCAAGGCCGCGGCGATGCCGCCGGCGGTTTCGAGTGCGCCGGGAGGTTCCGGCGAGTAGCGGATGGCCAGGCCGAAGACGCGGCCATCGCCGAGCGCTGCCTCGATCTGTTCGCCGAGGTGGGCGTGGTTGACCACCACCTCGCGCCAGCCGGCGGCGGCGAGCCGTTCGATATGCCAGACGATCAGCGGCTTGCCGCCGGCGCGGAGCAGCGGTTTCGGCGTCGTGTCGGTCAGCGGCCGCAGTCGCTCTCCGCGACCGGCGGCGAGGATCATCGCTTTCATGCCGTCATCAGAAGGTGTAGCCGACGTCGAGCGCCTGTTCCGTCAGCGTGTCGAGCAGGTGGGCGAGCCCGCGCAACTCGCCGTAGCGCTGGCAGGTGCGGCGCAGATAGCTCATGACGCGTGGCATGTCCTTGAGGTAGGCCTGCTTGCCATCGCGGTGGCAGAGGCGGGCGAAAATGCCCAGCACCTTGAGCTGGCGCTGCGCGCCCATCCATTCATAGTCGCGATAGAAATCATGGAAGTCGGCTGGTACCGGCAGCCCTGCCCGTCGCGCCGCTTCCCAGTAGCGGATGACGTAGTCGAGTTCCTGTTCCTCGGGCCACTGGATGTAGGCGTCGCGATAGAGCGAGACGAGATCGTAGGTCAGAGGACCGTAAACGGCATCCTGGAAATCGAGGATGCCGGGGTTGGCCGGGAAAGCTGGTGAGCCCTCGCCGACCACCATCAGGTTGCGCGAGTGATAGTCGCGATGCACGAACACCTGCGGTTGCCGCAGGTTGTTGGCCAGGATGGCGGCGAAACTCGACTGCAGCAGCCCGGCCTGGGTCTGGTCCAGGGTCAGGCCGAGATGACACTGCAGGTACCACTCCGGGAAGAGCGCCAGTTCGCGCGCGAGCAGCGCCTGATCGTAATCCGGCAGGATGCCCGGTCGGCTGGCGAGCTGGATGGCGAGCAGAGCGCGGTTGGCGTCGGCGTAGAGCAGCGGCGCCGCCCGGCTGTCCACCAGGGCCTGCAGGTAGGTGGTGCGACCGAGATCGGAGAGGAGCAGGAAGCCCTGTTCGAGATCCTGCGCCAGGACCGCGGGGACATGCGTGCCTGCGTCGTGGAAGAGGGCGGCAACCCGCAGGAAGGGGTGGCAGTCCTCCTTGTCGGGCGGCGCGTCCATGACGATACGCGTGCTCCCGTCCGGCAGCCGGAGCCGGAAGTAGCGCCTGAAGCTGGCGTCCGCCGAGGCGGTTTCGACTGGGATGGTCTGCCCGGGGAACTGCTCCGCGAAGAGTTCCTGCACCCAGTGCCGTAGCAGGGTTGTGCGCGGCATGCCGCTTCTCCTTGAACGATGATGCTAGAATTGCCGGATTTTAGCATCCGGCCGCACGCTGCACGCGCCGGCAGAGGCTACAACCCGACGCATCTTTGATCGACTCTCCCGGAATGACGTTTCCTTCTCGGCGCAAACCGCTCACCCTGATCTTCTGCTGCAGTGTTGCGGGAACGTTTGCCGCCAGCCTGGCCGGCGAGGCGCAAGCACAGAGCCCGGCGCCCTTCCGGGTAGACCCCGGCCTGCTCGGCCTGCCGCCGGCAAAACCGGCCCAGGCGGACGTTCAGACCCCGTTCGAGCGCGCGGCGGCCGAATCTCGGCCGGTCGATCTCCCCCCTGTCGAGACGCGGCCACTGCCGCCACCGGTCGTACGAACGGAGCCCGCGGCGCGGCGCGCGTCCGAGGAAGCCGCCGCAACGCCGGCGCCGCCGCAGGCAGAGAAACCGGCGGCGGTACCGAAAGCAGTGGCATCGCAGGCGGCGCGTCCGGCGCCCGCCGTGACGCCGCCGGCGCCAAGCGTGCAGGAGGTGGCGACACCAGCCGCTCCCGCGTCGGTGGCAGCGCCGCTGCGCAGTTCGCGCAGCGAGGTGCCGGCACCGGTCGCCCGGCCGTCACCCGTGCGCGACACGGTCGAGCCGGCGGTCGCCAGCGGGCGGGTGTTGCCGGCCCCGACCTCACCGCAGCCGGCCCCTGCACCGGCGCAGCCGCCAGAGGTGCCGGTCGTGGCGGCATCGGCGGCGCGTTCGCCTGACGAGCCGCCCCTGCGGTTGCGCAGGGCCGAGGGCATGCTGCCACCTCCGCTCGATAGCGCACAGCCGCGACCGGTCTTTCTGAGTGCACAGACCATCTCGGGCGTCATCGAGCGCGAGGTGCTGGCCGAGCAGGAGGCCGAGTTGCGCAAGGTGGGCACGGAGGTGACGGCCGACCGTTTGACCTACTGGCCGGTCGAGGACGAGGTCGAGGCCGATGGCAACGTCCGCATGCAGCAGGGCGACGACATCATCTCCGGTCCGAAAGCGCGCCTCAAGCTGGAGGATCAGGTCGGTTTCTTCGACCAGGCATCGTACTTTGTCAAGCGGCAGGCAAAACCGGCCAAGGCGGCCGACGAGGAAACGTCGACCACCGGTTTCGCGGCGCCCAAGGATATCGCCATCAAACCGGGGCAGACCCGGATCAAGGCCTCGCAAAAACCGGCCGACCAGTTGACCGAGGCGCGTGGCGAGGCCGAGCGCATCGACCTGCAGGGTGAGAATCAGATTCACCTTACCGCCGCCACCTACACGACCTGCAAGCCCGGCAGCGACGATTGGTATCTCTCGGCTGGCGAGTTGCAGCTCGATTACGACAATGATGTGGGCAGCGGCAAGGATGCCACGGTCCGCTTTTTCGATGTGCCGATCCTGCACAGTCCCTGGCTCTCCTTTCCGCTGAACAACGAGCGCAAGTCCGGCTTCCTGGCGCCGAGCTATGGCTCGGGGAGCAGCAGCGGGTTTACGGTCGGCGTGCCCTACTACTGGAACATCGCACCGAACATGGACGCGACCTTCGAGCCCCAGTTGCTGACCAAGCGCGGTTGGCTGCTCGGCGGCGAGTTCCAGTATCTCGACGAGGCTTACGGCGGAAAATACCGGGGCGGTATCGAACTCGAGTATCTTCCGCATGACCGGCAGACGAATGACGACCGCTGGGCCGTGGCGCTACGGCACAGGCAGACGACGGCCAACGGCTTCACCGGTTTGCTCAGCTACAACCGGGTCTCGGACAACGATTACTACACCGATCTGTCGAGCAAGATCACCAACACGTCGCGTACGCAGTTGCTGCAACAGGGGTCGCTGACTTACGGCGGAGGGGGGTGGTGGTCCGTGACGACCAATCTGCAGTCCTTCCAGACGCTGCAGCCCGACCCCGAGAATCCGGTGACCAAGCCCTATCGTCTGCTGCCGCAAATCACGGTGAACGCACGACAACCCGACCTGTGGCTGACCGACAGCTCGTTCTTCGGACAATACACGTCGTTCGTCCATCCCGACGCAAACATGGTCGAAGGGCAGCGAACCGTGCTGCAGCCACAGATCTCTCTGCCTTTCGTGACGCCGGGTTGGTATGTCACGCCGCGGGTCGGCGTCAACCTGACCCATTACTCCCTGTCGTATCCCAATGCGGGTGTCGTCGGCCCCGATTCGATTACACGGACCTTGCCGATCTTCAGCATCGACTCGGGAATGACCTTCGACCGTTCGAGCAACTGGTTCGGGCGCGACTATACCCAGACGCTGGAGCCGCGGTTGTTCTACCTGAATATCCCGTACAAGAACCAGAACGATATCCCGATTTTCGACACTGCACTGGCCGATTTCAACTTTGCGCAGATTTTTGCCGACAACCAGTTCTCCGGCTGGGACCGCATCAACAATGCCAATCAGTTGACGGCCGCCTTGAGTTCCCGCCTGATCGACCCGGCGAGCGGTGCCGAGATCATGCGGGCCATGGTTGGCCAGCGGGTATACTTCAGCGACGACAAGGTGATCCTGCCCGGCACCACCCTTCGCCGGTGGGATACTTCGGATTTTCTGGCCGCCTTCAGCGGTCAGGTGTGGCCGAGAGTCTACCTCGACGCGGCGCTGCAATACGACCCGGGCGACCAGCAGTTCGAGCGCTACGCCTTGAGTTCCCGATATACGCCGGAACCGGGCAAGGCGCTCAGCGCGACTTACAGTTACAACATCGACGCGGCGATTCCGATCAAGCAGATCGACCTTGCCGGGCAGTGGCCGATCGGCGGCCGCTGGCAGGCGGTCGGCCGCTATAACTACTCTTTCCTGCAGAGCACGCCAATCGAGATCATCGGCGGGCTGGAGTACAACGCCGGTTGCTGGGCGGTACGTACCGTTGCTCACCGGCTGCAGACGACCGAGGCCGACTCGACGACGCGGTTTTTCGTACAACTTGAATTGAATGGCCTGTCGAGCATTGGTTCGAACCCCCTGAGCCTGCTGCAGCGCAGGATTCCGGGCTACGCGGTGGGGTCGGCGATGAGTGACCAGGGGTTGGCAGAATGGTAGGGTCAGTGATGAAGCTTCTCGGGCGCAGCGTGCTGTTTGCCGCCTGTCTGGTCGGCCTGGCGACGGCCCAGCCGCGCACGGCGGGTCAGCCGATTCCGGTCGACCGGATCGTGGCCGTGGTCAATGACGAAGTGATCACGCAGTACGAATTGCGGGCGCGCCTCGACTCGGCCGTCGCGCAGTTGAAGCGTCAGTCGATGCCTGCGCCGCCGCGCGATGTGCTCGAAAAGCAGGTGCTCGAGCGTCTGGTGTTCGACAAGGTACAGCTGCAACTGGCGCGCGAAATGGGTTTACGGGTGGACGATGCCCAACTGGATCAGGCGCTGCAGCGTATTGCTGCCGGCAACAAGATGTCGCTCGGCCAGTTCCGGGCGGCGCTCGAGAAGGACGGGATTGCTTTTGCCGGCTTTCGCGAGGAGATCCGGGCCGAAATGACGATCGCCCGGCTGCGCGAGCGCGAGGTCGACAGCAAGATCTTCATCTCCGACGGCGAAATCGACAACTATCTGAGCGGCATGACGGCGCAGGGCGGGGCCGGCGAGGAATATCAACTGGCGCACATCCTGTTGCGCGCTCCCGAGTCGGCGAGCCCGGAGCAGATTCAGAAGCTGCGCGCCAAGGCCGAGCAGGTGCTCGATCGCCTGCGCCGGGGCGAGGACTTCGCGCAGCTCGCCGCAGCCTATTCGGACGCCCCGGACGCCATGAAGGGGGGCAATCTCGGCTGGCGGCCGCTCGATCGCCTGCCGGCGATCTTTGCTGAGGTGAGCGTCAAGCTCAGGGTTGGCGAGGTCTCGCCGATCCTGCGCAGTTCGAACGGCTTTCACCTGATCAAGTTGCTGGACAAGCGTGGCGGTGGCGCGGCCAGAGCGGTCGAGCAAACGCACGCGCGCCACATCCTGATCAAGGTCAATGAAATCGTTTCCGAGCCCGAGGCGCGTCACAAGATCGAGGGGCTGCGGGAGCGGATCAAGCACGGCGAGAGCTTTGCCGAACTGGCCAAGCTTTTCTCGCAGGACGGTTCGGCGGCCAAGGGTGGGGATCTCGGCTGGATCTACCCCGGCGACACCGTCCCCGAATTCGAGCGCGCGATGAATGCCCTGGCGCCCGGTGAGCTCAGCCCGCCGGTGCAGTCATCATTCGGTTTCCACTTGATCGAGGTGCTCGAGCGCCGCGTGCAGGATGTGTCGAGTGAACGCCAACGCTCGGCGGCACGCCAGGCGCTGCGCGAACGCAAGCGCGACGAGGCCTACCAGGACTGGCTGCGCCAGGCGCGCGACCGGGCCTATGTGGAAGTCCGGCTGGAGGAGGGCTGAGTCCATGCCGTCTCTGCCGGTCATCGCGGTCACCATGGGTGAGTCGGCCGGCGTCGGCCCGGACGTCTGCCTGCGACTGCTCGAGCGCATGCGCCAGGCACCGTTCACGGCGCGCCTCGTCGTGCTCGGCGATCGCTCGCTGCTTGCCGAGCGTGCCGCAGCTTTGCGTCTGGATGGCCAACTGCGTGACTGGGACCCGTCTCTGCCGGCGCAGCCGGACGTTCTCGACGTGCTGCATCTGCCTCTGGCGGCCCGGGTGCAGGCCGGTCGCCTGGACCCGGCCAACGCGCCACAGGTGCTGGCCCTGCTCGATCGGGCGCTGGCCGGTTGCCGGTCGGGCGAATTCGCCGCGATGGTCACCGCGCCCGTGCACAAGGGAGTGATCAACGATGCCGGCATCTCGTTCACCGGTCATACCGAATATCTGGCGCAACGAACGCAGACGCCGCGGGTGGTGATGATGCTGGCCGGCGGAGGGCTGAAGGTGGCTCTGGTGACGACGCATCTGCCGCTCAAGGAGGTGCCGGCGGCAGTGACACCGGCGGCGCTCGAGGAAACCCTGCGCATCCTGCATGCCGAAATGGGCCGCAAGTATGGCATTGCCCGGCCGCGCATCCTGGTGGCGGGGCTCAACCCGCACGCCGGCGAGGCGGGCTACCTCGGTCGCGAGGAGATCGACGTCATCATTCCGGTGCTGGAGCGCCTGCGTGCCGAGGAAGGCATGAACCTGCTCGGGCCGCTACCGGCCGACACGATGTTTTCGCCGCCGGTTTTGGCGCGGGGTGACTGTGTGCTGGCGATGTATCACGACCAGGGGCTGACGGCGCTCAAGTACGCCAGCTTCGGTCACGGGATCAATGTCACGCTCGGGCTACCGATCATCCGCACCTCGGTTGACCATGGCACGGCGCTCGAACTGGCGGGCAGCGGCCAGGCGGATCCCGGCAGTCTGTTCGTCGCCGTCGAGCAGGCGATCGCGATGGCGGAGCGCGCCGGCCACGAAGACTGAGCACATGCGCACGCACGTCGCGCGCAAGCGCTTCGGTCAGCATTTCCTGGTCGACCGGCAGGTCATCGCCGACATCGTCGAACTGCTCGCGTTGCAGCGCTCCGATCGGGTGGTCGAGATCGGCCCCGGCTTGGGCGCCCTGACCACTCCCTTGTTACGGTGCCTCGACCACCTGCACGTCGTCGAGATCGATCGCGACATCGTTGCGCGTTTGCGGCAGACGTATTCGCCCGGTCAGCTGACGATTCACGCAGGCGATGCCCTGCTCTTCGATTTCGGGAATCTGGCGGCTGCTTCGCCAGGCGGTCTGCGGATTGTCGGCAATCTTCCGTACAACATTTCGACGCCGCTGCTCTTTCATCTGGCAAGCTTTGGCAACTGTGTGCGCGACATGCATTTCATGCTGCAGAAGGAAGTCGTGCAACGCATGATCGCCACGCCGGGATCCTCTGCCTTCGGGCGCCTGTCGGTCATGCTGCAATACCGCTTCGTCATGGAATGGCTGCTGCCGGTGCCGCCGGAGGCGTTCGAGCCCGCGCCAAAGGTGGATTCGGCGGTGGTGCGACTGATGCCGCGACCCGTCGCCGAGTTATCCGTCGCCGACGAGGGGCGGTTTGCCGCGCTGGTTTCGGCAGCCTTCGCGCAGCGCCGCAAGATGCTGCGCAACAGTCTCGCGGGGCTGGTCGACGAGGCACGACTGGAGGCGCAGGGGCTTGCTCCGACCTGTCGCGCCGAGGAGTTGTCGGTTGACGATTACCTGCGTCTGGCCACTGCCCTGGGCTGAGCGGCGCCAGCGCGCTGTCGGTCGGAAAGGAGCTGCGGCCAGCCTGCCGATGACACGCGAAGGCCGTCTCGCGTACGGCGAGGGCGCTGCTAACAGCGGAAGGTGCGCGCAAACGCCGAGGCGGCCCGCAGGCCGCCTCGGCGTTCAGCACTTTGCCAGGTCAGGCGATCAGGCGTCCGACTTGCGGCGGCGAGCCATGGCCAGACCGGCAACGCTCAGACCGAGCAGGGCCAGCGAGCCTGGTTCCGGGGTCTGATTCTGGATTTCGCCGACCTTGATGTCGACAAACGCCGCGGTGAACGAATCGGCCACGAGGCCGCCCGCCCGGAGCAGGTTGAGGTCCCACGCTGCACCACCGGAAGCCAGGGCGAGGTCGACATAGTCGGCAATGGTGTTGCCGAAGCCGGTCGCGGCCGAGCCCCCGGTTCCGACGACATAGCCGCCCGCTCCGTCGGCGACATAGCAGGCGCCGCCGCTGCTGATGCCGATGACCGGACCGGTCGAGGTCGAGGTGCAGCGGAAGGTGGCGTCCACGATGGCGTTCAGCAGGGTATTGGTGCTCGTCAGGCTGGCCAGGGTGCCGGCATAGGTCAGGCCGGCCTGCGCCGCGTCGCGGTCCTCGTCGGTGACCAGGATGTAGTTGCGCGCCGTGCCGGCACGGAAGCTGTACTGGTTCGCCGCAGCGATCGCCGCCCAGCCGTCTTCCGTTCCACCGGCGGTCGAGTAAGTCAGGGTCTGGTAGTCCGCGGCGGTTCCGAAGGCTTGGGTCAGCCCGGCGACGGTGTTCGAAGTGCCGGGAGCCGGGACGTTGAAGTATCTGGTCAGGCCGGGACCGCCACCGACTGCGAAGCCAACCGAGGCGTAGTTGTTCGGCGTCAGGCTCAGGGCTACGAGCTCGGTGTCCAGCGAGGTGATCGCACCCTTGATCCAGGCCTGTTCGCCGGCCATCGAGCCCGACTCGTCCATCAACACCGCGACATCTGCGAACGGCGCTGCCTGGGCGCCGCCGATACCCACTGCTGCCAGCAGGCTGGCCAGAGCAACCTTTTTCTCAATCTTGAACATGCTTGCCTCCAATGGCTTGAAAATTGAACAGATCAGTCGGGGACTTTCTCGATTTCTCCGAGATATCCGACGCCAACCGGGCAAGCAATAAGAGTGCCAGGGCAGATGTATGTTTCTAGTCGCATGTTTTGCATGGAGAAACTGCTCGGTCTGGAATTCTCGCTGCCGCCTTCTGTAAAGTATTCCGACAGATGGAGAGCTGGCTCCTTCGGATGGAGCGCAGCGGATTGGCGCGACTTGCCCGGAGGACACGGCAGGCGAAAACCGGCGGCAAAGTTGGGGGGCAGGCGTTGCGGCGCTTGCCTGAGCGCGGACGCTCAGGTGCGGGAGTGCTCCGGCGGTCAACCCGGTGCGTCGGACCGGCCAGTGCGGCGTCCAGCGGGCGACCGTTCAGGGGTTCTTCTTGAGCGGGCAGGTATTCATGCCGAGTAGCGAATAAGCGGGGCAGACGCCGAGCAGGCCGGTCAGCAAGGGGACGACGCCGATCCAGCCCCAGGCGCCAACGACACCCAGAGCGGCCAGGGTGATGAGGGCGATGCCGACGACGATACGCAGGGTTTTGTCGATTCCACCGACGTTGTTTTTCATGATGAGCTCCGTGAAAGGGTGTAGGAGAAGCTGCCGAGAATAGCCGGGCCTGCTGCTCGTGTATGTAACCCCGGTCACAGAGGGTGGATACGGTTGTCTCAGCGGCCGCTGTCGGCCAGTTGCTGCAATCCGGCGCGGTCGATGAGCCTGATCCGCTGGCGACCGAGCGCGACGAGACCGTCGGCGGCGAAAACCTTGAGCAGGCGGCTGACGATCTCGCGCACGCTGCCCAGTTCATCGGCCAGTTGTTGGTGGGTGCAGTGGTCGGTCTGTCCTCTGGCCAGCAATAGCCGGGCGAGGCGCTGATCGAGGCGCTGGAAGGCAACTTCCTCGACCAGTTGCATCAGCTTGGCAATCCGTTCGGCAAAGAGGTGGAAGACGAATTCGCGGAACGCGCGTTGCTCGCCGATCAGTTTCTCGAAAAGCGGGATCGGCAGGAGCAGCAGCGCAACCGGAGTTTCCGCGATGCCGCGTGCCGCGTACGGGCTGTGTCCCAGCAGACAGCTCGAGGTAATGATGCACGAGTCGCCCTCGGCAACCCGATAGAGCAGCATCTCGCGTCCACCAGCACTGCTCTTCACGACCTTGATCGTGCCGGCGAGGATCAGTGGAAATCCCATGCAGTTCTGCCGTTCGTTGAACACCTGGGCGCCAGCCGGCAGCTCGAGCCAGCCGGCGGTGTCGCAGAGAGCCGCCCAGTCCTCGGTGGGCAGAGCGCGCAGGACCGGGTAATGCGTGAGCAGCGATGGCTCGAGGTCTGGCGGCAGTCGCTGTGTCAATCCGTCCACTCCGTCACCACCGGGGCATGGTCCGAAGGCCGCTCGAGCTTGCGCATGTCGCGCCTGATTCCACTGACGACGCAGCGTGCAGCGAGTGGCGCGGAGAGCAGCACATGGTCGATCCGTAGCCCGTGGTTTTTCTGGAAGCCGAGCATGCGGTAGTCCCACCAGGAAAAGGACCGCTCGGGTTGAGCGAAGAGGCGAAAACTGTCCTGCAGACCGAGGCTCAGCAAGCGCTGAAAGGCTGCACGTTCGGGTTCCGAACACAGGATCTGGCCGGCCCAGGCGAGTGGGTCATGCACGTCCCGATCCTCCGGCGCAATGTTGAAATCGCCGGCCAGCGCCAGTTGCCGATGCCCGGCGAGCCGTCCGGCCAGCCAGCCGGCGAGGGCATCCAGCCACTCCAGCTTGTAAGCGTACTTGTCGCTGCCGATCGACTGGCCATTGGGAACGTAGGCACAGACCACGCAGATCCCGCGCACCGTGGCGGTCAGCAGACGCTTTTGCTCGTCAGGGTAGAGCGGGTTGCCGAAAACCACCTCGGATGGCGCATCGCGGGTGAGTAGCGCTACCCCGTTGTAAGTCTTCTGACCAGAGAAACACGCGTGGTAGCCGCTGGCGGTGATCTCTGCGCATGGGAAGAACTTGTCCTCGATCTTCGTTTCCTGCAGGCAGACGACATCGGGTGCTTCTTCCGTCAGCCATGACAGGAGCTGCGGCAGGCGGACCTTGAGCGAGTTGACGTTCCAGGTGGCGATTTTCATCGATTATCGCAGGTGGTGAGCCGGGGGCATCGGTCGGAGTCCTGCCGGGCCGCCCGGCTGGCGTCCGGTGGCCCGGGTGAATGAACACTTATATAAGCATGTTATCGTATTGGCTGTTGTTTTCCTCACGCGGACTAAAGAAATGCGGCCAAGTGTGCGTTATTTCCCTTGTTGAAAGTGATGAAGGCGGTATCCTGCAGCGGTTGGCAGCCGTGTGGCAGAGGTGGGCTGGCAGGGCGGTTTCCGGGTCTGCTCCGGACAGGGCCAAGGGTCGAGTCGTCTCGCCCAGCCGGGTCTGGACGGGCAGGGCTGGTAGGTGCCTCGGGCTGCACTTTTGCCGTCTCGGCCAATTCCACTATACTGTGGCGCGCTGCACGGCAGCCGTCGGCACAACCTTTATGATTTCTGCCG
>ERZ761602.5949-NODE-5949-length-14056-cov-3.968288_pt1 | contig 14056 bp, 11 predicted proteins | sample MGYA00512165_ERZ761602 | MGnify/ENA primary metagenome ERZ761602 (study PRJEB28899, sample SAMN02445085) | bioreactor sludge metagenome | biome: EBPR sludge; isolation source: Thorneside wastewater treatment plant | place: Australia: Brisbane, Thorneside...
GATTCAGACCGAAGAGGGTGACATCAAGCTGGTGCGAGAGGATCGTTATGGGCTGCCAATTGGAAGCGACACTATCCGCGAATGCGCCCCTGATACCTTGCAGTGTCAATCCATCGCGCACGTTAGGATTCGCAACCACGTACGCGGTGTCGTCGTATGTCAGAAAGTCGTTATATTGCGCCTGCCAGAAGGTGGTCAGCACAAGCAGAAGAAGCACTACCGGCGGTAACCACTGGCCTTGCATTGCAACCTTGGAATCGCCCGCCGCTTTGGGTGTTTGTTTGCGCATTCGAATCGCGGATGCGCGAGATTAGAACATCGGATCGCGCAGGCAGCTCTCGCGAAGGTTGTGATATTCCTGGAACATCGCTTCGGCGTTCTCCACATCGATGCCCAGCACGCCCAGCGGTACGCCAAGCGATTGAATCGCATCGCGCCATGCATCCACGTTGTCACCGGGCGTGCGCGCCATTACTTCAGCAATGGAGACAATGGCCGTCGCTTCTTTCGCTGAATCGGCAAGCTCGGGCTTGTGGTGAAAGCGTATTGGTTCGACAATATCTACGGGAAGGCCCCAATGATCCGCGAGGACGTAACCGGCTTCCGTATGGGAAAGGCCGATCTCGGTCTCCTCGGCTTCCTGAAGCGCGAGACCCTCGAGATCCTTCTGCACCTTGGTATAAAGCTCCGGCACTGCCTCCGAGAGGGCCAGGCGTCCGATATCGTGCAACAAGCCACCACTGAAAACACCCGGAATATGCTTGCGTCCAGCAGCTTTCGTCACAATGCGCGTCGCGCCCGCGCAACACATGGAATCCAGCCAGAACTGGCGATAGTCGAGCGTTTTGGTTTTCTCGAACACGTTTACCACGGCGGCGGAAAGCACTATTGAGTAGGTCTCGCGCAATCCGAGGAGGGAAACGGCGAGCGACACTTCATCCACGCGCTGCGCAAAACCGTAGGCGGCGGAGTTCGCGACGCTCAGCACTTTTGCGGCAATCGGAGGGTCCATCACGATGATGTCCGCGACGTCGCGGATTGTGCTCATGGGATCCAAAGTAGCATCCTGCACGCGGCGAACGGTTTCCGGCAGTGCAGGAAGCGTGTCGATCTGACGAATCATGGTAGCGACATTGGAAAGGCGCAGTGATGTTGCGAGCCCCCGTACGCTTTCTTCCGTGTTGGCCTGCTGCACGGGAGTCGCCTCGGCGGGATAATAGCGTTCGATGGCCGAGCGAATATCGTTCGGCGAGCACAACAGTGGCTTTACGCGCAGCCCCGTGGCCGTCTCAATCTGCTTGACCGTTGCCGTGTCCAGCGGGCAGACCATGCCAACCGTCAGCAACTTGCCCAGCTTGTCGATCGGAAACATTTCATGCTTCAGGGCGAGCTCGCGCGGAATCAGCGCGATCAGTTCGCGCGGTATTTCATATTTCGATAAATCGATACTCGCAATGCCCGGCTGTTTCGCAAGGAACTCGACGAATGACTCCGCGGTCAGGTAGCCAAGCGTGATGAGCGTTTCGACAATCTTGGTGCCGCGCTGCTGTTGCGCGCTCAGGCCTTCGTCAAGCTGATGTGAATCCACGAGACCTGCGTCGACGAGCAATTCGCCAATGCGCCGCCTGGCGGCAGCATCGAATGCTTTTGGTCCAGTCGTGCGTGCTGCGGGAACGTGTCGCGGGTCGGGTTGGGTATTGCCGGGTGTGGGTGCCATGGTCGGTCGTCCTCGGTGCTGTCTAGTCTGCCTAATCGTACTCGCAAACGCGGCCGTAGTCGAATTCGTTATGCGACAACCTCGACCCCCGCGTTCACAAACGGAACCGCCGAGCACCTGAGGGGTTTCAAGGCGGTCACGACTGCCAAGGCCTGAGCCTCGGACGCGCAAAGCCCAAACACTGTTGGACCGCTGCCGCTCATGCGTGCGGCAAAGCAACCTGCATCCACGAGATTCTGACGAATCGTTGCCAGCTCCGGGTGCATTGTGAAAACAGGAATTTCCATTCGGTTAAAGAGCATGCCTGCGACATCGCCAGCCGCCAAGTTCGCGAGTGCAAGGCAAAAGGACGTTGTTCTGCCGTCTACCGGCGTGTCGGGGTTCTTTACGAGGAGGGGACTGGTATACACCGCGCGCGTACTGACGTGTAACGCAGGGTGGGCCAACACACACCAGGTCTTGGGCATTGGCGCGAGCCGTTCCATAATTTCACCGCGGCCCGTTGCCGCAACCGTACCCCCGCGGATGCAGTACGGCACATCGGATCCGAGTTCCAGCCCGAAGCGTTCCAGTTCCGCGTCAGTAAACCCGAGGTTCCAGACGGCATTCAGACCGACCAGCGCAGCGGCAGCGTTTCCGGAACCGCCTGCGAGACCCGCAGCCACGGGTATGCGTTTATCGAGATACATCTCCGCGCCACGGGTACATCCGGCGCGCTCCTGCAAGAGTGTCGCCGCGCGGTAAACGAGATTTGTCGGTCCGCAGTCCAATTCGGGGTTTGAACAACGCAAATTGATGTCATTGTCACGCGCTTCTATCGCAAGCTCATCAAAAAGGCCGACCGTCTGAAATACCGTCTCGATATTGTGAAAGCCGTCGGGTCGCTGCGGCAACACATCCAGATAGAGGTTGATCTTTGCGTAGGATCGAAGTCGAATCGCGTCACGCATTCCGGGAAGGTTCCTCAGTAATTCTTCGATCGCAGAATTGAAACGAGCAATGCGATTCCCAGGACGCCGGCAATCGTGAAGCCCGCGTAGCCCAGTGGGCGCGCACCCAGGTTGGTAGACAAGAGCAGACTGGATCCCACAATTAACGATCCGGCAATCACGCTGAACGCGATGCGATTGCTCGCGCGATCGGTTACGTGCGCGAGGTGATCAAGACCTTCGTGATCCAGCTGCACTTTCAGCCGGCCGCGGCGCATCTGGCGCAGCAGGTCCTGTACTTCGCCGGGCAATTGCCGCCCGATGCGCGCAAGCGCGGATATCCCCTCCTGGCCTTCGTGCGCAAGATTCTGGGCGGAGAAACGCTGCGTAAAGATTTTCTCCACATACGGGCGAATGACCGGTGCGATATCCAGTGTGGGATCGAGGCCGCGCGCGGTTGACTCAATTGTTGCCATCGCCTTGAGCAGCAGCGAGAAGCGCGGCGCAAGCTGCAATTTATGTTGGCGGAGAATCTGCGCGACGCGATCGAGGGTATGGCCAATGTCGACCTTTCCCATCACCGTCTGCGCCTCGAACGCGATGTACTCAGCAATGTCGTGCACCAATGCGGCGCGATCTTCGGCTTCACCAGTTGTTGTGAAAGCGAGGAGCGCGTCGGTGCATCGCTCCGCGTCTTCCTCGAAAACCGCGCGCAACAAATCGGCCATTGCGCCGACATCGGCGGATTCGAGATGGCCCACCATGCCATAGTCCAGAAACGCAATCTGATTGTTTCGCATCACCAGGATGTTGCCGGGATGCGGGTCGGCGTGGAAAAGATGGTGCTCGAATACCTGCTTGCACAATGCGTGACAGCCATTCTCCGCCACGGCGCGAGAGGTGCAATTTCGCTCCGAGAACTGTTCTCGCGCATCGATGCGAATGCCGTCGATCCAGTCCATCGACAACACACGCTCGCCCGACAGCATGCTGTCTACCCGCGGCACGAACACATTGGTCTCGCCGTCATAGTTCTTCCGGAACCGGTGAATCACCCGTGCCTCGATGGTGAAATCGAGTTCCCGCATGATTGAACGCTCAAATTCGTCCACCATCCCGACGGGATCCATCCATTCGAACTCTTTTACGTGCTCGCTGATCCATTCCGCGATACCGCGCAGCAGATTTACGTCGGAAACAATTTTCTGGCGGATACCGGGACGTTGGACCTTGACGGCAAGTTCGCGGCCATTCACGGCGCGCGCGCGATAGACCTGGCTGAGCGATGCAGATGCAACGGCAGTCTCGTCGAACGCGGAAAATCGGTTTGCAATGGTCGTGCCAAGGTCGCCTTCGAGAATGGGCCGCATCTCTTCGAAAGGAAGGACCGCGACGTTATCCTGGAGTTGACTCAACTCATCGCACAATTCAGTACCGATCAAATCGGGCCGCGTGCTGAGTATCTGCCCAAACTTCACGAAAGTCGGTCCCAGTTCTGTCAGCGCGGATCGCAACCGCTTGCCGACAGTTGCCGTGGGTTCCGTGGGTCGTTCGATAATATTCATGCTGCGAAGCAGCTTCGCCGGTATACCCTCGTGCAGGCTGAGCCGGCGCAGCAGATCCGCGAAGCCATGCTTGAGCAATACCTGTATCACTTCGGCCAGCCGCACGGCATTACCTACGCGCTTCACAAGGCTATGGTAGGGCATGGCGCTGCTCGAGGGAACGCGGGAAGCAATGCCCGCGCCTGCATGTTATGGTATGGCGCATCGAACTATTCAGCACGACGAAAAGATTCCTTTGCGCACAGTGTACCTAAAGGCCGCGTGCGCGGGCTAGGGTTTCGCCCGTGAACGGCTGCGGCAACTATTTTCTCTGAAAGAACACCAATGTCACCGACGATTCTCTGGTTCCGGCTGGACCTGCGGCTTGAAGACAATCCCGCGCTTGACGCCGCGCTGCGCCGTGGGGCGCCCATTATTCCAGTGTACTTGCACACGCCGGACGAAGAAGGCGCGTGGCGGATTGGCGGCGCGAGCCAATACTGGTTGCACCAATCACTCAAGAGCTTGAACGCAAATCTCGAAAAGCGCGGCACGGCGCTTGTCATACGCAAAGGTCCGCGTGCGCTCGCCCTGTTGGACACGCTGATTAGCGAAACTGGCGCGGCCGCCGTCTACTGGAACCGTCGCTACGAGCCCACTCTTATCGCGCGCGATGCGGCAATCAAAAGCGAACTCAAATCGCGCGATGTGGCGGTAGAAAGTTTTAATAGCGCCCTGCTTTTTGAACCCTGGGAAATCCAGAACAAGCAGGGCCTGCCCTTTCAGGTCTTCACGCCGTTTTGGAAAAACTGCCTGACCCTTGCATCGCCGCCAGAGCCAAGGCCCGCGCCGAAGAGAATCGATAGTCCTTCACCACTTCCGAGATCCGAGTCGTTGTCATCGCTAAAGCTGGAACCCGCGATAGACTGGGCCAAGGGCATACGCGCAACGTGGGTTCCCGGCGAGGATGGCGCGCATGCGCAACTCGGCAGGTTTCTGAAGTCTGTCGCGCAGTACCCTGAAGCACGCGATCGCCCGGATCAACTCGGTACATCGCGGCTCTCGCCACACCTGCACTTCGGCGAGATTGGTCCGCGCCAAATATGGCACGCCACGCGCGAACACGGTTCGCTCGCATCGATACCGGGGACGACGCGCGGCGAAGAAAAATTTCTGAGCGAAGTGGGGTGGCGCGAGTTCGCGCATCACCTTCTTTATCATTTTCCAACGACAATTGAATCGCCCTTGCGCGCACAGTTCGAGCAATTCCCGTGGGCGAAAGACCGGAAGCTGCTGCGCGCGTGGCAGAAAGGGAAGACCGGCTACCCCATTGTCGATGCGGGCATGCGCGAATTGTGGCAGACGGGATGGATGCATAATCGCGTGCGCATGATCGTTGCCTCGTTCCTTACGAAAGATTTGCTGATTCCGTGGCAGGATGGCGCGCGGTGGTTCTGGGATACGCTGGTGGATGCCGATCTTGCCAGCAACACGCTGGGCTGGCAATGGACCGCCGGCTGCGGCGCTGATGCCGCGCCATATTTCCGCATCTTCAATCCAACAAGCCAAGGCATCAAGTTCGATCCACAGGGCGACTACGTGCGCAGGTATGTTCCCGAACTTGCGGCGCTGGACGCCAAATGGATTCACAATCCCTCCGAGGCGCCCGCCGAAATTCTTCGCGCGGCGAACATTGTTCTTGGAGAAACCTATCCAACCCCAGTCGTCGACCACGGCGAAGCCCGCGCGCGGGCGCTGGAGGCATTCGCGTCGATTAAAGGCAGATAAGATTTCGGCGCTGGAAATCTGCCTTCGTGTCGATGCACACTGTGCTTCTGCAGAGCGCGTGAAATCGGAGAAATGCCATGGCCTATCGTTTGGGAGATTACGTACTCTATGGCGAGCTGCGAAACACTTCCAACTATTCGACCACCGGTTACCTTGTCATGCGCTCGGAGAACGAGGACGACCAGCACGTTCTGCACCTGAACCTTACCGGCAACCCTTCGCCGGACCTCATGGGAAAACGCGTCCGGTTCTGGCTTGAGAAAGACAGTCATGACGCGCAGTTGTTCCGGCGCGATGATCACAAGGAACTTCGCGACAATCAGATCGGGCCGACCGGAACCATGACTGCCGAAGGGTGGGTCAAGACTTTTGATTGCACAATGGAGGAGTTTCTGCGCCGATCAAAACTCGGTGAACCGCCGCCGACCCGATGGACGCGAAAACTTCATTTTGAATGGCACAGCCAGAACGGCAACGTCGTGGTGGAACTTGCCGACGTGCTCGTCGATGAATGCATACGGCCACCACGCCCGAAAGATGAAAATGACGATGGCGACTGGGTGCCCCTTCCAAACCTCGCCTTTCCCCCCGAGTTGAGCAACGCGCCGAAAGCGGGCGGTCCGGGTTTTCGCATCGTTCATATCGAGGGCGAATCCGCGCATGTCGAAGATTGGACGCCGCCCGCACTGGAATCAGAAGAAGACTTCGAAGAGGATGAATCGCGCGCGGGCAACGTGGCAGACGCGATTAAGGATATGCTCGGATCCGATGAAGAAGACGACGACGAGGAAGACCACGAAGACGACGTTGCTGAAATGGAATTGATGGATTACTGCATCGAACATGCGGAAGAGATCCCAATTCAGTCGTTGATCAAAAATGCAGACAACCTTCCCGCGCCAGAAGACCTGGATGATGAACAGGTCGAATCAAAATTGAAATTGATCCTCGGCGAACTGGCACTAATCGGCATAACGCTCGACGTATGCGAGCATTTCACCCCGCGCGACTGCTATCGCATTCTGCTTGAGAAGGTCTTGCCCGAGGGCGGGGCGTTTGAGGAACTAATCGGTACCGGATGGGTGCAGCACACTTCCACAAGCGACTTCTGCAAAGCATGCGAAGCGGAATTTGACAGCGAATACGAAGGAATCGACGAACTGCTCGGAGAAGAAGGGCGCAACTAGCGCCGCAACGCCGATAAGGCCAGATTCGATGGCAAGCTATTTGCTGATATTCGTATGCGTCGTTATTTCGTTTCGAATAGCAATCCTGCTTGGCATAGCGCGGGAAAAAAGACTTCTACGCGCCAAAGGGCTTCCCACAACGCTCGTCGAATTAAACAAGTGGACAACGCATACTCCAGACATCGTTGCCAGAACGGAATCCCTTCACAGTGTCCTATCGGAAATAAGGGAATTAGTTACAAATCGAGCGGTAGATGAAGCTGCCAATCTCGTCTATCGTCGTGCTCTCCAATATATGGTAGAAGAGGGCTTGGATTGGACGCATGTCGATTCAGTTGCCGAAGATATTGCACGCGAATCTTCCACGTCTCTGTCCCGGAAGGGAGATCCGCTTGAGCTTGAGATTCCGCTTGAACAGATTCCCGTTGCAACGAATGTAGAGGAGTCATTAAGGAGCTTGGTAAAGCAGTGCGAATCTCAGATCGCACAGCTCGATGCAGCTCTCGCGAGCGGCCCCTGCAAATTCACAGTTGATTTTAGGCCATGGCCTAACGTGGATCTGCTCGACCATATTGGCAAGCTCAAGATCGCGGCAGAACTGTTACAACGCACTGCAATTCTCCACGCCGACGCCGGAAAGAAGCATGAAGCTTTGCAGGCGCTGCTTTGGTGCTTCCTGCTTGCGCGCGTATTGGCGGACGAACCCACAACGATCTCGCAATTGGGATTAGCGCGAATATTTGGTTTGGCTATAGATGGCGTCGAACAAGTCCTGACCCGCTGCGAACTTACTCGCGACGATCTGGATGAGATCGAGGAAGCTGCAGCGAAAAGCTTTAGAGCTGACGGGCATATCAGGGCATGTGCGGGCGAGATTTGTTTGGTGACGTCAGGCGGTGGTTTGGAAAATGATCGTCCGGAATGGGTCGTAGCGCGAATTTGGAACTATGTGCCAAGCTGGTGGTCTTGGCGACTCGTGTACGAACTTCCCTTAAAGGCGATGGGAGTCGAAGAGCTTCGCGCACTCTTTTACGTCGCACTAAGCCGAAGATACATGAGCGCGTTGGCCCATCCGGACGATACGATAGCGACCGCTATCAACCGCTATTATGCTTCATCCCTTATGAAGATCGACCAACTGATCGATTCTTCGCCGCCGGGCAGTCTGATAGGGGTAATGCCAAATATCGTGCCTATCAGTATGCGCACGCGATACAACGCGCTTAGAGCTGGTTTGGCGGTTGAGCGTTACCGACTTGATAATGGCAGGATGCCCGACTCATTAGCGGAACTTGTTCCGCAGTATTTAGAACGAATTCCATTGTCCGTGCACGATGGAATGCCCCTACGATTCGAGAAACCCCAAACCGGTTACGAGATTTTGCCTGCACTTCCGAGTGAAGGCGAAGCAGAGCCGTCGATGTCGAGGTCAGCAGAACTCAGCGAGTTCCGTGTATTCAGATAGCGCGATTGTTGGAAGACGCAACGGCACGACTCCGTCAGGCCAACCTCCAAGAAGTTCCATCAGGTCAGTAAAACTCAACGCCGAACAGTTTGGCCTGCCTCAGCTTGAACGCGAGAATCACCGGCTTACCCCCGTGATTCAGCCCATCCTCGCCATTCCAGGTAACCGGAAACTCCAAGTTGTCACCGATGATGCGATCCGACGCGTCGAAGGTGCGGCCTTCGATTATCCCGCCGCCGTAGGTTCGAATTTGCGTCTTGATATACCCGCTCGGTTTTACGGAAGCGTTTAGGCGGATGCGCTCGCCGCGCGGGACCACCGCGACCGTCGCGAACTCGCCTTCCTCATCGCACTGCAACGCAACAAGGCGGCCTTTTGGCCACATCGCGATGCCACCAACACCTTGCACGCCGGGAAAGAGCCCCTGCCGTTTGTCGAACGCGCGTCCCGGGTATTTATGCGGAATGGGTTGGCCGCCGTAGGTGATGCCCCACTTCTGATCCGCGTATTCGAGCAAGTTCCCACTGCACACGACGTAGCCTCCGTCTGGCGCACCCACCGCACCCAACTCCACTACTGGACCGCCCGGCACGCGCGACCAGACGTTTCCGTCCATGCTCGATAGCAGCCACGTCGCGCCGCCGTCGTTCTCCAATTCCCACAACCAGGGAAACATCACATAGTTATCCGGAATCCCCGGCAGTGTCGTTGCGCAGTTCGTGTAGTAGAGATGACTCGGCGCCATGTCTGCGCCGGTGGTCACGATGATCTCCGGTTTGCCGAAGTGGCGGAAGTCCTTGCTCGTTGCGCGCGCAATGGAACGGCGGCCAACGCCGATCCAGCTATCGATATTCTCGGTTTCGTATCCCTGCGCCTTCGGCGTCACCTGCCAGCCACGCACAATCGCAACATATTCTTTTCTATTCTCGTCGTAGAAGCAGACGTTCTGCGTATCCGCATGCTGCACCATTAACGGCTCCGGCAGCGAAGTCCAGTTGATACCATCGGGTGACACGGCGCCAAACACGGCAACAACGCAACGAAACCCGCCGACGTCGGTGCGGCGCGCCATCGTGTCAACTTCATCCGGATATTTCGCCGCGAATGCATTCCACTCTTCGTCGGTGATGATGCCAAGGTAGAACATTTTGTACCGCTCGTCGACCGACGAAGGATCGACGAAAACCGTGCCGCCATGGAAGCCCCGTGTGGAACCGTTCAGGTCGCCGCGAAACACAATGTTGTTGTCCTTGTTCCCTGCATACTCGAACAGACCGAGCTTTGGAAACGTCCAAGTGATAGCGTCCGCCGATTCCGCGTAAGCAATGTGGCTGTTGTATCCCGGCAGGATTTTGTCTTTCGAACTGAATGGTTCCGGTTCCGTTGTCGCGCCAATGGTGTACCACGCCTTGTACTTGCCGTCTTCAAACACTTGCGCGGCGATCTGGCCGGGTTTGAAAGGAACCTTCTCGGCGGGTTGCGCTACAAGTCGAATTCCACGCGGCATATCATACGTTTCAAACTTCGCCGGGCGCGTGCCATCGCCTTCCAGCCAAGCGCCGATGTTCTTTTCCGCTTCCGATGCATCGGGTGCGACGTCAACCTTCCAGCCGAAACTGCCTTGTCGTACGTACTGCCAACTCGTGAAGTAGAGGAAGTTGCTTTTCAGTTCCACGGGCTCGCCGTAGAATTTGTCTACCTGCGCGAACGCGGACATCGCAATGATCGAACCACAAAGGCATCCGCAGAGAACACGAAGCATGAAAACGATCTCCCTTACTTGCCCCTGCGTTGTGGCCGCCCGCCTTTTCGCCGCAGCGGTGGACGGCCCCTAACGGGTTTTCGTTCGCTCTTCTCGGGCGCATCATTCGCGGTTTGCGCAACGGGCGGTTTCTTTTTGTCAGACGCAGCGGCCTTTGCGACGCCGACTGCCGGTTTCTCTTCGAGTAGCTTCTGAAATTCTTTTGGCAAATTGATCTTGAATGCCAATCGTTTGCCTGTCGAAGGATGGATGAAGGATAGAAAGTACGCGTGCAATCCCATCCGCTTTATAGGATTGGAATGTGCGTCGTATTTCTTGTCGCCTACGACGGGATGGCCCAGTTCCGAAAGGTGCGCGCGAATCTGATTCTTTCTGCCGGTTTCCAGCGTGACTTCGAGCAGCGCAAAATGACGCGAATGATCGAGCATTTTGTAATGCGTAATCGCCAGTTTTGAATCGTCCGCGCGGGCCGTGCTGTGCACCTTCATGCTCTTGGGATTCTCCCACAGGTGCGACCGTATTGTGCCGGAACGCTCTTTTGGCACGCCTTCCACCAGCGCGTAGTATTTTTTCTCAGCGCGCTCCCATCGCTCCTGCAACGCGCGTTTCGTCGCCTCCGTGCGGGCGAACACGACCAGGCCGGACGTATCGCGATCCAAACGATGCACGATGAATATCCGCTCGCCGCGGTGCGGCTTGCCGGCCTGGACGTAAGCGGTTACCTGCCGGTACGCCGTGCGATACGTCTCCTTTTCCGTCGCAATGGTCAACAAGCCTTCCGGCTTGTTGATCACGATGATATGTTTGTCCTCGAAGATAATGTCCGGTCTCGGCACCTCGGTTTTTGGATGCAACGCAGGCTGTGCTTTTTCGACGACGACCTTATCCCGCGGCTCCAGCAGATGATCATGGCGCGTGATCGGGTTGCCGTTCACGTACACTGCGCGGTGCTTCAGCAACTGCTTGAGCACCGTGCGCTTGCGCTCGGGATAGTGTGCCTGCAGAAAGGCAAGCAGCGAGATGCGATCTTTTACAACCAGGGCGCGAGAGATCTTCATGGTGGCCTCACAAGGTAAAGTGCGGATTCCCCGCACCAGTATAAACAACACGGCGTGATTTCAGCTCGCGCCGAAATCACGCCGTGCGATGATTTGTGAAAAAGTCTAGTTCAGCTTCTCGAGCGGCGAACCGTCATACGTGATCTTGTCGCCTTCGACCTTCGCTTCGTAGGTCGAACCGCCAACATCGATTGCGAGCTTGTCGCCTTCGAGCTTCCACGTGCCGTCGGTGTCTCCATTGACCTTCAGTGCGCCGTTTTCGTTGAACGCGAGCTCGTAACCCGCCGCGCTCCACTTCGTGCCGACGATGGTCTTGCTGTCGAGGGCCGCGCCAGCCGCAGGGGCCGCCGCAGGTGCTGCGCCGTCGGCTGGTGCTGCTGCCGGTGCCGCGCCGTCAGCCGGCATCGGTTCGGTCGTTGCCGGTGCAGGTGCTGCTTCCGGTGCTGGCGCAGGCGCCGCTTCCGGAGCCGGGGCGGGTGCCGCTTCAGGGGCCGGGGCCGGAGCCGGTGCAGGCGCAGCTGCCGGGGCAGGTGCTTCAGCAGGGGCCGGTGCTTCGCTCGGTGCAGGTGCGCAACCTACCACCGCGAACGTGAGCGCAAGTGCCGCGAGAGGCAGCATTGCGAAGCGTGAAAAGCGCTTCATGGATCGTTTCTCCTTTGTAATAAGGTGTTATGAGCCCGCTAGGCGCGACCACGTGGGCGCACCGTGCTAATCAGCTGGTTTCTCCATAGCCTACACGCAGACGACGTTGTGCGTCAATGCGGCTGTCTAGGCGGGAGCTGCGACCGGGTTGGCGGGCAGCAGCCCCACCGCCGGGGCTACCGGCGAATCGCTCCGGTACCGCGGCACGATAATCTCCACATCGCCGATGATTTGGCGCGAGACGAACAGGGCCGCGGCCGGGTGCTCAAACGCCAATTCCTTCAAATACTGCCACCATTCGCCGTTCTCGATGGTTCGGCCGAGCAGCGTCGTGGGAATCTCGCGAGGGTCTTGCCCCAGCATTTCTTCGATCTCCCGCGCCAACGAAACGCGGGATTCGCCCCGCGCAGCGATGGCATGCTGGATCCGTGCCTCAAAGTCGCGCATGAGCTTGCACGCATCACGATAACGGTCGACAAAAGCACGCCATTCGGGGTCGCATTGCTTCACCAGCTCCGCGAGAAACGCCAGTTTCGCCTCCGTCGGCCGTGCGTCGAGCCGCGCGGCGGTCGCGGGATTCAGCAGCAGAAATGCCAATGCGTTTCTCAGGAAAACATCGGTTGGTTGCAACGGCAGGCACTCCTCAGGGCTCCTGGGGTACTCCCCGTGCAGCAGCAGCGCCTTGGTCTGCCAGTTCGGCACCAGCGGCAACGGTTCAGGAAAAGCGGCGTAGTTGTATTCCAACCCCGTTGCAATCAGGTAGCCGCGGACGCCTTTGGCGATCTTCCCGTCATCCAGCGCTTGATCAGCTTGCGCGAAAAACTCTTCCTGAACGCGCCTGCGAATGCGAAGCAATTCGTAAGCCTGCGCGGCGATGGTGTACTTCCCCAGGCGCACGGCGTTGTCCGCCAAAAGCATCACCAGCTCCGACGGCAACTGGGCAGGACGGCGCTCTGACAACTCTCGCTGAATATGCGCCCATACCGCGGTATCGCGCACGATGCGCATCGCTTCCGTGAATTCGCGACTCGACTCGCCTTCCGCGTTAGGTAGCAAGTAAGCATACTTCGGATCATCGAAACGTTCCGAAGAATCCTCGCGCGCGGGCGAGAAGGGAAGAAACAGCAACCGGAAATTGACGAAATCGCCTTCAGCAACGGCTTTTGCCAAAGCCGCGGCAACAGTATCGGGATTGACAACCTTGGTGTTGACGGCCGCTTTCTTTTTTCCAAACACGATTAGTGCGCTCCCTGCGCGAGCACGCCTGTCACAAAGCGGCGTCGCTCATCCCAGTCTATATTGGGCTTCGTCACATCCGCATAGGGCAGACGCTCCAGAATTTGCCGGTACAACTCCTGCCGATACTGTCGCAAGATGCCCGAGGCGTGCCGTTCGTGCGCGGCATCCCAGTAGCTTACTTCCACGCATTCTTTGTCCCGGCCGCCGGCGAGCATCGCATCTTCCACATAGCGCGAAAGAAATCCGCGCACTTGCGAATCGAAACTCTTGCGAAGCTCGTTGGTGTCCTGCCCCGCATTGGCAGCATCGCGCCATTGCCGCTCCAACGCGATAAGTTGTTTGCGGTCGCTCCAGTACGCGTCCCGCAAGTCGGTTTCGCGCAACAGAAAAAGCGCGGCATTGAGCTTCGCCATTTCAAGCAAATAGCGCGACCGGCGCTCCTCCGTGATTTCAACCGCGGCGATTTCCGCCACGAGTTCCTTCATCTTCGTGCGATAAGACTTGCGTACTTCGCCGGGCTTGGCCGTCTCGTCCAGACCCAACACCTCGAAGTAATCGACGTACCCGTTCTCTTCGTCCTGTGCCACGGATGCAATTTTCCTTTACCGTTTGCGACAAAACCGCCGCGGAACTGTGGAAACCGGTATTGTACCGTTCACTGGGCTGTTGCACAATCTCGCCATGTGACCGCTTGTGGAAGCGTAACCCCCGCGAGGCCTGTATTC
>ERZ761602.5950-NODE-5950-length-14055-cov-3.598857_pt1 | contig 14055 bp, 9 predicted proteins | sample MGYA00512165_ERZ761602 | MGnify/ENA primary metagenome ERZ761602 (study PRJEB28899, sample SAMN02445085) | bioreactor sludge metagenome | biome: EBPR sludge; isolation source: Thorneside wastewater treatment plant | place: Australia: Brisbane, Thorneside...
ATGAAGTCGCGCCAGACGGAGTTGAAGCGGTGGCGTTCGTGCGGAAAAGCAACTACTGGGATCTCCGCGACCCCGACATCCGTGAGCAGATTCCCATGCACCCCGAACCGACGGTGGCGCAGCCGTTGACGCTTGGACTGCCGCTGGTGTTGGGCGCGAAGAAGGGATTGCCGAACTTCAATGAACTGGCGATGGAAACCTCAGTTTACCTGGAGCGACGCCTCCAACTGCGAAAACCCACGATCAACTCGCTTCCGAATCAAACCAACGAATTCTACGTCCTTGGCATCACCAATGTCTTTGCGGTCGAGGCTTGGAATTCGTATCAAGCCGCCTACCCGCGTCCGCTGACGCTGGCCGTGGAAGTGGACTTCGACATGGCGGTGCTGGGCACGAACCAAGTCAGCACTTCGAAGCTTCAGACCTGGCCGCCGTTGTCGGGACCGGGAAGTCGGCCCATCGCAACCAACTACTCGGCGTCGCTTGTCATTCCGGCTGCGAATTGGGACGGCCGTCAGTTTCAAGTGCCGCTGATGACCAACTATTTGTTTCTGTCGAATTCGGTCTGGCGGCCGACGCAGTATCCGCGGTTCGTGCCGGCACCGACGAATACTTTTCCACTCGTCACGCCGACGCCCAACCAGTTCCACATTCCCGACTGGACGCTCGCCATCACCAACCGCCTGCGCTTCGTATTGATGGATGATAGTCGCATCATCGACTACGTGAACCTTGACCGGATGATCTGGCGGACGAATCTGGTTCAGTCGATGACGCTTTCAGATCAAGGCGGCCGTGAGTCGCAAGGCAGTCAGTTTTGGAATTTGCGGAGAGTGGATGGTACTACTGATTTGGCAGTGCCGACGATGGGCGCTTGGAATCAGTTGCTGGTGTCAATGGGCGTCTTGTCCGTCCCTGACTATGTTTGGAGAAACTACTCGGCAGGCCTTTATCTGATCTCAGACAGACACCTTGCAATCGACGCGTTTCGCCGATTCATGCAAGGTTTGCCACCTGCGTTTTTTCCCGGTCGGAACAATCCGATTGCTCCCAACGGCTTGGGCGCCGAAGCGCCATTTTCTCCCGCCCGCCGCTTGGAACTCAAGCGAACCTACGAAGTGAATGATCCGTTCGTTCACTTCACGGTCGCTGACATCTCTCCGCCGCCCGGCACCCGGGATATAGTGGTGCTTCCTGGTGGAGTTGGGATGGCACCGATGGCGCGTTTGACCGGCATCAGTCGAATGAACCGCCGCTATACACCCTGGTTGTATAGCGAAGATTTCTTTTCCTCCGACGAAGCGCACCGCGATCCGTTAATCACTCACCCGGACGCCTGGCAGTTCTCGAATGGAACCACTCTGAGCCACGACTGGTTCGACCGCATTCATCGCGGCACGCCATGGCAGACAATCTACTACGGCGGTGGCCAGGCGCAGATCAGTCCTTTTTGGTCGGACTACAGCCATCCGCTGATGCTGCCGCAAAACGACCGGCGCTGGATCGAGGAATTCCGCCAAGACCGGCTGGGCCTGCCGGTGATTGAATCACCGACGCCAAGCCCGGTCATCGTCAACAACACCATCGTCTACAACTCAGCCGGCAATCAGGTGCTTGGTCCGGCGATCCAGTTAGAGCCCGGCACGTCGGCGCAGATTATGAACAACATCGTCGCGTTCAACGCCGCCGGCATTGCCCAATCGCCAACCGGTTCGCCCTTCCTGCTCGCGAATAATGTCTTCGGCAACCCGAATGGCGACTACCTCGGACTCGCGCCCGGCCTGCGTGATCTTCAGCTTGATCCGGCGTTCCGCGGAGCCGCGACCGGTGATTTCACACTCGCCACCACCAGCCAACTGATCGACGCCGCGCATCCCTTCGCCGGGTTCGGCGGCTGGCTGGACACCGACGAAGCCACCCGCTGGCAAAACGGACATTTCGACATGGGCGCGACGGAATTGTCCGTGAATCTCCCTGCTGAACTCCACTTGCGCCCGCTGGCTGACTCGCTGTCCTACGAGTTGGAGTTGCGCGGGTTTCCGGGCCGCCGCTATCGGCTCGAACAATCCGCTGACTTCAATCATTGGACCCCGCTTGGCGACTTCATGACTGCTGATGGACGGGTCAGTGTGCCGTTCGACCCCGCCGGTGACCGACAGTTTCTGCGGGCGATCAAACTGGTTGAGTGACTTCATGGACCATCCCACTTCACGCATCGTTCTGATCACCGGCGCGGCCGGCGGCCTGGGGCGCGCTCTGACCGACGCTTTTCTCACCGCGGGTTGGCGGGTTGCGGCCGGACAACATCACGCCGACGTGCATCAACCCACTGCAACGTTGCGGCCCTTGAAGCTCGATGTGACCAATGCCGCGCAGGTGAAGGCCGCTGTCGCCGAGGTGACTGCTGCGTGGGGCCGGATCGATGTGCTGATCAACAATGCTGGTCTCACGGCGGACGGCGCGATTGCCAGCCTGATGTGAATTTGAAGGGTGCGTTCCTTTGCTCTCAAGCAGTATTGCAACCGATGATGTTCGACCAACGCGACGGCCACATCGTCAACATCTCCAGCTTCGCTGCGAAGAACGGGCACGCGGGCCAGGCCAACTACGTCGCCGCCAAGGCCGGTTTGATCGGCCTCACGCAATCGCTCGCGAAGGAGGCGGGTAAGCGCAATGTGCGGGTGAACGCCATCTTTCCCGGCATCCTTGAAACGCCAATGGCCGCCCACCTGACGCCCGAGCAGCGGAAGTCGCTGGCCGGGGCCAACGCGCTCGGCCGCTCAACCACGCTGGAGGAGGTCGCGGCGTTCGTGATGCATCTGGCCGGGATGAAGAACGTTTCCGGCCAGGTCTTCCAACTCGACAGCCGTATCGGCGCGTGGACTTAGCATAACGTGACCAGTCTCGAACAATCTCTGGCAGGCCGGCTCTCAACCATCATGGAGTCAGGACTTTATCGTGTCTTGCGCGAACTGGATTCGCCGCAGGGCACCCGCATCCGTTTCGGCGGGTTTGAGTTCATCAACTTCTCCTCCAACGATTACCTCGGCCTGGCCGGCCATCCCGCGCTCAAGGAGGCCGCTGTGCGGGCGGTTCATGACTTCGGTGCGGGCGCGGGCGCGTCGCGGTTAATCTGCGGCTCGCTGAAACCATTTCACGATCTGGAAGAAGCGCTGGCGGCCTTCAAGGGCGCGGAAGCTTGTCTGACCTTCTCGACAGGTTGCGCGGCGGCGCTCGGTGCGATACCGACATTGCTTGGCAAGGATGACGTGATCGTCCTCGATAAACGCGTCCACGCCTGCCTCGTCGATGCGGCGCGTCTTAGCGGCGCGAAGCTCCGTGTCTTCAGACACAATGACTCCGCCGATCTGGAACGCATCTTGAAATGGACCCGCTCACGCAACCCGGATCACGCCTCACGCTGCCTCGTCATCACTGAGTCCGTATTCTCGGTGGTCGGCGACCTCTTGCTGATCCAACAAATCGTCGAACTCAAGGATCGTTACGGTGCGTGGTTGCTGGTCGATGAGGCGCACGCCACCGGTTTGTTTGGTGAACGGCGCAGCGGGTTGATCGAGCAACTTGGTTTGTCCGGCCGCGTGGAGATTCAAATGGGCACACTGGGCAAGGCCGTGGGTGCGGCCGGGGGGTTCATCTGCGGATCGCGCTCCTTGATCGACCTGCTCATCAACTCCGCCCGTAGCTTCATCTTCTCGACCGCGCCGGTGCCTGCTTCCGCCGCCGCCGCAAGGGCGGGTGTGGAACTGATTCAATCCGCTGAAGGCGCGGAACGCCGTCGCCGTGTCTGGGAACGCACCGCCCAAGCCCAACGTTTGGGGGGCATCTTGCCCCCCAAGACCGGGCAGATTACCACTGCCGCTTCGAGCCCGATCATTCCGCTGATCATTGGCGGTGAACAGGAAGCCGTCCGACTCGCCGAGGCCCTGCGCGAGCGCGGCTTTTTCATCCCCGCCATCCGTTTTCCCACCGTCGCACGCGGCAGCGCCCGATTGCGCATGACCATCACGGCCGATCATGATCGAGAGGATCTGGATCAACTTGCCGCCGCACTTCAGGAAACCGTAAATCACAAATCGTAAATCATCGATGCAGCCGCTCGCCCGCCTTGATCACGCTCACGTCTGGCATCCTTTCACCCAGATGAAGGATTGGCTGCGGCGCGAACCGATCGTGATCATGCGCGGCAAGGGCGCCGTGATCGAGGATCAGCACGGCCGGAGTTATCTCGACGCCAATTCCTCGATCTGGACCAACTTGCATGGCCACAACCATCCCAAGCTTAACGCCGCGGTCAAACGACAACTCGGCAAGGTCGCCCACAGCTCCGCGCTCGGTCTGGCGAATGAACCGGCCAGTTTGCTGGCGGCGGAATTGGTGAAAACGGCAAACCACCTGAATGCGGAGTGCGGAGTGCGGAGCGTGGAGTTGCCGAGCCGACCCAACCGGCCTCTTGCTACCGTTCCGCGTTCCGCGTTCCGCAATCCGCATTTGAACAAGGTCTTCTACTCCGACGACGGTTCCACCGCGCTCGAAGTTGCGCTCAAGCTGGCCTACGAAGTCACCCGTCGCACGCGCGGGCCAAAGTCGAAGCCGCGATTCCTGTCGCTGCAAGGCGCTTATCACGGTGACACCATCGGCGCAGTCAGCCTTGGCCACATTGATCTGTTCCACAAAGCTTACGGCGGGATGCTCTTCAAGACGGATCGCGTGATGGCACCGTATTGTTACCGTTGTCCTTTTAACCGCGCGAAACCCGAACGGGCCGATGCCCGCGACTACCGCAAATGCAACTGGGAGTGTGTTGGTAAAGTCGAGCAGGCTTGTGCCCGGCAGGCGAAGCGCGAAGAACCCCACGCCGCCTTCGTGTTCGAACCGTTGATGCAAGGCGCGGCCGGCTTGATCCCTCAGCCGACGGGCTGGCTGAAACGCGTCGCAGAAATCACTCGCGGCCACGGTTCACTGTTGATCGCCGACGAAGTCATGACCGGCTTCGGCAGGGTAGGACAGGCTTGCGGCCTGTCTTCGAGCGGGTTTGCGCCGTCGAAAACCATTGGCTCAAGCAAGCCCGTCCGCCGATCTGGGGACAGGCTGCAAGCCAGTCCTAACTTGTTCGCCTCGCAACTAGAAGGCGTGCAGCCGGATTTCCTCTGCCTGGCCAAAGGTCTCACCGGTGGTTACCTGCCGCTGGCCGCCACGCTCACCACACAAACAGTGTTCGACGCGTTCCTTGGCGACTACGAGGAGTTCAAGACCTTCTTCCACGGTCACAGTTACACCGGCAACCAGCTTGGCGCCGCCGCCGGACTGGCGAGTCTGGAGCTGCTCCAAAGTCCGGCTTCGATCAAGCAACGAGCCCGGTTGGAGCGGACGCTCCGTGATGCACTGAAGACCCTGTGGTCGCGGCAGCACGTTGGCGACGTTCGTCAGACTGGATTGGTGGCTGGCATCGAACTGGTGAAAAACTGGCGCACGCGCCAACCCTTTGATCTCCGTGAGCGCGCCGGCATCCGCGTCTGCGAAGCTATGGCGAAACGCGGCGTGCTCACCCGGCCTATCGGCAACGTGATCGTGTTGATGCCACCCTACTGCACGACGACGAGGCAACTTCGCCGGATGGTGGGCGCGCTGGCAGAGTCAATCGACGAGGCGCTCGGTCGCTGATTGTTACCGGTGGAAAGGAAGCCGCCCGTGAACCAACGTCCACGGGCGATCAATCCGATAATCCGAAGGCACTCTACTTGAGCAGCGCCTCGGCGGCGGCCACGAGGCCATCCGCCGTCATTCCGTATTTCTTATAAAGATCCTCCGCCACGTAAGCGCTTTGTCCAAACTCACCGGGAATGCCCAACGACGTGACGCGATGCGCGATGCCCGCGCGGCTCAACGCATGGCTGAGTTGTGCGCCCATGCCGCCGACAATCTGGTGATCTTCGATGGTGACGAGCCGGCCGTTCGCCGCTTTCACTGCCGCGCCAATGGTCGCGACATCGACCTGATTCACGAACGGGTTGGCAATGACGCACGCCCTCACGCCCTTGGCGGCGAGTTTTTTGCCGGCGTCAATGGTGCGCCCCACGAGCTGGCCGGAACCCACCAGCACGACATCCGTGCCTTCCTGAAGCACGGTCGCCTGGCCCCACTGGTATTGCGGGTTGTCGAGCCACTGCACTGGATAGTTCTCGCGGCCGACAAAGAAGAGGTAGCTCTCGCCGTCCTTGCCCGCCTTGCGGTCCTCGGCCTGGCGCTTTATCGCTTCGTACATCAACCACTCGGCCTCGGTCGCGCAGCTCGGTGCGATGGCGACGGTGTGCGGGATCGCGGAAACGGCGGCGAGATACGTCGTCGCCTGATGACTCGCGCCGTCGGCCGCGTCCTGAAAACCGATGTGCGAAAAGACCGCAATCACCGGTGCCTGCGACAGCGCGGCCATGGTCAATGGAAGATTGCCCTTGGTAACGCCGAACTGGCCGAACGTGTCCACCACCGGGATAAAGCCCATCTTCGCGTAGCCCGCGCCGACGCTGATCATGTTCGATTCGGCGATGCCGACTTCGACGAAGCGATCAGGGAACGTTTTCTGGAACGGACTCATGCCGGTCGATCCCTGCACGTCGGAGCTGATCGAATAAACCGGGTAACCGTCCACCGCCGCGCGGATCGCGCCTTGGGCCAGGCCGGATTGCACCTTGTCCTTTTTCACTGCCGGCGCTGCCGCTGGCACGGCGGCGGCTTTGGCCTTCTTCTCCGCCTCCTTTTTCTCCCAGTCGGCGCGCAAGTCGGCGGCCCACTTCACAAACTCGGCCGGCGCGGTGTCGCCTTTGTATAGTTCGGTGATCCAGTCGGGGATCTTCTCGCCGTTGGCGAGCGGGAAACCGTGGCCGCCCGCGCTGTTCTCCTCGGTCGCCTTGATGCCGTAACCCTTGATGGTCTTCACCCACAGGCAAATGGGCTTGGTGGGATCGGCCTTCGCGTCGGCGACGGCCTGTTCAACCGCCGAGAAAACTGCCTGTAAGTCGTGACCGTTGGCGACCTTCGTCACGCGCCAGCCGAGATCGTCCATCGCCTCGAACGAAGGCTGCATCGAGAAGGCGTCCTTGGTGATACGGCCGGAGAGTTTGGTGTCGTTGTCGGAAATGATCAGCACGAACGGGTTCACGCGGCCCTTGGCGGCGAGGCCGGGAATCGCAGCGAAGCCTTCTTTGGCCTCACCTTCCATCGAGGCACCATCGGAGACGATCAATACGGTGACCCGATCGCGGCCCGCCGTCTTGTCGCCCAGCGCGAGGCCCTGCGCCTGACCCACGGACGAGCCGAGCGGTCCGTTCGAGAGCAGCACGCCCTCGGGGTTGAGATGCGATTCACCGTGGCCGGTGAGCTTGGACTTGATCGAACGGAAATCCTTGAGCGAGTCGAAGGTCATCCCATCGAAGCCGTAATTGGCGCGCAACGCATAGACGCCGTTTTCCGCGTGACCGGCGTCGTTGACGTAATTAAACGCATCGAACCAGGGTCGGCCCGAAGTGGAAAACATCAGCCCATGCACCGCCGCATTGATCTCGGCAAAAGCCGCCGGTCCGCCCCAGTGGCAGGCCGCGCCGCCGACGACGGCATGGACATCCATGAGCGCCACGAGCGCCCGAGTCGCGCGGGGATCCCCCAGCGCGATCTCCTGGCCGGCGGCATTCTTGACCTTCGTAGAGAACTTCGGCAACCCAGGCGTGCCGGCGAGGCGGCTCTTGAGGACGAGGGGTTTCAGCGGGGGAGCTTCGACTTTTTGAGCGACGGAATTATCAGCGGCCATAAGTTCAGTTCAGACGGGGTTCAGGTTCAAAACAAGGCGCGCACTGTAGGGATGGAGCGCCAAAAGAAAAGCCGCTTTTTGGGTGGTAGTGCCCGGCGCTGTTCGAGCCTGGTTTTCGTCGGAAGCGGTTTGACCGGACCAGGCCAGGACTCAGGCGGCGATGAGTTTGAGCACCGTGGCAACCGCTTCCTCCGGCGCGACGGTCAGCAACTCGCCGCCGCGCGGCTTGATCTCCACGATGCCTTTGGCCAGGCCCTTTTCACCGATGGCGATACGCACCGGGAAACCCACCAGGTCGGCATCCTTGAACTTCACCCCTGGACGGTCGTCGCGGTCATCAAGGATCACGTCCACCCCACGGGCGGTGAGTTCTCCGTAAAACTTTTCGGCGAGCTGCATGATCGGGCTGTCGGCCGCGACGCTCAACGGCGTGATACAAACGGTGTGGGGCGCGACCGTCTTCGGCCAGATGATGCCGTCCTTGTCGTGGGACTGCTCGATAACCGCCTGCAACGTGCGGGTGATGCCGATGCCGTAGCAACCCATGAAACAGGGATGTTGCTGGCCGGCTTCATCCAGGAACTTGGCATCAAGTTTCTCGGAATATTTGGTACCGAGCTTGAAGACGTGCCCCACCTCGATGGCGCGGCGGATCTTCAACGGCTGGCCGCACTTCACACAGGGCTCGCCACGCGTAACCGTCCGCAGGTCGAACCACTGCGTCACTTTTATGTCGCGCTCCATCGAGACGTTGCGGAAATGCCAACCGTCCTCATTCGCACCGGTGGTCATGTCATTCGCGCCGCGCAAGCGCTCGTCCGCGTAAACCTTCCAGTCACCGGGCACGTTGCTGACCGCGCCCAGGGAACCGGGGCGCGCCCCCAGCGCGTTGAAATGAACCAGATCGTCCGCATGGGCGACGTCGGCGGGCCGCGCGGCCACGGAACCGATGCGGGCCAGCAGCTTGGTTTCGTTCAGTTGGTCGTCACCCCGAACGAGGATCAGGACCGGCTTTGAATCCACGATATAAACGAGCGTCTTGATCTGGCGGTTGGCCGACACGCCGTAGGGCGGTTTGCTCAAGGCCTCGATCGTGACCACGCCGGGCGTCGCAAATTTTTCAGGAGCGGCTCCCATTTCGCGCGGTGCGGTTTTGGGCAGGCCGCTGGTGGCCTTTTCGATGTTTGCCGCGTAGCCACAGGCCTCACAATAGACGACATCGTTTTCGCCCGTTTCCGCCGGCACCATGAATTCATGCGAATGGCTGCCGCCGATGACGCCGGTGTCCGCTTCGACCGGAAATGCCTGCAGCCCGCACCGCGCGAAAATGCGGGTGTAGGCGTCGTACATCCTCTGGTAGCTGACCATCGCCGCCTCATCGTTCACATCGAAGCTGTAGGCGTCCTTCATGATGAACTCTTTGGCGCGCATCAGGCCGAAGCGCGGGCGGATCTCATCGCGGAACTTCAACTGGATCTGGTAAAAATTGCGGGGCAACTGGCGGTAGGAATTGATCTCGTTCGCGGCGAGCGTGGTGATGACCTCCTCGTGCGTCGGCCCGAGCACCCATTCCTTCTTCGCCCGGTCGCGCACTTTATAGAGCACGTCGGCGGCGGTTTCGTAGCGGCCGGAGCGCTGCCAGATTTCAGGCGGCTGTAGTGCCGGCATGAGCACCTCGATGCCGCCCGCGCGATCCATCTCCTCGCGCACGATGTTTTCGATCTTCTTCAACACCCGCAGGCCCATGGGCAGAAAAGTGTAAAGGCCGCCCGTGAGTTTGCGCACGAGGCCGGCGCGCAGCAGCAATTGATGGGAGACGATTTCCGCGTCGGCGGGGGTTTCCTTGAGGGTGGGAATGAAGGTCTGGGTCCAGCGCATAATGGCAAATGAGGTGGGAGCTAAACAAACAGGCCGCCGGGGAGCAAGCCCAGGGCGGCCCGTTGGCAAAGAGAATCGGCCGTCTATTTCACCGTGTTTACCAGCGGCGAGAGTCCCTGAATCCGGACTTCCAGCCGGTCCCCGGACTCGATCGGGCCGACGCCGCTTGGCGTGCCGGTGAGGATGACATCACCGGGCAGCAGGGTCATGTTGGTGCTGATGAAGGAAACGACTTCGTAGCAGTTGAAGATCAACTGGCTGGTGTTCGAATTCTGGCGCAACTGGCCGTTCTGGAAGAGCTGGATGGTCAGATTGTGCGGGTCAATCTTGGTTTCCACATACGGCCCCAGCGGCGTGAAGGTGTCGAAGGATTTCGCCCGCGCCCACTGGCTTTCCGCATTTTGGATCGTTCGGTCGCTGATGTCCTGCGCGGCGGTGTAGCCGAAGATATAACGCGCCGCCGCCGCCGGGGCCACGTTGCGCACGCGGCGACCAATGATGATCGCCAACTCGGCCTCAAAGTCCGTGCGGTGCTCCGCGAACGGTACTTCGATCTTGCCCCCATCCGGAATGAGCGAAGTCGGCGCCTTCAGCCAGAACAACGGTTCTTTCGGCAACGGCTTGCCGGACTCCCTCGCGTGATCGGCGTAATTCAGTCCCACGGCGATGACCTTGGAGGGGGCGACCGGGGTGAGCGTGCGCAGGCCTTTCAGCTTGGTCGGCTTCTTCTCGAAGGAGGGTGATCCGAACACATCCCCTTTCAGGCGGTACAGTTCGCCATCAACTACCTTGGCGTGGAAGATGTCGTCACCCTTTTGGAATCGGCCGATTGCTGCCATAGAATGGAGAGGGTGGTAGCAAAACCGACCGGCCGGTTTCAAGCTGAAACTCGCGGCAATTGCGCGAAATCCCGCGAAATCCCGCCGATTTTTCCCCGCCCGGAGCGTAGCTTAACACCTGACACAGCGGGCTTCCCGCACTAAGGTCACGCCACGTGGACCAGGTAACCGATAGTCAACAAGTCCGTTTCCAACAGCCCAAAGGGGCGGCTGCGGGCGGCTTTCTGAAGCCTCGAGTCCCTCGCCGGAACACCTGGTGGGCGACATTGGCGATGGCTTTTTGCCTGGCTCTGCCGGCGGGCGGGCACGCTGAGGAGTTCCGCTGGGATGCCGCCGGTGACCGGGTCAGCGCTGACTTGCTGGACGCTCCGTTGAAGTTGGTGTTGCAACAGATTCGCGTGGCCACCGGCTGGGAGGTCGCGGTCGAGCCCGGGGTCCAGCACTCCATTTCGACAACATTTTCGGGGTTGAAATCAGGGGAAGCCTTGCCGCGACTTCTTCGGCCGGCCAGCTTTGCCCTGATCCACCGCACCAACGCCGCCCCCCGCCTGCTGGTCTTCAACACTTCCCTGGAGCGTGCCACCGAGGCCGTGCTGGAGGTGGCCGAATCGGACGATCCGTCGGTGAAGCGCCTGGAAGATGAATGGATCGTCACGCTCAAACCCGGGACCGACGCGGAGGAACTTGCCCGCAAGCTCGGGGCGAAAATTCTCGGCCGTATCGATGATTTGGGAACCTACCGCCTCGAGTTTGAAGACGCCGCCGCCGCCGAGGCCGCGCGGGCGTTGCTGGACGCCGACGAGTCGGTGCAAAGCGTGGATGCCAATTACGCCATCGACCGGCCGGCCGCGCTTCAACCGTTGTCGTTCGGTGGCGCGGCCCTGCCCAAGATTCGCGCGGCGTCCGGTGAGGCCGGCGGATTCTTGACCATTGGCATCGTCGATACCGCCATTCGTCCGCCGCCGGGGGAACTCGCTCAACTCATGTTGCCGGGGATTGCGATCGCCGGCGAATACTCACCAACCGGTGCCGCGCCCACCCATGGGGAGGCGATGTTGAACAATGTGCTGAACGAAGTGGCGGCGGCCCTCGGGGGAGCAGAGGCGGGCTTCCGGGTGATCAACGCCGATGTGTTTGGGTCGCAGGAATACACCTCCACCTTCCAGTTGGGGCAGGGGTTGGTCGAGGTGTACAACCAGGGTGCGTCCCTGATCAACGCCAGCATCGGCTCGAAGAGTTCCAGCGACTGGTTGAACCGCATCCTCGATCAACTGACCGCCCAGGGAGCGGTCATCGTCGCGCCCTCGGGCAACACGCCTGACGGGCTGCCGACTTATCCGGCCGCGCATCCGAACGTCCTGGCGGTGACCGCGATGAACCCGAACGGACAGCTCGCCTCATACGCGAATTTCGCTTCATTCGTTGATGTCGCCATGCCGGGCAGCAGCATCGTCACGCTGACCGGCGTTCCTTATTTCATGGCGGGCACTTCCGTGTCGGCCGCCCGCACCACCGGGGTGATCGCCGGCTTCAGTCTGCGCTCCGGGCAATCGCTGGGGGCCGGACTGAATTTCATCCGCGACACGCGCGGCGTGCAACCGGCCGGCCAAATCTCCCCTTGAACCGCGCGAAAGCGCGCCCCTAAGCTTCGCGCATGGCGTGGTCCGCTGACAAATACTGGTTCCTGAGTGCCGTGATCGTTTACGGGATCAGCGCCTTTTACACGGTCTTCCTCTGGCGGCGCGGCTTCCGCAAGGACGACTGGGTTTCCTACGGACTGATCGCCACGGGCTTCTGTTTTCACTTCACCGCCATGATCAAACGCGGTCTGTCACTGAACCGCTGCCCCATTGACAACCTCTACGAAGCGACGGCCTTTTTCATGTGGGCGTTGGTGGGCATGTATCTCATTGTGGGTTTGTGGCCGCGCTTGCGTTTCGTCGGTGCGTTTGCCTCGCCGCTCCTTTTTGGCATCGGCGTTTTTGCGCTCTTCCCGGGCTTGGACCCGGCCACGGAAGTTCCTCGTTATGTTAATGGACCGGTTTCGTTGCACGCCGCCCTGATCCTGCTGGGTTACGGGGCCTTTGGCGTGGCGAGTGTGGCGGCCGTCATGTATCTCACGCAGGAGCATAATCTCAAATTCCGCAAGACCATGGCGATCCAGTCCCTGCTGCCTTCGATCCAGCGCCTTGAGGTGGTGAACAGGCGTCTGTTGGTTGCCGGACTTCTTTTGCTGACGAGCGGGCTGGCCATGTCCCCCTTTATCATCGGTGACCGGCGGCCGGCGGAAATCTATGGTGACGCCAAGTTTCTCTGGTCGATTCTGGTCTGGTTCCTGTATGGCGCGCTGGTGGTCATGCACTGGCGACGGCGGCTCAACGGCCACCGGCTGGCCTGGGGTTCCGCCGGGGCGTTTGTGTTCGTCATGCTGACTTTCTGGGGCACCAACCTGTTGTCTGATCTGCACTAATCACATGTCCGTTGTCGTCATTGGCCTGAACCACCGCACCGCGCCCGTCCCGGTGCGGGAACGGTTTGCCTTTGCGGAGAGCGAGATTCCCGATGTGCTGGGCCGCTTGCGCGCGACGGGTTTTCTCGACGAGGCGGTCATTCTCTCGACCTGCAACCGCGTTGAACTCTACGCCGCCGGCACGCTGCCCCCGGAGGAATTGCACCGGCGGCTCCGCGCGTTTCTCCTGCAGAGCCGCGGCTTCGAGGGCGAGCTCGGCGAGGAGGTTTATGCCCACCGGGAGACTGCCTGCCTCGAACATCTCTTCAAGGTGGCCAGCGGTCTCGACAGCATGTTGCTCGGCGAGACTGAAATCCTCGGCCAGCTCAAGCAGGCCTACGATCTGGCCCTGCAGCATCACTACACCGGCAAGGTGCTCAACAAGGCCTTTCAACGCGCCTTCAATGTCGCCAAGCAAATCCGCACCGAGACAAACATCCAGCGTGGCAGCGTCTCCGTGGCTTCGGCCGCCGTGGAACTGGCCGAGAAGATTTTCGACCGTTTGCAGGACAAGAAAGTTCTGGTGATCGGCGCGGGTGACACGAGCGAAAAAACCGCGCGCGCCTTGCTCTCACGCGGCGCGCACAGCGTTCTCGTCTCCAACCGCTCTCACGAACGGGCGGTGGCGCTCGCCGAAACGTTGGGCGGGCAGGCGATTCGTTTCGATGACTGGTCAGCTGAGTTCGCGAGCGTGGACATATTGATCAGCAGCACCTCGGCCCCGCATTACGTGATCGACCGCCGCCGCCTGGAACCGCTCCTGCCCGCGCGGGGTGGCCGGCCGCTGCTCCTGATCGACATTGCCGTGCCACGCGATATCGAGCCCGAAGTCAACTTCATGGAGAACATTTTCCTCTACAACATCGATGACCTCCAGGCGATCGCGGACGATTACCTGAAGCAACGCCACGTGGAAGTGGCCCGCTGCGAGGCGATCATTCGCGAGAAAGCCGCCGGTCTTTTCGCCCGGCCAGCCGCCGCGGACATCTCTTCGGCGGAACAACAAT
>ERZ761602.5953-NODE-5953-length-14049-cov-4.125697_pt1 | contig 14049 bp, 12 predicted proteins | sample MGYA00512165_ERZ761602 | MGnify/ENA primary metagenome ERZ761602 (study PRJEB28899, sample SAMN02445085) | bioreactor sludge metagenome | biome: EBPR sludge; isolation source: Thorneside wastewater treatment plant | place: Australia: Brisbane, Thorneside...
TTCGTAGTAGTTCTGGACGTGGTCCCAGTATCCAACGGCGAGCGCGGTAATTAGAAGCAGCACAACGAACCGCAACCTTATTTCTAGGAAGCGAATCACAAACAATATGCGCTTGACCGATCCGCGCAGTCGGGAAGCTTGATCGCTCATGCGGGAACTCCTTCGGTGGCGGCAACCGGGGATACTTCTCGGAGCTTGCGCCACCGGCGTTTTTCAACGTGGTAGAAGAGAACGGGTAGAAATACGTCTATCACTTCATCCGCCACCAGCAACCCACCGAGCACTGGCGCGGCCATGGGTGCGATGACTTCGGAGCCGACACCGGTTGACCAGAGCATCGGCGCGAGACCCAGGATTGCGGTGGCTTCGGTCAGCAGTTTTGGGCGGAGTCTATGCACGGCACCGGTAATTACGGTCTGTTTGAGTTCGTCCGTGCTGGCGATTCCGGCGAGTCCGCCGCGCGCGGCGATTGCATCGCGCAGGTATACCAACATGATGATGCCGGTTTCCGTGGCCATGCCGAAGCAGGCAATGTAACCGACCCAGACCGCGACGCTGAAGTTATAGCCAAACATGGTCTGGAAGATAACGCCGCCGGCCAATGCGCCTGGGACTGCCATCATCATGAGTGCCGCGTGCATCAGGTCATGGTAGGTCAAGTAGAGGATCACGAATATGAGTATGAGAACGGTGGGGAAGACGATCCGCAACGTGCGCTTCGCGCGTTCCTGATGTTCGAACTGGCCAGTCCATTCCAGGTAGCTGCCCTCGGGTAGCGTGAGCTTGGCGCTTACCTCGCGCTTCGCCTCTTCCACAAACCCAATGATATCGCGGTCCCGCACATTGAGTTGAACGTAGGAACGGAGCAAACCGTTTTCGCTTTTGATGACCACCGGGCCTTCAAGCACAGTGACATCCGCGACATCGGCGAGGCGTACGGAGGTTGGTTGTGATTCTTCGGTTGTGGCAATCAGGATATTGCGAATGGATTCCTCATCCGCGCGATAGTCGCGCGCGTACCGCAGTCTGACGGGGAATCGCTCGCGGCCTTCGACGGTCGTGGTGACTGGTTTTCCGCCCAGCGCAACCTCAATGATGTCCTGTACATCTCCGATGCTGACGCCATAGCGCGCGGCCTTTTCACGGTCGACCGTGATTTCGATGTAGCCTTTGCCAACGGTCTGGTCGGCGACAACGTCTACGGCGCCCTCGATGCTGCGAATGACCTGCGCGACGTTGTTGGACGTTTCCTGAATTTCATCCTGGGTGCGGCCATATACCTTTACGGCAAGCTGGGTGCGTACACCTGTTGCGAGCATGTCCACGCGATTAATGATCGGCTGGGTCCAGATGTTTGCCCACCCGATTTGGCGGACATGTTTGTCCAGTTCCTGCACCAGGTCGGACTTGGACTTTACCCAAAGAAAACGCCGTTTGCCGATGTCTTCCGCCAGCTTCTCGGGCGACGTTGATTCCGGAAGCGCCTCGGCTTTCCATGCGTCGATCATTTCGGCCTGATACTGCGTCTCCTCCAGCAAAGCGACCGCAAAAGCCTTCATCGCGATCGGGAAGATTGTCAGGTTCGTTTCATTCTTCCATTCAATAGTTCTTGCATCGCGAAAGGATAGGAGCGCGTCGTGCGTTGATTGATGGAAATCGGGTGCAGGCAGGCCCATCGCTTCCTTCAACGCGATTATCGCGGCGTGAGAATCCTTCGGCGCGAGCAGGTTTGCTGTGTCGGGCGCGATAACCCCATCCGCCGAGAGCATCTTCAGTACGGCGAAAACGAGGCGTTGTGTATCGGCCAATTGCGGATGGTGAACGAAATGCACACTCTGGATTTCAGTGTGATTACCAGTTACCAACAACCTGTGTTCTGCGCTTTGCGGTTTCAACCAGGCATTATGCGCGTCAATTTGATCAAATACGCGCTGAATGACAAACCCCACGGATTCTCTGGCGAGCGACTCTTCGAACTCAATCTTGCGCGCCATCAATCCCATTCTCATTTCAGCGTCGTAGCGATCGAGGGCGCCGGTAGCGGTGCTGTCGGAGAAACTGCTTCGTTGCGCGGCGTCACCAAACGCCGCAATGGCACCGGCAGTTTCCAGATCTTTTACAAGTTGGAGCGCTTCTTCCTGCGCGTCATCGAGGCGAATCTTTCTTTTCAGCCAGTGTTCGCGCGGATGCAGGTTTACAACCGTCTCTACCATGTCCAATGGCGATGGGTCGGTCGGCGTATCCGCGCGCCCTGCCTTTCCAACGACCATCGAGATTTCCGGCACGGCGCGGAGAAGGGCGTCCCGCGCGCGCAAATCATCGCCGGCCTGCGTAACGGATGCCCTGGGCACGGTTACAGGCATGTCGAGAATGCTGCCTTCATCGAGCGGAGGCATGAACTCGCGGCCAAGGTGACGGGCCGTATAGCCACCGAACGCAAGAAGCAACACGAAAAGCCAGATGACTGTCTTGGGTCGTTCCATCAGAAAGCTGAGGACGGGTCGGTACATTTCAATGACGCTGCGCACTATCCAATTATTTTCCTCGCGCGAGAGGCGTCCGCGGACCAGGAGCGGAATCAGCGCGGGAACCAGCGTGATTGAAATGATGGCGGTTCCCACGAGGGCGAAAGTTTTTGTGTAGGCGAGCGGGTGAAATAGCTTTCCTTCCTGACCGGTCAACGCGAAAACGGGAAGAAATGAAATCACCATGATCACAACCGAGAAGAATATGGGGCGTCCGACTTGACGCATGGCACCAATAACAATCTCTGTTGTATCGCCCGTGATTCGCTCGTCACCAAACTTTTCCGTGAGACGATGTGTGGCGTTCTCGAGCATTACGATGGCTTGGTCTACAAGTATCCCGATGGAGATTGCGATTCCGGAGAGCGACATGATGTTGCTCGAAATGCCGAACCAGCGCATGAGCATGAACGAGAACAGGATGGACAGCGGAAGCGTGACAATGACGATGAACACGCTCCGCACATGCGTGAGAATGAGCAAGATCGCCACCGTCGCGATGATGATTTCATGTTCCAGGATCGTCGTTACGGTTTCGATGGAGCCTTCGATGAGCTCCGTGCGGTCATAGAACGGAACAATCTCGACACCTTCGGGAAGGCCGGCTTGGAGTTGTCTGATCTTGTCCTTGATCGCCTTTGTTACGCGCAGCGGGTTTTCGCCGAATCGCATCATCACGACGCCGCCGGTTACTTCCCGACCGTCTTTTTCCAGAATGCTGCGGCGAAATTCGCTACCGAGCTGAACAGTAGCGACATCCCCAATGCGCACGGGCACGCCGTTCCGTTCGGTTACGACGGTGTTTCGAATGTCCTCGATCGATCGAATCCAACCGACGCTGCGAATAAGGTATTCCGCTTTGCCCTTCTGAACGACACCGCCGCCGACGGCACTGTTGCTGGTTTCAAGAGCTGCGTAAATCTGACCGAGGGTTATGCCATACGCGCGCAACCGTTCCGGCGTGACGTCAACCTGATATTCTTTCGGCATGCCGCCTACGCTGCTAACCTGGGCAACGCCGGGAACCGAATTCAACTGGTAACGCACATACCAATCCTGAATGGCGCGCAGGGTCCCGAGGTCGTGGTTATCACCCTCAACGGTGTACCAGAAGATCTGGCCGAGCGCTGTTGCATCGGGCGCGAGGTAGGGGGTGACGCCTTCAGGGAGGAAGGTGCTGGCCAAAGCGAGACGTTCGAGAACGCGCGTTCGCGCAAAATAAAAGTCGATTGAATCGTCAAAGATGATGCTAATCATCGAGAAATTAAACTCGGACGATGAACGCACCGACTTCACGCCTGCCAGCCCCTGCAAGTTTACAGAGAGCGGATAAGTAATCTGATCCTCGATTTCCTTGGGGCTGCGCCCCATCCAATCGGTAAACACGATGACCTGATTCTCGGAAAGATCGGGGATGGCATCGACCGGAGTATTGACAAGCACCCAGATTCCATAGCCGATCATGACGAGGTACGCCATGATTATCAAGGCTTTGTTCCGGGAGGAGAACTCTATAATCCGCTCAATCAAGTCAGGTTTGCTCCGACGCGATCTCAAAAAAGTTGGAGATCTGCTCCCCGGGGTGAGCAAGCAGTGTGCCGTTTGTGTCGCCGTGCCTAAGCGGTTATATTGCAGTCTATTACGTTGACGGCGCTGCCTTGGGTCGCGCAGATATTGGCCGAATCGAAATCAGAATCTGGCCAAATCGCTTCGACTTACGAGGTCCATGACGATAAAGGAGTAACCTTGGACACGGATTTCTGGCACCAGAAGTGGAAAGAGAACGACATCGCATTTCATCAGGAGCAACCCAACCCTGTCCTGGTGAAACATTTTCAAGAGTTTTGCCCAGCGGCCGGAAGCAGGGTATTCGTGCCCTTGTGTGGAAAGACGGTCGACATTCACTGGTTGCTTTCCAGCGGCTATCGCGTGGTCGGCGCTGAATTGAGCAGCCTTGCAATCGACCAGTTGTTTGCCGAACTCAAGATTGAACCCAATGTTTCGTCACTCGGCCAGACCCTGCACTATAAGGCCGAAGGCATTGATATTTTTGTCGGCAACATATTCGAACTCTCCGGGGACATTCTGGGCCCAATCGATGCGGTATATGACCGGGCCGCCCTCGTGGCGCTACCGGAAGAGACGCGAGTGCGTTATTCTGCGCATCTAACCAAGATCACCAGTTGCGCGCCACAGTTTTTGATATGTTACGAATACGATCAGAACGCGATGGCGGGTCCGCCTTTTTCAATAAGTGACGATGAAGTTGAGCGACTCTACGGCGCAGTATATCGCTTATTGTGTGTGGCAAATGGAGAAGTCAGCGGCGGCCTCAAGGGGCAGTGTCCGGCAAACGAGAAGGTTTGGCTGTTAACCGCAGCATAGGCGCGGCAAACCGCCCACGAAGTAGCTAGTCACGCCCGCTGTTTTCATTCAAAAACGAAATGATTGCGGAAGTAGTCCTGTCGTCTTTGCTGCCGATATCCGCGTTGATGGTGAGATGGTTCTTGGTGGGCTCGTTAAAGACCGTTGCTTTCACCGCTGCGGAAGACAATCGCGCCGCGAGTGTCTCTCCCTGCCATTTCGCGGTTGCACGCTTGCCCGCGTGCACAATGAGAAACGGCGGGATGCCCTTGCCGTTCGCAATATGAGTGACTGGCGATGCGTTTCGCCACGTTGATTCGCTTTCGCCGAATGCTTTTTCGTAACGACCTTCAGCAAAGAGTTCGCCGCTCTTCACCATAGTTGGGATGTCGTACCCGGCGCCATCGAGCAGAATGGTGCCGCGAATCGCGCTGAGGTCGGCACCACCCGCTTTCACGTACGTCTCATCCGTTGCGATCAGCGCCGCCAGGTGAGCGCCCGCGGAGTGGCCCATTACGTAAATCCTTTTCGGGTCGCCGCCATATTCGGCGATATTCTTGTGTATCCATGCGAGCGCCTTGCCGCAGTCCTCCGCGTGCGCGGGATGGAGTACGGCAGGGGAAAGGCGATAGTTGATGCTGACAAAGATATAACCCTCGCCGGTGAAGAACTCAGGTTTCTTGCCCGTCATGCGTTTGTCGCCGAAGCGCCATGAACCACCGTGGATGAAGACCATCACGGGATGCGGACCCTTGCCGGAAGGTGTATGAATGTCCAGTTGATTGAGCCTCGCCGGAGCGTTCGGTGGCGTGGCGTATTGAATATTCCTATAGATGCGTGGTGTGGGGGTGTCTTCTTGAGCCGTGGCACTTGCCAGCGCGGCTAACGAGAAGAGGACAGTTACCGAGAAGATTCGATTCATCATGTTTCCTGGGGCTCCCTTTCTCGGTATATAACACGTCCGGAAGTGAAGTCGTTCCCGGCATGCTTCATTTATCGAAGCCGGTTTCGATAGAATCGCCGCATGGCACTTCCACAACCAACCAAAACGATATCGAATGCTCTCCGATCCGGTTGCGTCATACCCGCGCATCCACTGGCGCTGACGTCGGCCGGTAAGCTCGATGAACGCTACCAGCGCGGGCTCACGCGATACTACTGCGACGCGGGCGCGGGCGGCGTTGCAGTTGGCGTGCACACGACGCAGTTCGCCATACGAGACCGAAAGCATGGTCTTCTGCGACCTGTTCTGCAACTTGCATCCGAAACGGTCGACGAGTACGCACAATTCACGCGAAAAAAACACCCTGTAATAAAAGTAGGCGGCATCTGCGGCACGACGGGACAAGCGGTTGCGGAGGCCGCTCAACTGCGTGAGTTGGGATATCACATTGGCCTGTTGAGCTTATCGGCAATGGCAGGCCAGCCCGTTAAGGCACTCATTGCCCACTGCAAGGCCGTAGCTCGCGAAATGCCAATCATGGGGTTCTACCTCCAGCCGGCGGTTGGTGGCTGTCTGCTTCCAGTTGCGTTTTGGCGGCGCTTTGCTCAGATTGAAAATGTAGTGGCGATCAAGGTTGCCCCGTTCAATCGGTATCAGACGCTGGACGTGATTCGCGGCGTCGCAGAGTCTGGCCGCGCACGGCAGATCGCGCTATACACGGGAAATGACGACAACATTGTGTTGGATCTAATCACCAGGCACGAAATCGTAACCGGAAAGCAGAAATCCACGTTACGTTTCGTGGGAGGGCTGCTCGGCCATTGGGCATGCTGGACCCAGAAGGCGGTCGAGCTTTTGGAAGAATGCCACAATGTCGTAGATCGCGAAAACCGTGTCCCATCGTCGTTGCTTACGCGTGCGATACAAATCACCGATTCAAATGCGGCGTTTTTTGATGCTGCAAACGGATATGCTGGTTGTATCGCAGGCATCCATGAAGTCCTCCTGCGCCAGGGATTACTCCGGAGTAGACGTTGTCTGGATCCCAAAGAAACGCTCTCTCCTGGGCAGAAATTGGAAATTGACCGGGTCTATACTGCCTACCCGCATTTACATGACGACGACTTTGTGTCGCGAAATCGAGACCGATGGCTTCGGCCTTGATACGAGTCGACCCGTGACACTCGCACGAACTCGCCCTCGCTCGTTTTTAATTCTGCCTGGAGTGGCACCGATATGCTGCGCGTAATTGCGGGAGAGGCGAAGGGCGCGCGATTGGTAACCCCGAAGAGTTCGGCGCGCCCGACATTGGACCGCGTTCGGGAGGCAGTGTTTAGTATTCTTCACATGCGTCTGCCGGGGGCGCGCTTCCTCGATTTGTATGCGGGTTCAGGAGCAAATGGGATAGAGGCGCTGAGCCGCGGCGCGGCATGGTGCGCTTTTGTAGATTCCGATCCAGCAGCGATACACGCAATTGGAGAAAATGTGTTTCGCGCGAAACTGGGGCACAAGTCTCGGAGTTATCAATTGACACTCCCGGGAGGTCTTGGGGTTGTTGCGAAAAGTGAGACTGCATTTGATGTAGTGTACTGCGACCCGTCATTTTCGGGAGTGAATTATGAGCAGCTGTTAACGCAAATTATTGATAATAATCTACTTGCAGATGGCGGGGTGATCGTTGTTGAACACGCAATCTCGACCGAGTTACCGCCAGCAATTGGGGGTATCGAGAAGAGGAGAACAGCGAAGTACGGCCGGGTTGGAATCTCGTTTTTCTCTTGACGCTGTATTTGGTATCTGATAGCATGTGGCCGACACAATATATAGCGTGTCTGGATGCGCACTTCGAATCCACACTTGTGGTCGGCGTGCAGCAACGTGAAATGAGGTCACATGCGTTGCCCTTTTTGTGCTTTTCTAGAGAGCAAAGTCGTCGATTCGCGTTCCTCCAAAGAAGGCGACTCCATTAGACGTCGGCGTGAGTGTCTTAAGTGTGCGCGACGCTATACGACGTATGAGCGCATCGAAGAAGTAGCACAGATGGTGATAAAAAAGGATGGACGCCGCGAGCCATTCGACCGCTGGAAGATCAAGAGTGGCATACTGAAAGCGGTGGAGAAGCGGCCCGTAAGCTTGGAGCAGGTCGAGTCGTTAATTGATGACGTGGAACGCGCTTTGTTCAATTCCAGCGAACACGAAGTCTCGACGGACAATATTGGCCTAGCCGTCATGGAGCGCCTCAAATCGCTCGACGAAGTGGCCTATGTGCGGTTTGCCAGCGTGTACCGCCAGTTCAAGGATTTGAACGAGTTCATGACGGAATTGAAGACCTTGCTCACCTGAGGCAGGTGTCCGCAGTTCCGTTGAATTCCTCCTGTCCCTTCTGTTAAACTCTGCGTTTCCACTGGAATCACATTTTTTGGAGATAGTCTGTCATGCCGAATACGAAGACAGCGAAGGCGCGCGACATCACGAATGAACGCAATCGCCAGCGCAACGCCGCAATCAAGTCGAAGATGAAGACCTATGTAAAGGAAGCGGCGACCGCCCTTGATACGAAGAACGCCGAAGCCCTAAAGCAAAGCTTAACGAAGGCGCTATCCGAAATCGATCGCGCCGCGACCAAGGGCGTGCTGCATCCGAATTCTGCTGCGCGCAAGAAGTCTACGCTGCAGCGTCGCGCGGCCGCGCTCGCAAAAGCATAGTCGCATAAAGTAAGAAGATTCAGAGGCCATTCCAACATCCTATGTTGGAATGGCCTCTGCTATTTTGGGACGCGCGGGGGACATGCCGCGCGTGATTGTTACATCGCGGTTGCGCCGAGCATTGCGTCAATTCGATCGGTGGCCTCCTGGAGCTCCGCGACGATCGCGGTGGAGTGGCCTGGGTCGATCTTCAGCGCCATGGCAGATTTAACGGGATAATCGTGTGGGCCGACATTTGTCGCTTCACCCAGATTCGCCTCATAGGCGAGGTGGTTGGCGAGTGCAGTCACATGCGCGAGTTCCGGAGAGAGCATAGCCTGTTCGGGCGTGTGGTGGCGGCGGATCGCCTCGGTCAGCAGCGGAGGCAAATTCCAGTGCTCGGCAAGCGCGCCGCCCACCTCTGCGTGATCCATTCCGAATACTTCCGGTTCCACCTCATGCAGCGCGATTTGGTTTTCGACAGCGCGTTTCACGGCCTCTTGAAAATTGTCCGGATACACGCTGTCCAGGGCGACCTTACCGATATCGTGCAGAAGGCCTGCGCTGAAGTAGCTACCATCTGCAGAAAGAGACAATCGCTTGGCGATGCGTTCGGCCGCCATGGCCGTGGCGAGGCTATGTCTCCACAATTGATTACGATCATATGCCGAACTGCTTTTGGGGAACACGCGAAACGCAGATGCGGCAAGCACCAGGTTCTGCACTTCCCTGAATCCGAGTATTACAACGGCGTCCTTCACCGTAGTAACGCGACGGTAAAACCCATAGAAAGCGGAATTGACCTGTTTTAAGAGCGTCGCGGATAGGCTTTGGTCGGCGGCGATATGCTTCCCCAACTCCAATGCCGAAGTATCCGGATCGGAGAGCGCCTCCATGATTTGTCCCAAAACCGTGGGAAGCGTGGGGAGGCGGCTGATTCGGGAAACTGCATCGCGTACGTCTGGTGCGTCCAAAGCGTTTGATCCTTCCGATTACTCCGCGCTCCCGGGCAGGCACACGGTGACACGAACACCATAGACCACGCTATCCATTGTGCGCAAGTGACACTGCGCTTGGAGTATTATGTTCGCATCCGATCCAACCGCAGTTAAGGAGACCATGAATGGCGACGGAGAGCAAGATTCCAGCGGAAGGCAGCAAGGCTCCTGCTTTCTCATTGAAAGACGGGCAAGGCGCCACGGTGAAATTATCCGACCTCAAGGGAACCCCAGTTGTCCTGTATTTTTACCCCAAAGACGATACGCCGGGATGCACGGTGGAGGCGAAAGAATTTCAATCCGCACTTAAATCATTCGAGAAAGCCGGTGCAAAAGTAATTGGAGTCAGCCCGGACAATCAGGCATCGCACTGCAAGTTTGCGGATAAGTTCGGTCTGAAATTTACGTTGCTATGCGACGAGAATCATGCAGTTGCCGAGAAATTCGGCCTATGGGTCGAGAAAAGCATGTACGGGAAAAAGTACATGGGGGTGCAGCGCGCCACTTTCTTGATCGATGGCGACGGAAAAATTTCCAAAGTTTGGCCAAAGGTCAAACCCGAAGGGCACGCGGCAGAAGTGTTGGCGGCCGTGAAAGCGCTTGGGTAATAGTTGTCGGTCATTCGGCGGCCCATAAACGAAATCAGGAACGACGCATGCGGATCATTTTATCAATGGTGGCCATATCGCTCGGGATTGCGATAGCCATTGTGGCGGGTGTGTATGGATGGCAACGCTATTCTGCCGCGCCAATACCTGTGGCGGCGACACCTGCGCCGGCACCGCCACCCGCTTCCGCACCTGAAGCCAAACCTGCGGAGCCGGTTGCCGAAGCGCCTACGCCAGTTTCTGTAACGCCAACGACATCGCCCAAACCTGAGCCGGTCGTGCCGGCTCTCCCGGCGCCAAAGCAGCCAGCGATGCCAACAACGGCTGCGCCGCCGACGTTTGCTGGTGCAGGCGCGCAGCCCTTGCCGAGCGCGATGCCAAACGCCGCCTCAGAGTCTGATGTGGAGAACCAGCCCATCGCCGTAGCGGAGGCGCCCGCCTTGGCAACGCCCGAGAAACTGGAATCGCTGGAGATCGGCATGACCGAGGGTGATGTCATTCAGGTGATGGGCAGCGAAGGGGTGGAAACGCCGGCGGATCAACTTCCGCAGTTCACTCCAATCGGTTGGTATGAAGTGCGGTGGGCCAACGCGGACGGCTCATACATTGCCGCTCACTTCAATCAGGAGCGCACGCTTCGGTACGTCCAGCCATTCAATATGCCGGGGGCATATGCATGGCTAGAGTCGCCCCACTACGCAGTGCCCGCCTGGTTGAACGACTGTCTCTTATACACATCTCCGAGCCCACGAGACAGGCAGACAACCTTATTGTTCGCGTGCCGTCCGTCGACGTTGTCGAAGCGCGGCCGTCAACGTTTCAATTCCAAGGGGGGCTAGTGGCCGCAAATGGTCAGACCTTGGGTTCCATTTCCGGCACGTATTACATTGGAGAGGCGGCCGGTTCGAATCGGCGCGGAATTGAAGGTTCGTATTCCTACGCGCTGCCGGACGGCAGGTCGGACGCCAATACGTTTCAGTTCGTCGAGTAGGGCATGGGCATTATCGGTCGAACGCCATATTGTGCGCTTCCCAGTCGATAATTGCGGTGTCGAACACGGGTCCATCCAGGCATACGCGAACCATTTTCTCGCCTTCCTGTTCGCTTTTGGATTCCACGACGCAGCCGAGGCAGGCACCGTCGCCGCAGGCCATCTGGGCTTCCAGGGATACGACGCAATCGGCGCCCGCTGCGACAGCAACGTCTGAAGTGGTTTTCATCATGATCATCGGCCCGCAAACGTACACGCGCGTGCCGGGCCCCGGCTTCAACTTGGCCAACATCTGCGAAGCGTAGAGCTTCTCGCCCGCGGAGCCATCATCGGTAGCAATGTGCACCTTGCAGCCCATCGCGCGAAACTCGTCCGCACAAAGGATGAGGTGTTTCGAACGTGCAGCGAGCACGACCTCCGGCGCAATGTCACACTTCTGAACGAGAGCTTCCGCCAACGCTGGAAACGTGGCAACGCCGATTCCGCCAGCGACAATGATGTGCCGCTCGAAGGAGCGTTCGATTGGGAAGCCCTTACCGAGCGGTCCTTGAACGCCCAGCATGGTGCCTGGGCGCATCTTTGACAGGAGGTGCGTGCCTTCACCTTCGACCTTGTAGAGAATTGAAACGTGATCGCGGGTAATGCGTTCAAAGCACATCGGTCGCCGCAAGAACGGGTATAGTCCTTCCGCGACCTGAAGCATGCAGAATTGTCCGGCCACCGCGGAACGCGACAGCTCCGGTGCATTGATGCGCATCCGAAACTGTTCGGGCGCAACTTCTTCGTTCTCGACGACTTCACACTCCAGCAAGTATCGCATTCGGGTCCTTCGACGAGCGCGCTAACGGCGTCCGCGGTCCATGGCCAATTGGTTGCGAAGCGTATTCAAGCTCAGCCTGATGCGCTCGGCAAGCACCTCGCCAATTCCATCCACCATGCAAAGTTCTTCTTTCGGCGCGCGCATAATCTGCTGCAACGATCCGAACTTTTGCACGAGATTCTCTATGATCTGCGGGGTCAACCGGCGCGTCTGCGTCAGAATACGATACCCGCGCGGCGACAAGTACGTGTCGATGCTTTTCATGTTTGTGCCGTAACCAAGGGCATTGCTGATGTGCGGCAGCTCCAGTAACTCCTGCGAGGTGATCTCGTCAATTCGCTCAAGAATATGCTCGTACCGAACGCCAGCTTTTTCGCGGAAATAATCTTTTGCGACAAGCTGGGCTTCTTCAAACGGAATCACGAGTTCCTTCAACTGCATTTCGACGAGCCGGCCCTCGATTCCCAACTCAAGAATATACGGTTCGATCTCCTCCGCGATGCGCGTGCCCATCTCGCAACGTTGGACCGCTTTGCAGACGTCAAAAATCGTGACAACATCTTCGAACTCGCGCGTGCTCAGATCGGTGGTCGCCTGATCGAGTGCGCGAACATATTTTTCCAGCGTATTCAGCGCCTGCATGGATTTGTTAAGGAGGGTAGAGATGCTATCCAGGACATGTTTCACATCCTGCACGTACAGTGTCACGCTGGACCGGCGTTCGGATACCGCGACCACGATGCAGCCAGCCTGTTTCGCAAGCCGTTCCGCCGCACGGTGACGCGTGCCGGTTTCGTCCGTCGGAATCGACGAATCGACTTTGATGAACCGGTTCGCGTACATGATCTTGGACGCGTCTGCGTTCAAGATAATCGCTCCGTCCATTTTGGCAAGTTCATAGAGCAATTGCGGCGTATACTCGGTATCAATTTCGACGCCGCCTTCCGAGAGGTCGGCAAGCCGCTTTGCATCACCGATGCATAGCAAAGCCCCATTCTCGCTCTGGATGATTGCGGCGATCGCCTCCCGCAATTGCGTGCCTGGCGACACCATGGTTAGGGCGTCGCGGAGCGCTATCTTGCCCGGCTTACGTAATTTTTTTGCCATGCCTTATTCCATGCTTGCTATGGACGCGCCATCGCGTCACATTCCCGGAAGCGAGAGGCACCGAAAGGACGGCGCCAGAATGCGGAAAAACAGTTCACGCGCAGGGAGAATATGCCATTCATGGAACGGTCTATCAAGTTATCAGGATTTCCGCCGCGCAGCAGACGGAATTATGTGCGATCGAGCGCAACATCGATCGCCTGGGCGACCGTGTTTACCGGCACAATCTCGATGCCCGAATCCCGTATGTCTGCGGCGCACGATTTGGGAAGAATGCAGCGTGTGAATCCGAATTTTTCCGCTTCCGCGACGCGGCTCCGCCCCATATCAACAGCGCGGATCTCTCCCGCGAGTCCGATCTCGCCGAACACCGCTAGATTCGCCGCAACTGGGGCTTCGAGCAGGCTGGACATCAGCGCGACAGCGATTGCAAGGTCTGCCGCTGGTTCGTCCAATCGTACGCCGCCGGCAACATTGACGAATACGTCTTTGTCCGCGATGTGCGCGCCAGCGCGCTTCTCGAGTACGGCAAGAATCAAGGCCACGCGGTTGGGATTGATCCCGGCGACGGTGCGCCGCGGCGAGGCAAGGGGGGTGTCTCCGACGAGTGCCTGCACTTCCACCAGCAGCGGGCGCGTTCCTTCCACGCTTGGAATGACCACGGATCCACTTACCCCTTGCGGGCGCTCACTCAGAAAGAGCGCGCTCGGATTGGGCACTTCCCTCAACCCGCCTTCCGTCATTTCAAAGACGCCAATTTCATTTGTGGAACCGAAGCGATTCTTGACTGCACGCAAAATGCGCAGCGCCTGCTTGCCCTCGCCTTCAAAGTACAGGACCGTATCCACCAGATGCTCGAGCAACCGCGGACCCGCAATGGAACCATCCTTGGTGACGTGCCCGACCAGCATGATGGGAATGTTGTTGCCTTTTGCGAGGCGCAGGAATTCGTTTGCACAATCCCTGACCTGGCTTATGCTTCCCGGCACCGCCGACACCTCGGCGCGCA
>ERZ761602.5954-NODE-5954-length-14048-cov-4.697349_pt1 | contig 14048 bp, 7 predicted proteins | sample MGYA00512165_ERZ761602 | MGnify/ENA primary metagenome ERZ761602 (study PRJEB28899, sample SAMN02445085) | bioreactor sludge metagenome | biome: EBPR sludge; isolation source: Thorneside wastewater treatment plant | place: Australia: Brisbane, Thorneside...
CCATCAGGACGGTGTCGATCGAGCCGATGTCGATGCCGAGTTCGAGCGAGGTCGAGCACACCACGGCCCGCAGCTCGCCCCGCTTCAGCCGATCCTCGACCTCCAGCCGGAGGGCGCGGTCGAGCGAGGCGTGGTGCACCTCGATCCGGTCGGCCAGCGCGGGCAGGAGCTGCCGCAGCCGCAGCCCGATCTGCTCCGCCCCGGAACGGGTGTTGGTGAAGATGAGCGTCGTGCGCCGGCCGCCCACGAAGGCGCCGAGCTCGGCCAGGAGCCGCGCGCCGGTGTGCCCGGCGGGCGGATACGGCTGGTCGCGCAGCGGCGAGAAAACCTCGATCCGGGCCGGGCGCGCCTCGCGCACCGCGGCGATCCGGCACGCGCGTCCCGGTCCCGCCAGGAACGCCGCCATCGTGGCCAGCGGCGCGACGGTCGCCGACAGGCCGACCCGGACGAGGCCCGCGCCGGGCGGCCGCAGCCGCTCGAGCCGCTCCGCGGCGAGCGTGAAGAGCACGCCGCGCTTCGACTCGGCGAGCGCGTGCAGTTCGTCCGCGATCACGTAGCGCACGGTGCGCAGCGCCGGGAGCCAGGCCGGCTGGCTCAGGAGCAGCGTGAGGCTCTCCGGCGTGGTCACGAGCAGGTGCGGCGGCCGGCGCTTCTGGCGCGCGCGCTCCGTGGCGGTCGTGTCGCCCGTCCGGGCGCCCAGGCGCAGCCAGTCCCAGCCAAGCTCGTCGAGCGGCTGCTGGAGGTTCTTCTGCAGGTCGTAGGCCAGCGCGCGCAGCGGCGAGACGTAAAGGGCCGCGACGCCCGCCGGCAGCGCGCCCGCGTCGCGCGCCCGCGCCAGGTGGTCGAAGATCCCGAGAAACGCCGCGAGCGTCTTGCCGCTGCCGGTCGGCGCGGTGAGCAGCAGCGAGCGGCCGGCGAGGATCTCCGGCAGGGCGAACTGCTGCGCCGGCGCCAGCCGTCCGAACCGGCGCTCGAACCAGGCGCGCAGCTCGGGGTGCAGCGCGGCGAGCGTCGCCGCGGCCGGCTGGGCCGGCCCGGCCAGGTGCACGCCGCCGTCCATCCCGGGCTCGCGCGCGTTCACGGGGGCGTGGGCTCGGCGCCGGCCAGGCGGCGGCACGTGGCGAGGGTGTCGATGTCGTCCACGCCCTTGTCGGTTCGGATGCGTGCGATGCGGGGAAACCGCAGCGCGTAACCGCTCTGGTGCCGCGTGCTCGGCTGGATGGAGTCGAACGCGATCTCGAGCACCGTGTCCGGCACGACCCGGCGGAAGCGGCCGCGGATCTCCAGGGTCGTCGCGAGGAAATGCGCGGTGAGCTGCGCGATCTCCGCGTCGGTGAGGCCGCTGTAGGCCTTGCCGACGGTCAGGAGGCGCCCGTGTTCGGCATCGCGGATCGCGAAGGTGTAGTCGCTGAGCACGTCCCGCCGCTTGCCATGGCCGTACTCCGCGCCGACCACGACGACGTCCAGCGTGGCGTAAGCCTTCTTGAGTTTCAGCCAGGCGAGCCCGCGCCGGCCGGGCGTGTACGGAGCGCGGGGATCCTTCGCCATCAGGCCTTCGTTGCCCCGCTGCCGGGCCGCGAGGAAGGCGGCCTCGATCTCCACCGCATCGACCGCGCTGCGCACGGGCGCGAGGTGCAGTTGCGGGCGGCGTTCGGCCGGCACGGCCTCGAGCACCCCGGCGAGCGCGGCGCGGCGGACGGAAAGCGGCTCGGCCAGGAGGCTGCGTCCGTCGCGCCACAGCAGGTCATAGAACGTCAGCGAGACCGGTATCTCCGCGCCGAGGAAGAAGTCGTCGCCTTTCCGGCCGAGCCGTTTCTGCAGCTCGGCAAAGGGCAGGGCGCGGCCGTCGCGCCACGCCAGCAGCTCCGCGTCGGCGATGAACCCGCCCGGCAGCGCCCGGACCGCCTGCGCGAGTTCGGTGAACGGGTCGGTGATGCGCTTGAGGTCGCGCGAATAGAGTTCCACGCGGTCTCCCGACCGGTGCACCTGGCAGCGGATGCCGTCGTACTTCTCCTCGAGCCAGACGGGAGGCGCCAGGCGCGCGAGGATCGCATCGGCGGTGGGCTCCGGGCTCGCGAGCATGAACTGCAACGGGTGGAAGACGCGCAGCTCGATGGCCCCGAGGGTGCCGCGGCGGGCGGCGAGGGCGACGGCCTGCAGGTCGCCGGCGAGCATGTTCGCCTCGCGGACGGCCTCCACCGGCTGGCCCGCGGCGGCGGCCACGGCCTCCTCGACCAGGCCGTCCTTCAACCCGATGCGCAGGTCGCCGGTGATGATCTTCACGAGGTAGCGGGCTTCCGTCGCGCCGAGCCGGGTGAGCAGGGCGCGCACGAGGTCCTGTTTCGCCACCGGCCCCCGCGCGGCGGCCACCGCCTCGAACCACGCGGCGAGCGCCGCCAGCGTCACCGGTTCTCCCTGCGGTCCGGCCGTCCGGCCCGCCAGCAGCGCCCCGGCCGCGTCGCCGGCATCGGCGAAGCGGTGGTGGGCCGCGCGGAGCTCCGCCTCCGCGAGGCCCGCGACGTCGAGCACCGCCCGCTTCACCACCGACCAGCCGAGGGTGAGCACGCGCGCATCCGCCTGCGGGAACGCTCGGGCCGTGAAGAACACCGCCGCGCGCCCCGCGTCCTCGGGCGCCAGCTCCGCGAGGTAGGCCGCCAGCAGCGCCACCTTCTCGCCCTTGCGGGGCGTGTCCCGCACCGCGTCGGCCACGGCGGCAAAGCGGGCCAGGCTTTCCGGGGCGGCGACGGACGCCGGGGAAGCGGTGACGGGTATCGCCGGAGCGGAGACGGGTGGCGGCGCCGGCGGCTCCGCCACCGGAAGCTCCAGCTGGTTGGCCTCGCCCACCGCCCAGGCTTCAACGCCGCGCTCGCGCAGCGTGCGGGCGAAGTCCTGCGCGAAGCCGTGCAGCGTGAGCACCCGCTGCGGCTGGACGGCCTCGACGAACCGGAGCAGGTCGGGAAAGTCCGCGTGATCCGACAGCGGAAACGCCGCGTCGCACTGGTAGCGGTAGATCGCCCCGGGATCGAGCGCCCAGCCGGTGATCACCGCGGTGCGCCGGCGCGGGATCTGGCGGAGGAACGCCGAGCCCGCCGACTGCGGCGGGCAGATTACGACGTGGCCGGCCAGCTCCTCCGCGGCGAAGCCACGGAAGGGAGGAAAGGCAATGCCGAGTTCCTCGTAGATGCGGGTCAGCCGCAGCGTCTGCGGGTGCAGCATCACCGGCAGCCGCGCCTCGGCGAGTCCGCACAGCAGCTCCTGGCTCTTGCCGAGCGAGTAGCCGAAAAGCACCGGCGTCTCCCCATCGTCGAGGCAGTCGTGGCAGAAGCCGGCGATGTCGCGCAGCACGACCTCCGTCGGCGGGAACACGTACTGCGGGCGGCCGAACGTCGTCTCCATGATGAGCACGTCGGCGCGCGGCGTGGCGCAGCGTTCCGCGGAGCGGCCCGGCCGCAGCTTGAAATCGCCGGTGTAAAGGAGCGCGCCGTGATCGGCGTGCTCGATCAGGCTCTGCGCGGAACCGTAGACGTGTCCCGCGGGGTGCAGCGTCACCTGCGTGTCGGGCGTGAGCGGCTCCGTCTGCCCGAACGCGAGCACGTGCTCGACGCGGCGCCCCGGCAGGCGTGCGCGCATGAGCCGCGAAGTGCCGGCGGAGCAGAGGATCTCCGCGTGCGGCGCGAGGTGGTCCGCGTGCGCATGGGAGACGAAGGCGCGCGCCTGCGGGAAATGCGCGTCCAGCCACCACCCGATCTGCGGGAGGTGCACGCCGGCGCGAAACTCGACCTGCCATGCCATGGAGCGCAAAACGATTGGCGGTCGCGGCGAAAGCACAAGCGGCGGCGCGCGGGCTCCGGCCGGTCAACGCCCGAGCGGCGGCCGCACGCGCGACCGGGGCCCGCTCACCGGAGTCCCAGCGACCCCAGGATCAGGCCCGCGAGCAGCAGGGCGGCCACGAGCCACCAGTACCAGGCGAGGCCGTTCACGCGCGGCGTCGCCGGCGGGCGCGCGGGGGAGTCGTCGGCGGAGTCGGGCAGGTCGAGGCCGTCGTACACCGAGGCCTCGCGCCAGCCGGTGCGCTCGTCGGCGCCGCACTCCGGGCAGGCGCGGGCCCGGGGCGGAATGGACGCGCCGCACACGGCACACTGGTCGGGCGCACGCATCGCGGGAGCGTTCAGGCCGCGCCGGGCAGGTCGCTGAAGTATTTCCGCTTCCCCAGCCGCCACGCGGTGACGAAGAACGCCGTGAGCGGAATGGCGAGCAGCATGCCGAGCACGCCGTTGAACGCCGTGCCCCAAAAGAAGATCGCGAAGATGATGGCCACCGGGTGCAGGCCTGTCTGCTGCCCCATGATCTTCGGCGTGAGGAACCAGCCCTCGACGGCCTGGACCACGACCTTCACGAGGATGAGCAGGCCGACCAGCTCCCACCCGCCGGCCGGGTCGAAGAAGGCGAGCGGCACCGTGATGAGGAAGCCGAGGATCGTGCCGAGGTACGGGATGATGTTCAGGAAGCCGAGCGCGATGCCGACGACGAGGCCGAACTTGAGGCCGATCGCGGTGAAGCCGATCGCGTAGAGCACGCCCATGCAGAGCCCGATGAGGAGCTGGCCGCGGAAGAACGACTCGATGATGGCGACGAACTCGCGCCCGAGGAAGATCACGTCGGCCCGCACGCTCGGGTTGAGGAACGACAGGTTGCGGTCGACGTTGCGGGTGGGTGTCCCGCGCATCAGCAGGAAGAAGAAGAGGTAGACGGGAATGATCGCCAGGTGGGTCAGGAAGGCCGCGAACTGCACCGCGCCGCCGAACGCCGCCTTCACCGATGGCACGGCGTGGCTGAAGAGCCCCTTCGCCTCCTCCGCCAGCCCGTCCAGGGCGTTGCGCAGCGTCGGGTTGTCCATGTAGCGCTGCGCCGTCTTGATCCACTCGGGATAGTGGGCCTGCACGTAGGCCCACGCCTTGTTCCAGAGCTCCGGCAGGTAGCTGACGAGGTCGATGAGCTGCGTGACCAGCGGCGGCACGAGCACGAGCAGGGCGCCGGTGGCGATCAGGACGACGATGGCGTAGAGCAGGATGACCGACGCCATCCGCCGCAGCTTGAGCCGCCGCTCGATCGTCCGCACCAGCGGACGCAGGATCAGCGCCAGCACGCCCGCCACCGCAAGCGGCCAGAGCACGCTCGAAAAGAAACCGATGAGCCGGCCCAGCACGTAGAACGCGAGGATGACCAGCGCGATCGAGCCGAGGAAGGCGGCGAGGGTGAGCGCCGAGCCGACCACGCGGCGCTGGTTTTCGGACAGGAGCGGGGAGGCGGGCTCGTCGGGCACGGGCTCCAAGGGAAGACAGAGCGCGCACCAACGCCAGAGTTTTTCGAAACCCCGCCGGCCCGCCCGCCTACCTCGGCGGCGGAATCGGGAAGGGTGCGACCGTGCGGCCGGTGTGGTGGCGCCAGAACCACCGGGCCATGGCCGGCAGCACGATGATCGCGCCCACCATGTTCACGAGGAACATGAATGCGAGCAGCAGGCCCATGTCGGCCTGGAATTTCAGGCTGGAAAACGCCCAGGTGCTCACGCCGATCGCCAGCGTGAGACCGGTGAACACTACCGCGGCGCCCGCGTCCTTGAGCGACCAATACATCGCGTCCTCGAAATAGTCGCCCCGCTGGAGCGCGGTGTGCAGCCGGGCGAAGATGTAGATGCCGTAGTCGACGCCGATGCCGACGCCCAGGGCGACCACGGGCAGGGTCGAGGTCTTGAGCCCGATGTCGAGCCACACCATGACGACGTACGCGAGGTAGCTGACGATCGCGAGCGGGACGACGATGCAGAGCGCCGCCGCCACCGAGCGGAACGTGACCAGGCACAGCACGATCACCGCGCCGAACACCCAGAGCAGGATCGGGGTCTCGGCCGCCGCGACGACCTCGTTGGTCGCGGCCATCACGCCGGCGTTGCCGCTGGCGAGCCGGAACCTCGCCTTGGGCGACGGGTTCGCCGCCGCAAAGGCCTTCACCGCGTCGGTCACCGCGGTGAGCGTCTCCGCCTTGTGGTCGGTGAGGAAGATCCAGACCGGCATCACGCTGCCGTCGGCATTCAGCAGCCCCGTCGACGTCTCGATCGGCGACACCGCCTGCGCCAGCGCCTGCTGGTTGCGCGGCAGGATGCGCCATTTGAGCGAGCCTTCGCTGTAGCCGGCGTTGACCAGCTTGGCCCGCTCGGCCAGCGAAACGACGGACTGGACGCCGGGCACCCCGCGCAGGTGTCCCTCGAAGGCGTCCATCAGCGACACGACTTCGTGGTCGACGCACGCGTTGGGGCCGCCCTCGACGATCACCGTCAGCAGGTCCACGCCGATGCTGAACTTCCCGGTGATGACGCGCGAGTCCCGGTTGTAGCGCGAATCCGGCCGCAGCTCCGGCACGCCGGCCTGGGTGTCTCCGATCCGCACGTCGGAGGATTTCCAGAACGCCCAGCCGCCCAGCGCGAGCGCGCCGGCGATGATGAGCCGCGACGGCCGCGGCTGCATCTCGCGCGCGAGCCGGCGCCAGAGCGCGTCCCCGCGCGCGCGGCGGCCGGCGACCCACTCCGCGTACGAGGGCGGCAGCCGCAGGTACGAGAGGAGGATCGGCAGGAGGAAGAAGTTCGTGATCACGATGACGCTGACGCCGAGGCTGGCGGTGAGCGCGAGTTCGCGGATGGTCGGAACCGGGATCACCAGCATCGTGAGGAAGCCGATGGTGTCCGTCAGCAGCGCCACGATGCCCGGCGCGATCAACTGCCGGAACGCGGCCTGCGCGGCCGCGGCGCCGTCAAGGCCGTTGAAGACCTCGTTGCGGAAGGTGCAGATCTTCTGCACCCCGTGGCTCACGCCGATGGCGAAGACCAGGAACGGCACGAGGATCGAGAACGGGTCGATGCCGAAGCCGAGCGCGGTGATGCCCCCGAGCTGCCAGACCACGGCGACGAGCGAGCACGCGACCGGCGCGGCGGCGAGTTTCCAGCGGCCGGCATAGTTCCAGACCAGGAGCGAGGTGAGCACGATGGCCACGCCGAAGAGCAGGAGCACGTCCCGCGCGCCCTCGCTGATGTCGCCGATGATCTTCGCGAACCCGATGAGGTGGACGCGCACCGCACCCTGCGTCGCGGTCTCGACCCGCGTGCGGATCGCCTCGAGCGCGGCGGCGACCCGCGGGTATCCGATCTTCTCGCCGGTGCGCGGGTCGACCTCGAGGAGCTGGGCGCTGACGATCGCGCCGGTGAAATCGTTGGCCACGAGCTGGCCGAGGCGGCCGGACTTCACGATGTTTTCCCGCACGCGGGCGAAGTGCTCCGGCGTGGGGGCGAAGTCGGCGGGGATCACGTTGCCGCCCGTGAAGCCGTCCTCGACGACCTCGATGTAGCGGACGTTGGGCGTGAACAGCGACTGCACCTGCGTGCGGTCGACGGCGGGCAGGAAGGTGACGTCGTCGGTCACCCGCTTCAGCTCGGAGAAGAACTGCGGGGTGAAGATGTCCCCTTCCTGGGCGACCAGCGCGACCAGCACGCGGTTCGCCCCGCCGAATTCGCGCTGGTACTGCTTGAAGACCTCGATGTAGGCGTGGCCCTGCGGGAGCGATTTCTCGAAACTGGCGTCGACGCGCAGCCGGGTCGCGAACCAGAGCATCACCGCGGTCAGCGCCGCGAACCCCAGCACGAGCGGGGTGCGGTGGCGGAACATCCAGGCGGTGAAGCGATCGAGCATGGCGCGGGACGGATTCGCGTCTGCCGTCAGGCCAGCCGGCGGCGGGCGGTGGAAAGCGACACCGGGTGGGTCATGGCGGCGGGAAAAGCGTGACGCCGGCTTCGCCGAAGGCCAGCAGGCGACCGTCCGGCAGCTCGAGGAGTTCGGCGACCGCGGTGGCGAGGGCGCCGGGGATGGAGGCGATCGTGTTTCCGCCGTCGCGGCTGACAAAGACGGCGCGCGCCTGGCCGGCGAAGAGGAGCGGCCCGCCCCTCGTCCTGATCGCGGTCGCGAGCAGCGCGGGAGCGGGGGTGGCGATCAGGCGCCAGGAAACCCCGTCGTCGGCGGAGAGGTAGGCGTGCCCGCGCAGCCCGTACGCGACCAGCGTGCGGCCCTCGAGGGGTAGCACGCCGTAGAAGGAGCCCTCGTAGGGGGCACGGAGCGGCTGCCAGGTCTCGCCGCGATCGGCCGAGCGCAGGAGCGTGCCGCGTTCCCCGGCGAGATACAGGGTGCCGGACGGGCCCCGGCTGATCCGATTGTAGTGCGTGTCCTCCGCGCTGAACGTCCGCTTCTCCCATGTCCGTCCGCCGTCGGCCGTGACGCGGGCCAGGCCGTAGGCGCCGACGGCGATCACCCGTTGGGCGTCGAGCGCCAGGACGTCGAGGAACGAGTCCTGCAGGCTCTCGCCCTGGTACTGCTTCGCCCAGGTCCGGCCGCCGTCGCTGGTCGCGAGGATCAGGGCGTCGTGACCGACCGCCCAGCCCAGCCGGGGCGCGGCGAGCGTGGCAAAACTCACGGCCGTCAACGTGGCGCGGGTGGGGCTGGCGATCCGGTGCCAGCCCGCGGCGGGATCGCTCGAGCGCAGGATCGCGCCGTGCTCGCCCACGGCGATGACGTCGGCTCCGGCCATCGCGCCGTCGAGCAGGAGGAGGCGGGGAGCGGAGGTCGGGGCGGCGGAGGCGGGGCCGGCCAGCGCAGCCACGGCGGCCCAGACTCGCAGCGGACACAGGCGGAGCAGCCACCCGCGCGCGACCCCGGCTCCGCCTGGCTGCGGGCGAAGGCGGGCGGGGACGCCCGCGCTCCCGGAGGAAGTCGCCACGACGGGAGGCCTTCGTTTACCGCAGGCCCTCGCGCCGCAGCGAGTCGGGGGTGAAGTCGGCCGGAGTGCGCTTCAGGTTGAAGTCGTACATCGGGTTCTCGTTGTCCAGGCCGATGGCGAGGTAGCGTCCGTTCTGCAGGTCGAGGTGCACCTCGAGCGTGCTCCAGAAGACCTGCGCATCGTAATAGTTGATACAGTGCGCCTCGGAGACGCGCCAGATCTGGCCGCGGCCGTCGTACTGGTCGGCGGCGAGGATCTGCCAGGAGTCCTCGTCGAGGTAGAACGTACGCCGGCTGTAGAGGTGCGAGGTGCCCGGCTTGAGCCTGGCGTCGACCACCCAGACGCGGTGGCGCTCGTAGCGCGCGAGGTCCGGATTGGGATGCTGCGGCTTGAGGATCTCCGCGGCCTTCACGCCGCGGGCGTGGAGCCGGTAGGAATTGTAGGGCACGATCAGCTCCCTTTTCCCGACGAGCGTCCACTCGTAGCGGTCGGGCGCGCCGTTGAACATGTCGAACTGGTCCGTCGTGCGCTGGCCGTCGGCGTTGGTGCCGGGGTTGTCGTACGCGACGTTCGGGGCGCGGGTGACGCGGCGGCGGCCGGCGTTGTAGACCCAGGCGCGGCGGGGCTCCTTCACCTGGTCCATGGTCTCGTGGGCAATGAGGATGCTGCCGGCCACGCGGGCCGGCGCCACCGCGGCCTGCTTGAAGTATATGAGCGTGTTGGTGTCCTCGAGCTCCCGCAGCGTGATCTCGGGCCGCGTGTAGTTGAAGAGGAACTCGTCCTCGAATTTCACCACCTGGTACCCGCCGCCGCGCTCGACCGCGGCCTGGTCGATCCGGCGCGCCGCCGCGACGCCGCGGTAGCGGGTGAGGAAGTTCCACAGCACCTCGAGACCGTTCTGCGGGATCGGGAAGGGCACGCCGACGGTCGCGCCGCCGATGCCGTTGCCGTCCGCGACGAGCTTCGCCGTGGTGGCGTTGCGCCGGGTCGCCTCGTAGATGCGCGGGGGATTCGAGGCGCTGCGGCGCGTCGGATAGACGACGAGCTTGTAGCCTGGATACGCCTGCAGCACGGCGAGCTGGCCGGCGGTGAGCCGGTCCTGGTGCTGGGCGGCATTGGCGGCCGTGACCGTGAAGAGCGGCTGGTCGGCCGCGAATGGATCGGGGTGATGGTCGCCGGGCTTGTAGCCGGCGGCCGGCGTCGTGATCCCGCCGTTCCAGGCGGGGATCGTGCCATCGGCGCTGGCGGCGGCCTCGGCCCCGAGCGGCGTGAGGTCGCGGCCGAGCCGGGCGGCTTCGGATTCGCTCACCGCGGCGGAAAGGGCGGAGGCGAGGCTGGCGGCGGCGAGAGAGAGCAGGAGCGGTTTCATGGCGGCGCGGACAAGGGCTTCAGAAGGAGTATTTCACGGTGGTCGCGACATAATCGCGGTCCGCGAGGAGGTTGTAGGCGCCGGCGGCGAAGAAGTTCACGTACCGGAGCTCGAGCGACCAGGCGTTGCGGTAGATGAACTCGACGGTGAGGTTCACGCTCTTGCGATCGCGGATGAAATTGCCGAGGGGCAGCGGCGTGTTGCCGGAGACGTCGTGGGTGAGCGCGAGCGTGGGCTGCAGGTTAACGTTGGGGAAGACGTTGTTGTACTCGAGTCGCGCGAGCAGCTGGTAGCCCCAGGAGAACTTGTCGGCGAATGCGCGCGCCGGCGTCGCCGCGAACTGCGGGAACCCCGCGCCGTTCATCCCCGACTGCGAACCGCCCGTGAAGGTGCCGGGTCCGTCGTAGCGCAGCGTGTCCTTGCCCGGCAGGTCGGCCCAGACGCCGCCGATCTCGCCCAGCAGCGTGAGCTGCTGCGATCCGAGCGTGGGGCCGAAGACCTTCGTGAGGGTCGTCTGCGCGGTCCAGACGCGGTGGCGGCGGTAGCCCGAGACCTCGCGGCCGTACTGGCCGAGGAAGTTGCCGAGCTGGTTGTTGGCGCCGAACTGCGGCGCGAGCGTCGACAGCGCGGCGAACAGCAGCTCCACGTCGTCGACCTGCAGCGGCACGCCGTTCTTGAGCGAGACCTCGCCCTGCCAGGAGATGCCGGTCCGGCCGATGGACGTGTTGAAGCTGAGGCCGTACATGTCCAGATTCTCCGGATACTCCGTGAAGTAGCGTCCGCTCGCGGCGGCGGTGAGCAGCGCGATCTGCCGCGCCCCGGCGATGGCGGCCTGCACGGGCGCGCTCTGCAGCGTGGCGACCTCGACGGGGGTCAGGGTCTGCGGCGCGGTCTGCGACCGCACGATCAGCTGGAAGATTGCCGCGGCCTGCGGGCCGGCCTGCGCCGCCGGGACGCCGCCGCGGATGAACGCGACCGTGAGCGGCCCGGTGAGGTCGGGATTGATGGCGACCGTGGGCGTGCGGGCGCTGATCACGGGCGAGCGGCTGTGGTAGCGGGCGAAGTAGAGGCCGAACTCGGTGTTGTTGAGGTCCTCCGCCAGCACGCGGGCGGCGAGGCCGAACTGGTTGTAGTTGCCGGCATCGCGATCCTTCTCGCGTCCGATTCCGCCGATGGCGCTGTTCTGGTCGGCGATGGAGCCGAAGCCGAGCCACACGGTGCTCCCGCCGCGGGTCGCGAAATCGTTGGTCGAAAAAAACGTGCCGGCGGGCTCCAGCTCGTTGCGCCGGAACTCCAGCAGCCAGAACGGCTCGAGCGTGATCGTCGGCGTGAGCCCGAGCGAGGCCTTCAGCATGTTCACCGGCAGGAACGCCTCCTTCAGCTCCGCGCCGGGGTTGCGCAGCTTGGAGAGGTCGACGGCGTTCACCACGTTGACACCGTTGGGAATGAAGGTGCTCTCCCCCAGGCTCAGCACCTGGCGGCCAAAGCGGAGATCGAGCGGCATCCGGTCGCCGAGCTCGAACTGGCCGCGCACGTAGAGGTCGAGCAGGTCCCCGCCGCTGACGACCCGTTCCTCGGCCTGCCGCGAGAGCGCCGTGCGCTGGGTCTCGTCGGCGCGAAAGTCGTGGAACCAGTACCCGCGCGCCAGCGCGCCGAAGTTGCGGAACCGGAGCTCGAGGTCGTGGTTGCCCTTCGCGAGCTGGGAAATCCAGCCCTGGCCGTAGTTCAGGTTGCCGTCGTCGGTATTGACCGAGTTCTGGCGTCCGGCGACGCCCCCGAAGCTGTTGCTCGTGCCGTAGAGGCCGGGATCCGGATCCTTCAGCCGGTACAGGCCGCCGAGCGAGAGCGTCGAGTCGAAACTCCCCTTCAATTCGCCGAGCGTGAACTGCACGGCCGGGGCGGGAAGGGTGAGGATGGCCAGCAGCGCAAGCGCCAGCCACCGTTCCGCGCGGGCGCGGGAAGGCGGGATCGAGGTCATGGGATTGGGTTCTCGCCGGTCGCGCCACCGAAGGGGACGGCGGGACGCGCGGCCGGCGAAGCGGCGGAGGTGTGTGAGAGCTCCCACAAAGTTCGCCCGGCGCGCCGGGGCAAGAGTGAAGATGCCGGCGGCCCGCGGGCCGCTTCCGGCTTTGACGCGCCCGGCTTTTCCGCAACGTTGCCGGTCCGCCGCATGGAGGCCGCCACCCATATCCACGTCAAAGGTGCCCGCGAGCACAACCTGAAGAACCTCGAGGTGCGGCTGCCGCGCGGGAAGCTCGTGGTGTTCACCGGCCCGAGCGGCTCGGGCAAGTCGTCGCTCGCCTTCGATACCATCTACGCGGAGGGCTACCGGAAATACATGGAGTCGCTCAGCGCCGCCGCGCGGCAGGTGCTCGACCAGCTCAAGCGGCCCGACGTCGATTTCATCCACGGGCTCTCGCCGGTGCTGGCGATCGAGCAGCGCACGGGCGCCGGCGGTCCGCGCACGACCATCGCCACGGCGACCGAGATCGCGGACTACGCCCAGTTGCTGTGGGCGCTCGCGGGCGTCGCCTACTGCCCGAAGGACGGCGGCCGCGTGGTGCAGCGCTCCCTCGACGACAACGTCCAGCGCGTGCTGGCCGAATGCGCGGGCGAGCGGATCATGCTGCTCGCGCCCTGCCTGCGCGCGAAGCCGAGCGTGCTCCGCGAGGAACTGCCGCGGCTGCGCCAGCGCGGCTTCCAGCGCGTGCGCATCGACGGCCAGATCCGGAGCCTCGACGAACCGTCGGTGGTGCCCGCGGGCGCCGGCACGCGCGAACTCGCGGTCGAGCTCGTGGTCGACCGGCTGGTGGCGTCCGTGGACCAGCGCAGCCGCCTCGCCGACTCGCTCGAGCTGGCGTTTCGCGAGGGAAAGGACCGGGTCGTGGTGCTGGCGCAGAAATCCGCCGACGCCCCCTGGCGCGAACTCGCGCTCAGCCAGTCGCTCGCCTGCGAGGTGTGCGGCGACGTGTTCGAGAAGCTGACGCCGCGGCATTTCTCCTTCTCCCACCGCGAGGGCGCCTGCCCGACGTGCGAGGGGCTGGGCCGCAAGCTGCGCTTCGTGCCGGAGCTGATCGTGCCCGACCCGGCGAAATCGGTGCGCGAGGGCGCGCTGAAGCCCTGGCGGATCGGCGGAAAAAATCTCATCATCAAGCACAACGCGCTGCTGAAGCAGCTCGCCGAGCAGCTGCCCTTCGACCCGGAGGTGCCCTGGCAGGACCTGCCGGAGGCGACGCGCCGCGTGCTGCTGCACGGCGCAGGCGAGCGCCAGTTCGCCTTCAAGCTGAAACGCATGCGCGAGGCGCGCGCGATGCCGTTCCCGGGCGTGATCGCCGACCTCGAGGAGAGCTTCCGGCACACGGACAGCGAAGGGTTCCGCGCGCGGCTGACGACGTTCATGCTGAGCGGGGAGTGCCCCGAGTGCCACGGCACGCGGCTCAACGCGCGCTCGGGGTGCGTCCGGATCGGGCTCGCGGCGCCAGACGGGCCGCCGGGGCCCGCCGCGCTCCCGGCCGAAGCGGGACCGCCCGGGGGGCTCACGTTTCCCGAATTCATGGCGCTCGACGTGGGGGCGGCGCACGCCTTCGCGCGCCGGCTGGTCGCGGCGTACGGCGCGAATCCCGCGCTCAAGGAGGTCGTGGCGGGCGTCGATCAGCGGCTGCACTTCCTGCTCGAGACCGGGCTCGGGTACCTGACGCTCGCGCGCGACTACGGCACGCTTTCCGGCGGCGAGGCGCAGCGCGTGCGGCTCGCGACGCAGCTCGGCATGGGGCTCATCGGCGTGATCTATGTGCTCGACGAGCCCAGCATCGGCCTGCACCCGCACGACAACCGGAAACTGCTCGAGACGCTCGTCGCGCTC
>ERZ761602.5955-NODE-5955-length-14046-cov-41.901079_pt1 | contig 14046 bp, 9 predicted proteins | sample MGYA00512165_ERZ761602 | MGnify/ENA primary metagenome ERZ761602 (study PRJEB28899, sample SAMN02445085) | bioreactor sludge metagenome | biome: EBPR sludge; isolation source: Thorneside wastewater treatment plant | place: Australia: Brisbane, Thorneside...
TCCTGTGAATCATTAATTGTCTGAATCAGGATTCTCAGGATTTCAGGATTTGCAGAATGGGAAAAATAATTTAAAGCATTTCAGCACAAAAAGAATTGTTCAGACGATTATCCTGTGAATCATTAATTGTCTGAATCAGGATTCTCAGGATTTCAGGATTTGCAGGATGGGAAAAATCATTTAAAGCATTTCAGCACAAAAAGAATTATTCACACAATTGTCCTGTGAATCATTTATCGTCTGAATCAGGATTCTCAGGATTTCAGGATTTGCAGGATGGATTTATAATCTGATGTGAATTTTCATTTTTAAGAAAAAATTTATCCTGGTAATCCTCCAATCCTGCAAATCCTGATTCAGACAACTATCCTGCAAATCCTCCAATCCTGCAAATCCTGATTCAGACAACTATCCTGCAAATCCTGATTCAGACATGTTCTTTCATTATCTCAACCTCAATGCAAACTCCAGAACCATATCATGATTTTTAAGAACATCCGCGATATCAGGTTTAACAAGATATTTTGGCTTTATACCGTAACCGACAAACTCCCTGCCATCAGGATAAGTATCCCTTTTGGTACAGATCCTTGCTGAGCCCCCACCCGGCAATCTGATACTTAAAGGTTGACCGGTGCTACCGAAGGTATATTCACCAACCGTTTCACTAAAACCCGCACTATCTGCAGCAATCAGGAAATCTTCCGCAGCGGACGCAGTATGATTTCCCGTCAATATGATCAAGGGAATGGAAATATGCTTCTCTTTATAGGGAATGATGGTATCCGGAGGAGATTCATACCAAAAATCTCCCTTTGCAGTAAGTAAACAAACTTTTTCCATTTCTTCCTTGGCAGGCTCCTCAACAAACTCAGCCCAGGCTTTAAAAACAGCTTTGTGCTCTCTCGTCTTCCATTTGCTTGTGACAAAAGGTTTTGCAGCAAAATATTTTAATATCTCATATCCGTGCAAGGAATTCCCTCCTCCATTTTCGCGTAAATCGATGATCAGTTTTTTGAATTGACCAATGGTATCTTTCAACTCCACAAAATCATCTACTACTTTTGAAGTATTAAATGTGTTTATTTTTAAATATGCAATTTTATTTTCCAGAGCTTTAAATTCCAGCCGGGACCATTCAGGATATTCATTGATCCATGAACTGGTATCCTGGAAATTTGTGAATTCATAGGATTGTTCTGTTCCATCAGGAGTCAGATAGGTTAGGACCAGTTTTTCTCCTTCTGGTATTTTGGTGAGATTTTCCAGGGCAATACGCAACCTGATATAATCTGTAGAAGCGCTGATGTATGGAATTATTTGATTTTGTAAATATGAAAAAACCGGTTCGTTATTGACCTTCAGAATTTTCGAACCAAGTGGCAAACGCTCCCGGTAGAATTTACTTGTATTTATAATGTATATACCATCTTCAAAATTGCCTAATTCAACATTAGGGTAATAATTCAGATCGACAAGATCATCCGGATAATAAACATTGGTGTGGCCGTCATTCAGTCTGGCACAGATTTCTGTTAAAAGTTTATAGTATGCAGTATTGGATTGTGGCATAAGCATTTTGGGTATATAATCCTGTTTTACCTTTTCCCAATCCACCTCAGGTACCTGATCAAAAAACGCAAAATTATACTTTACCTCAGTCCAGAAATCTATAAATCCAACCAGTCTTTCTGTTGCGGTAAATTCCCTGTTGATCAATTTGCCGTTTAAAGGACAATAGATCATTTCTTTTTCTTCAACTAAATGGTCAATAAGCATTTTAAAGACCTTCAAAAGGTACGTATTTGCCTCATGGAATTGATTCCATTCAACTTCTGACAGCGAATCCCGACTTAATGAAACACCCGGGAGTCTCTTTTGTAAATGAATAATATATTTATCTGTCCTCATGGTAGCATTGATAGAAACATCATCCAGGGAATCCAGTTTTAAATAGTAAAATCCATTCCCCAAATAATTGATACCGCTATATATACCTTTCCATTTTCTGAATTGATCCCACCTAGCTTCTGAAGTTATTTTGTCAGAGATCTTTTCAATGTATAAAGATGCTGTCTTGTCAGGTGATTTTAATAACAGATAATACATATCACTTTTTATCTGCATTTCGTAGTTTCCGATATAAACATAAGGATCGGAACTGGCAAAAAGTTGCTCACTTCGGAAGTCGGATATTAGCAGATCCGACATTTCCCTATTTAAATCTTTTGTATTGGATGAACAAAGGAATTTTTGCAAATTGTAACCTTCTCTCAAATGATCAAACAACTCAGTGGGTTGTCCATTTAAACTGTTCAATCCTATCAGTAAAAGAATAGTAAATATTTGTTTCATAAGTGTTTAAATATTTTATCCGATGGCTAATGCCAATATTTCCAACATAATATTTAGATAACTGATTTGTTGAAAAAGCCTGCATGATCTTAATACAGACATCTATTTGCATGATCAGTCTTTAATTTGACAGTTTCATGTTTTACCCTTTTTCAATGACCAAATATATCTAATTTAAAAGAAAAACACACCTATTGATAATAAACTTAAACAAATAATGCCAATCTACTAATTCAATTGTCTGAACCCGATGCTCAGGATTTAAAGATTTTCAGAATGGGAAAAATCATTTAAAGCATTTCAGCACAAAAAGAATAGTTCAGACGATTATCCTGTGAATCATTAATTGTCTGAATCAGGATTATCAGGATTTCAGGATTTGCAGGATGGGAAAAATCATTTAAAGCATTTCAGCACAAAAAGAATAGTTCAGACAATTATCCTGTGAATCATTAATTGTCTGAATCAGGATTCTCAGGATTTCAGGATTTGCAGGATGGGAAAAATCATTTAAAGCATTTCAGCACAAAAAGAATAGTTCAGACAATTATCCTGTGAATCATTAATTGTCTGAATCAGGATTCTCAGGATTTCAGGATTTGCAGGATGGGAAAAATCATTTAAAGCATTTCAGCACAAAAAGAATTATTCACACAATTGTCCTGTGAATCATTAATTGTCTGAATCAGGATTCCCGGGATTTCAGGATTTTCAGAATGGGGAAAATCATTTAAAGCATTTCAGCACAAAAAGAATTGTTCAGACGATTATCCTGTGAATCAATAATTGTCTGAATCAGGATTCTCAGGATTGGAGGATTTGCAGGATGGATTTATAATCTGATGTGAATTTTCATTTTTAAGAAAAAAATTATCCTGTTAATCCTCCAATCCTGCAAATCTTGATTCAGACAACTATCCTGTTAATCCTCCAATCCTGCAAATCTTGATTCAGACAACTATCCTGTTAATCCTGATTCAGACATCATCCTATCAGGTCATGTTGTACTTTGGATTAAAAACTTTTTTGTACTGAAGACTGGTTGAACCAAAATTGATCAATAAACCTGTTGGATAATCATAGGCAACAACATAATTCTTAGCTTGTGCCAAATGGACATCTTCAAGCTGAATAACCGCTTTTAATTCAACAATCACTTTTTCCTCAACCACAAAATCAGCTCTTCTTGTGCCAACATCTATGCCCTCATAAAAGATGGTTTGATCTATTTCTCTTCCAAAACTCAGTCCGGCTTTATCCATTTCAATCGCCAGACAACGCTGGTAAATGACTTCCTGAAATCCATTGCCCAATGTGCTATGCACTTTCATAGCACAACCAATAATTTTAAATGTAATTGCTTCTTCTTTCATAACTGATTTTCATTTTAATTAATATAATCTCTTCAAACAGAATATTCTGATTTAATGTAAAAGGGTAATGACAAATATATATAACTTTTTTATTCTTCATAGTAAATCCACTATTTATCTTTTTGTTTATCGTCTGAATCAGGATTATCAGGATTTCAGGATTTTCAGAATGGGAAAAATCATTTAAGGCATTTCAGCACAAAAAGAATAGTTCAGACAATTATCCTGTGAATCATTAATCGTCTGAATCAGGATTCCCGGGATTTCAGGATTTGCAGGATGGATTTATAATCTGATGTGAATTTTCATTTTTAAGAAAAAAATTATCCTGTTAATCCTCCAATCCTGCAAATCCTGATTCAGACAACTATCCCGTCAATCCTCCAATCCTGCAAATCCTGATTCAGACAACTTCCATCACACTTTTGTCACCCAACAATTCAGATCCACCATTCCCCATTAAAATATTTTTCGTATTCTTCATGCTAATGACAGTTTATTCAAATCTGAAGCTTCGAAGTCACTTCAAAAATCATACTATCAATAAATCAATCAGCAATTTACAAAATTTTTGACCATAGTCTCCGACCCTATTCTTTGTTCAATATCAACTAAAGCTGCTATACCGGTTTTAAAGATGTTGGGTAGGAGAATTGATAGATGGGTGCAGGTTGGTTAAGCCTTGTCTGAATTTTCAACATGCTTTCAAAAACAAACCCAGCCTGGTCAATTTGAACCGGATTTGCCTATAAAGGCTTTATTCAGCGCTTTCCTGATATTAAGTATGTGGATGTTCAAGATTAGGGTAGATTTTTCTTTTGGACGCTTAAGATAGATTATTTTTTGAAAAGAGAGGGTTTGTAAAGAAAAAAATAAATCTGTATATCAGGAATCAGCCATTTATGAGTATGCTTTGACTTGGGATCGCCACTCGGGATAGTATCAAAAACTCCATGAACAATAAGAAATTTTTTTAAAATCCATCTTATTAAACCACAGGAATCCATCACTCTCACATAAAAAATAAAATTATTAAAATTATTTACATATGATGGAACTTTCACATAACTTGTCAGTGTTTTCCATTGCGAAACCAACTTCCAAAGACCTGGTTCCGATTTCCTCCTGATTTTTTTCATTTCAAAAAACTAATTTATGGAAAAATTTTCTTTTTATGAATTACTGTCCTTCCTGATCCCGGGATTTATTGTCGTAAAAATAACAGAGTATTATACAAATTGCTTTGAAATCCAAAGTCCTGTATTTAGTGAAAACGATTTTTTCAATGGCGTTTTAATCGTCATTCTGTCATTGATTATCGGTTTGATGATTCATACCCTGACATTTAAGTTAATGGGTTACAATTGGTACAAATGGTTTGTTTATCAACCAGAAAAATGCCATATAATAAGTAAAAGCGGAAGCGACCTTTTTTCAATTATTCCAGCCATTAATAAACTAATTGTGAATGACATGGATGATCCTGGTGTTGCAGAAAAAATAGTCTCAGAGGCAGATAGTGACCTTACCCCGGTTCAAAATGAATATTATCCTTTGACGTTTGATTTCGCATATTACTACCTTGAAGTGAATGGAAAGCTGTCTCAAAGCATGCGTTTTCAGAGTTTATACTTCCTGTTCAGGAATCTGTTCACCATTTCTCTTTTACACTTGGTTGTTTTCGTATGTATCTGGTTTAGTTCTATTTGGTGGCATATAGATTTCTTACCCGTATGGTATTATATGCTTTTCTTACTTGGAGCTTTAATGCTCATCACATATTTAATCACCCACATAGCAACCTTTATGCGAGGGAAAATGATTGACAGGGTACTATGGAGTTATTATGTCGCAAGGAAATTTCAAAAAGGAAATAATAATAAATAAAAACATCACTAATGGAAAAAAACAGTTTACAAGATACCACCCGTACTAAGGATGATGTCCTTTATTTTGGCTCATATTTAAACATGGGTAGGCATAATGTTTATTTGATTATCAATCATGTAACAGAAGTATTCAAGCATTTGGGGTTTCGAAAATTAAATGATGATGAAGATATTTGGAGTGAAAAAGAACAGGTGAATGAGGGTAATATTTTACTCAATATTTTTGATCCGAAAAAAGAAAAATATCAGGATGAAAGATTTCGTGTCTTTAACTATTTAATTAAAAGACACCATCTACCTTTTTTGAGGATATTTACCAATCAGGTCCTGAATGATAGCGGAGAAATCCAAAATCCTGAAAAGAAGGATATGTTGATCGATTTTGAAGGAGCTCATGTTTTTATTAATAAAATATTCAGGGAACTTAATGAGTTTAGAAATTCTTACACCCATTATCTTTCTTTGAGTAATGAAGGTACTCCGCTACCTAAAAAACTCCAAATTAATGTTGAATTGATTAAAGACCTGAAAACTTTGTTTTACTATGCTCCGGAGTTTTCATTCATCAGGCATAATGTCCTCAAACAAGAATCCAAAGAAGAATATGAAACAAAAGTTAAAGCCTATTATAACGACATCAGAAGAAAATACCGGTTGTTTGAAGGTGATGAAAGTGCCGGTAAATTAACAGATCAGGGATTGTTTTTCTTTGTTAACTTATTCCTTGAGAGATCAAATGCCATAAAATTTTTGAAGAGATTCCGAGGTTTCAAAAATGAAACTTTACCTCCATTTAAAGCTACCATTCAATCTTTCACAACTTATGCATTAAAAATACCCGATGTAAGGCTGGACAATGATTTTCCGAAACAGGCGCTCCTGATGGAGATTCTGACTGAACTCAACAGATGCCCAAAAGAATTATATCAGGTTCTTGGAAAAGAGGATAAAGCGAAATTTGATCCAAAATTAGAGCAATCAGCAATAAATAATATTTTGGAAAATGTGAACTACGATGAATTGTCAGATGAACATTTGGAGCAGGCTATTAAAGAACTGGTCGTTTTGAAAAGGCATGACGACAGATTCCCGTATTTTGCACTCCGTTACCTGGATGAAATGAATTTGTTGAGCCAGATAAGATTTCAGGTATATTTAGGTAAAGTGGAATTAAAAAGTTATTTTAAAGATGATCTTGGTATTGAACGCAGGATACTTAAACCGATATATGCATTTGGCAAACTTTCCGATTTTGATAACAAAGAGGAAGATATCCTCAGGGAGCTGAAAAAGAATCTTCCTCCTGATTGTCAGGACATCCATTGGGATCAATACAAGCCACATTATAATATCAGTCAAAACAATATCCCATTTTATATTTTTAATGATACGGATCCAAAAGTTCTGCTTCCACGTTTGCCTATCAAAGGACGACAGGAAGATCGTTACTCCAAAAAGCCGGCAGGATTTTTAAGTATTCATAGTTTACCAAAGTTTGTGATAACTTTTTTAGTGCCACCATTAGATAGAAATGGCGAAAAGAAAATTATTGAGTTTGTAAAGTCAACTAATGGCTTTATACTCAATTATGAAAATATTGAAAATTTACAAAATAAAATACAATATGCACCTGAAACATTCACCAGACGAATGGTTAAAAACCGTACTTTATTAAATAAAGAAAAAAAAGTTTGTTATGTGACTAAATCTGAAATTGAAGATTTAACTAAAAAATGTGAAATATCATTTGAAGACTTGATGAAGCTGTCAAGGGAAGAACTTTCAAAGAAATATAAAAATTTATCACCAAGAGAAATTGAAGTCTTTAGCCAGTATAAATATGAACACATGCTGGCATCACGAAAAGAAATTCTTATGACCGAGGTTTACAATAATCTTCCGGATTTAAATCTTGAATTCAAATATTTACCGGGGAAAATTCGCGATAAACTTTTGAAAATTAAAACTGATGAAAAGAAACTCATTAAAAATAGGATAAAAAGCGAAATAAGCCATACCAGATATCTTGTAAAAAAAGCAGATAATGCATCAAAAACCAACACAACACTAAAGTTAGGCGAAATGGCAACTGAGCTCGCAAGGGACATTACCCGAATGGTCATTGATGAAAATATTAAAAAGAAAATTACAAATCCTTATGCAAACAGATTACAGAATTTGATAGCTTATTTCAGTTTAAATAAAAATGAGATTGTCCAACTTCTAATGAATGAATTGAAACTCTTTGATACAGCTAAAGGGCATGTATTCCTGACAAGAGAGTTGATAGAAAAAAGCACTGGAGTATTAGATTTTTATATCAATTATTTCAATAAAAAAATTGAATATTTCGATGCAACATTCAAAGTTTTTTTAGCGAGTCCGTCAGAATACGAATTTAAAAAAGCTTTACCTTTAAAATACGTAAACTTAATTAAAAAAACTTTCGAATTCGACACTGTTAAATGGTTTGCTCATAAGAACAATATGCCAGTTAATATTCCATTTAATTTATTTGATAATCTGATAAACAATAAGCTTAAATATAAAATCAGAGAAAACACTGTTAAAATGACTTTTAGCAAGCTTCTTGAAATTTATGTCAAGTATGATTGTCAACCCTTTTATAAATTTAATAGAGAATACAACTCAGTTGAAAAAGATCAGACTGAATCCATAAATATCCTTCTACTTTCAAGTAAGGATATACAGAAGAATTTTAGTAAAAGAGCTGTTGACAATGAGAAACAAATACGGTTCACCCAGGCAAAGGATAGAATATTAAAACTGATGATCGAACAATTAATTGTTGATTCGGGATCGGTGATATCCGATATTGATTTCAATTTGGAGGATATTTACCCGGGTTCTGAGCAAAGCGCTTTAAATTCACCGGCAGAATTCCGCCACAAACTTAAAAGGCAGGGTAACAATGGTGAGGAGTTTTTGACCGTAGTTGCAAAAGACAGTGAATCTCAAATCAGGCAAATCAAAGAGTGGGGCGAATTACCAAAAGCAGAAAGGAAAATCTGGAATAATTTGAAATCAAAAGAAGAAAAGGAAGAATTCCTGAAAAGCAAAAACGATAAAGAAAAACTGACTTTCAACGCTCAGCAATGGTATCAATGGACAAATGCTGACTTCGGAAGATTCCGCAGGTTCTTGAAAGATAAAAGGATTCCGAAACTGTCCAAATATTTTGAATCAAAGACAATACCTTTTGATTTACTGGAGTATCAATTGTTTCAATACACGATTTACAGAGAGAAAATGTTTGATAAGGTTTTTGAATTGGAAAAAAGAATGTCAGAATTATTTTTGAATGATCTGGTTAAGATCAAACTTCAAAAAAATGATACATTCCCTGAAGTGAGTTTTCAGGATTATATTAAAGTTTTAGAAAACAAGCATTATAGTTTTGATAAATTCATACTTTCAATGGGTAGAAAGAGTGTATCACATACTCAGGTTGTTTTTTATGATAAAATTCCCAGAATTACTCAACAGAATATGGACGAATTCGAAGCCAGGAAAACGGAGAAGGGATATAAGGAAAATCTTACCTTCAATATCCCAAAACAGATTTTTGAAATATTCAGTAAAGAAGTGGATAATGTACTGCATCATTTTAACATCAATTTAACATCTTAAACATGCAAAAAGATATATTGCTGAGATCGCACAAAACAGTTAATCAAAGGATTATCTCAAAATGCGGTCTTAGCTGCTCCGGGATTTGCGGAGTGTAAAAGACAGTATTTAGGATTGTTAAACTTTCTTTATCCGTCTTAGCTGCTCCGGGATTTGCGGAGTGTAAAAGACTTCATCCTGGGTTGATGGGGATGTCCCCATATTAAGTCTTAGCTGCTCCGGGATTTGCGGAGTGTAAAAGACTCTTACGCTTGAAGTATTCCTCTTTATTCACCAGTCTTAGCTGCTCCGGGATTTGCGGAGTGTAAAAGACTTACAAGTTTTATGTACATTTTAACCTGATTGGTCTTAGCTGCTCCGGGATTTGCGGAGTGTAAAAGACATAGGTAATCTCTCCGCCAAAGTTTTTTTGCGTCTTAGCTGCTCCGGGATTTGCGGAGTGTAAAAGACTGCCAATAAAAATATCTGTGTCTAAAACTTGTCTTAGCTGCTCCGGGATTTGCGGAGTGTAAAAGACACATACGCGTCCCCTTTTTGGGTCTTGATGAGTCTTAGCTGCTCCGGGATTTGCGGAGTGTAAAAGACTTGTCTTATTGAGAAAACTTTTGTACGCAATCAGTTTTAGCTGCTCCGGGATTTGCGGAGTGTAAAAGACTCGAGCATCCAACTACAGAAAGGGTTGCAAGGTCTTAGCTGCTCCGGGATTTGCGGAGTGTAAAAGACTTTGAGTGGATCTTCAAAGGGGGTAAACCCTTTGGTCTTTGCTGCTCCGGGATTTGCGGAGTGTAAAAGACCAATGATACGCCTATTCTGATTGGGTCTACTGGTCTTAGCTGCTCCGAGATTTGCGGAGTGTAAAAGACATATTCTCAGGCCCAAGAAGAGCATAATAAGTCTTAGCTGCTCCAGGATTTGCGGAGTGTAAAAGACAAATCAGTGTAGCATATACAATAGTCCACAAAGGTCTTAGCTGCTCCGGGATTTGCGGAGTGTAAAAGACAATTTGAAAATGCAGGCAATTGTGAAAAGAAGGATGTTCACTTAGTCAGACCGGAGAAGTCATCGCCTTTTTGTATTTTTGCAGAAAGTTCTTTGAAAGAATGGTATCAGGATCAAAAAAAAGAAGTAAACGGCTTTGGAAATGGGTAAAAAAACTGTTTTTTTTGGTTGATAATTTACATCTATCCCTTATAAATTAAGCGGTTACAATAAATCAGTTGTAACTGCCCTTAGTTTGAAGGGTATAAACAACGGCGCACTATGCATCTCCTTCGATGCAGCAGTTGTAACTGCCCTTAGTTTGAAGGGTATAAACAACTTGTCAATAAAAAATTCCATAGGATCAGATGTTGTAACTGCCCTTAGTTTGAAGGGTATAAACAACAGTGTCACTGTATTCCCTCCAGAGATAGATGTTGTAACTGCCCTTAGTTTGAAGGGTATAAACAACCTTTTGGAACTCCTTATCTTCCAGGAGTAGGTTGTAACTGCCCTTAGTTTGAAGGGTATAAACAACTCAACTAAAACGTCAATCACTATTTGCATTGTTGTAACTGCCCTTAGTTTGAAGGGTATAAACAACAAATCCATTTTTATTTCGTAACAATGGAGAGTTGTAACTGCCCTTAGTTTGAAGGGTATAAACAACAGATAAAATGCAATTACCAAAAGTTAATGAGTTGTAACTGCCCTTAGTTTGAAGGGTATAAACAACGTCTTTAGTGTATTTTTTGAAGTTGTTTTTGTTGTAACTGCCCTTAGTTTGAAGGGTATAAACAACACCACCATTATCACAGTGAAAGCACTTGAAGTTGTAACTGCCCTTAGTTTGAAGGGTATAAACAACAATTATCTTAGTCATAATCAATCCTTATTGGTTGTAACTGCCCTTAGTTTGAAGGGTATAAACAACTGAAATGTGCAAGACCATGGAGCTTCCCTGGTTGTAACTGCCCTTAGTTTGAAGGGTATAAACAACTGTATAGAAACTTCTATTTTGACAGATCTGGTTGTAACTGCCCTTAGTTTGAAGGGTATAAACAACAAGTACTCCGTTAACTGACACCTCTAACTCGTTGTAACTGCCCTTAGTTTGAAGGGTATAAACAACCCAATAGTCGTTACAGTTCCATTATTCCCAGTTGTAACTGCCCTTAGTTTGAAGGGTATAAACAACTAACACTCCCATTATTCTCGTAGTTGAAATGTTGTAACTGCCCTTAGTTTGAAGGGTATAAACAACGTTAGTAGTAATAGTCATGATGTCAGATACGTTGTAACTGCCCTTAGTTTGAAGGGTATAAACAACATTCTTTCCATGCATCTACATCCTCATTGGTTGTAACTGCCCTTAGTTTGAAGGGTATAAACAACTTTCATTTTCCCATAATGCAAGCCGGTAAGGTTGTAACTGCCCTTAGTTTGAAGGGTATAAACAACCGTATAGTGCTGTTTGATAATCTTGCATATGTTGTAACTGCCCTTAGTTTGAAGGGTATAAACAACAATTGTGGGTTTTACAAAGCCCTCCCAGAGGTTGTAACTGCCCTTAGTTTGAAGGGTATAAACAACATCACGTTTGAAATACAAAATACCCTCCAGTGTTGTAACTGCCCTTAGTTTGAAGGGTATAAACAACAAAATGAACCTGATAGAGACTCGATGAATGGTTGTAACTGCCCTTAGTTTGAAGGGTATAAACAACTTCTTTTTAATTCGGGATTTTCGCAACCAGGGCTTTAATTTCTAACTCTAACGGAGCTTCATTTAATTGATAAAATAACGGGTATCTTAAATTGTTGAAAGTATCCGATTTTTTTTCAAACGAATTTTGACCATTTTCTCCAACCGGCGAAAATGGTCATCCTGATCTTATTATTATTTTTTTTGAAACAAGGCTTCCCCCACCCCCACATTCCCCCACTCCCTCCCAAAAAACAAAATTTTCTTCCTCCAATTAAATTTTCCCCCACATTTTCTTGCAATATTGAAAGAACTATGTATTTTTGATTCGTTAATTAGTTTTTTTAAACCCAAAATATTTTTTAGTATGAGTAAAAACACCTACGAATCAGGCATTGCCGTTAATCTGGCTATGTTTGATTCCATGCTCACCGAAGTGAATGGCTATGGCTCAAGGTACAACCCTTCCAAAGATTCACTCAAACCCACCGCACTGACCGAATTGCTCAACAAGGCAAAAACCGTCAGCAACATCGTTACCGAAGCCCTCACGGCCAGTCAGATCGCCCGTGATACCCGCACCGCAGCTTTCAAACGGATAGACCCGCTGGTTACCAAAGTCAACAACGCACTCAAAGCATCCGATACCTCCAGGGAAACCGAAGCATCCGCCGACTCCCTGGTTCGGAAACTCCGCGGCAAGCGCGCCTCCGCCAAAAAAACGGAAGAAGAAAAAAGAGCCGCCTTGGCCGATGGCAAAAGCACCAAAGAGATCTCCTCCGCTCAGACAGGCATCGACAACAAACTCGCTAACTTCGGACAACTCATCAGCCTGCTTTCTTCCGCCGGTACCTACGTGCCGAACGAGCCCGAACTGAAACTCGATTCCCTCAAAGCTTTCCTCGATGACCTCCATGCCAAAAATGCAGCTTCTGTCACCGCCGACGTGAAGGTCACCAACGCCCGGATTGAAAGGGATAAGGTCTTTTATGAAACTGATAGCGGTATGGTGGACATCGGCCTGGATATCAAAACCTATGTCAAATCCGTCTTTGGTTCCTCCAGCCCGGAATACAAATCCATCATTAAATATAAATTTACCAGGAAAAAGAAGAAATAAAGAACAGGGCAGCTTGGTTAAGCAGACAATTTTCTGAAGCCGGAACCATCCATTTAATGGAAATTTCTGCTCCAAAAATTAAATATGATTTAGTGATTATTGTCAAAGCGTCCCGCAAAATTTCCGGGACGCATTTTATTCCAAACCAGTCATTTCATTTCTCATCCACCGTTAAATCCTTCAACCTGTGCACCTTCAGTCAAAATCCCCTTAAGGGTTTTTTAACAATCATGCCACCCTCATTAACATATCCATCCATTTTTTTAAGATATTGACCAACCCGTTCCGGATATTTGTTAAACCTTTTAAGATATAAGCCATTCCATTTAAGATTTAAGCCATTCTTATTAAGGTATAAGCCATACCAACTGAGATATTAGCTATACCATTTAAGATTTAAGCCATACCAACTGAGATATTAGTCATACCAACTGAGATATAAGCCATACCAACTGAGATATAAGCCATACCCATTGAGATAATAACCATTCCGTTTGAGTTATTGACCATTCCGTTTGAGTAAATGACCATTGTCATGCAGTAATTGACCCGTCATTCCCGATGTTCGTTGCACCCGATCAGGACTTGCCCATGATGCTCGCTTCACTCGATCAGCAAAAGTCCGGCCTTGACCCGGAACCCCGTCTTCGCCACCTCTCCGACAACGGGGTGGCGGATCCGAAAATCCGATCATCCATGATCATTACTTGAAAAACTCCCCATTTGTGCCAATCTGTGCAAAATCTGAGAAAATCTGTGGAAAATCATTTTCGCCATTTGTGGATAAAAAAACAAACACCCTTCCCTTCCATCCACACCCCATTAACCATTTACCATTGACCATTTACCATTAACCATTAACCATTAACCATTAATAATTAACCATTAATCACTAATCACTAACCACTAATCACTAACCATTAATCACTAACCATTAATCACTAACCATTAATCACTAACCATTAATCACTAACCA
>ERZ761602.5956-NODE-5956-length-14044-cov-11.049753_pt1 | contig 14044 bp, 15 predicted proteins | sample MGYA00512165_ERZ761602 | MGnify/ENA primary metagenome ERZ761602 (study PRJEB28899, sample SAMN02445085) | bioreactor sludge metagenome | biome: EBPR sludge; isolation source: Thorneside wastewater treatment plant | place: Australia: Brisbane, Thorneside...
CTCCACGACCACCCACCCCGCTCACTCCCGCACCCGCAGGGCGATCACCCCCAACGATAGTTCCATGAGCATTCGGTGACCCCGACAAGTTGGACGCCTAAGTGATCCAGGAGCTCCCGTTTCTCGTCCCGGGTGGCCGCTTCGAAGAGATCCGGGGCCTCCTGGGCCACGGAGAGGATGAGCAGACCCTCCTCCAGGTAGGACTGCTTGGCCTTGTCGTGCTTGCCCATGGCCAGATTCACCGTCCACGTTGTTGCGCGTTGCGGCGAAGTTGATCCATGACGAGGCCCTCCAGGCCGGCGGCCCCGACGAAGCCGAGCATCCCGGCGCGGCCCATCTCGATCACGATCCGGGCCGTGCAGTTTCCGTTGGCCATGGCCCCGGCGACGTAGGGGAAGCGGGTGCCGTGCACCTCGCAGGGTGAGCGTTCGCCCAGCCACTCCGGGTAGATCGGCGGGGTCCAGTGTGCAGAGGTGTGCATAGCGCGGGTGACCAAGGGGGCCGGCCGGGGCTTTCCGTCACAGGACGGTCATTGCTTGCTGACAACTCGTGTCGGGAGGGGTGGCATTCCTGAGGGGCAGCCACCCGGGACGCAGGCTACGATCCGCCCATGCATTCCCGCCTTGCCGCCCTCCTGGAACCCGACGCCGAGCGCCAGTCGCCGGCCGAGCGGCTCCAGACGGCGCTGGCCCTGCCCGAGCTCGCCGCCGAGCTGGTCCGAGGCCGCCACCGGCTCGATCACCCCGACGCCTCGGCCGAGGATATCGAGGCGGCGGTAGAGGCTTGGTGGGCCGAGAAGCTCGACGGGCCGGCGCCGGCCTGGGCGCGCGTGGTGGCATGGCCAAGACACTAGGCCACCTCGAACAGGGCTTGGACGCGGCGGCGAATGCCCTCGACGGCCTGGGCGCCGCGTGGGCCTTGGTGGGCGGGCTGGCCGTGTCGCTCCGCGCCGAGCCCAGGCTCACACGGGACGCCGACCTCGCGGTCGCGGCGTCCGATGACCGACAGGCGGAGGCGGTTGTCTTCGCCCTGACCTCGCAGGGCTTTCGGATGTCGCAAGTCCTGGAGCACGAGTCATCGGGCCGACTGGCCACGGCGCGCCTGGTGGCCCCGGGCCACGGCCCTGTCGTGCTGGTCGACCTGCTCTTCCACAGCAGCGGCATTGAGCCGGAGATCGTGAAGGCTGCGGAGCCTGTCCGGCTCTGGGACCACGAGGTCCCGGTTGCCCGCACCGGCCACCTGGTCGTGCTGAAGCTGCTGGCCCGGAGCCCCGACCGACCCCAGGACGCCATCGACCTCGTCGCCCTCCGCCGAGTCTGCACCTCGGATGAGCTGCGTCGCGCCGAGCGGGCAGCCGAGCTGATCCAGCTCCGCGGCTGCAACCGGAACCGCGACCTGCCTTCGCTGATCCGCGACTGGTGGGGAGTAGGCACGGGAGCGTAGGGTGGAGCGCCACGGGGTCCGGTCTTCGGCCCAGAACCCGATGGGGTGCGTCCGCGCGCTCGAACCCGACCCGCCACCGGCCTCCCTGCTACAGTCCCCCCGACGACCTGCGAGTGCTCCACGACGCCGGCGCCGAGATGGAGAGGGCCATCTACGCTTCTCGGTGAGGATGATATCGCCTGCACGATCGATCATGTCACGGGTAGCTCCAGTCGGTTTCAGGCCTGTTTGGGCCATCGGATGAACGCTCGCTCATTCCATCCTTGACAGGGGGCCGTCCATCGGGGAAGATCACCAGACGATGAACGATCGTGCATCCGCTCTCGCCGAGACCGTCCGAGCCCGCCGCTTGCGCCTGGGCCTGCGGCAAGAAGAGCTCGCGGAGCTGGCGGGCTGCTCCACGCGCTTCGTCCACACCGTCGAGGCGGGCAAGGAGACCCTGCGCCTGGACAAGCTGATCGAGCTGCTCGGGGCGCTGGGGCTCGGCCTCCGCGTGCAGCGGGGACCGCCCGGGATCTCGGCCCCTGAAGGCGACGAGCCGGCACCGTGAGCGGGGCGATCGAGGAGCTCCGCCGGGTCGAAGAGGCCGTGGTCCGCAAGGCTGGGCGCCGCGCCGGAAGGCTGACGCGAACGCCCGAGGGCTGCGAGTTCGCCTACGACTCCGACTACGAGGGCCCCGCCGTGGCCACGACGCTGCCCCTCGGCGCAGCGCCGGTGCGTACCTCGGCGGGTGCGGTGCCTCCCTTCTTCGCGGGCCTCTTGCCCGAGGGGCGCCGGCTGGCCGCGGTCCGAGCGGCGGTCAAGACCTCGGCCGACGACGACTTCTCGCTGCTGCTGGCGACGGCGCACGAGGCCATCGGCGATGTCCAGGTCCTCGCCGTCGGCTGGGAGCCGCCTCAGCCGCCGGTGGCCGAGTCCCTGGAGACCGTGCGCTTCGCCTCCTTGATGGCCCGCATCGTCGGCCCCGAGGGTGCCGACCGCATGGCCCTTCCCGGAGTCCAGGACAAGGTCTCCAGCGCGATGGTCTCCTTGCCCCTGCACCTCGCCCAGGGCCCGTTCATCCTCAAGCTCAACCCCCGCGGCTTCCCTCGACTGGTCGAGAACGAGCTCTTCTTCTTGAACGCCGCCAGGGCCAGCGGTGTGCCGGCGGCCACCGCCGAGCTGGTCCACGATCGGGACGGGGAGCCCGGCTTGTTGGTCCGGCGCTTCGATCGGGTGTTGCACGAGGGTGTCTGGCGGCCGCTCGCCCAGGAGGACGGCTGCCAGGTGCTGGGGCGCTACCCCGCCGACAAGTACCGGGTCTCCTCCGAGGAGGTCCTCGCCGCCCTGACGCGGGTCGCCGGAGCCCCCCGGGTCTGCGCCCGCGATCTGCTTCGCCAGATCGCTTTCGCCTACCTGAGCTGCAATGGCGACGCCCACGCCAAGAACTTCTCGGTCCGCCGGGCCCCGGACGGCGAGTGGGAGGCCACCCCCGCCTACGATGTGCCCAGCTCCCACCTCTATGGGGACTACAGCATGGCGCTGTCCATCAACGGCAAGACCCGAGAGGACATCGGGCGGAGCGACCTCCTCGCCTTGGGTGCTGTGCTGGACCTTCCCACGCGGGCCGCCGCGCGGGTGCTGGACGAGCTGGTGGACGCGGTGCCCCTGTGGTTGGCTCGGCTTGACGAGCTGCCCTTCGACGCCCGCAAGGTGAACAAGCTGCGGCGGGCGGTCGAGTCTCGGCGGGAGAGGCTCGGTACCTGACGACCGTGCAAGACTCGACCTGCGCGGTCGGGGGCGCTACCGTACCTCCATGAAGACCGTGAATCGCAGCGAGGCAAGGAGCCGCCTCTCCAAGCTGGTCCGGAGTTCGGAAGCCGGTGAGGAGATCGTGATCGCGCGCAGAGGGAAGCCAGCCGCCCGGCTGGTTGCGTTGGCCGCGCCGCCCGCCCGTAAGCCCGGCGGCTGGGAGGGTCGGATCTGGGTCGCTCCGGACCTCGACCATGTCGATATGACGATCGCTGCGTTGATGTTCGACGACCTCTGCACTGAGTGATTGGTAGACGACTTCCAACGGAACCCAATGGCCCCCGTCGTATCGGGCACCTGTCTTCGACGACCCTGCTACACTCGCCCCGTGCCCCCCCTCCGCCGCGCCCCGCCCTCCTCCCGCCGCGGCGTCGGCCTGGTCGAGCTGATGGTCGCCGTCGCCCTGATCGCGGTCATCGCCAGCGTGGCGATCCCCCGCTACCTGGACCTGCGGCGCCGGGCGATGCGGGCCGAGGTGGTGCCGATGCTGCGCAGCATCGGGCTGGCCCAGCAGTCCTGGCAGCTCGCCCACGGCGGCTGGCTGAGCGCGACGCCCAACCCCTCGACCCCGGTCAGCGGGGCCCTGCGGGAGTTCGAGGCCCAGCCCGACTGGGAGGCGCTGAACTGGCGCCCCGACGGCAAGCTGCGCTGCAGCTACAGCGCGACCCTGCTCGACGGCGGGGAGCGGGTCCGGGTGGACGCGCTCTGTGACCTGGACGGCGACCGGCAGGTGGCCATCCTGCGGCACGAGGTGGCCTCCTCGGGCGCGGCCGGGACCTTCCAGGATCTGTATCCGGAGCGGTACTGAGCCCCCCTCAACGCAGCCGCTCGCCGCACTCGGCCAGCAGGGCGCCAGCGTCGGAGACGAGGGTGATGCTCTCACGACGGTCCACCGTGAGCGCGACGGCGAGCTGCTGGCACAACGCCAAGGCCAGCTCGGGCGAGGCGTCGGCGGGGCTGCCCGCGGCCGTGACCCCGACGTAGCCTCCGTCCAGGCGATGCAGCTCGCGCAGCGGGGCGATGTGGGCGACGGTGGGGGCGAGGTCCTCGCGCACCGGGCCGGAGGTCTGCATCCAGACCGAGAGGTGGTAGATCAGCACCACGATCAGCAGCAGACCCAGGAGCAGCGCCACCCGGGGCCAGGAGATGCGCGAGGTCGTTCGGGTCCGGGCGGCCTCCAGCTCGGCCTCGGCGTGGGCGAGGCGGGCTTCGAGCTGCTGGGCCTCGCTGTCGTTGCGGTCTCGCTCCAGGACACTGTTCAGGATGCTGCGTGACTGTACGAGATCGCCTCGCTCGAGCTGGGCGCGGGCCATCAGGGTCCAGGGCAGCAGGGGCATCTCGCCGGTCGGCCCGGTCCGGTACATCACATCACGCAGCATCTCCAGGCCCTTGCGGGCTCGCTCGGGCTCGCTCTCCCGGCAGGCCGAGAAGCGGCAGTAGCCGAGCCACTCCTCCAGGCCAGGGTGGTCGGGATCCTCGGCGAAGGCCTGCTCCAGCAGCGGCAGGGCGGCGGCGGCCTGGCCGGCCCGGGCCAGGGAGAGGCCCCGCAGGTAGGGATCGAAGGTCCGGGGAGGGACGGGGGCGTGCCCGCCGGAGGAGGAGCGGGCGGTGCGCTCGGTCCGGTGGGTGAGGGAGGGCGCCGTGGGAGGGTCCTCGGCCGGCTCGGCTTCGACGACCTCTTCCTGGGGTAGCACCGACTCTCCACCGTCCTCCACCAGCCCCTGGCCGTGGACCTCCAGGTCTCCCAGTCGCCAGGCGAGCCAGATGGCGGCGAGGCAGAGGCCCGGGTCCTCGGTGGGCGCACGGGCGAGGCGGGCGCTGCCGGGGGCGAGGCCGTTGAAGCTGCCCAGCCACTCCTGCATCGCCGGCAGCTCGCTGTAGGTCTCGGGCTCGACCCGCAGCTCGGGCCAGCCCTCCAGCACGGGGCGCAGGCGCTCCAGCAGGACCGGGACGGCGCGGGCCTCGCCCACGGCGGCGCTGAGCACCCGGCGCGCGTCGAAGAAGCCGAACTCCTCGGGCGCCTCGTCGGGACAGAACTCCAGCATCGGGCTGCCGGCTCGCATGGCCTCGACCAGGCAGCGGATCGCTCGCCGCTCGGGGTCCTGCTCCTCCCCCTCCTCCTCCTGGCCGGCCTGGGCCGAGCCTCCGCGGATGCCCACCAGCGCGCCGGACTGCACGAAGAAGCCCCAGGAGCCGGCCTCGTCCTGGACGGCGAGCAGGCCGGTGTCCCCGTACTGGAGCAGCTCGGCGAGGGTCTCTTCGAGCTTCGGGAGGAAGGAGGTCATGATTCCCGGTGGCGCGAGGACGGACCCTCAGGCGATGCCCCAGCGTACCAGCAGGGCCCCCCAGATGACCAGCCCGAGGATGGCGACGGGCAGGGAGTCGAGCAGGGCCTGGCGGGCCGCGATCGGCCGCCACTCCGAGAGCCCCCACCAGCAGGCGAGGCCGACCAGGGGGGTGAAGAGCAGGTTTCCCCCCAGCAGGGCGAGGCGCTCGGAGCCCGCCAGGGAGCGGACCTCGTCGCTGTCCGGCGCGCCGACGCCCATCCGACGGCGGGCCAGCTCCATCAGGGCGCGGGGCGGATCGGGCCGCTCCCCGCCGCCCACCCGGCGGGCGGCCTCGGCCAGCTCGGCGGGATCGAGGTGCTGCTCGCTGAAGAGCCAGGCGACCTGCCGCTCGGCCCCCATCGGGATGACGCCGCAGTGCTTGCAGGGAACGAAGGGGCCCTTCTTCTCGCCGCCGCAGCGGTGGCAGACGGCGGCGGGTGGGGCGGCGGGTGCGTCGCTCATACCAGGTCCGCGAAGCGGTCGCGGTGGTGCCGGAAGACCGAGTAGCCGACCGTGATCGACAGCGCCGACATGACCAGGATGACCAGGACGGAGTGCGGGTGGGGCAGGCGCTGGTTGAGGACCAGCTCGTGGAAGACGCCGACGAGGTGGGCCAGCGGGTTGAGCAGCAGGAAGAGCTTGTACTGCTCGGGGTAGCTGCTGGAGGGGTAGAAGATGGGGGTGACGAACATCCAGAGCAGTAGCACCGCCTTGACCCAGTGCACGGTGTCCTTGAAGTAGACGGCCGTCACCGACAGCAGCAGGCCGACGCCCAGGACGAAGATGGCCTCGACCGCGACGGCGAAGGGCACCAGCAGGAAGTGCCAGGAGAGGCCGCGGCCCAGGGCGATGGTGGCCAGGGCCAGCAGGAAGAGGCGGATGCACTGGTTGACGACGGCGCTGGCGACGATGTGGGCGGGCAGGACGAAGGAGGGGAAGTTGACCTTCTTGATGAGGTGGCCGTTCTCGGTGATGGCCGTGGCCGCCCGCGCGAGGCCGTCGGAGACGGCGTACCAGGTGACCATGCCGCAGAAGAGGAAGACGGCGTAGTGCGAGCCGCCGCCGCCCTCGACGAAGCGCACGCCGATCAGGACGTGGAAGACGAAGGTGTAGGTGACCAGCTCCAGCAGCGGCGTGACTACGGTCCAGAAGAAGCCCAGCGAGCTGCCGGTGTAGCGGTGCTTGAGGTCGCGCAGGACGAAGGCCCACAGCAGCGAGCGGTGGTTCCAGATCGCCTGGATGCCACGCACGGCGGCGATGCCGCCCTCCTGCGCCACCGAGGGGGGCGGGGCGAGGTCGAGCTCGGAGCCGGGCTGAGGAGAGGAGATGGCCACGAGCGGAGGGTAGCCGATCTTGCTGGCGGGGGTGGAGAGGGTCTGAGCATCGGGCTCGATGAATCGAGCCCCTACAGGCCGCATCGTAGGGGCTCGATTCATCGAGCCCGCGGGCGGCGCCAACCAGCGACTCAGGCCAGGAAGCGGCTGCGCTCCTCGGGGCTGGGGATGCGGCAGGCGTCCAGGCGACCGAAGATCCGGTAGCGGATCTTCGCGAAGGCCCGGTAGCCCAGGTCGCGCAGGAAGCCGGGGACGATCACCAAGGCGACCCCAGCCCGCCAGGGCCAGGGCAGGTGCTTGCAGATGCCGATCACCGCCCGGCTGTACCAGTAGACCCGCTCGCGCCCGTTGGCGGCGACCTCGACCAGGACGAGGCTGTCGAGGTCCGTCGGCAGCCGCGGCTGGCGCTGGCGCACGGCGGCCGCGGTCGGGCCCTGCAAGGGCGCGAACTGCAGCTTGCCCGCGGTGTCGTGGTCGAGCAGCCACTGCACCGTGGAGTCGCAGAACCCGCAGGTCCCGTCGTAGAGGATCAGCGTGGAGGGGGTGGGCACCAGGGTGGCCTAACCCGGAGGTCGGGAGGTGTGACTAGCTAGTGCCAGGCACTAGCTAGTCACACCTTCGCGGAGGACCCGGAAGCCGCCGCAGACCTCGCGGATGAAGGGGATCTGCGGCTCCAGCTCGCCCATGGTCCAGCGCATGGCGTCGAAGATCTGGTCGACGTTGGGGACGAGGTTGACCGGCGAGAGGGTGCGGTCCAGGCAGAAGACGAGGTTGGTGTAGGGCAGGTTGGCCCGGACGTTGGGGCGCACGACCTGCTGCAGCGCCAGCCAGGCGAAGGAGCGGGGCCGGGGCGAGAAGCAGTCCAGCGCCAGCACGAAGGGGTTGCGGCGCACGATGCGGCCGGCCATGACCTCGGCGTAGGCGGGCCGGGCGGGGAGGTTGTTGACCAGCCCGCCCTCGGTCAGCCGGGTGATGCCGTAGCTGGCGTACAGCGCGTCCAGCAGCGACTTCATGCGCTGGTCGTCGCGGTAGATGTCGTAGTGGATCACCCCGGGCACGGCCGAGCTGAAGCCGGCGGCGTCCAGGCAGTCGGCCTCCAGGGTCAGCGGATCGGCGCCGAAGACCACCTCCCGCAGGGCCGAGGGGTTCTCGACGAAGTCGCGGAAGACCGAGACCATCCGGGTCATCCGGCGCAGCCGCGAGCCGCGCATGACCATCCCGGGCTGCACCCCGTCGTCCATGAAGTGCTCGTACCAGTTCAGATCGTGCTTGAGCGCGTCGACCGTGATGCCGGTGGCCACGACCAGCAGGGGGATCTCCATGCTCTTGAAGGTCAGGGGCTCGCCGGCCGGGTCGCGCAGCAGGCTGCCGATGGCCGAGCGCAGGTAGAGGCGCAGCGTGGCGGGGATGCCGTAGCGGCTCTCGGCCTCCAGCACGCGGAAGACCCGCTGCCAGGAGAGGCGACGGGCGGCGGCGAACATCGGGGCGGCGTCGAAGATGCGGCGGCGGGCGCGGAAGAGGCTCATCAGCGAGCCGATCGAGGTCCCGGCGAGCAGCTCGGGTTGCAGACCCTGGCGGTGCAGCAGGGTCAGCGCCCCGGCGTAGCCGTAGCCGGCGCCTCCGCCTCCTCCCAGGGCGACCACCAGCTGGCGGGTCGTGACCTCGGCCTCCAGGCTCTCCCGGTCGATGATGCAGCTCTCCAGCACCTTCTGGCGCTGGGCGCGGGTGGCGGCGACCAGGGCCGGCAGCTCGCGCACGGCCGCCCAGAGCCCCTCCTCGCCCCGACCCAGCCGCGGCCGGAGGGCCTCCAGCACCCGCCAGCGGTGCGGGGCCAGCGACTCGGCGAGGTCGATGTCCTCGCCGTCGAGGTTCTGCACCTCGGTCAGCCGGGCGAAGGAGAGCACGTAGCGCAGGGCCTCGTAGAGCTCGGGGCCGACCTCGCCGGGGCGGGCGAGCTGGCGGCGCACGACCTCGGACTCGAGCTCGTCGAGGGGCTTGCGGAGCTCGAGGTGACGGGCAGCGTCCATGGCGGCGCAGCGTAGCGCACGAGGCGCGGGTGTGACTAGCTAGTGCCAGGCACTAGCTAGTCACACCCGCTCGGGGCGCCAGTCCTCGGGGAAGAAGTCCTGGTAGTCCCGGCGTAGGAAGCGCTGGTCGATCAGCATGACGACGCCTTTGTCCTCGGCGGTGCGCACCACGCGGCCGGCGGCCTGGACCACCCGCGCCATCGCCGGCACCAGCCAGGCGTATCGGTAGCCCTCCTCGTATTCCTGCTGGTACCAGGCCTGCAGCAGCTTGCGCTCCAGGTTGGCCATCGGCAGGGCCGGGCCGACGATGATGGCCCCGGTCAAGGCAGCCCCGGGCAGGTCGACGCCCTCGGCGAAGATGCCCCCGAGCACGCCCAGCAGGATGTGGCCCTCGCCCCGGGCCATCGTCTCCAGCAGGGTGGCGCGCTCGGCCTCGCCCATCCGTCGGCCCTGCTCCAGCACCGGCCGCTCGCCGAGATCCAGCAGGGGCCGCAGCTCGTCGAGCAGTGCGAAGCTGCTGAAGAAGACGGCGACGTTGCCGGGGACCGAGCGCAGGCAGTCGCTGACCAGGGCGGCGGTGGGCTCCCGATCGCGGGCCCGGTGGCGGTACTCGGTGCTCACCTGGGGGAAGAGCAGGACCTGGAGGTTCTCGGGCGGGAAGGGCGAGGAGAAGCGGGCGACCTGCTGGCGCTCGGGGTCCAGCCCGCAGAGCGAGGCGTAGAACTCGGTCGGGTGCAGGGTCGCCGAGATCAGCGCGCTGCCGGCGAGGCTGTGGAAGAGGGGGCGCAGGATGGGCGAAGGATCGCGGCAGAGCAGGGAGAGCTCGACGTCGCCGCGCGGCAGGCGGCGCCAGATGCAGACGGTCTCCTCGCCGGCGCGGTCCAGGGCGGAGCGCAGGCGCAGCACGGCGCGGGCGATGTCCAGCCAGGGATCGACCTCGCCCGGGCCCAGCAGGGGGCGCTCGTGGCGCAGCAGCACGTAGTCGAGGCCGACGGCGTCGACCTCCTCGGCCAGCCGGCGGACCCGCCGGGGCTGCAGGCCGTCCTCCAACGAGAGGGCCACCTCTCCCTGAGCGGCGAGCTCGACACCCTCCTCCAAGAAGAGCGCGATCTCCTCGGCCACGCGGGCGATGCCCTCGTAGGCTGGGTCGCCTTGGAGCATGGCGAGGGCGCGCTGCGCGGTCGAGCGCAGCAGGCGGGGCGAGGCATAGCCCATGGCCCGGTCGGGCAGGTTGTGGGCCTCGTCGACCAGGACGATCCACTCGCCAGGGGCCTCGGCGAGGGCATCCAGGCGCACCGAGGGGTCGAAGACGTAGTTGTAGTCGGCCACCACGACGTCGGCCTCGGCGACGAGGTCCATGCTCAGCGCGAAGGGGCAGGCGCGGGCGGGGCCGGCGAGGGCGACGACGTCGTCGGGGTCCAGCGCCGAGCCCTGCCAGGCGCGGGAGATCAGCCGCTGGGCGGCGACCTTGTCGTGGTAGTCGCGGGCGTACTCGCAGGAGTCGGGGCGGCAGGCGAGGACCTCGTTGAGGCAGATCTTCTCGCGGGCGCGCAGGCTGACGGCGCGCAGGGGCAGGCCGCGCGCGGCCATGGCGCGCAGGCTCTCCTCGGCCATGAGCTGCTGGGTCGTGCGGGCGGTGGCGAAGAGCACCCGGCGGTCGGTCGCCCAGGCCACGGCGATGGCCGCGTGCAGCACGGCGGCGGTCTTGCCGTAGCCGGTGGGGGCGACCAGCAGCAGGTGGCGGCCCTGGCGCAGGGCCTCGGCGACCTGCCGGGAGAGCTCCTCCTGGCCGGGTCGCCAGCCCTCGTGGGCGAATGGAACCGGGCCCAGGCGGCGGCGGTGCAGCCAGGCCAGCCGCTCCTCGCGGCGGCGGATCAGGTCGCTGAGCAGCGCGTTCAGCCAGGCCCCGGTCTCACGATCGGGCCGCACATCCAGCAGGTGCCGGTAGCCGTCGGCGAGGCTCTCCACGACCAGCCGGCCGCGGGCAGGCTGACCATCGCAGGCCAGGAAGTGCAGGTAGAGCTGGAGCTGCCGCACCCAGGAGGGGAAGTGCTCGGCTTGCATTTCGGCGAGGCGGGCGCCGGGCAGGGCCGTCGACTTGAGCTCCTCGACCACGACCTCCTCGCCCTCTCGCGAGAGGCCGTCCAGCCGGCCCGAGATGCAGATCTCCCAGCCCAGGACCAGCAGGCGGTGCCGAACCGTGACCTCGCGGCGGAAGCCCTCGTCCTGCCCGGCCCGATCGCCCTGCCAGGCGGTGTGCACCTGCTGGCCGGCCTTCATGCGCGCCCGCGCGGACCAGGCCGCCTGCAGGCGGAGGTGGCCGCTGGGCGGGACCGCCTCCAGCAGATCGTGCACGCCGAGATCGAGGGTCCGGCTGTGGTCGTCGAAGCGGAGCATGTCGCGGGGTAACAGGGCGCCGGTACCAGGGCTGGCCGGGCCAAGGCGGGCTACCCTCCGCGCCTTCTCCTGTGGAGCCTGCCATGCCTTCCTCCCCCTGGGTCGTCCTCAAGTTCGGCGGCACCAGCGTCTCCAGCCTCGCCCGCTGGTTGCTCATCCGCGGCATCGCCCGCCAGCGGCTGGAGGCCGGGGAGCGGGTGCTGCTGGTCTGCTCGGCCCTGGCCGGGGTCAGCAACCTGCTGGTCGAGGCCGCCGCGCGGGCCCCTCGGGGCGAGCACGAGCCCGTGCTGGCGCAGATCCTGGCCCGGCACCGGGCCTTCGCGGAGGAGCTCGGCGTGGACCCGGCCGAGGCGGATCCGGCGCTGGACGAGCTGAAGCGCACCCTGCTGGGAGCCAGCCTGCTGGGCGAGCTCAGCCCGACGCAGGAGGCGCGCATCCTGGCGACGGGCGAGCTGGCGCTCAGCCGACTGGCGGCGGCCTGGATGCGGGCCCAGGGCGAGGCGCTGAGCTGGCTGGACGCGCGGGAGCTGCTGCGCTCGGAGCCGCAGGCCGCTCGACCTGAACGGAGCCTGCTGCTGCAGGCCCATGTGGGCGACGAGCTCGACCCGGAGCTGATCGTTCGCCTGAACAGTGCCGGGAACCTGGCCCTGACCCAGGGCTTCATCGCCCGCGACCACCGCGGCCGGACGGTGCTGCTGGGGCGGGGCGGCTCGGACACCTCGGCCTCTCTGTTCGCGGCCCGCCTGGGGGCGGCGCGCTGCGAGATCTGGACGGATGTGCCCGGCATGTTCACCGCCAACCCCGCGGCGATCCCCTCGGCCCGGCTGCTGCTGCACCTGGGCTACGACGAGGCCCAGGAGATCGCCTCGACCGGGGCCAAGGTGCTGCACCCGCGCTGCCTGCCTCCGCTGCGGCGGCACGGGATCCCGCTGGAGATCCGCTGCACCCAGCGGCCCGAGCTGGCGGGCACCCGGGTCTCGGGCGAGGGCGCCGGGGGCGGCTCGCGGGTCTTCGCGATCAGCGCCCGGCGCGGCGTGACCCTGGTCAGCATGGACACGGTCGGGATGTGGCACCAGGCGGGCTTCCTGGCGGATGCCTTCGCCTGCTTCAAGGCCCGGGGGCTGTCGATCGACCTCGTCTCCACCAGCGAGAGCAATGTGACGGTCACCCTGGATCCCAGCGACACGGCCCTGGCGCCCGGGGTGCTCGCGGAGCTGCTGGCGGACCTCGCCCCCCTCTGCCGGGCTTCGGCGATCGAGGGCTGCGCGGCGGTCAGCCTGGTGGGGCGGCGAATCCGCGGGCTGCTGCACAAGCTGGGCCCGGCCCTGCAGGCCTTCGAGGAGAAGCGCATCCACATGCTGACCCAGGCGGCCAGCGATCTGAACCTCACCTTCGTCGTCGACGAGGGCGAGGCCGACCGGCTGGTCAAGGAGCTGCACGCCCTGCTCTTCGACGGCTCGGACCCGGCGCTGGGGCCGACCTGGAGCGAGCTGGAGCAGCAGTCTGCGGCGGTGCGGCGGGCCTCGCCCTGGTGGGAGGCCCAGGCCGGCCGGCTGTGTGCGATGGAGCTGCCGCGCTACGTGTTGCACGGTCCGACCATCGACCGGGCGGCCAAGGGGCTGCTGGCCCTGAAGAACGTCGGCCGCGTCCTGTACGCGATGAAGGCCAACCCTCACCCCGAGGTGCTGCGGCGGCTGGTCGCCCTGGGGGTCGGCTTGGAGTGTGTCTCCCCCGGCGAGCTGGCGCGGGCCTTCGAGGCCTGCCCCGATCTCGAGCCCGAGCGGGTGCTGTTCACGCCGAACTTCGCCCCTCGCGAGGAGTACATCGCCGCCTTCGAGCTGGGCGTGCGCGTCACCCTGGACAACCTGGAGCCCCTGCGCCTCTGGCCCGAGGTCTTCGCCGGGCGGGAGCTGCACCTGCGCATCGACCCCGGCAGCGGGCGAGGCCACCACGACCATGTGCGCACCGGCGGCTCACGCTCCAAGTTCGGCATCGCCCGCGAGGAGCTTGCGGAGGTGATCGAGCGGTGCGGGGCGCTGAGGGTGGTGGTGCGAGGCCTGCACGCCCACGCCGGCAGCGGCATCCGCTCGCCCGAGCACTGGGCCGAGGTCGGCGCCTTCCTCGCCGAGCTGGCCCGGGAGCTGCCTGCGGTCGAGGTGCTCGACCTCGGCGGGGGCCTGGGCGTCCCGACCCGACCGGGCGAGGCGCCGCTGGACCTCGCCGAGCTCGACCGGCGGCTGGGGGCCATCCGGCAGGCCCACCCGCAGTACGCCCTCTGGCTGGAGCCCGGGCGCTTCCTGGTCGCCGAGGCCGGCGTGCTGGTCGCGCGGGTCACCCAGACCAAGCAGAAGGGGATGCACCGCTACGTCGGCATCGGCACCGGCATGAACAGCCTGATCCGGCCGGCGCTGTACGGGGCCTGGCACGAGGTCGTCAACCTCAGCCGCCTGGGCGAGCCCGCCACCGAGCGGCTGAGCGTGGTGGGGCCCATCTGCGAGTCGGGCGACACCCTGGCCCGCGACCGGCTGCTGCCCGAGACACAGGCTGGGGATGTGCTGCTGATCGGGCTGACCGGGGCGTACGGGAGCTCCATGAGCAGCCGCTACAACCTGCGCGAGCCGGCGGAGGAGGTGCTGATCGAGGACCACGATAGGGGGGAGGGATGAACCTGCTGCTGCTCCTCGCCTGCGCGGGAACCGAGCCGGTGGACTCCGGGGTTCCGGTG
>ERZ761602.5957-NODE-5957-length-14043-cov-7.005433_pt1 | contig 14043 bp, 17 predicted proteins | sample MGYA00512165_ERZ761602 | MGnify/ENA primary metagenome ERZ761602 (study PRJEB28899, sample SAMN02445085) | bioreactor sludge metagenome | biome: EBPR sludge; isolation source: Thorneside wastewater treatment plant | place: Australia: Brisbane, Thorneside...
GAACAACATTTGCCATTAAAAATATAAAGCATACACACATGAACAAAATAATCCTGTTCTTTATTGGACTTTTCATCGCCGCAGGATCGTTTGCACAAAAAAAGCCCATGCCAAATATTCTTGTCATCATTTCTGATGATCACGCGTATCAGGCCATCAGCGCTTATGGTGGCAAAAAGAGTCTTATGCAAACGCCATCAATTGACCGGTTAGCAAATGAAGGCGCTATTTTTAACAGCGCTTACGTAAATAACTCCTTGTGTGGGCCAAGCCGTGCAGGGTTTCTGAGCGGTAAATTCAGCCATGCCAACGGTTTTAAAGATAATGTTGTTTCTAATTTCAACTTCAATCAGGATATTTTTGTAAAAGGGCTTCAAAAAGCTGGATATCAAACAGCCTGGGTTGGCAAAATGCATTTGGGCGATAGCATTCCTTTGGGGTTTGATTACTATGGTATTCTTCCCGGGCAAGGGCAATACTACAATCCTGATTTGATCGAAACCGGAAATGTAAGAAAAAACTATAAGGGTTATGTCACTGATGTAATCACGGATCTTTCTGAGGGATGGCTCGACAGGCGCAACAAATCAAAGCCATTTTGCCTGGTAATCGGGCACAAAGCAACTCACCGAAACTGGCTGCCGGATGTACAAGATCTTGGAAAATTTGATAACATTAATTTTAAATTACCAAACAACTTTTACGATAATTATGCCACCCGCACCGCTGCGCAGATGCAGGACATGACGATTTCGAAAACAATGCGCATGGGACCCGATTTAAAAGTGTTTAACTCAAAAGAAGAAGCAGAAAGAGGCATTGGGCTAAAAAGAATGAACCCCGAACAGCGAAAGGCATGGGAAGAATACATAAACAGCATTTCGGAAGATTTTAATAAAAAGAATCTTACGGGTGATGCTCTAACGGAATGGAAATTTCAGCGCTACCTGAAAGATTATCTGGCAACAGCCACTTCGCTCGACAGAAATATTGGCCATGTGCTGGATTATTTGGATAAAAATGATCTCACAAAAAATACAATTGTAGTTTACCTCTCAGATCAGGGATTTTATATGGGTGAACACGGTTGGTTTGATAAGAGATTTATGTATGAAGAATCTTATCGCACACCAATGGTTATGCGTTATCCCGGCGTTATTAAACCCGGCACTAAAATTAATGACATGATCATGAATATTGACCTTGGCCCAACATTTTTACAGGCCGCTGGTGTGGCTGTCCCTAAAGATGTGCATGGGCAGTCGTTTTTACCACGCCTGCAAAACAAAAAGTATCAAAGCCGGGATGCAATGTATTATCACTACTACGAGAACGGCGAACACTCGGTTTCACCCCACTTTGGCGTTAAAACAAACCGGTATAAGCTTATTCGCTTTTACGAAAAAACAGAAGGCTGGGAGTTATTTGACCTGCAAAGCGATCCCCATGAAATGAAAAATATTTACGGCACCACGGGTACTGAAAAAATAACCGCCAGGCTCAAAAGTCAGTTGCTCGGATTGCTTAAAAAATACAACGATAAAGAAGCCATCGCAATATTCAACAATCCGGTTCATTAGTCTTACATTCACATGTTGTACCCTGGCAACAATAATAAGTGCTTAAAAAAATTGCAACATTGTTGCTTTTTTGTTATTTTTGCAAGATGAATTTCAGGATCAATTGGGATGCTTTGGGGATAACAGCTTCTTTAGCTTGTGCAATTCATTGCGCAATTCTGCCTCTATTTTTGGCCAGTTTACCACTATTTGGGATTAACATTATTGAAAATCAATTGTTTGAATATGGTATGATTGTGCTGGCCTTTTTGGTGGGCGCTTATGCTCTTTGGCATGGCTACCGCTTACATCATCACAAAATATTACCGCTTGTTATATTTACGCTGGGTATGGCCTGCCTGGTGCTGAAACAAATGATTCATGAGTATCACAACATTATTCTGATTCCGGCTGTGATACTTATCGTTGCGGCACATTGGCTAAACTATCGTTTTTGTAACAAACACAACCATGCCTGCGGCAGCGATTGCGTGCACGATCATTACTAGGGAAATTTTTCTGTCTTCTTTTTTTCCCCTATTTTGTTTCCTCAAAATATTGGTTGTATGGAAGGAGAGATCATCCTCATTTTTATAATAGTCGGACTGATTGGCATCCCTCTTTTTCTATACTCTTTTATGAGTGGCAAAAAAAATGAAGGGGAAGAAGAAAAAGAAAACTAAAACTATGTGGCACTGGTAAATTGTCTTAAAAACCTCACATCGTTTTCACTAAAAAACCTGATATCGTTGATACCGTATTTTAACAAGGCCGGTCTTTCCACACCCATACCAAAGGCAAAGCCGGTGTATTTGTTCGGGTCAATACCGCAATTCTGCAATACATTTGGATGAACCATTCCACAGCCCAAAATTTCTACCCAACCGGTCTTTTTACAAATATTACAACCCTTTCCTCCGCAAATGAAACAGCTTACATCCATTTCGGCACTGGGTTCAGTAAAAGGAAAATACGACGGGCGAAACCTAACTTTCACATCTTTACCATACATTTCTTTCACAAAGAAATAAAGTGTTTGTTTCAGATCGGCAAAAGAAACGCTTTCATCAATATAAAGCCCCTCCACCTGATGAAAAAAGCAATGGCTGCGCGCACTAATGGTTTCATTGCGATATACACGGCCAGGACAAATTACCCTGATGGGAGGTTTGCTTTTCTGCATTTCGTGCACCTGAGTATTACTGGTGTGAGTGCGCAAAAGCCAATCCACGGCAGCGTTTGAGCCAGCCTCTACATAAAACGTATCCTGCATATCGCGTGCAGGATGATGCTCGGGCATATTTAGCGCGGTAAAGTTGTGCCAGTCATCTTCAATTTCGGGGCCTTCGGCAACGGCAAAGCCCAAACGCTGAAATATGCTGATAATTTTATTACGCATTAACGAAATAGGATGCCTGCTCCCCAGCGGCGTTTCGTCTCCGGGCAGCGAAAGATCCATATCCATTAAAGCAGCACCAACGTTTGGCACCAAAGCTTCTTTTAGTTCATTATATTTTGCTTCGGTAAATAATTTGAAATCATTGAGTAGTTGACCGGCCTCCCTCTTCTGCTCGTTGGACACGTTTTTCATTTCGCCCATAACCGCCTTCACAATACCTTTGGTGCCTAACCATTTTATACGAAATTCCTCAATAAACTTTTCTCCAGCAGCCTTGAAATCGGCTATTTCCTTTTTATAACTATCAATTTTTTGTATCAGGTCCTGCATAGTGCGCAAAGATAAGGCGATTTGCAATTGTAAGCAGAAGGTGCGAGTGTAGCCCAATTTACACCACGGTTCCCCTGCCTATTTGACATAATGTAAACCAATGTGCCCCTACGCCTCCTATCGCTTTCGGTTATGTTCGCCAGAGAGCTGGGTATTAGGAGAGCCTGTTTATGATCGTATCCATAATACTTGACGCGGCCAAGTCAATTTTTTTCAACGCGCCCTGAATTTGTTGGACGGATCGTGGGCGGCAATAAATTATCGGTGTTCTTTGTAAAAGGATACCGGTGCGCGCGACTTTATTGTATTAATCATTGCTTCATCAGGCCGCGTTTTCAATGCGGCCTGCAATTGTTCGGCAGTTCTGAACCCCACCACAACACTCCCTACAACCGGTTGTACCAATAAATAGCCCAGGGCAATATCTTCGGTTGCATTAGAACCAGCCATCTTTTGAATTTTTTGTTTTACTGCCTTTACTTCATCCGCCGTGAGGCCCGCATAATCTTTAGCAGACTTATTTATTAAAATGCCCTGGGCTAACGCGCCTCGTGCTAAAATACTGATGTCATTTCGGTACAAAAGATCAGTTATTTCCTCTTCCGGCCGTCTGTCTAAAAGACTGTACTGCATCATTACGCTCACGATACCCGAGCGTTTCACATACTCCTTTATCACATTTGGCCTGATACTGCTGATGCCATAGTTAAGTATTTTACCCTGCTGTTTTAAAATTTCAAATGCTTCAATCGTTTCATCAATCGGGTCATCAATTGTGCCCCCATGCAATTGGTACAGGTCAATATAATCAGTTTGCAGCCGTTTTAAACTCCCTTCTACCGACTTTAGAATATGTTCCTTTGAAGGATTCCAGTCAAACCCTTTTCCCCCGTCCGACTTAATTACATTACCAACTTTTGTTGCGATTACAACTTTCGGCCGGTGCGATTTCAGGGCACTTCCCACTAATTGCTCATTGTTGCCCGTGTCATAGATATCTGCAGTATCAAAATAATTTATACCCAAATCGAAGGCCTTTTGTATTAGACCAACACTTTCGGCTACGGAATTCTTTCCCAAAGACATACAACCAAAGCCGATTTCTGAAATTTTAACTCCTGCTTTTCCCAAGGGTCTGTAATTCATCCGATTTATTTTTTAAACTTTGTTTTTGCAAATTTATTGCCATAACTCACAAAAAATGCACTCTGATTGAGCAAAGCAATTGTTAAAGCCAACCCAAAAATGCCTGTTTTGGACAACCTGTTAATTTCACTAAAAGGAGTGGATTACCTTTGCCTAAACCCCTCTCCCCTGTAACATGACAATAGAAGAAAGAATAAAACAAAGTCATTTTAAAAACGCCTACCATAAACTGGCGGTTAATTTAATGTACACCACCAGCCAGTTGGAATCTTATCTCAAAGAGATCTTTAAAAAAGAAGAAATTACACTTCAACAGTATAATATTTTGAGAATTCTGAGGGGAAGCAGGCCAAACCCTCTCTCCACAATGCAAATCAGGGATCGCATGATGGACAAAATGAGCGACACCAGCCGTATTGTGGACAGGCTGTTGTTAAAGAAGTTGGTTACCAAAAAAGCTACTGCCGGTGATAAGCGCCTAGTAGATGTTCGCATTACAAAAAAGGGATTGCTGTTGCTACAAAAACTGGATACCATTGAGGACAACGTTTCGGTTTTTTTAGCGAACCTCTCAGAAGCAGAGGCCAATCATATCAGCGATTTGTTGGACAAGATCAATAATGAGGGTTAATAGTAGGGACCGACCGATTAATCCTTAAAAAGAGTACCCCCTCCGTTTCGCTAACCCGTAAGCCCTATCTTTGCGCCCTAAAATATTATTTTGAAATAATGAAAGCATATAATTTTTTAATTCGCTACAGGCTTCCCATTGCAATAGTATTGCTTTTGGCGGGTGGCTATACAAATTATGCCGCAGGATTTTGGCCGGCATTCCCTTTGTATCTGATAGGAGTGATTCTTGTTTTTGGGTATTTTTTCTTTGGGCCGCTACGATTGATTCAGGAATATATGGAAACCGGCGACCTTGATGGCGCGGAAAAGGTTTTGAACTCAATAAAATACCCCAACCTTTTATACAAGCCCATCAGGTCAGTTTATTATACGCTGAAGGGCAATATTGCCATGAGCAAGCAGGATTTTGATAGTGCCGAGGTGATGATGAAAAAAGGGCTTGATTTAGGTATGCCCGTGAAAGAGGCCGAGGGCGCCAGTCTGCTTCAAATGGGAATGTTAGCTATGCAAAAAGGCAATAATAAACAGGGCGAAAGCTATATCAGGCAGGCAATTCGAAAAGGTTTGCCCGATAAAGAAAATGAAGCAGCAGCATACCTTCAAATGTGTTCTATTATGATGAACAAAAGAGAATTCAGAGCAGCTAAAGATTTTTTTAGAAAAGCAAAAGCCTGTAAGCCCACAACGCCTCAAATTGTTGATCAATTGAAACAAATTGAAAAATATATTTCGAGAATGCCGGGTTAAACCTTATTCTTAAAGCGAAACGAAACGTTTCCTTGCTACACTTTTTTATCGCTGATCCTTTCGTTAGTAACGGCCGCGAAAATACTTTAAAGGTTGTGTTCCTTTTCATCAGCCAATAGTTCTGACGCCGCTGAACTTGGAACAGTTTGCGAACAAAGGTGGTCGCATTTCAAACTGTCGCACAGAAAACCATCGCACATAGAAAGTCATTCTGTGCAAAGCGAGGAATCTCCGCTTATACTTAGGAAACACACCTCCCTGCGGTCGGTATGACGATTGTGACGATTGGGGATACACACAACAAGGCCGCCCTGCTATTTTTTCGTATTTTTGAGATTGCCGGGCTGTATTTGCAATCATGATTTCTTCACCAGTTAGCTTGTTCATTAATCTGAGTCTGTTCTATTTTTGCTTTTTTGGGGAAATGCTTTTGAGGTGAAAGATAGATATTACGCTATTGCCTTCAGGAAACACTAAGCCCAAGAGGCTGCAATTCAACCGGTAACTTGAGCTTCTACTTCTGCATAGAATAACATCGTTAAGCCTTTTGAAGTAAATGAGCAGAATCATTTGAATCCCTGTAAGGAGGAAGCGAACAACTGATAAATCAGACTTTCCTCACTAATATTTTTAAAATGCGCTACTTCTGTTTTTTTAGTCGCCCAACGATAACAGCGCTATTGCTGCTACTGTTTTTACCTTCCTTTGGGCAGATAAACTGGAATAACATAAATCTTACAGGTAAGAAGGCCAAGATTTTAAAAACTCCCAACCCGCTTCGATTCACTCTCACAGCTACCGGGGCAGTAGCAACAGGTAAAAGTCAGGATCAGATAGTTAGTTTAGAAGATGTAAAAAACGTCTTACATAGTGAATCCGTGCGAAATGCATTATTAGAAAAGTTTGCAGGAGAGTATTTTTTGGGTGGCAGTACGGGTTCCAATATCGGGGATATCAATCTTACAGGGGAATCATCTACATTCATTTACGGCTTTCAGTTAGCAAAATCCATAGGAAAACAATTTGAAGCAGGGGCAGGTATAAGTTTTTTTAAGCAAAACTGGGCTGGTGAATATCCTATAAAAGTGGTTCCATTCGGCGATGCTCAGCCATATACAAAAAGCGGAACCATTAGTTCAAATACCTCATATTTATTACTCAATGCAAACACTACTTACTTTTTGCAAAAGAAGGTTTTTCGCCCGTTTTTAACAGTGGGGGTGCAGGTAGGTGTACCTGGAAAATCAACTCTTGAGTCCGAACTCGAAGGAATCTCGTTACAATTGAAAAGTAAAGAACAAAAAATGGTTACCTCTGCCTTTGGAGGTGCCGGGGTGCGTGTTGTATTTCTTAAAAATCTGTTCGCACAAGCGCTGGTTGCTGCAACCAGATTTCCTTCCCAAAATTATGCTCCAATGATTCAGATCGGATTGGGCGGTGGGTTCTAAAAAACAAAAAGGGTTTGCTTCAGGTTGAAATAGAATAATGATGAATGTTGTGAGAATCCGGCTTTAATCGCTTTGCAAAAAAAATTGAGCATCAACGCCATATCAGCCTTGCCATTCAGCGTAAGAATCCTTCGTTTCAAAAAGTTTTAGTTTAACCGGTCTGATATTTTGAGGCAGATTTTTAATAAATATGTTTCTGGCGTATAATAAGATATTCTCAGCCGTAGGCTCAAAGTCCCACACTACAAGGTTTTCATGCTCTTCCAGCTCAGGATGTGCCGCAATATAAGCTTTTGATAAAACTATTTTATGATCCAGGATATCCACAATTTCAAGCCCTGCTTTTTTAATGTCCTTGAAATCAAACAAAAATCCGGGCGCCGGCAAATACTCATCTCCTGGCTCATCACCGGTTATAGTTACATGCAGTTCGTACGAATGCCCATGAATATTTTTGCATTGCCCGTTATAGCCATGAATGGCATGGGCTGTTTCAAAATGAAAAACTTTGGTCAGTTGAATCATCAAATACTTCTTTTTTGTCAATTTTACCAGTCTGCAAAGATACTTACAAAAGCAAACACGAACCTGTAACCCTAACAAAAAATGATTTAAATCATTGCCAAACCCTACCAAATTCTTACGGCTTCGTGTACCTTTGCGTTTCACCAAAAGCGCACCTGCAATGCGCCTCAACAAAATGAAAAAAATTGAATTACTCTCTCCTGCGGGGTCTTTTGACAGTATGCAGGCTGCTATTAACGCCGGTGCCAACGCCATCTATTTTGGTGTGGAACAATTAAATATGCGCACCGTTTCATCTAAAACATTTACGATTAATGATATTGCCGAAGTGGCCGAGCGGTGCAAAGCTGCCGGGGTAAAGGCTTATATTACGCTCAACACCGTCATGTACGACCACGACAGGCAATTACTCCAAACAATTTTAGAGGAAGTAAAACAAAGCGGTATTGATGCGGTAATTGCATCGGACTTTGCCGTGATTGAACAATGCATCAGTTTGAATATTCCGGTGCATATTTCTACGCAGGCAAACATCAGCAATATTGACGCAGTTAAGTTTTACGCCAGATTCTCGGATGTTGTTGTTCTTGCAAGGGAACTTACGTTAAAACAAACGGAAAATATTTGCAGGGAAATTGTTAGAAAAGATATTCGGGGAATTTCAGGAGAACTAATGAAGGTGGAGATATTTGGGCATGGTGCATTGTGTATGGCAATATCCGGCAAATGTTATTTAAGCCTTCACACACAAAACGCATCGGCTAACCGGGGCGCCTGCCAGCAAAACTGTCGTCGCGCGTATGAAGTAAAGGATAAGGAAACCGGCGCAGAACTTATAGTTGACAACGAGTACATCATGTCGCCAAAAGATTTGTGTACAATTGATTTTTTAGAAGAAGTGGTAGCCAGTGGCATTGATGTTTTGAAAATTGAAGGCAGAAGCAAAGGTGCGGATTATGTTCACACAGTTACAAAGTGCTATCGCGAAGCACTTGACGCCATTGCCGATGGAACTTACTCGAAGGAAAAGGTTGACGGTTGGATGCAACAATTGGGGGAGGTTTACAACCGCGGCTTTTGGGACGGATATTATTTGGGAAGAAAGCTGGGCGAATGGACAAAAAACCCCGGCTCGGCTGCTACGGAAAGAAAAATTTACATTGGGAAAGGCACGAAGTATTATCCCAAAATTGGTATTGGAGAATTTTTGATTGAAACAGGATCGTTAAAAATTGGCGACACATTAATGGTTAGCGGCTCGCGCATTGGCATGATGAAAGAAACCGTTGAAAGGCTTGTGGTTAACGGCGTTGAAACTGATATGGCAGGAAAGGGCGATAAAATAACTTTTCCTGTATCAGAAAAAGTTACTCACAACGACAAACTCTATAAAATTGTGGCAACTACTAATGAGTAAGATCATTCACTACCGAAACAAGTGCATTGGATGCGGCCTGTGCCATGAGCAACAACCAGAACTTTGGCGCATGAGCAAGAAAGATGGCAAAGCCACACTTTTAAATGCTGATTTGAAGAAAGACGTTCATGTACTTGTCCTCAATGAAATTCATCGCCAACCATTGCAACAAGTGATTGCGGGATGCCCTGTGAAAGTGATTAAGATATTGTAGCAATGAACAATCCCAAAAGCTTATTGAAGTAATAACATAAATTATGAATAAAGACATTTTAGCCTTCATCAAAAAACAAACCTGCGCAACTATCAGTTGTATTGATGACAACTCAAAACCATACTGCTTTACGGTTTTTTATGCGTGGGACACTGAAAATAGCACGCTGATTTACAAATCCTCGCCCGACACGCATCACTCCAAAATCTTAACCCAAAACGGTTTCGTTGCAGGAACCATTCATCCTGATAAGCTCAATAAACTGCTCGTTCAGGGAATGCAATTTGAGGGGATGATCTTAAAAACCGATTCCCTTGCTGCAAAAAAGGCATACAATATCTACCACAAAAAGCATCCCTTAGCTATAGTAAAGCCCGGAGAACTTTGGGTAGTACAGGTAAACCACATAAAAATGACAGACAGCACAAAGGGTTTTGGAACAAAGTTGGAATGGGCGAGAGACAAATAAGTAGTTTAAAAAGCGTATTTGTTTAAACTTTTTCGAATACTTTTGGTCAAACACTAAAATCCTTAATTATGAGATTGCTTAGCACCACACTCCTCGGCTGCATTGCGCTACCTGTTGTATTTGCAGCATGTAATAAATCAGGTAAAGAAACAGCCGCTCCAAATACTAATGACCTTCAGGCAACTTCCGAAATTGCCGTTCAAGGCGCAAATAACGAAATCTTAATGTTAGATGACGAACATCTTGTAGACATGAACATTCCTCTGTATTTGAGTGATTCACGAATTCCTTTCGCCTCCAGTATCCCTTCCACTTGTCCAAAAATTACTATAACTCCCGCCACGGGCTTCCCGCGTACAATTGTAATGGATTTTGGTGAAGGCTGCACTCGAAATGGAGTGACCAGGAGCGGCCAGATAGTTGTAATGATGAGCGACTACCGCGACAAACCTGGCAGCACCGTAATTACAACGTATAATAATTATTTTGTGAATCGGGTAAAAACAGAAGGCAAAATCACTTGGAACAATACGACTACTGATGGAGCCAGAGGCTGGGTAAGTAAGATTGAAAATTTGAAAATGACCCGGCCTGATGGTAAATTTACTGTACAAAATGCAATAAAAGAAACTCGCCAAATCGCGGGTGTGCGCACAACCGAAAATAACGACGATGGTTTTGCAACCACGGGTCGCGGAATGATTAAAACCTCCGAAGGAGCCAGCCGAAGCCACGCGATTACAACACCGCTTGAAAAGTTTAACAATTGCCGCTGGATAAGCAAAGGAGTTATGAAGACTGAAGGAAACGGCCACTCGGTGGTAATGGATTATGGTAATGGAACCTGCGACAATAAAGCAACTATTACCAAGGACGGCGGTGAGCCATCATCAATTGAATTAAGATAATTTTTAGTTTTAAGCTTCGTAAGGCTGCCTCTCGGCGGCCTTTTCGTTTTTCAGACCCGTCAAAAATTGTTAGCCACAGCATCATTTAGTAAATTTGCCGCATGAGTACCTTTAAAAAAGTCAGGGTGCGTTTCGCGCCTTCTCCTACCGGTGGGCTGCATTTGGGTGGCGTACGCACCGTCTTGTATAATTACCTGTTTGCCAAAAAACATGCTGGTGATTTTGTGCTTAGGATTGAAGATACAGACCAAACACGATTTGTGCCTGGCGCCGAGGAATACATTTTTGAATGTCTGAAATGGTGTGGCCTGAACCCGGACGAAAGTGTTGTGAACGGCGGCAACTATGGCCCCTATCGTCAGAGCGAAAGAAAAGAGCGTTATAAACTATATGCAGAAGAATTAGTGGCTGAAGGCCATGCCTATTATGCGTTTGACACACCAGAACAACTTGAGGAAATGCGTAACTTATACCGGACTGATGAAAATCCTTCTCCGCAGTATGATCATAAAGTTAGGATGCATATGCGTAATTCGCTCACCCTTTCGGGCGAAGAAGTGCATCGCCTGATCCGCAGCAATACACCGCATGTGGTCCGCATAAAAATGCCCGAAAACGAAACCGTGAGCTTTACTGATATGATTCGGGGAGAAGTGAGCTTTGATACGTCATTGGTAGACGATAAAGTATTGTTGAAAGCCGATGAAATGCCTACCTATCATTTGGCCGTTGTTGTTGATGATCATGAAATGAAAATCAGTCACGCCTTTCGTGGGGAAGAATGGTTACCCAGTTCTCCCGTTCATATATTGCTTTGGAAATACTTGTTTGGTTTGGACGTAATGCCCCAATGGGCACATTTCCCGCTCATACTTGGCCCAAGCGGTAAGCTCAGCAAACGCGATGGCGCCAAAAACGGATTTCCCGTATTTGCGATGAACTGGACAGATCCAAAAACCAATGAATTGGTTGAGGGCTTCAAAGAGAAAGGATTTTTACCCGAAGCCTTCATTAACCTTTTAGCATTGCTTGGCTGGAATGATGGTACCGAACAGGAAATCTATTCTTTGGCTGACCTGGTTGAAAAATTTTCGATGGAACGCGTACATAGCGCGGGTGCAAAATTTGATTACGAAAAAGCGAAATGGTTCAACCACGAATGGATTAAAAAACTGAACGCGCAGGATTTATTGCCATATGTGAAGGAGGTTCTTTCGGCTAAGAATATTGATGTTACCGATGATGCAAAACTTTTAACGGTAATTAATCTTGTAAAAGATCGCTGTACTTTGTTGACTGACTTTTACGAGCAATCGGCATATTTTTTCAAAGAACCCAAAGTAATTGAACTTCACACCATTCAACCTAAGTGGAACGAAAACAAAACAACTTTCTTTAGTGAATGGGCCAACGTCATTTCAACTCACAACTTCACTGATCCCCACCAAATGGAAGAACAGTTTAAAGAACTCGCGGCATCTATGCAACTAAAACCCGGCGAGGTGATGATGCCGTTCCGCATTATGTTGGTTGGAGGCAAATTCGGGCCACATGTGTTCGATATCGCGCACATGATCGGCAAAGAGGAAACTGTGAAACGCATCAACACCGTAGTGAAAATGTTAGGTGAATAGATAATTTTGCCACAACCTGATGGTTAGTAGCTTAGCGTTCGGGCGCGTTTCGGAACAAAAAATTCAAAGGTTGCACGTCAGCCATGACTTAAAATTCAATGGCAGAAGTATATGCTCCTGCCTGCTTACGAAAGAACCGGATAATCCGTATAACCCTTTTCACCACCACCAAACATGGTTGCTTCGTCAGGAGTATTCAATTCTGCGTCTTGCGCAAAGCGTTTGGGCAAGTCAGGATTTGCCACAAATAGCGTTCCAAATGAAATGAGTTTAGCGATGTCTTTTTGTAATTCGGCTTCCGCTCTCTCTTTGGTGTATGCGGAGTTTGCAATTACGGTGTGAGTTGAAAGTTTGCCGAACAATTCAATTTCATCGTCTTTTGGGTAGTGTGGCAATAACGGAAAAGCAGGAACTCTCTTCATTAGTTCTATAAACGGCATATCTAATTTATTTAATTCGTTGATTAGATACGTATAAGTAGCAACAGGATTGTCAAAGACAATTACGGCATAAGGGTGCAATGGCGAAATTTTAATACCAACCTTTTCGCCACCAATTGTGTTAATCAATTCTTGCATTACTTCTAAAACAAACCGACTGCGGTTTTCAATGTTTCCGCCATATTCGTCTGTTCGTTGATTTGAACTTTCAGCCAAAAACTGGTTTGGCAAATAGCCGTTTGCTGCGTGTAATTCAACACCGTCAAATCCTGCTTCTATCGCGTTCTTTGCAGCTTGTCCGTAATCTTTTAAGATTTGGCTGATTTCAGCAATTGTCAACGCATGAGGCGTTTCAAATTCTTTTCTTCCCTGCGAGGTAAAGTGCTGCATTCCTGCAATTGCTGATGGAGCAACGGGCAATTTCCCATTTCTGTCAACCGAGTGACCAACTCGTCCCGTGTGCCAAAGTTGGACAAAGATTACACCGCCTTTTTCGTGAACAGATTTTGTTACTTTTTTCCAAGCTTCAATTTGTTCTTGTGTATAAAGTCCAGGCGTAAGCGGACTCCCGATAGCATCTTGGGAAATATTGATGCCTTCGGTAAGAATTAGCCCTGTACCTGATCGTTGTGTGTAATACTCAACTGTTAATCGCCAACCACTCCATATTTATCTGCTCGGCTTCTTGTCATGGCAGACATTACCATTTTGTTTTTAAGCGTTTGGCTACCTAATTGCACTTGTTCTAATAACTTCATTTTATTTTATAAGTGAGTTATAAAAAGAGAAGCGTTTGCAACCGTTCCACCTACGGTTGAATATTCGTTAACCGAAATAGGAAAAGAATTGCAACCGATTATTTTAAACTTGTATCAATGGGGTCAGAAAAACGCCAGGTAGCTCGTTTACTGATTGGTAGGTGTTTGTTATATAGTCCTCAAACATTTACACAATAATATCAAGTAGTGGAAGCAATTTGGGTTGTACAGGTGTAACGCCGTTCTTAATAAGAACGGGTGAATGCAAGTGTTTCAGCAAATTCATTTAAAGATTCTTCTGACTCCCATACATTGTAGGCTTCAAGTTGTTATACTTTACCTTTTAAAGAAAAGTATCTCATATAATTTCAGACGATCTTATTTTTTATAAAACGCCTTTTTTAATGGATGCTAAT
>ERZ761602.5958-NODE-5958-length-14042-cov-4.197112_pt1 | contig 14042 bp, 14 predicted proteins | sample MGYA00512165_ERZ761602 | MGnify/ENA primary metagenome ERZ761602 (study PRJEB28899, sample SAMN02445085) | bioreactor sludge metagenome | biome: EBPR sludge; isolation source: Thorneside wastewater treatment plant | place: Australia: Brisbane, Thorneside...
CGCTACGAGATCGGCTCCATCGTGTTCGCCGACAAGAACGAGCGCCCGATCATGTTGCGGCAGATCGCCGTCGCCACGAGGACGGCGACGGCCATGCCCGGCGCGAGGCGCCACGCCTCGGTCATTTCGAGCACGATCAGCACGGTCGAGACCGGAGCGCCCAGCACCGGCGCCGCCACCGCGGCGGCGCCGAGTGCCGCATAGGCGCCCGGCGCCATGCCGCCGGGCACGATCAGCGCCAGCCCGTGCCCGAACGCGCCGCCGAGCGCGCTGCCGAGCACCAGCGACGGGCTGAACACGCCGCCGCCGAAGCCGAAGCCGAGCGAAACCGCGGTCGCCGCCAGCTTCGCGGCCACGATCGCGACCAGGAATGCGAGGCCGTAGCGGTCGAGCATCGCGGCATGCGTGGCTTCCTGCCCGTAGCTCAGCACCTGCGGCACCCACAGCGCGAGCATGCCGACCGCGAGCCCGGCCGCGCCGGTCTTGAGCCATTGCGGGCCGCCGAGCCGCCCGTTGACGTCGCCGGCCCTGAAGATCCCCGCCATCATCGCGAGCGCGGCGGCGGCGGCCGCGGCGCCGAGCACCGCCGCCGCCGGATAGTCGATCGGCGCCGGGAAGCCGTGCGCGGGCAGCGGGAACAGGGGCGCCGACCCGAACCAGGCGCGGCCGACCAGCGTGCCGGCCGCCGCGGCCAGCGCCAACGCCGCGAGCGGCGCCGGACGGTAGGAGAGCAGCACGACCTCGAGCGCGAAGATCGGCGCGGCGATGGGCGCGTTGAACGACGCGGCGACGCAGCCGGCCACGCCGCAGGCGACGAGCAGGCGCAGTTCCGCGGCCGCGAATTTCGCGAGCGCGCCGAGGCCGGAGCCGAGCGCTCCGCCCAGCAGCACGATCGGCCCCTCGCGGCCGACCGAGGCGCCGACGCCGAGCGACAGCGCGTTGGCGACGGCGCCGAGCAGTGTGCGGCGCACCGGCAGGACACCGCCGTGCCGCCACACGCCCTCGAGCACGTCGGCGGGGCCGAGCAGCCGCCGGCCCGGCAGCACGAAATGGAAGTAGAGCCCGACCGCGAGGCCGCCCAGCGCCGGCGCCAGCGCGATGCGCCACGCCGGCACGCCGGCCAGCGCCGTGAGCAGCATCTCGCCGCCCGCGCCGAAGGCCAGCCACTGCACGCCGTTCAGCGCGAGCCGGAACGCGACTCCGGCCGCGCCGGACACGGCGCCGACGGCGATCGCGGCCAGCAGCAGCCGCGGCGCGAGGGCGCGCTTCGCCTCGTCGCGCCAAGGCGCCGCGTTCACGGCGCGGCGCTCACGCGGCGGCGCCCGCCTTGCGCTTGATGCCGATCACGCGGCCCGCTTCCGGCGGCTTCGGCAGCCCGCGATGCGCGTCGTAGAGCGCCTGGAACGCCGCCGCGATCTCGGCCGGCAGCGGCGCGGGCTTGCGCGTCTTCATGTCGACGCCGCAGCTGATCCACTCGCAGGTGGCGGCGACCCAGTTCTCGCGATCATGGTACATCTTCGCGATGTAGTGGAAGAAGCGCCCGTCGAAATCGAGCATCTGCGCTTCGAAGCGCAGCGGATCGCCGGCCGCCACCTCGCGCTTGTAGACGACGTGCGCCTCGAGCGCGAAGGTGGAGAAGCCGGTGCGGTCGCGATAGGCCGCGTCCATGCCGATCATGTCGAACATTGCGTCGGTCGCGTGATCGAAGGCCAGCACGTAGTAGGCCACGTTCATGTGGCCGTTGTAGTCGATCCATTCCGGCCGCACCGCCTCGCGATGCATGACGAGCGGCTGGCCGGGCGCGAAACTGGGCACGGGCGAAATCCTTCTCGGGCGAACGGCGGCAAAGTAGCGTCCGCGCCGCGTTGCGCAACAGGCCTCTCGCGCCGGGCCGAAGGAGAATGGTAGACGCTCTCCATGCACCGCGCCCTCGCCTTCCTGGGACGCCATGCGGGCCTCGTCCTCGCGGTCGGGATTCTGGTCGGGATCGCGGCGCCGCCGCTGGCGGCGGTGGCGGCGCCGCTCCTGATCTCGTCGATCGTGCTGCTGCTCGTGGTGGCGCTGGTGCGCCTCGACGGCCGGCAGATCGCGGCGCTGGTCGCCCGTCCGGCGGCGGCGGCGGCCGTGGTCGCCTGGGTACTGCTGGCGACGCCGGTCCTGATGACCGGCGCGGTGGCGCTGCTCGATCCCGCGCCGAAGCTCGGCACCGCGATGGTGCTTTCGGCCGCCTGCCCGCCGATCATGAGCGCGATCGCGTTCTGCTTCATGGTGGGCCTCGACGCGGCGCTGGCGACCGTCGTCGTGTTCGCGGCCATCTTCATCGTGCCGCTCACGCTGCCGCCGCTGGCCCTGCTGCTGCTCGGCCTCAATCTCGACATCGACGTGCTGAGCTTCATGGCCCGGCTCGCCGCGATCACCGGCGGCTCGCTGCTGGCGGCGATCGCGATCCGCGCCGCCGTCGCGCGCGAGGCGATCGCGCGGCGCGGCGAGATGCTCGACGGCATCGCAGTGGCGGGGCTGCTCGTGTTCGCGGTCGCGGTCATGGACGGCGTCGGCCAGGCCGCGCTCGAACGGCCGGGCTACGTCGCGGCGACGCTGATCGCGGCGTGCGCGGCCAATGCCGGCATGCAGGTCGTCGGGTTTTTCGCGTTCGCGTGGCTCGCGCGCCGGCAAGCGCTCGCCGCAGCGCTGCTCTCGGGCAACCGCAACATGGGGCTGCTGCTGGCCGCGCTCGGGGCCGCGGCGGATTTCGACGTGGTGCTGTATCTGGCGCTCGGCCAGATCCCGGTCTACCTGACCCCGCTCGCCAAGCCGCTCTATCGCTGGGCGTCGGCGGCGCGGGCCTGAGCGCGACGCCGCTGATACATCTTCGTCGGGCGGCTGCCATGCCGTCTTGGTGCGGCGCGGCCGCAGGGCCTCGCCAAAGGAATTCCGCTATGCTAACCATGGGCTGTGTGAGACGGAACCGTTCCATCGAGGCCTAGCGTGGGCCGGAACGGCCCGCCACGGATTGTGGGGGAAGAGGGATCAGGTCATGACGGGAATGCATGGCAAGGCGCTGCGCTTCGCGGCGCTCGCGATGGTTCTCGCATCGCTGGCGGCCTGTGCGACGGCGCCGGCCGATCCGGCGGCCCGGGCCGAGTTCGAGCGCGCGAACGATCCGATCGAGCCGTTCAACCGGCGCATGTTCGCGTTCAATCTCTGGGTCGACGACAATGTCGGCAAGCCGGTGGCCATCGCCTATCGTGACAACGTGCCGAAATTCGTGCGCGACCGCTTCCGCGACTTCTACGACAATTTCCAGTCGCCGGTAACGTTCATCAACGACGTGCTGCAGTTCGAATCCGGCCGCGCCGCGGAAACCGCGACGCGCTTCTGGGTCAACAGCGTGTTCGGCATGGCGGGCTTCTGGGACGTCGCCGGGCAATACGGCCTCAAGAAGCACAAAGAAGATTTCGGGCAGACGCTGGCGGTCTGGGGCGTGAAGGAAGGCCCCTACCTCGTGCTGCCGTTCATGGGCCCCTCGAACGTGCGCGACACCGCCGGCCGGGTGGTGGACTCGTTCTCGAACCCGATCAGCTATTTCCTGCCGCCGGTCGGCGCATGGCTGGAACTGGCCGGCGGTATCATCGACCGGGTCGACGAGCGCGCAGCGATCATCGAGCAGGTGGACGAGCTTCGCCGCACGTCGCTGGACTTCTACGCCGCGGTGCGCAGCCTGTACCGCCAGAACCGCGAATCGGAAATTTCGAACGGCAAGATCAAGAAGCCGCCGCTGCCCGGAGAAGACGAATAGGTCTCCCACCGGCCGCGTGCGTGCCCCTCGGCAAGGGGAGGGTTGAATGACCGCACCGACGCGGCGCCTGTTCCAGGCGCTGTTCATCGCCGCAGCCGCGCTGGCGTTCGCCGCCCCCGCGGCGGTTCGCGCCGACGCCAAAGACGACGGCAAGGCCCTCGTCCAGCGCATGGCCGACGAGGTCGTGAAGATCCTGGCGACGCAGGGCATCGACCGCGCGGCCAAGGAAGCGCGGTTCCGCCAGATCCTGGCCCAGAATTTCGACGTTCCGACGATCGGCGCCTGGGTCATGGGGCCGCCTTGGCGCGACGCCACGCCTGCGCAGCGCACCGAATATCTGAAGCTGTTCGAGACCTACATCGTGAAGGTCTACACCGGCCAGCTCTCGACCTATTCCGGCGAGAAGGTGACGGTGACCGGCGCCGAGGCCGACGGCAGCGGCGTCGAAGTGACGAGCCGCATCGCCGATCCCAAGAACGACCGCACGATCGAACTCAAGTGGCGGCTGCGCGGCGCCGGCAAGCAGCTCAAGGTGCGCGACGTGGTGATCGAGAACATCAGCATGTCGCAGACCCAGCGCCGCGAATTCGCGTCGGTGTTCCAGCAGCGCGGCAACTCGGTCGACGGCCTCATCGCCGCGCTGCGCGAGAAGATCGCCGAGCTCGACCGGAAGTAACGTGGCCCCATCGCCTTGCGGCTCCGCCGGATGGCCGCGGCGCCGCCGGGGAGCAAGGGCTTGAGCACCTACTTCGCCTGGGGAAGCGGCGTCGCGATCCTGGGCGCGCTCGTGGCGGCGGCGCTGCCGCGCCATCGCCGGACGCTGCTGCTGAGCGGCATCTTCGCGGCGCCGAGCGGGCTGTTCGACGCGATTTTCGTTCCCGAGTATTGGGCGCCGCGCCATGCGATCAGCCCGTATGTGAGCGTCGAAGGAGTCCTGTTCTCGTTCGGCAACGGGGTGCTGATCTGGGCCTGCGCGATCGCGCCGCATGCGCCGGCTGTCGAATATCGCTTCGCCGTGCTGCCCATGTTGCGGCGTTACGCCGTCTATATGGGCCTCGGCATGGTGCTCTTCCTCGTCCTCTGGCGCCGCGGATTGGGCCTGACGCACCTGCCGATCATGGACGCGACGCTGATCGTGGTGATGGGCTACGGGCTCTGGTTCCTCTACCGCGAACCCCGCTGGGCGCGCTTCGGCGTCGCCGGATGCGCGGGCTTCGTCCTGGTTTACGCGCTCGAGCTCGCGCTCGTCGCCTGGCTTGCCCCGGACGCAAGGGCGATGTGGGTGCGCGAGGGCGGCCTCGGATTTCTCGGCTTTCCGCTCCAGGAGCTGGGCTGGGCCGCGTGCTATGGCGGCGTCTGGGCGATGGCCACCGCATTCGGCTGCGGGGCCTCGCTGCGCGACGGTCGAGGCCGGCCGCCTCTTCGGTGAGCGACGTTCATCGCCACATGGCGGCCGCGGGGTCGAGGCGCGCGGCACGCAGCGCCGGATAGAAGGACCCCAGCACGCCGAGCAGTATCGCCGCCGCCGCCACCTCGACGAGCATTCGCGCATCGATGCGCGGCTCCAGGAATCCCGCGACCCCGGGCAGCGCCGTGATCGCCTGCGCGGCGAGGTAACCTGCCGCGAGCCCGACCGGTGCCGCGACCGCGGCGAGCACGGCGCCCTCGACCACGAACAGCGCCACGATCCGCTCCCGCGACCAGCCGACCGCGTGCAGTATCCCGATTTCGGCGGTTCGCTCGATCACGGCCATCAACATCGTGTTGAGGATGACGAGCACGCCCATCGCGATCGCGATGGCGGTGCTCGACCACGATACGGCGCGAAAGATCCCGATCACGCGATTGTTCGCGACCATAGCGGCGCCCGCCTCGACCGCGATGCCCGAATCGAGGGCGCGCAGCGCCCCGCGCACGCGGGCCGCCGCGGCATCGCCCGGGTCCGCGAGCTTGATGTGGACGAAGGTCACCGTATTCGCACGATCCAACAGCTTCTGCATCTCGGCGAGCGGCACATAGGCCGTGCGTGCATTGAGCATTTCGGAGAAGCGCGCGATCCCGACCACCCGGAACGGCCTGAAGGCGAGCGTGATCGTGTCGCCGGGTCGCTTGCGGAGCTGTTCGGCGAGCGCGCTGCCCAGCACGACGGCGCCCGCTTCGCCCGCATTCGGCCGGCGCCCGGCCTCGATTCGCATCTCCGCCCAGGTGTAGCTGTCCGCCGAAAGCCCGGTCAGGACGACATGCGCGGAATCGTCGGCGGTCACGAGCTTGACCAGTTCCGCCGATACCCCGCGCACGCCGGGGATTCGGGCTGCGCCCTCGGCAACGGCATTCGAGACCGCGCCCGAAAGCACGTCGACGGCGTCGCGGTCGAAGACCACGAGATCGCCGCCGCGCTCCACGAGGCTGCCCTGCCAGGCATTGGCCAGCCCGCGTGTCAGCCCGACCAGAACGATCAGCCCCGCGATGGCGATGATCACGCCGAAGACGGTGAGCCCGGAGCGGACACGGTTGCGCAAGGCGCCGCGCACGGCCAGCGGCACGAGACCCATCCGTCTAGCGGCGCGCACGCTCGGCTCCTTCGTCGCCGGAAGCAGCGGCGGCCCGAATGGGCGGGGCCCCGGTTTCGGGCGGCGCCGCAACCGCGCCGTCGGCGAGGCGGATGCGGCGTTCGAAGCGCGCGGCAACGCCGTTGTCGTGCGTCACGACCAGCAGCGCCATGCTGCGCCGGGAGCGAAGCCCGAACAGCAGCGCCACGACCGACTGGCCCGTTTCGGGATCGAGATTTCCGGTGGGCTCGTCGGCGACGAGCAGATCCGGTTCGTTGACGAGGGCGCGCGCGAGCGCAACGCGCTGCTGCTCGCCGACGGACAGTTCGGCCGGCCGATGATCGGCGCGCTTGGCCAAGCCGACGTCGCCGAGCAGGCGCAGCGATCGCGCACGCCATCCCTCGGTGCCGCCGTCGCCCACCGCGATGCCCACGTTCTCCGCCGCGGTCAGCGACGGGATGAGGTGGAAATGCTGGAAGACGATGCCGATCCGGCGCGCGCGCAGGGCGGTGCGCTGCGCGTCGTTGCGGATCTCGACGCCGTCGAAGAAGACGCGCCCTTCGTCGGGCCGTATCAGCCCCGCCGCGACGTTGATGAGCGTTGTCTTCCCGCAGCCGCTGCGGCCGAGCACCGCCACGGCCTCGCCCGCGGCGAGGGCGAGGTTGACGGCGCGCAATGCCTGGATGCGTCCCTGCCGATACCGCTTGGACACCTCGCGCAGCTCGAGCAACGGCGCCATCGTGCTCGGCCCTCCCCCGTGACTCTCTAGCCGTGGCGCACATGCTATCGCGGCAACCCGGCGGCATCCACGGCTGCGGCCTCGCGGTCAAAGGCCGCAAGCGCCGAACGGCCGCGATCCGGCGCGACGCGGAGCGCGCATCTCCGTGGCACCCGGCCGTCGCCCCTGTCGCGGCCGCACACCATAATCGCCGGTGTCCGGAATTCGCCGCGTTTGCCCCAAAAACGTCCCTGGTCTTGCGGGCCGGGCTATGACAAATCCATGCGCGGCCGCCGCCTTGGGGCGGCGCGCCCGGGCAGCCCAGGACGATCGCCATGGTCAAACTCCGCCTCTCCCTCGCCGCCGCGCTGCTGGCCGCCCTCGCGCTCGCCGCCCCGGCGCGCGCCGACGCGGTCGGCGAAGGCACGCAGGTCGTCCGCGCGTTGGGCGACACGGTGATCGCGATCCTTGCCAACAAGGGCCTGCCGAAGGCGCAGCGCGAGGAGCGCTTCCGCCAGATCTACCGCCTGAATTTCGACCACGCGGTCATCGCCGCGGCGGTGATGGGCCCCACCTGGAAATCCACGGCGCCGCAGGTTCAGCAGGAATACCTCGATGTGTTCGAGGTCTACATCTCCAAGGTCTATGCCGCGCAGCTCTCGACCTACACGGGCGAGAAGCTCGACGTGACGAAGGGCGAGGCCGAGGGCAACGGGGCCACGATCGAGAGCCGCATCGTCGACCCCAAATCGGGGCGGACGGTCGACATCAAGTGGCGCCTGCGCCCCGCCGGAGGGCAGATGAAGGTGCGCGACGTGCTGATCGAGAACATCAGCATGGCGCAGACGCAGCGCCGCGAATTCGCGTCCGTGCTGCAGCAGCGCGGCGGCAAAGCCGAGGGCCTCATCGCAGCGATCCGCGAGAAGATCGCCGACCTCGACAAGCGCTGAAGCGCCGCCGACGCGCGCCGGGGCGCGCGCCGCGCGTTCAGGCCGCGCCGGCGCGCGCACGCGCCGCCGACCCGCCGAGCGAGGCCTTGCGCAGGATCGGGTTCACCTTCTCGCCGAACAGCGTCCACGCCTGCTCGACGTCGTCCTTGTGGTTCATCATCGCCACGAAGTGGCCGGCGCCGGTGTAGCGGCACTGCTCGACGATCTGCTCCGCCACCTGGGCCGGGGTGCCGGTCACGAACTCGTCGTCGCCGACGACGAAGCCGGCCGCGGGGTTCGGGACGTCGAGCAGCACGGTCTTGACCGCCGCGCGCGGGTCGATCGCCACGCCGGTCTTCATCTGCTCGATCGCGGCGCGCGCCCTGCCCTCCGCCGCCGCCGCCGATTCCGAGATCGACACGATGCGGCGAACCGCGAGCTGCTCCGGCGTCGCCGCCACGCCCGTTCGGTCCGCCTCGTCGCGATACGCGTCGAAGATCTCCTTCACGCGCTCGCGCGACTGGAAGCTGGTGCAGATCTTGGAGCCGCGCCGCAGCGACTTCCGCGCCGAAGCGACGCTCAGCACCGCCGTCCATTTGGGCGGCGCCGGCTGCTGCAGCGGCCGCGGCGCGATGCGCAGGTTCTCGAAACTCCAGTACTTGCCGCGATGGGTGACGACGGGGCCGGCAAGCGCCGCATCGATCACGTCGAGCGATTCGTCGAAGCGCGCGCGCGCCTCCTCGTAGCTGAGGCCCACCAGCTTCAGCTCGTTCGGGATGCCCGCGGCCGTGCCGATCTCGAGCCGCCCGCCGGTGAGATGGTCGAGCATCGCGATCTCTTCGACCACGCGCCACGGATCGTAGTAGGCCAGCACCATGCCGAGCGTGCCGAGGCGCAGGCGCTTGGTGCGCGTCGCCATGTGCGCGATCAGCAGATTCGGCGACGGGCTGAACGCGCGCCCGAAATGGTGCTCGCTGAAGAAGATGCCCTCGAAGCCGAGCGGCTCGGCGCGCTCCCACAATGCGAGATAGCGCTGGAAATGCGCGTGCTCGGCCGCGGGCGACGAATCGACCGGGCGCCCGTGCTCGCCGGGCGCGAAGAAAAATTCGAAGACCCACGGCTTGATCATGGCGCGTTCCCGCTGGCTTTCCGGACGCGGTTATAGCGCGCCGGCGGCCCCTTGCCCCATGCGTTGCGGGCAGAGTCCGCCCGCCGGATTTCTTGCCGCCAGCGTCAACCGATTGCGCGCGGAATCAAGCGGGCGGCGCCTACGCCCGCACCAGCGGCTTGTACTTGATGCGGTGAGGCTGGTCGGCCTCGGCGCCGAGGCGGCGCTTCCGGTCGGCCTCGTAGTCCTGGTAGTTGCCCTCGAACCACATGACGCGGCTGTCGCCCTCGAAGGCGAGGATGTGCGTGCAGATGCGGTCGAGGAACCAGCGGTCGTGGCTGATGACGATCGCCGAGCCCGCGAATTCGAGCAGCGCCTCTTCGAGCGCCCGCATCGTATCGACGTCGAGGTCGTTGGTCGGCTCGTCGAGCAGCAGCAGGTTGGCGCCCGATTTCAGCACCTTGGCGAGGTTCACGCGGTTGCGCTCGCCGCCCGAGAGCACCCCTACCTTCTTCTGCTGGTCGGTGCCCTTGAAGTTGAAGTTCGAGACGTAGGCGCGGCTCGGCATTTCCTTCTTGCCGATCTGGATCACGTCGAGGCCGTCCGAGAGCTCCTCCCACACGGTCTTGTTGGGATCGAGCGTCTCGCGCATCTGCTCGACATAGCCGAGCTTGACGGTGGAGCCGACCTTGAACGTGCCGGCGTCGGGCTTCTCGAGGCCAGCGATCATCTTGAACAGCGTCGTCTTGCCGGCGCCGTTGGGGCCGATCACGCCGACCAGGCTGCCCGGCGGCATCAGGAACGAGAGATCGTCGATCAGCAGATTGCCGCCGAAGCCCTTCTTGACGCTTTTCGCCTCGATGACGTTGCTGCCGAGGCGGGGCCCCGGCGGAATCCAGATCTGGAGCTGATCGGGCGGGCGCTCGGTCTGCTCGGCGAGCATCGCCTCGTAGGCCGCGATGCGCGCCTTGCTCTTGGTCTGGCGCGCGCGCGGGCTGGCCTTGATCCATTCGAGCTCGTGATCGAGCGTGCGTTGGCGCGCCGCCTCCTGCTTGCCTTCCTGCTCGAGCCGCTTTTTCTTCTGGTCGAGCCAGGACGAGTAGTTGCCCTCCCACGGAATCCCCTGCCCGCGGTCGAGCTCGAGGATCCAGCCGGCGACGTTGTCGAGGAAATAGCGGTCGTGCGTGATCGCCACGACGGTGCCGGGGAATTCCTTGAGATAGCGCTCGAGCCATGCCACCGATTCGGCGTCGAGGTGGTTGGTGGGCTCGTCGAGCAGCAGCATGTCGGGCTTGCTCAGCAGCAGGCGGCAGAGCGCCACGCGGCGGCGCTCGCCGCCCGAGAGCGTCTTCACGTCGGCGTCGGCCGGCGGGCAGCGCAGCGCGTCCATCGCGATCTCGACCGTGCGCTCCAGCTCCCAGGCATTGGCGGCGTCGATCTTCTCCTGCAGCTCGGCTTGCTCGGCGATCAGCGCGTTCATCTGATCGTCGCTCATCTCCTCGGCGAACTTCGCGGAGACCTCGTTGAAGCGGTCGAGCAGCGCCTTGGTTTCCTTGACGCCCTCCATCACGTTCTCGCCCGCGGTCTTGGCGGGATCGAGCGCCGGCTCCTGCTCGAGATAGCCGACCTTGACGCCCTCGGCGGCCCACGCCTCGCCCAGAAACTCCTGGTCGCGGCCGGCCATGATGCGCAGCAGCGTGGACTTGCCGGCGCCGTTCAGGCCGAGCACGCCGATCTTGGCGCCCGGATAGAACGAGAGCCAGATGTCCTTGAGAACCTGCCGGCCGCCCGGATAGGCTTTGCCGAGGCCCTTCATCACATAGATGTACTGGTAAGCGGCCATCGCGGCGGCGCCCTTCCGGTCGGTGTGCTGTCGGGAATGAGGCGCGCGTTCTAGCGCGGCAACGCACGGCGCGCAACGCGGCGCGTTTACCGCCTTTGGCAGAGGCGCTCGAATTCGTCGAGCGCGGCCTGCGTGCCGGCGAGGCCGAAGGCCGCGCTGCGTCCGGCATGGACGACATCGAGCTCCGCCCGCCCGCGCGCGTCGCGGCCCGGCGGAATGCGAAAGACGAGCTGGTCGGGCCCCGCCAGCGCGCGCAGGAAAGCCGGCTCGGCATTGGCCGACAGGTGGAGCGCGATCGGGCTCCCGGCATCCTTCACGTGAAACGAAAACGCGTCGAGGACGACGCTGCCGTCGGGCGCGGCGGCCGGCCCGCGCGCCGGAGCGTTGGCGAAAATCTCGCGCTCGGCGTCCGTGCCGAGCCGGCGATAGAGCGAGAAGCGCCCGGGCGCCGTGACCGCCTCGCCGTCGTGGCGCGCGACATTGAGCAGCAGCGTGAAGCCGCGTTGCGGCCTGTTCCAGAAGCAGCGCAGGACGATGCAGGCCGATTCGGGCTGCGCGAGGAGCCCCTCCGCCGCGGCACGGCCGACATCGGCGACGCCCATCTCTTTGGGGTCGGAGCCGAGCACTTCGCTGGCGCAAGCGATGCGCGCAAGCCGCGTCTTGGGCAACGCATTGACCAAGACGAGTCGATTCGCACGCCGATCCTGGTACAGGGCCCAATCGCCGTGAGCCTGCCAAACATGCTCGACGAAACCGCTCTGCGCGCCTGCCGGCGCCGCGGACAGGAGGAATGCGGGCAACGCAGCGGCGCAGGCCAGGAAGCTTGCGGCGAGCTTGGGGAATGCCATGACGGAGCCTCGCGCGGCGGGGTTGCATTGCATCGCGCGGAATTAACGCCATTCTTCCCGCTCGCTTCAAGATTGTCGTGCAGGCGCAACCCATGCGGCCAGCAGCGCCGCGGCCGCCAGCGACGCGCCGACCGCGGCTACGGTGCCGGACCAGCCGAACGCCATGTAGGCCTGGCCGCACAAGAACGCCCCGGCGAGTCCGCCCATGAAATAGCTCGCGAGGTAGAGGCCGCTGGCCGCGCCGCGATCGGCGGTGGCGGCGCGGCTGACGAAACCGGTCGCGGTCGCCTGCGCGAGGAAAGTGCCGACGCCCATCAGCACGAGGCCGGCCATCATCGCCGCGACGTATCCCAGCAGCATCAGCGGCAGGGCGGCGGCGGCCAGGGCGAGCGAGGCCCAGAGTGTCGGCCGCGCGCCGAACCGCGCCACGGCGCGCCCGGCCAGCGGCGTCGTCGCGATCGACGGCAGGAAGACGAAGTAGACGAGACCGATGCTCTGCATGCCGAGCGAATAAGGCGGCTGCGCCAGCACGAAATTGACGTAGGTGTAGGTGCCGATGAACGCGAACAGGATGCAGAAGCCGATCGCGAAGCCCGCCGCGAGCGCGGGGTTGCGGACATGCGCGGCCCAGATCGACAGCGGCGACGCCGGCCTGCCTCCGGGCGGCGGCATCGGCGCGCAATCCATCTTCTTGGTGCTTTTCAGCGTGACGAAGACGAGCGCCGCGCCGGCGAGATTGAGCAGCGCGAAGACGTAGAAACCCGGTGCGAGCCCGAGATGGTCTGCCGCCGATGCCGCGACGAGGCGGCCGAACAGATTGCTCGCGACATTGCCGGTGATGTAGGCGGCGAAGGCGCCGGCCGCGTCGCGCGCGCCGTAGTTTTCGCCGAGATACGCCAGGGTCAACGTGAACGCCGCGGACATGCAGAGGCCCTGCGCGACGCGCAACGCCGTGAACACGGCGAGATCGGGCGCGCTCGCCAGCAGGGCGGTGGGGATTGCCAGCAGCGCGAGGCTGATCAGCACGCCCCAACGGCGGTCGATGCGGCGGCTGAGCAGCGCCACAGCGAGCCCGCCCACCGCCATGCCGAACGTGCTCGCGTTGACCGCGGTGCCCATCGCCGCCGGGCTCACGCCATAGGCGGCGGCGAGCGCCGGCAGGATCGCCTGCACGGCGAAGAGATCGACCGTCGTCAGCAGCGCGGTCAACGCGATGACGGCGAAGCGCAGCGCAGCGCCGGCCGCGCGCGCGGGAACCGCGGCAACAAGAGCCGCACCGTCGAGCATCGACATGGCCTCTCGAAGCGAAGTGCGGGCCGGAGCGCGGGCCCGGCGGGGGCGATGCGGGCGGCGCGCTCCGGCCACGGCGCGGGGCCGGCTTCCGCGTGAGGGAAACGGAAGCCGGCCGCGCGGTTCACATGTTCTTGTCGTTGGGGTCGTGCTGGATGTCGAACGAGAGCAGCACGACCGGCGTCTTGCCGGTGTTCTTCCACCAGTGCGCCGTGGCGTGCGTCTCGCGCGCGACTTCGCCGGCCTTGTGCAGGATCGGCACCGCGCAGTTGCTGGCGTATTCGAAGATCTGGCCCGAGACGATGTAGATCAGCGCCGGGCGCTCGGCGTGGCTGTGCCAGGGCACGATGCCGCCGGGCTGGATCACGAGCTTGCGCACGCGCATGTTGTGGCCCTTGAGCGCCACCTTCTCGGCGCCGAGGTCGATCTGCGCCAGCACCGTGTCGGTAACGGCCTTGGCGGCGTGGCCGGCGTTCTTCGTGACGTCGGCCTTGGTCTGCCCGGCCGGGCATTCGCCGGCGAGCGCGTTGCCCGCGAGCGTGAAGCTGCCGGCCAGGGCGGTGACGGCAACGAAGCCACGCCAGGCGCGGCCGATCTCGATCTGCATGGTGGTTCTCCTCGTTTCTCAATCGGCTGCCGCCGGAATTGGCCGCAGCGCCGAGCCGCACCATCGGAGAACCGGGCGCCGTTTAGAAATGCCGTCTGGCTCTGGATACGATAGGGCGCGGTTATCGGGAGCGCCGCGCGCCGCGGCTCAGCCGTGCCGCGCGCGCCACGCCTTCCAGTCGGCCACCACCTGCGCCGCCATCCGGCGCGCGGCGGCTTCGAGCCAGCGGCGCTTCCGTCGCGCGAGATCGCGCGCGATCGCGGCGGCGGCGCGGGGTTCGGCGAGGTGCACGTTGGCCAGCTCCTTGCCCATCTGCTCCAGCAGATCGAGCGGATCGGCCCGAGGCGGCAGGCT